>LLEN01000022.1_pt1 | contig 30932 bp, 37 predicted proteins | sample 595881 | NCBI WGS metagenome assembly LLEN01 (sample SAMN02919314, study PRJNA255460) | bioreactor metagenome | biome: chemostat; feature: culture 2012_10.3; material: sediment; isolation source: day86 10degC chemostat 2012 inoculated with Wadden Sea sediment taken from... | place: Germany: Bremen ...
CGCCCAATCTACAAGACAATGCCACTCCTTTAACACGCCCAAATTTACCCAAATCTATACTGAGCGCAAAACATAATAAATGTTTGGGGATTTTGATATGCGCGCTTATCTAGGATGTTGCCTTGCCGCTATCTGCTGCCTGCTCCTATCGGCATGCGGTGGCGGAGGAAAAGACGAACCCGTAGCGGAAGGTGAAGCCGCACCGGTTTCGACCAAATTTACTATTACCGTCGATACACCCATAGATTTACTCACGGCCAAAACAACTGACTTCAGCTTGATCAGCACGGCTTACGCCGAAGCACAGGCCAACCTTACCGAAGGGAGTTTCGCCGCCGTCTGGCTAGACAGCAAGGGAAGAATTCTCGAGCGAATTGACATCACCAGCTGGCAAAACCGCGGCAACGGCACCTACGTCCTTGAGGCCGGCACCCGCATCCGAATCAATGCGGTATTGTTAGTCGACCAATCCCCGGTCCCTGACATCACTGTTACCATCGGCGAAACTATTCCTTCTCACCTCTATATGGTGCCATTAACGGAAGAGAGAATTGCCGTCAGCCTCAAGTCAAGTCTTGCCTATTACTCCTTGGTTCAACGCGTGATACTTGACGAAAGCTGGGGGGTTTTCGAGGAAATATTTTCCAGCCCGGCGCGAAGCAAAGTCTTTCTATTCCAGCAAGACCTCAATGCTATTGCCGATGATTTCGAAGCCACCCTACTGCCAAAAGTCGGCTTACAGAACATGAGACTCAGTAATCTACTCTCACTCTCTATCGTTCAAGATATGACAAAAGGCAGAATGGAACGTTTTGTGACAGAGCAAACAGCGGCCGAAGCCAATGTTCAAGCAATTCTGAATGACGGTTATTGGAAGATCGGTAGCTTTAGCTCCAATAGCGGTAGTGGCATTCTCACCGATAAAATGGTTTACAGCGGACAAGAAGCCGAAACAGGTGAAACCACAATTAGTGAATACCGCTGGGATAAAAATGGCGTCGAAGATATCTCACTGACAGAAGTCTTTACCTACCTCAGCGGCACGACCAGCTTTGGCTCAGACGACATAACCCATCAAGTGCTTACCTCAAATGGCTGGGTTGGCTTGTTTGACTATCTTAAAGTCGAAGTGGCTACAGCAAAGACAGTACTCCTGACCGATGCGGCACTGGACAAGGATGACGAAACAGGCATCACAATGGATGCCAAGGTATACCCTCTCGCTGATAAAAAAAATCCACGACTTCCTGTCAGGAAAAGATAATCACTATGTAACCCGCTACATTCCGATGATGCGACATTCCAAGCCGGGGCATTTGGATTTTATTTCACCTGGCGCCCCGAGAACGAACGCTATCTCCTATGTGATAACCGAAACAATAATACGGCTTGTCGAGTATCTCCCGTCTCTTTGCCGGATACAGGCTATACCGAACTCGCCAGTGTTCTGACAGACCCAAGTTCCGTTGCAAACACTATAGATGAAGTTAATGGCTTCAAGCTGTCCGACAACATTATTGTCGAGCTGATTTCCGATAATTTCTTCACCGCCAGATACTGGGTCAACATTGCCGCTGATAACTGGAATGTACAAGACATTGGTACCTGGGCGCCTATTAATGTGGCTGGCAAAGCAATGTTCCGGTTTGAAGTGCCGGCGATCATTAAGCAACTATCAGACAACTATCCGTTTGATCAGCGCAGCCTGTTCCTTGTCGAGGACCGCGGGTTTGTTCATATCGGCGAGAGTTTGCTAGACAATGAAACCTTCCATTTCTCCGGTTTCGATAACGTTGCCAAACAGCAGATTTTTGAGGCTGCAAGCCGCGACAACCTGCCTCCGTTTGGTGTGTGTAACTTTGGCAATGGCTTCGGTGCCAATATGAGCCAATACCTAAATGCTGTGACTGAATGTGGCGGTGACGAACGTTTCACTTCCCAGGCGCCAGTGCACTTGCCGATCAGCACTTGGTTCAAATTTCCGAACAGGGAGATATCTCCACGATTATTCTGCGCAGCGACAACAACTGGGAGCAGTACAAGAACACTCTCCTAGAAGCAGCTAACCGTCAGTGGACGCTGACCGACGAAGGATACTTGCAGCTAACGCCGAATACATCCAGCCCTGACATTTTCGATTATTGGTCGTTAACGAGCTTAGATAGTGCCAGAGGAATATTAGCAATCAAAGTCTACTCGGCACAGGCCGATAGCAGCGATCAGATTTCCACCTTGATGACCAAAGAGTACGCCCCCGATCAGCTTGCAGCATGTACTAGTCAAGACTCAGGCTGGGATCAAGCAACCACCAGCCCAATTACCAAGAAAACGCTGGCTCAATACCAAGAGCAAACTCAACTGTGTAAAGTCATCTGGGAACAGCGTAATCCTCGCTTTACCGAGGCGCTGCTCATTGGGCAGACAGGCAATACCAGTGACGATAAAGCCCTTCGGTTTGCCGGGGATAGTTCACGTTTCCTTAAACTCAGCGACAGTTTTGAGGGTGACTTTTTCAATGGTAATTACATTGATGAAGATGGCTGTATATTTAACATTCCCGTGAGATGGAAACTCGAAGACGATGGCACGCTATATTACGAGGCTGTTGACGGTTCGTTAAACGAGCGGATAACGATAACCGATACTGATGGCTTCCGTTTTGCCATCAAGGCATTCAACCACCAAACTCGCTGGCAGGCAGATGAGACCTTGCAGTTTGCGGCGGATGACGGAGAGGTATGGAGCGATATCGTCTCGCTTGTAAGCGCTTCAAGCGTACCGAATGTTATCCATCAGGAACTGCTAGACAACCCTGAAATCCCCGCAGAAGGACCGATTGCAGGTACCGTACTTAACGATGGGTTGGAGTGTGCCCCTCCGGCTCCACCACCGGAGCCTGCACCATAACACCCCCTAAAACTGGTTAAACATCCAGTAATATAAGCATAAAAAAAAGCTCGTGTTATCGAGCTTTTCTTTGTTAAAGCGAAAAAGTCGCTACTTTTCAAAATCTGTTTTTTTTGTGATCAAGCGTCACGTTCAACTTCACAATAACCAGAGCGGAACTATTTTTTTTAACAATTGCAACCATTACACTATACCCATATAAAAAAAATATAAGAATAACAGTCTGAACTGTTATCTGTACCAGCCAAAGTCGTTCTTCAAAGCGTCAGAATCAGGGCAATTGATCTAGTCATTGCTTCGCTACTGTCGTGGCAAAAAGAAAGCTTAGGGGTGGTATCTATTCAGTTTGCAATGAAACGCCCTACAAAAGAGATCATGGAAGATGCGCTTAACAATTGCTCACAAACTCCTCTTAACACTTTTTATAGTGTTTACCGTTGTGTTGATCACATCATTGGCCTATGAGTCGCGTCAGCAAAAGGTGCTGCTTGAGTCCGTTATTAGTGAACAGACATTGGACAAAGCAGGCAACTATTTCGACAGCCTTAACATGATGATGCTAACAGGTACCATGGCCCAGCGGGAAACCCTGCGCGATAAGGTACTCTCCCACAGCGGGATTGAAAACGTCCGCGTTATTCGTAGCCCGGCAGTAACCAATATATTCGGTCCGGGACTGAACGATCAGGCACCGGTCGATGAATTTGACCAGCGAGCACTTCAAGGCGAACTAATTACCGAAACCATCACCACCAACAACAGCCAGACACTGCTGGTCGCCCTGCCCATGAAGGCCAGCGCCAACTATCGTGGCACAAACTGTCTTCAGTGCCATATCGTACCCGAGGGTGAAGTACTTGGTGTGGTCAGGCTGGAATATAACCTAGGCCCGCTCTACCAACGCGTCAATGAACAACTGCTGGTTGCCGGTGGTATCATGGCCGTTATTGCCGCTACCGGTTTTCTGTTCTCGCTTACCATGATTCGTAGAATGATCGTTCGACCGCTGCGCCGTGTATCGGATTATATGAAGCAAACGAGTATTAACAAGGATCTAAGTGGTCGTCTAAATGAAACTCGAACTGATGAAATCGGTGAGCTTTGCCATAGCTATGATCAGATGCTGGATAATTTCTCGTCCAGCCTGCAGCAGGTGCAAAATACGTCTGAATCACTGACCCAACAGGCAAACCACCTAATAAGTGTATCGGCAGATACAACCAATGCCGCCGACAGCCAGCGCAATGAAACCTCTGAAATGTTTATTGCAATCGATGATATGCAGCATCAGCAACATGACATCGAACAGCGAACAACGGAAGCCGCGACTTTAAGCCAAAACGCCTCTCAGTCCGCAATTCTCGGTACCCAGCTTGCCAATGATGCCGGCAACGACATCAAAATCCTTGTCACCGATATAGAGAATGTCAAACACCGTATCGATAATCTCAATGAACAAAGCCAACAAGTTGCCAGTATTTTGGATGTGATCCGGGCGATTGCAGAACAAACTAACCTTCTGGCTTTGAATGCGGCGATTGAAGCAGCCAGAGCAGGCGAGCAAGGTCGAGGCTTTGCCGTCGTTGCCGAGGAAGTACGTAATCTGGCCAACCGCACCCATCAGGCAACCGGCGATATTCAATCGATTATCGAGGCGCTACACAATGACTGTGAAGCATCAGCCAGTGCGGTTGAAACAACCTGCCAGACGGCCCACAGTAAAATGGCAACCATCGAGCAGCTTTCTCAGGCATTATCAGAAATAGGCAGTGGAATTCAGGTGGTTAACAACCACGCGAATGATATTCAGCAACAAAGCTCTACTCAGGCCCATGTGGCCGATTCTATTAGAACAAAAGTCGAAACCATCACCAGTCATGCAGACGATACCTCCACCCATGCACTACAATCTCGTGAGATTAGTGTAAATCTTGAGCAGTTAGCCGAACAACTAGAGCAATTACTTCATCAATTTACCCTTTCAAGTGATAACAATGCTTGATGCTTGACGTAAGACAGGTAATATTGCTCTTTCGGACTGTATCTTTAAGCACAGATTAATAAAGTGCCTTAACGGAGAATAATTTAAACATGACTTACGCGCCTGTAACAGACGTACTAAGCGGAAAGCTGGCAGTAGACTCTGAAGTCACTGTTCGTGGCTGGATCCGTTCACGTCGTGATTCCAAAGCTGGGATCTCTTTTCTTGCCATTTATGACGGCTCTTGTTTCGACCCGATTCAGGCCGTGGTCCCTAATGAGTTAAATAATTACCAGGAAGAAGTACTTAAACTGACAACTGGTTGCTCTGTTGAGGTCACAGGTAAGATTGTTGAATCACCAGCGAAAGGTCAGGATTTCGAGCTAGCGGCAACAAACGTTAAAGTTGTTGGTTGGGTTGAGGATGCTGACACATATCCAATGGCAAAAACTCGCCATTCTATCGAGTATCTTCGTGAAGTTGCTCACCTGCGCCCACGTACCAATGTTATTGGTGCGGTAGCACGTGTTCGTAACTGCCTGTCTCAGGCAATTCACCGCTTCTATCACGAGCAAGGCTACTTCTGGATGTCAGCGCCACTGATCACAGCTTCGGACTGTGAAGGTGCCGGTGAGATGTTCCGCGTATCGACTCTTGATTTGGTGAACACACCGATGACTGATGCTGGCGAAGTTGACTTTGATAAAGACTTCTTCGGTAAAGAGACATTCCTGACAGTATCTGGTCAGCTGAATGCTGAAACGTATGCTTGTGCTCTGAGCAAAGTGTACACATTCGGCCCGACATTCCGTGCTGAAAACTCAAACACCAGCCGCCACCTTGCGGAGTTCTGGATGGTTGAGCCGGAAGTTGCTTTCGCAGAGCTTGACGATGTAGCAAAACTGGCCGAAGACATGTTGAAGTACGTGTTCAAAGCGGTTCTTGAAGAGCGTCGTGACGATCTTGAGTTCTTTGCACAGCGTATCAACAAAGAAGCAATTACACGTCTAGAGCAGTTTGTTGATTCTGACTTCGCACAGGTTGACTACACAGACGCAATCCAGATCCTGAAAGATTCTGGTCGCGACTTTGAATTCGATGTTGAGTGGGGCATCGACATGTCTTCTGAGCACGAACGCTACCTTGCTGAAGAACACTTCAAGGCACCGGTTGTTGTTAAGAATTACCCGAAAGACATCAAAGCGTTCTACATGCGTATGAACGACGATGGCAAGACAGTTGCTGCAATGGACGTTCTTGCACCGGGTATCGGTGAAATCATTGGCGGTTCTCAGCGTGAAGAGCGTCTAGAGCTTCTGGACAAGCGCATTGACGAAATGGGCATCGACCCAACTCATCTAGACTGGTACCGCGATCTACGTCGCTACGGTACGGTTCCACATTCAGGTTTCGGTCTAGGCTTCGAGCGTCTGGTAACTTACGTAACTGGTATGGCAAACATCCGTGACGTAATTCCGTTCCCTCGTGCTCCACGTTCTGCTAACTTCTAATTAGAAGTTATCCTGAATAGAAAAGGCTGCCCTCGGGTAGCCTTTTTGTTTGCCTACCCTACTGGTAACCCTATGACCCAAGCTAACAACCCGCTACACGGTATTACCCTGGAAAAACTGCTCACAGAACTTGTTGACTACTATGGCTGGGAAGAGCTCGGTAGTCGAATTAACATTCGCTGCTTTACCGATAACCCGAGTATCAAATCCAGCCTGAAGTTTCTGCGTAAAACAGAGTGGGCTCGGACCAAAGTAGAAAACCTCTACATTCAAATGAAGAAACGTGGCTAATGCCAATCCTCACCCATGAAAAAAAGCGCCTTAAGGCGCTTTTAAATATCATCATTACTGCAATATTAACTGATATTACTCAACGCTTTCCTGAGCATCCGGTCGATGTTGCTGCTGCACACCCAACAAGAAATTACGCAGGATCTGATCCTTGCACTCACGGTAGTGTTTGTTTTCTGGCTTACGGAAGAAAGCACTTAGCTCATGCTTACTCATACCGAAATTGACTGACTCCATAATATCCAGAACATCTTCAGCTTTTAAGTTCAATGCAATTCTCAACTTCATGAAAATCATATTATTGGTCAGACGCTGTTCTGGTTCAGGTTGCGGTCCTTCCTTTTTACCACGTTTGACATTGATCAGACCGTTAAGAAAAATGGCCAATTCAGTATCACTGCATTTCTTAAATGCCGTATCATCTTCTTTCTTCAACCAATCGCTCACCTGCTCTCGCGTGACCTCATGCTCGGCTGCCTGAAAGATGTCGATCATTGCCGAATCACTGAAATCAAAGGTATAGCGAAGGCGGCGTAAGATATCGTTATTGACCACAAATATGTCCTAATAAAAACGGCAGACGTTAGTGTAACGGCTGTTCAATTCGCAGCTACTCTAACAGATTTTATTTTATGCCATAGACTTATTCTCGATAATGCCCCAGGTAGAATTGGCTCCAAGCCGAGATCAGCTAAACATACAGTTATTACTGCCAGCAAAAAGCCGCCCAGTGGACGGCTTCATGACAGGGTTACATAACGAATCACTTATGCTGATACAGGCTTTGCTCTACCTTCACTGCGTTCAGGTTTAGCTATATTCGGCTCATCTTCATCTTTGACCACAAACACCATCAGCCCGGCAAACACCATTGATAGACCGCCAAGCACTATCGCCATCATGGTATTGCCACCGAAAGCCCAGCGGGTGAAAAAGCCAAGCACACCGGCTGCAAGAATTTGCGGCAACACGATAAAGAAGTTGAAGACGCCCATATAGAACCCCATTTTCTTGGCGGGCAGAGCACCGGCCAAAATAGCATAAGGCATACACAATATACTGGCCCAGGCCAAACCGATCCCCACCATATTGAACATCAGCATCGACGGTGTTTCAATCAGCGAGATTGAGGCTAGACTCAGGCCACCGATGATCAGGCTCAGACTATGAACAAACTTACGACTGGTGCGCTGGGCAAGCCAAGGCAATGCAAATGCCGCCAGTGCCGAAATGCCGTTATAGGCAGCAAAGCACAACCCAACCCAGTCAGCCCCCTCGTTATATACTGCAGAGCTGGTGTCAGTGGCACCAAATATATGCGATGTAACAGCAGAGGTGGTATAAATCCACATTGCAAATAACGCAAACCAAGAGAAGAACTGGACGACGGCAAGCTGAACCATTGTCTTTGGCATCGCTTTAATGTCGGTAATAATCTCTTTCAAGCTGGCTTTTTCTTCTGGTTCAAACTGCTCATTATTAAACTTAGCCAGCTCTTGGGGGGAGTACTCCTTAGTACGGCTCACTGTCCATAGGATAGAGGCGATGAAAACAACGGCGCCGCAGATAAAGGATATTTTTACCGACGGCGGAACCTCTCCGGCAGGCGCTGTATTAACCACGCCAAACACGTTGCTAAGCAGGTAAGGCATTGCGGAGGCCACAACCGACCCTACGCCGATAAAAAAAAGGTTTGTACCGCAAAGCCCTGGGTGCGCTGTTCAGAAGGCAAGTTATCGGCCACAAGCGCGCGAAAAGGCTCCATCGAAATGTTTATCGATGCATCCAGGATCCACAACATCCCCGCAGCCACCCATAAATACGGAGAATAAGGCATAACAACCAAAGCGAGCGATGATGAAATCGCACCAAACAAAAAGTAAGGACGGCGGCGCCTAATCCTGTCCAGGTGCGATCACTGAAATAACCGATAATCGGTTGTACCAGTAAACCCGTAAGAGGCGCTGCAATCCATAAAATAGGGATTTGATCAATACTTGCTCCCAAGGTTTCAAAAATTCGACTGACATTGGCATTCTGTAGACCAAAGCCAAATTGAATTCCCATGAAACCGAAACTCATATTCCATATTTGCCAAAACGAAAGGCGTGGCTTTTCCATAATCTATCCCCAATATATACCGCAGCAGCCTGAAATTTTGCAGCTACAGTGGCAACTTCCCAACTCTCAACCGAATATGATGAACAATGTAATAACTATGATTTGGCATGTTTACCGCCGAAGTGTAATTAAAGCAGGCTTTTTATAACCTTTTGGATCATAAACAGACCAGATTCATCATATTTGACCGTTTCTATCGGGGAACAATCCTATTTGAAGCTCACCCCTACCATCTGTGATCGGTTTCACATCAACAAATTCAAAAATCGCACAATCTTGTAAAATTACATTTTTTTTATGTTTGAAAAAACGAAAAAAAACAGCCAAATTGTGCAATATTACGCCTTAGTTCGTGGCTTATTGTCGTAATTTTATTGCAAATGAAATTGCTGACAAATATTGAAATCTGCTGAAAGGTAAGCAAAAACTGTAAATATGAGTGACTTTGAAAAAAAATCTTTCATGAAATTGTTGCATTTTGTTGTCAATAGCTGCTTACAAAGGGTATAACTAGGGTTATGACCGTTTGTTTTTATCAGCATGGATGACCACAATGTTTGAGAAAATTACTGCTGCACCTGCCGACCCAATTTTAGGCCTGACTGAAGAGTTCAAAAAAAAGACACCCGCCCGGAAAAAAAATTAACCTAGGCGTTGGTATCTATAAAGACGAGTCTGGCAATACCCCTGTTCTGGCAACGGTAAAAAAAAGCAGAAGCCATTTTACTGGAAAAAGAGACAACTAAATCTTACCTGAGTATTCCAGGTACAGCAGAGTATGGTTTAGCTGTTCAGCAGTTACTTTTTGGTGCCGATGCATCAATTATTTCAGACAAACGCGCGCAAACCGCTCAGGCTCCTGGTGGAACGGGTGCTCTGCGTGTTGCTGCCGAATTTATCAAGCGCCAGCTTGGCGATGTGAAAGTGTGGATCAGCAACCCTACATGGGCAAACCACATGGGTGTATTTAAGGCCGCTGGTTTGGAAACCGCACAATACGCTTACTACAACGCAGAAACCAAAAATATGGACTTTGATGCGGCGCTGGTTGACCTAGCTAAGGCAGCTCCTGGTGATATCGTCTTACTTCATGGTTGCTGTCATAACCCAACAGGTATCGACCCAGATGCAGCGCAGTGGCAAAAACTGGCTGAGCTGTGTGTTGAGAAACAACTGCTACCAATGTTCGACTTTGCCTACCAAGGTTTTGCCAAAGGCGTTGAGGAAGATGCACAAGGTCTGCGCATTTTTGCAGCTCAGTGCAAAGAACTGCTAATTGCTAGTTCATTCTCCAAAAACTTCGGCCTGTATAACGAGCGCGTAGGTGCCTTTACACTCGTTGCGGAAAACGCTGAGCTGGCAGTAACGGCCTTCAGCCAAGTGAAGAGCATTGCCCGCGTCATTTACTCAAACCCACCTGCGCACGGCGCAGCAATCGTTACAGAGATCCTAAACGATGCCAGCCTTCGCGCTGAGTGGGAACAAGAAGTCGCTGACATGCGTGACCGCATTCAGGAAATGCGCACGCTGTTTGTGCAAACCCTCAAAGATCTGGCGTTGATGCTGACTTCAGCTTCATTGAGCGCCAGAACGGTATGTTCTCTTTCTCTGGTCTTAACAAAGAGCAAGTTAACCGCCTGAAAGAAGAGTTCGGTATCTATATCGTTGGTTCAGGACGTATTAGCGTTGCAGGTATGACAAAATCCAATATGCCTCCGCTATGCAAGGGCATTGCTGAGGTTCTATAAACAGAACCGTATTATAAACACAAAAAGGGCGCTCTCAGCGCCCTTTTCTGTAGCTGTATAACCTTTCAAACACACTTGTCTTAAATTTAATTAATCACTGGTAACCCATGAATTTGAGGCCTACTCGCCTTTATCTTTCGTTTTCTCCCTAAGTCGCATTATTTCTTCAGCCAGATTTATCGAGGGGTAAGACATTGCAAAAAAAAGCTCCCTCTCATATTGGTGTTCTAACTGCTCTCGCCAAGGCTTGTTAGAAACAGGTACCAAATAGAAGGTTTCTCTTGAAGTATCAGTAACAAAAGCCATTCCATGCTGCATCAGCTCGTAATGAATATCATGAACAAATCCCAGAGAGAAACTCTGTCTGCCAGTTAGCTGATTAATATCTTCTCGTGTTAAACATACGCCTTGATCTTCATCAGCAAAGCGATTGCGGAGCCAGTCAGAAAACTCTCTAGCACTTATCATTGTCATAAAAAAAATCGCCTCCGAGTATCTATTTCCCTGAAAAGTTTACTCCGTTATATCTAAGTTATAGCAGAGCTCCGGAATATCGACAGCGGCAAAGTAAATTTACCAATAAAATCAAGTGCAAGTAGAACTCGCGTGGTAAGCCATTATGGAAGAGACAACAAGCGATATAAATATCAAGAAAGATCGGAACTAACAATGTATTAGAAAAAGAACAGGTCTTAGGTCTTAGAAAAAAAAGACAGTTTAGTGGGAGAAATCGAAAGGACACCCGCTCCTGCTATGACAGGAGCGGGCTCAGCAAGGGTTAAAGCGCTTTATAAAGTACTTTGTTACCTGCCAATTGGATGCGCTCAACCAGGCCTTCTTCAGCCAGTTTTTTTTCAGCGCACCTGTTGCCCATGAAGCTGCTTTCGCATCTTCCTGGCCAGCTTGAAGGCCAATACCCTTAGGTTGAGACCTTCAATGTTCTTAACAACAATATCTAGCACTGCCTGCTGTTTTGGAGTCAAAGACACTTGAGCCGCAACTGGTGCTACGGCTTCAACTGGCTTTTGCTCTTCAACAGGTTTTGCCGCTGGGGCAGCTTTTACTGTTTCTGCAGTTGGTGCTTTTTTTTCACAGCATCTTTCGCTGCTGGTTTTGCTACTGCTACAGTTGCTATTACGCGCTTTTGCAGCTTAAGCTGAACTTTACGTTTGTGAGAGATTCTCATTAAATTTCCTACTCCGTTGCACTACTTTCAGTCACCACCATATACCAGTCAGACAATTACTGAGCTTGGTATTTCCAGCGGGAAAAAGTAAGCGCGTGTTATACCAAGTATGTTAGAGAAATGCCAGCAAACGGTCATTTAACCCGCAACAAAACATGATTTTACTCCAAAATGGGCGCAAGGTTCTCATTTCTAACAATTGTTCACTGCTTAAAAATGTATCTAATATCAAGCAATAACCAATAACTAAGAGGGTATTTTCAACAAATAGGTCCAATTATGGCGACTTCAGCTAAAAGACATAAAGCAATATGCATTAACAGGCACAATGATATACCGCTTCAGGATCAGCCATAATTAACAGAAGCGCTCACGAAGGAGAACAGCTTGGAAACACGCTATATTAAGCCACTGGCATCAAAACCGGGAAGCTTCCTGCTGATATTCAGCCTGGTTGCATTTATTGCACTTGGACTGGCAGTTTTCCTCTTCCCGGCAGTTAAATCTGCGGCGGTAGCAATATTATTGCTGGCCGCATTCACCTTGCTGATCATTGCGATTAAACAGGCGCAGGAGCCTGCGCTATCTTTTACCCTTACCTTTATGCATATTCAGTTTCATAGCCCGAGTGGCGGTTGGCTGGCCCGCTGGAAAAATATTTCAGAGATTGGTCCGGGCACAGTTTCTTATCAGGCTGGCATCAACCTATACCCTGGGTAGGGATCAGACTAAAAGACTACGAGGAGTTTCTCGACTCGATTTGCCCCCGTATCGCCAGCAGGATCCTGATAGAGCAGCGGCCTCTGTTATTCCTCGCCTACAAGCGTCTAGACAACCCCCCACACCAAATTGAAGATATGCTGTTTGATGACAGACACTACATCAGCCGAAATGGAAAAAGATTCAAAGGATTACTGGCCATGCTGGCCAACCGGATGCAATACAATCGCGAGTTGCTCGGATTTGACTTCTTTATCTCCGAAGATCTGCTTGACCGCTCGACCGACGAATTCATCGGCCTTGCCCGGCGCTATCTGGCAGCCTCGTAAGACGCCACCTCTCGGCTCTCTGCCTCTTGGGCTTTCAAAAATGGCAGCAGTAATAAGCCCACTACAGCCGCTGCAGACGAAATTACAATAAAAAAAAGCCGGACCAGTGGTAATGCTCCATGACAAGTGCCAGTGGATAACCCGCCAGAGCGGCTCCCATGTAGCAAACAGCCCGACAAAACCCGTTGCCGCACCGGCTGAATCTTTATGGGAGCACTCCGCCGCCGCCATACCAATTAGCATTTGTGGCCCAAAAACAAAAAAAAGCCTATCGTAAAGAAGCATCCGGCCTGAAGAACAAAGCCGGTTATCGGCATGAGCCACAATGCCGCTACCGAGAGGAAAATGCCAATGGAAAAAAAATCAGATTCATCGGCCCCCGGTTACCACCAAACACCTTATCGGATCCCCAGCCAGCCACAAGAGAACCGACGAACCCGCCCACTTCAAACAATGACAACGTCGTATTTGCCGTGGTCAAGTTATAACCATGCTGCTCTGTGAGGTACAGGTTGCCCCAATCGTTGATTGCTGTCCGCACGATATAGACCAACACATAGCTAAATGCCAACAGCCAGATATACTTATTACTCAGCACGTACTTCTTGAGTATTTCCCTGTGACTCAAGCCTAACCCTTCATTTTCCTGGGCCAGTTCCAACAGATCCATACGCCAACGACCGACCGTTGGCAGGCCTAACGTGACAGGCTTATCTCTTAACCGCCAACACAATACCAGACCAATCACTACTGCAATTAACCCCGGAACAATAAACCCATAGCGCCAGCTATAATGTAGCGTCAGGTAACTTACCAAAAGCGGGATCAGTGCGCCGCCAACGTTATGGGCCGTGCTCCAAAACGACCACCAAAGTCCGCGTTCAGAACGTGAGTACCAGGTTGTCATCAACTTTGAGCACGGTGGCCAGCCCCAGCCCTGAAACCAGGCATTCAGCACCCATAAGCTTGTCATCACCAATAAAGAACTCGAAAAGCCAAACAGAATATTGACAATGCCCGTCGCGATAAGGCTATACCCATGAAATAGCGCGGGTTAGAGCGGTCAGAAATGATCCCGGAAAGAAACTTTGAGCAGCCGTAAGTGATATAGAATAACGTGCCTATCATGCCAATATCGCTTTATCCATCCCCAGGTCTGCGATCATCGCCGGCATAGCATAGTTAAAACTTTTTCGAGTGAAGTAGAACACCGCATAACCGATGTACATGGTGAACATAATGTGGAACCGCCAATAGCGGTACATCTCTTTCACCTGTTTGGCTTCAGTGACGTCAGAAGCCGACTGCGGGGATTTCAAATAACCAAGCATCATTTATTACTCATCGTTTCGGCCAGAAAGGACACTACAGCGCAGGCAGGATCACCCGTAATACGGTGCCCTGCTGCTCCCCCTGGGTCTGACTGCTAAGCGTAAACGTTCCACCCAAAGCCTGAACCCGCTCGCGCATCCCGCGCAGGCCAAACCCCTGTAAAGTCAACTCGGGCTTAAACCCAATACCGTTATCTTTAACAACCAACTCAACATCACCCTTGATACAGACACAAATACTCACCTCTGAGGCTTTCGCATATTTCACGACATTATTCATGGCTTCCTGGCAGATCCGGTATAACGTCACACTCATCATGTCACTAAGCTCACCCGGTTCTTGCTCATCATAATGCCAGGTAATTAAGGTTTCGATTCCCTGACTTTCACATTCCAGTTCTCGAACCAACTGATAAAGGGCATCCTCGATACCAAGATCGTCTAACGATTTGGGTCTTAACTGAGTTAGCAGCCCTTTGGTGGTGTCATAGATATTCAGCGACAACGACTCTATTGTCGTCGCGCAATTTTTCCCTACTGGCGTATTCTCGACTCGCTGAATAATCGAAGCTGGGTGCGTATCGCCGTTATGTTCTGGCCAATTTCGTCATGCAGCTCACGGGCAACCTCACGACGTACCGATTCCTCGGCTTTTACCAACTGACGGGAGAGGCTGTGATTGCGAACCAGTTCATGGCGAAGCTGCTGATTGAGCTCACGCTGGCGCTGTATTCCCATTCCCAGCAAGATCCCCGTTAGACTCTGGGCGGATAGCGATAGCAAGAGGTCAGTAATTTCAAGATTACTACCTCCTGTTCGAGCGGCAATGAGGGCAACGCTGTTTAACAGGGTACCCAGCAAAGCCCCCTGCCATCCGTAACGAAACGCTAGAAGAATAATTGGAATTGCCAGACAGAACGGAGCAAAACGACGCATTTCATCAGGCAGACCAAGTTGAATCGCAATACTGACCATAAACAGCGAGGCATAGAGCACCACGTGACGGCTGCGTAACTCAACAGGGCGGGACACCAAACCAACCGTCAACGGGATCCATGCTTTCTGAAACAGATAGCTCCAAATCAGATAGCAGCTTGGTACCAGCATCAGCCCGCCGGTAATACTGACCAGCAGTACCATTAGGCTATGGCTGCTTTCTGAGCCGACGGTTAAAGTATTAATAAGTGCCGTCATACCTATTACGGCCCCCATCACGCATAACCTGCGCCACTGGGAACCGTAGTAGTATCGATGTGCCAACACAATACTGGCAGGCTGAGCAAGCTCGCGGTAGTAACTGAAACCCATTGCGGCTGTTCCAGCAATACGGCCAAGGAGACTATCAGCACCATTCAGCCCCATATACGGCAGGCCAATAGGCTTTCGGGGTATGAAGGGATATCCCAGTCGCATTGCAAACGGGAAAAACAATACAGCCAACTCAGGGTCTAGCGTGAAATAAAAGGCAATAATCCACAGGCAGAACCAGCTGCAGGAAATCAACAGCCAGCAGCACAGTGAGGTGATAGCAAAATTGCGCATCAAAGCGCCTCGGAAGCAAAGCACTTTGCCAGCTCTACATTATTTTTCACATTCAACTTGTCCATCGCATTCGCACGATGAACATGAACCGTTTTATGACTAAGGCCTAATTTGGCCGCCACGGCTTTAACATCTAACCCCAGAGCCAGCATCTCGCCAATCTGACGTTCTCTCTTGGTCAACTGGGTTAACAGTTTGCCACCACGATCCGGAGAAGCCAGTTTCAAAGCAATATCAGGCGTGAGGTAGCAACCACCGGTCGCCGCTGTACGAACTGCCTGTATCAACTCATCTGGCTACAACGCTTGCTCAGGTAGCCTCTGGCACCTGACTCCAACGATTTTTCAACAATCGCCACCGAGTCGTGGACACTCAACATAATACAAGCCATTCCTTCCGGCATATCGGCCAACAAAGACAAACCGCTCTCGTCAGGCATCGAGATATCCAGAATACAAACATTCGCCTGACTACCAGGAATGCCCTGCCTTGCTTCTTGCGCAGAGCCAAACTCTCGGACAACTTCGATATCCGTTTCCAGCGACAATAATTGGGCAAACCCCGAACGAACAATGATGTGATCATCTACCAGTACGACTTTGATCATCTCGACCCACCCAGTCAGAGCAAAAAAGAGGCATAAATTACATCCATCTGCCTTGTCAGGCAAGGCTGAAAAATCAAATGCCAACATTCATATAGTGTTAGGAAACGGTAAAGCCAGCTTTCCATTGCTGTATTGCCTGCATAAAAAAAACCACCCCGAAGGGTGGTTTGGTTTCAAAGCTGGTTTAAGCCAATTCCAGCTCAGCCTGTTTCAGCAGACGTTTCTCGCGGCGGATTTTCTTCTCTTCTGCTATCGCAACAAAGAGCAGTAAACCAATACAAACCGCGGCAGAGGTATCCAGTGCCGCGAAAGTACCCTGCCAGCCAGTCAGGCCAAAGATTGGCGTACCGTCAGCAATCATACCCAAGCCAAGTTTGGCAAAGCTGTCACCGATCAGGTAAGCAAATGTACCTTTAATACCGTCGGCAACGCTGATTGCTTTTTTTTCGGTACGAAACCAACCGCAGCAACACCGATAAGCAGCTGAGGACCGAAGACCAGGAAGCCAAGCACGAACAGCGAGCCAGATACATATATTCGTTGGTTGCCGTCTGATAAAACTCAAGGGCAAAAATGATCAAGACCAAAGAGACACAGGCGACGATAGCACGACGACCATTAGCCAAGTCAGACAGGTATCCCCACATCAATGTCCCGACCAGCGCGCCGACCTCAAACAGGGTGAAGCCCTGAATCGCCACCTCTTTTGAAAGGCCCAGTTCCTGATAGGCATAGACAGTCGACCACTGGTCGATACCGATACGCACGATATAAAGGAAGATATTGGCAAAACACAACAACCAAATAATTTTATTTTTAAGCACGTATTCCATGAAAATTTCGCGCTTGGTCATCTGGTTTTCTTCGGCGCTGATATCTTCTTCGCTGATCTCTTCATCAAACAGCTCTTCAGCCTTACCCAAACCGTAAGCTTCCGGTGAGTCACTACCATAGCGCAGGCCAATGAAACCCACGACCAATGCAATCATCGACGGGAAAACAAACATACCGACAACATGGCCGTCAAACAAATAGTTTGCACCGAACAGGGCAACACCCGCCGCACCGGCACCGCCGACATTGTGCGACATATTCCACAAACCAAGGTACGTGCCACGCTTATTACGAGGCGTCCACTTGGTAATGGTGGAGTAACTTGACGGGCCACCGGTACTCTGGAAGAAACCGCTCAAACCATAGAAGGCAATCATCAGGAATAGGCTGAAACCCGAGCCTCCCATGCTGACACTGAAGCCCAGCATCGCTAGACCAGACAGGATCAACATGAAAGGAAGAAACTGTTTGGTATTTTTTTTCCATCTGCATAATAAGAAACAGCAGTTTTACCAATACCGTAGGTAATGGAGAAACCCAAACCAATCATACCCAGCTCTGTCATTGACAGACCGTAGGTCGAAATCATATCGTTCTGGGCAATGTTAAAGTTCTTACGAATCAGGTACATGGTCAGATAACCAATAAATACAACCAGGTATGATTGTATAAATGGCTTAAACCACATTTTACGGCGCTCTTCTACAGGCAGATCCAAAGTCGGCTTTCTGACCTGCTCCAACAATTTAAACATGTGAAACCCTCAACAGATTTACTCGAAACTAAGTCTGCTTACTAAATACCGGCTAAAGCATTCAGTAAGCAGACTCGCTGGATGTCATCGGGATTAAGAGAAATAGTTATGCCCAAGCCATTACCTCGATAAACAACGTATGCGCTTTGACAAGCATGGTTATCGAAAAGTGGCCATGAGAATGTTTTGCCCGATTGGTTGAAGATTCTAAAGACGACCAACTTGGCTGGCTTGAGAAGCCGGCCTAATACAATTAGGAAAGATTCCTAGTTTTACGGAGTCGGGAGGAAAAGCGTGAAAGTAGTCACAGAATTAGCAAGGATAAGAAAGGCTAGGTTCGGACACAAAAGGAGCAAGGTGCGAGCAGAAGGAGTCACTCGTCAGAAATGACGCTTGTGTATTCCCGCCCTGTCAGACAAAACGAGAATACACCAATAACACCAGAGTGTTCTATGCGGGGGAGAAAGCCCTAGTAAAGCGGCATCTCGTCTGCGACGAATGGGTTCGAGGTACGCTCATTGCCAAATGTAGAAATCGGACCATGCCCCGGAACAAACGTGACATCATTGCCCAGAGGCCACAGCTTTCCTTTGATTGAATCAATCAAAGTCTGATAATCGCCTTTCGGAAAATCGGTCCGACCGATACCGCCCTTAAACAACACATCGCCCACAAAGGCAACGCTGGCTTCGTCGCTATGAAGTATCACGTGGCCCGGAGTATGACCTGGGGTGTGGTAAACACTCAGCTGCTGCTTGCCGACAGTAATTACATCGCCTTCATCTAGCCACTGATCTGGGTCAAACGCCTCTGTATGCGGGAAACCAAACATTTCACTTTGTCTAGGCAGGCCCTGCAACCAAAATACATCATCTTTATGCGGGCCAATGACAGGGACATCCAGCTCGGCTGCCAACGGTGCAGTACCACCAACATGATCCAAGTGGCCATGAGTTAGGATCAGCTTGGTTACCGTTAGTCCCAGCTGCTGAACCTTCTCTTTCAACAAATCAATATCACCGCCCGGATCAACCATTGCGGCCTCATTGGTTTCATCACACCAAATAATCGAACAATTTTGCTGAAACGGAGTAACTGGAACAATTTCAAACTGGAGACTCATAACCCTTTCCTAACTCGCAATAATCTGGCTGCAGGATAACACGCCATTGGCGTTAACAACAAAAACCTGAAACAACAAAGCCGGAAGCTATCAAGAGAGGGAGATAGAAACCGGCTTTGGAATTATTCGATAAAATGTCGCTCGCAGATCAACCAAATAAACTTACCAGCGACGAACAGGGCCTGTATCGATGTGTACGAAACCACTCTTCGGGTAATAACCTACACCACCAAGGCGTAACTCATGGGCTGCATTACGGATTTTCGACAGCGGCACCCCTTCAAGGTTGAAATCAATCGCTTCCCCTTTCATATGGTAGCTCTTTTTTTTGCTACCCCACCAGTTTTCCGTAACGCCTGATTGGTTTCGGGGGAACGGTATCCGGAGATAATCCGCACTTGTCCTTTATGGCCTAGGCCCGCCTGAATTTCGGCAATCGCATCAAACAAACGTCGATCCATATTTGCCACTTCATTGCGGCGGAAATCACGGCAGATATGATTGATTCGTTTCAGTTCTTCCTTGACATAATTTTGACCGTCAAAGTACTGAGTCTCCAGATCTTCTCGGGTATGAATATTACACAGCGAAATTTTTCGCGCGCTCGTTGCTGTATATGGCTAGAAAATGCCACTCCTGGCACTAAACATGCGCCAACCGCCAGTCCCCCTGCAACTAATAACTGACGGCGCTTGTAATCAATCTCAGACATTCTAAACAAAACCACTTTCTTGCTAATATCGGGTCAAAGCCGTGAATCGAAAAGCAAGATACCGTTCAGTTTTTGTTCAGTCAAACCTGTCAAAGGCAATAAAACGCTTAGTTATTGTGCAGCCATTGCCTAATTACTGACTTATAAGAAATTTATTCATGGTAAATAATTGTAAATTTTTCTTCCTTTTGAGACATCTCACTTATTCGATCATAGCTATAGACATCATCACGGAAATTCACCAGTCCTTGATTATCCACCCAGGCTGTCTGATAAATCACATGTACTTTAACCTGATTGTTTAAACCGACAGTTTTGGTTTTTGTCCTCGCTTTAAGCTCATTGACACGCTGCTCAGTTACACCTGAGTAATTAAGCAAAATCATCGCCAAGATATCGGCTTGCTCAACCCTGATGCAACCAGAGCTAAATGCCCTTTCGTCTTTATTAAACAGGCTTTTGGCCGGCGTATCATGAAGATAGATTGAATTATCATTCGGGATGTTAAACTTAAATCGACCGAGGGCATTTTTCTTGCCCGGTTTTTGCCGCAACCGATATGGAAACGCTTTTGCGTTCACAATCCGCCAGTCAATGGTATGGATTGGGATCTTTTCAGAACTTGTCCAGCTGCGTATCACCGCAAAATCATTGCGATACAGATAGCCGCGATCATAGCGGGCTTTGGGCAAAATATCTTTGCGCATGATAGAAATCGGGACATTCCAGTAAGGGTTGAATACCACCGAGGCGACTTTCGATGTCATCAGGGGGGTACGACGACTCGGCTTACCGACAATGACCTTGCTGTCGAGTATATGCTTATTATCTAGCCAGAGGCTCAGTTCGTAATCCGGAATATTAACGATCAACACAGAGGATGATCGACCGGCCACAAACGCAGTCGCTGGGCATTGAGCGCCAGTATTCTGATCCGCTCTTTGACTGGCATTGCAAGCCAATATCGAGTTTTTGGCCCAATCGTACCATCCACTTTGAGGCCATGCCTTTGCTGGAAACTTTTTATCGCATTGGCAAGATCGATGTTATAGGTACGAACACCAGCCTCACGTAACTGCTCCGCCTCGTAATCCTGCAAATCACCAAGGTTTTCGAGCATCGTAATTAAACCATCAGGGTTCTTAAGCCGGGTTCCAAGGCGGATAATGCCTTGCTGATAAAATCCGGGCCAACGCTGGCTGGCCGCTTGTTCCAATTCATTGATTGCCAATTGGATCTGGGTGTAACGGTCATCCGCTGGTTTAAGGCCGGTAACAAAGAAGCGCAGCCGATCAACCTCAACAGCACTGAGCAGACGCTCTACACCTGTGGCAGAAGGTGCAGACAAGCGCGGCTCAACCCCGGCACCAAACAGCCATCCACGACCAAATTCAGGTAAGCTCTCGATATAACTCATGTAAGCCAACAGCGAATCCGTTGCCAACAAGTCATATTTGCGCCAGTCATTTGAATTTTTAAATTGCTGCAGAAGCGCATAACGGCGAGAATAGTCAGTGCCAACACCGGACTGCGCCAATAGTCTAAGTTGCTCTTCAAATTCAGCAGCAGCAAATGTATCTTGCCATAGCGGTGTATAACCGATGGCATGATATAACTGGGCGAGCTTATCTATATAGCGAATAGCTGATACATTGTTTGCGACTTGGTGTACCCACTGTTTCGCTTTTTGCTGTTGCAGTACATCGTCAGCGGGTTGCTGTAGTGCAGAGACTACGGCAAGGGGTTGTGGTGATGACGGTAGGGTTTCGGCCGACACCGTCTGCGTATAAGCGAACATCAGAACAAGCCCGATACTACTAAGCTTTAACATTGCCATTAGAGATCCCCATCAACAACACTTAAAGTATGGCAAATCCGTAAACCAACGGATTTAAATTTAGCCTCAAGGGGATTGCTGCAATGTTTCAATTCTTAAACTCTGGCCACATCACCAGTCACGACATAATCGCCCAAAAGCCCACCTACCTCATATCCTGTTGAGTTAACACAACAACACAGACACAAGCTGGCTTTTTCAGGACGGTGCGAAGAAATATAGTATTTACGACAAACAAGCCTTATCCTGATATCACATTCCAGTGGTTGTCCCACATAACTGGGCTTTGGAATGCCGTTGCTTGCTTTGGTGGGGTAATGGTCAGTACCTTTCCCGAACCTGATCCCACCAGCCAGTCACCATTGATCACACCAACACCAGAGGCATCGATCAATGGCCTTATTTCAACCAACGCCATACTGCTTCATGCCAAATACCATAGCAATTACCCCGTGGAGAGGTAGCCAGCAGATAGCCATCGACACTGGCAATACTGGCAATATAGTGATTAAACCTCAGCCACTGTTCATCCTCGGCCTGAAGATGGCGAAGCGGCTGACCACGCCGATGCAGCGCAACCAATGGTGCTGCCTGCTCGGGCACGCCGCGGTATTGCTGCCCACAGGCAATTTCTCCCGTATCGGTCACGCTCAAGTGACGAATGCTTAGCCGTTTATCCTTAAGTTCAGCCTGTTCCAACAACTCACCTGTACGGGAATCAAGATACACCAGCGCCGGTTGCATAGAATCAAGGTTTAACGATTGACGTCCTTTGGTATGAACGCCTCCAACCCCGATCGCCAAGGTATTGTCATCGGCCGTTACAACTTCATGGGGACCAATGCCAAATCCCGAGAACTCGGCAACCTTCGGCATTCCGGCTTTGACTTCGTATACCCCAATCACGCCTTCGCTGCTGGCTTTGATTCCTTCCGTTGCAAAAAGATAGTTTCCGTCTGTCGAGAATACACCGTGCCCGTAATAATGACGATCAGGGTCTGCAGCCCTGATTGGCCACTCTTGCCCGCTCAGATAGTCAAAAACCTGCAAGTATTGTCCGGGGCGCCGACTAAATGCCGCTGCCAGAGTACCATTGCTGAATGGCAATGCCATGGCCACGGGCAGGCAACGGAAACTGATAGACCGGCTGGCCGTTTTGGCTCGCTACAACCACGCTGTAGCCGCCAGTTGACGTCCGGCTACAACCAATAAGCTTAGGCGGCAGGTGCTGGGCTGTTGTTGTACCCGAACAGGCGGATAACAACCCGCCTGCCGGTACTACCGCCAACGCCCCCAACGCCGATCGCAATAGTTTCCTACGGGTAGGATCAGTCACCATCTGTTGCATTGAACCCCACTACAATACCTAACTCCGTTGCCACATCATCTTGCAGCGCGATCTGAATATATTCCAGTCCATTGTAGATGTTCAGCAACTCTCGATAACCTTCTTTGGTCTTCAGCATGGGTACCATTGCCTCCGTATTCGGCCAACTTTCCAGCAAGGAAGCAAAGCGGTTGGCAATTTGATCGGCGATAACAACACGTTCTCGCTGGCGCAGCAGTGCATCAAGCCCTTTTCCTTCAGCCAGATAAAGCTGTTGCATCGCTTCAACACTGGCTTTGAGATTACCAAGGGAAACCTGGGCTCGCCATGACTCGGCCTGATAGGTTTTTGGCGAACCCGGCTTGCCAAGCGGACGACTCAGCTTTTTCATGCTGTAGTCAAGCTGGTTATTCAATGCGCCTAAGTACTCTCCCAGTGCCATCTGCGGAGTCATTTGCTGCCAAGGGTTTTGCTGCCATGCAGTAACAAGAAGCTCGCCGCTCTGCTGTAGGCGATCACCGATGGCACCGATCAACTGGCACCCCTCACCGCTTTGCAGCTTCGCTGGCTGTTCATACAAGAACCACTCGACGGCACCAACGCCTGAACAGCGACACTTTGCTCGGCGATCTCAGCGGCTGCCCACGTTACGTCCTGTTTCAGTAACTGGTTGAGCTTCCGGCCGGTGGTGTTCTTTTTATCTGGCCAGAATTGGATCTGCCAGCTCAGTGCCAACGCCTCTTCACTGCCTTTCTCTCGTCCCTGCAGAGCCATCCACTTTTGCATCACTTGCTGCCACGATTCCCGGGTGTCCTGCAACTGATATTCACCATACTCCTGACACAACGCTGTAAGATTGTCGTTGAGCTGACGAGTCGCTGAGGCGAACTTCTCTGCCGACTGAAGATGCTGCTGGTGAATGGTACCAGTCATGGTTTGTTGCTGGTCATTGCAGCCTGTCATAGCCATTGCTGCCGCCGCAACCGATAGCGATATAACGGATAATTTCATCTGAGCTCCTTTTACAATGACTGCAAAAATGCGATCAGGGCATCTCGATCGGTTTGAGATAGCGTAAGTACTCTATCCCGACTCTGCTGGGCTTCTCCACCATGCCAGAGAACGGCTTCCATTAAGGTTCTCGCCCGGCCGTCATGCAGGAAATTTGAATGGCCATTGACTTCTTCGGTGTAGCCAATCCCCCAAAGCGGTGCCGTTCGCCATTCACGGCCACTGGCTAAAAACTCACCGCGGTTATCAGCCAGTCCTTCACCCATATCATGTAGCAACAGATCGGTATACGGATTAATTAGCTGTTCCGAAAGCGCTGGCAGCTCATCATTTTTAGCCGTTGTGATTTCACTACGGTGGCAACTGCTACAGCCCAGATCAGAGAAAAGAGCTTCACCTTTCATTACCTGCGGCTCCATCACATTACGTCGGGAAGGTACCGCAAGGTGACGCGAGTAAAACTCGACGAAAGTCAGTACGTTGTCACTGACCTCAGGGCTCCCCCCATTTGGCAGCTCATTACACACCGACTGCAAAGACGTACAGTTTTCATTGGGGAACAGGTTACTGGTCAGCCCAACATCGCCGTTAAATGCAGCCGCATTTTGCTGCATCAGTGTTGGTTGTCCGGCTTTCCAGCCAAAGCGACCAGTTACTAGCTGTTGTTTGTCGACATCCCATACTTTATTCAGCTTACCGGAAACCCCCTGCCCCGCATTTCGCTGCTCTTCCGCTATCGCCGACAAGGTCGCCTCAGGGATCTGCTCAAGCAGCCCCAGTCCGATCATCGGTGGCGCAATACGTACCGACATCATCACATCCGGATGAATCGGACCGTAGTTCAAGTCAGTAATCGTTAGCTCGGGTTTACGTAGCGTGACTACTTTGCCATCCGCAAATCTAACAGGGACGTCGCTATAGGCGATATTGACCTGCCCTTCCGGTTTGGCACCTGACAACGCAAAATCTTGCAACTGCCCACCGTAAGTAGGGTCGGGAATAATACCGTCGGTGATCAATGCTTTTTTTTCTGTTCGGCAGTCATGGCTGGGATACTCAGGCGAACCAACATTGAAACCGCATTAGAATCCCCCGGCTCCGGTGGATGTCCCCGACCATCTTTGATATGGCAGTTTTGGCAACCATTGGTATTGAACAATGGCCCTAACCCATCTCGGGCATCTGTCGTGGCAGGAGCCTGAACCCAAGGATTACGAAAGAAACTGTTGCCAACACTGAAATCAAGGCGTTTAGACAAAGGTAAATTACCGGCCGGTAACGAAAACGCATTTGGCCCCGATTTCTTGACCGTTGTGTTGCCTCCCGACTTCAAAGCTTTAATAACAGCTGGATCTTTCTTTGCTGGTACCGGGGCAGACTCGGCCTCTTGAGCATTAGTTACGTAAGAGAAAGCAGACAGAGAGAGAAACACTGCGGCAAAGTACAACTTCATAGCTCACATACTCTTTTTATTATGACGACAAAAGGGCTCAACCGAGCCCTTTTAACTTATTGTTGTTATAAGATATTTATGACAATCAGAACTGGTGGTCTGCTGTATCAGGGTTCAGGTTGCTAACGCCGATAATGCCGGCAGCACGCTCAATTTCCGCCGTCTGCTTAACCAGTGCCGTGATAGATTTTCCGACAAGCGCATTACCTGCTTTGTTGCCCGAGGCAATTAGCTGGTCAAAATGCTGGTCTTGCTTCTCGGCTGATTGAACCAAGGTATATACCTGGCTACGAGCACGGTCGAATTCAGCCTGGATCTCTTTCGCAGCCTGCTTGTCTTTCTTCGCAACAAGATCGTGAATGCTTGGTCCTGAAACCAGGGTGCCGTTTACGCGCATATAGGTACCGGTGTAAACGTTATAGATACCTTGCTCGTTGTAGTAGTGAGAGTTGTGAGTGTTATCCGAGAAGCAATCATGTTCGTCTTCGGTGGAGTTTGCTTCCAGTGCAACCTTCATTCGCTCGCCGGCCAGCTCTCCAAGAGACAGGGAGCCCATACCGAATAGCATTTTTCGAAGGCCGTTATCAGCCGAATCAGCCAGAAGCTCAGCACGATAGTTAGTCTTAACGTTTGCAGACCATTGCTGCTCCATCCAGCTCAGATCAGATTGCAGCAGATCAGATGCAGCCTGAAGATAATCACGGCGACGTTCACAGCTACCATTTGTACATGCTTCGCCGTAGGCAAAGTCAGTATACTGACGCTGACCGGCGCCATTACCCGTACCATTAAGATCCTGTCCCCATAGTAGGAACTCAATGGCGTGATAACCCGTTGCAACGTTCGCTTCCGAGCCACCCAGCTCATTCAGCTCAGCCAATAGCTCCGGAGTGATTTTCTTCACATCAATTCTAGCGCTGCCGATCTGCAATGCTTGATTAGAAATAATGTTTGCCTGCGCGCCGTCATTGCCCAGCTCGTACTGGTAATCATCAGCAACGTAGTCAATCAGGCCCTCGTCAAGCGGCCAGGCATTTAGCTGCCCTTCCCAGTCATCGACAATAGCATTACCGAAACGAAACACTTCAGACTGCTGGTACGGTACACGAGCGGCGATCCAAGCGTCGCGAGCTTTCGCCAAGTTAGCTTCAGAAGGATTGGCTACCAATGCCTCAAGGGCTTTATCCAGAGACTTGGCAGTAATCAGCGCATCGCTATAAACACTATGAGCAAGATCTGCGTAATTTTCGACAACGTCAGCTTTGGTTGTTGCAGCATGAGCAAAAGCAGGAAGCGTCAGCAATGACGCCGCAATAAGATTACGGGTGAATTTGTTGTTCATTATGAGTTTTCGTCCTTAATGAGAGCAGCTTTACTGTATTCACTAATACGTATGTTAGTGATAATCATTTTTATTCACATATGATAGCCATGATTTTTACATTTTGGAATAACTAATCACCCTGTGAATTAAAAAAAACAACCACAGAGCACTATTCAGTAACCCGAGCACTCAAGAAAGCCCAAAAGACGTACGGTTTGCTAACAAAGCAAACTATTCCCAATCCTCCCTGATCACGATACTTATATACAGGCTCTCGTACCGTATATAATCACAAAGTCAGTGCCTAAATTATGTTAATTTGACAACACATCGATAATACTTTTAAAGAACTAAGGTTTTGTCGTGTTTACGGCAACTAAGCCTTTCATGTTTATCAATATTGATGTAACTTCGCGACACTATTTTGGGAGAGTTAAATGGACAAGCACGAAGAAGTCCTTATTGCCCTTCGACAAATCATTCGAGCTATCGATTTACACTCGAGGAAACTCAATAAAGTCGCAGGGTTAACGGGGCCTCAATTAGTTCTGATGCGAGCGATTCGTGACTCAGGTGAAGTCACCATTCGTCAGCTATCAAACAATACAAACATGAGCCAGGCGACGGCGACTACAATTCTTGATCGTTTGGAAAAGCGAGAGTTGGTCGTACGTGAACGAAGCAAGCTAGACAAGCGGAAAGTACATGCCAATCTAACAGAGCAGGGCAAAGAAGTACTCGCAAAAGCACCGTTACCGCTTCAGGAAAACTTTGTCTCCCGCTATCAAGAACTTGAAGAGTGGAACAGTCTCTGCTGCTTTCATCGGTACAGCGAATATCTTCCATGATGAATGCCGAGCACCTTGATGTTGCCGCCGTACTTGAAGTCGGCAGTATAACCAAACAAGAAGACGTCACCCCCTAACTGCAAAATAGCCGGTGCGCCGGCTTTTGATTATTGTCCTTCTCTTTGACCACTCTTCCAACAACGACATTATCACTAACAACTTAACGATGGAGTGCTACAGTGTTACTTGAAGGAATAGAAACCTTACTCGTACTGGCAAAAGAAGGGACAATGAGCAAAGCAGGCAGCTATCTGTATATCAGCCAGAGCGCAGTCAGCAAGCGAATTGCACAGCTCGAGAAAAGATTGGGAAAGAAGTTAATCGAACCTTCAGGACGCCGCATAAAACTGACTGCGGACGCCATAGTTCTCATTGACAGTATTGGCCCCAGCTATAAAGAAATCAAAGGCCTAATTTTCGATCAGCAGCGCTTCCAGGATCACACCATCATCACCCTCGCCAGCTCGGAAACATTGGTAGCCGGCTATCTTGGTGAAATGATGGGCAACTATTTTCAAACGGATCCTTACATTTCAATTTCGACCCATCATACCCCGGTAATTGTCGAAAAAGTCCAGTCGGGCGATGCCACTCTCGGCTTTTGTGCCGGCCACCTACCGCCACAACACGGGTTATCGACACAGCACCTGTTTGATGAGCGATTTATGGTCATTAGCCACCAGCCGCAACTGCAAACTCCCCGTGCTCTGCTCGTCACTGACTTTAAAAACCCCGCCAACGCCAATCAGGCCAGCTTGCTGCAAAAAGAAGGAATTGTCCCTTTGATGGAGATGGACTCCTATACAGCTGCGGCCCAGTTAGCGCTTGGCGGTGTCGCACCTGCACTGGTGCCTATATCAATCGTCAAAACATTAAAAATCGACTCGGCATTCTGCCATCATTTCGATTTTCTTGATGAACTCACCCGTCCGGTTCACCTTTGCTATCGCCAGAGCAGTTATCAATCAGTGCGAATTCGCACCCTTATTGAAACCATTGCGGATTTTGTTCCCACAGTAATTTAATTGCCATCACCATCGAAATAATAACCACCATAGGTCGAATGAGCTTTCGCCCTTTAGTAACCACGACCTTTGCTCCTACCCGGCTCCCATAAACCCACCAACCGCCATTACCAAGCCAATTTCCCAAATCGGCAACCCGGCAAAAATAAAAAAAACAACAGTGCTGCAAAGTTTGAGGTGAAGTTAAGTATCTTCGTTCTAGCTGTGGCTTCAACTAAGCCCAGTTGGGCGATGACGACAAAGCCAACCGTAAACAATGATCCGGCCCCCGGGCCAAAGAAACCATCATAAAAGCCGACACCTGCACCGACAGTCAGCGCGAATACGTTATCCGATAACTTCGGGGTTCCGCCACCTTTACCTGCCTGAGGCGCCAATAGGAAATAGAGCGAAATACACACCAGTAAAATAGGGATCACACTTGTTAGCACGCCAGCCTCAATTCGCTGGACTAATTCAGCCCCTATTGCCGAACCAACAAATGTACAGCCTATCGCATTGCGCATCTCGCGTAGGCTCACAAACCCATTGCGGACAAAATATAAGGATGCGGAAAAACTACCAAATGACCCCTGTAGTTTATTTGTCGCCAATGCCTGTGTAGGCGGAACGCCTGCCGCCAATAGCGCAGGGACGGTTAACAAACCACCACCTCCGGCTATCGCATCAATAAATCCGGCCAGGCCTGCAACTAAAAAAAAGCAGAGCTATAATCTCGAGCGAAAAATCCATCCAACAACATCTCTTCTGTCAATCCGTATTGAGCGGAAAGTTAACATTGCGGCCTGACAACGAACAGCGAAACATAGGATGACAACCCATTCCGGTTAGGAATCAGTGATGTGTTTTATATCAATATATTGCTGCCTAATAGCTCTACTGGCTTATCAGGGTGCGAAGCGTCTGCCACACTTGCTCCCCTGCTGGATGCAAGCGGGCCTGATAACGGTAAGCATAATACGTAATAGGTAGCCTTAAATGTGGATCACCGACCACGGCCACTTTACCGCTCGCCAACTCATCCTGTATCGAATAATCAGGCAACCAGGCGACCCCCTGCCCCTGCAATACCAGTACTTTCAGCAAATCGGTCATTGATGATAAAAATACCGCCTTCAAATTGACCTGATCTCGAATAGCCTCTACCTGCCGACCCATATAGGAACTTGGACTATAAGCCAACCAAGGTATTTCTTTGTTTTTGCTGATCTGATACAGCGGTTTCCCTTCGTTGTCACAGGCACAAACCGGCAATAGCTCCGCCTGCCCAATTTGCAAAGACTGGTACGGAGGCAGCCTTAGCAACTCATCGTCAAAAGCCAGCAGCACATCACAGCCACCTTCCTGCAGCTCTTCAATCGCCTGATCAACATCAATTGCCTCAACACTCAATAGCGGGCTGTGCTTTCCGGCAAGTAACTTGGGCTGTATAGAGGGAACCAAGTTCGTTGCCAATGAGTGAGCAGCAGCGACTCGGACAATATTACCACCAAGTTTTGACAGATCAGACAGCTGGCCTATCCCGTCCATCATTTGGTTCATCAGGGTACGGGCTGTGATCCGAAACAATCGGCCACTCGGCGTCAGGGCAACCGGCGTCTTACTCCTATCAATCAGCTCGGCACCCACTGTATGCTCTAACGCTTTAATTCGTCGGCTAAAGGCTGGCTGGGTCACATTGCGCATCTGGCAGCCAAAGAGAAGTTTCGAACATCAGCGAGAGCCAGAAAATCTTCCAGCCACTTACTTTCTATATTCATAACAATTCATTTAAATAAAAAAAATGCAGTATAACGAAGCCGATGTATCAAACAGACATATTTCAACCGGTGCCGATCACAATTATGATATTTACCCATACCGATCAGGCATGACAGCCTCAGCAACGGCATTTCTCAATAAAAAAAACAGTCGCCTTATAGTAAACACAGTTAAAAATACTGCAGGAATGAGAGCATGAGCAGAAAATTAGGAATTCTTGGTGGCATGGGGCCATTGGCAACGGTTGAATTTATGCAAAAGATTATTTCCCGAACACCTGCTCACAATGATCAGCAGCATATTCCGATGCTTGTTAGTAATAACCCACAGATCCCCGATCGCACCGCTTACCTGATCAGCAACGGAGAAGATCCTTTTCCGGCGCTAAAACAGGGCATGGAACAGCTGCAGCAAGCGGGTGCCGAGTGCATCGTTATGCCTTGCAATACCGCCCATTACTGGTATCCCCGCCTGACCCAGATCTGCAATGTGCATACCATCAGTATCATCGACAGCGTTGTAAGCGAAGCCAAAAAAAACGCCAGTACCGTAAGGTCGGTGTGCTTGCCACTACCGCAACCATGATGACGAGGATGTACCAATCCAAGTTGGCCCAACAACAAATAAGCGCCATCGAAACAACAGAGCC
>LLEN01000023.1_pt1 | contig 30539 bp, 40 predicted proteins | sample 595881 | NCBI WGS metagenome assembly LLEN01 (sample SAMN02919314, study PRJNA255460) | bioreactor metagenome | biome: chemostat; feature: culture 2012_10.3; material: sediment; isolation source: day86 10degC chemostat 2012 inoculated with Wadden Sea sediment taken from... | place: Germany: Bremen ...
TGCTTAGGTATAGAAAAAAAATTATCACTGGAGGAAAAGCTGATCTCTGTCGAGACAGAAATATTATTGGCAAAGATAGCCGCAAACTCAGGCTCTGCATTGATCCCGGTTCCGACGGCCGTCCCACCTTGTGCCAACGCCGTGACGTTCTCTAGCGCATGAGTTATTCCAAGTTTTGCCTTTTCCAGTTGAACTTTCCAGCCCTGAAGCTCTTGGCCGAGAGTAACAGGCATGGCGTCCATGAGATGGGTACGGCCAGTCTTAACGACATGCCCAACTGAGTCTGTTTTTTTTATCTATGGTTTCAATTAGGTGTTCCAGTGCAGGAAATAGCTGGAAATGACAGGCAAGAGCTGCGCTAACCTGAATAGTTGTCGGGACAACATCATTGCTACTTTGTCCCATATTGACATGATCATTAGGACTGACAGTCTTACCACTCTTTTGCGAGGCCAAGGTTGCAATCACTTCGTTGGCGTTCATATTCGAACTGGTGCCAGATCCGGTTTGAAATACATCGATAGGGAACTGCTCTAAATGCTGGCCGTCGATTATTTCCTGGCAGCTGTCGATGATGGCATGTGCTATATCATGTTCCAGTAGTTTGAGATCCAAGTTGCTGCGAGCTGCCGCTTGCTTGACAAAAGCAAGTGCTTGAATGAACTGCTTGGGCATTGTGATGCCACTGACTGGAAAGTTGTCCACAGCTCGTTGGGTTTGAGCCTGATAGAGAGCGTCCTGTGGAACGTGAACTTCGCCCATGCTGTCTATTTCTATACGATAGTGAGAGTTCATGATGGGTATCCTTAGAATCCGGAGGTGTGATGTATTTGCAAGAGGTTACGCTGTAGAGATTGCAGCTGGCGTTTGCCTTCGTCAGAGTCGCCGTAGTATTTCTTCAACGCCAGCAAAGGACAGTGGAGGTGATCGATGCAAATACGGCGAAAAATACGCGAGTGCCTTTATGATCGATGGCATCGATAAGATGAAAGAATACACGGCGTAAAAAAAAGTTCTTGTAATAAGGGATTACAGTTTGGCGAGTGACGGCAATAGTATGAAGCGAGATTAAGGCCTGACTGGATAAATTCGATAATAATATCTGGCTCAAAACCAGGTACGACAGGATGATTGAGAAATCGCTCTTCTGCTTTGAAATACATACTGTACAGCAGTGCTTGTTTTGCCATGTTGCGTACCATATCCCTTGCTCATAACCTTAGTGATAATTATTATCATCTTGGGTGTTGGTGTGCAAGGTTCGCGTGTGTTTTATGATTAAGTTTATACTATCTCTAATTGACCTTGCTGATATCGAGTGGTTTATTCCGAATGTCGATTCTTTGTGTTCTCAACATTCGAGCATGGAATGTGGCTTTATCATCGCTATGATATAAAGAGCGAGTTTTATGTTATTCAGAATATATAGTGTGATCTAATTCACAATCCTTTTATGCTTGTAATGATGGCTAGTGTGATTGCTCTGGTATGATATCGGCATCATGTACTTTTTTTTGTGGGAAGTTGTATGAAAGTATTAGGCATTATTTTTTTTCATGGATGTTTCTCGGGAGTCTGTTTACAGCAGTGCCGGCAATGGCCGATCCAGTTGAAAAAAAACAGCTTCTAGCGCGTTAACGGTACCTAAGGCGATGAGAATGTTACAAAGCCAGGGATATCATGATTTCAGAAAAATCAAAGTTGAACGTGATGAGAATGAAATTGAAGTGGAAGCCCGAGATAAAAGTGGTCGACGTAGAGCTGGAAATAGATTTGTACACGGGCAAGGTTATTGATATCGATAGTCATTAGGTTGATAGCACTCGGCTATCAACCTATCAACTAGCACTGTTCTAGTTCTGCTAGGTTCTGACTAACATTGCGCAGGATTTAGCAGAGATTCTGATCTTGTATGAGGTTTTGCTCTTGATTTCAGAATTAGCTACCTCATTTTTTTTCCTGCAAAGAGCTGGGTGCCTTCCATTTCAAGTAAATCAACATAGCTTCCGGCTGGTAGCGAAACCGTCTTTGCGACGCTTCCATTATTGATGACCACAATACCCATCTCTCCGCGCTGAAACATGAGTAGCTCATCGCTATGCTCGAAACTATGCATCGTTTGGCAGTGAGCCAAATTATGGAACTGGATCATTTTTTTTGTAGTACGGGGCTTTGCCAGCTATCAAGCCATCGTGGTTGGCCGTTGTTTGCCATAATCCCACTGGTATCCAAATCGGAATAAATCAGTGGTACACCTCCATCTCGACCTAACAGGTAGCAGTATGCGAGTCGCTCATTATCCTCGGACATGACTTGATTGAGAAACACATCGTTGTTCGGAATGTCATGGGTTGTAGCAAAGGTTATAGCCCTATCGTTAGCAAGTGCCTGGCCGACAGAGTATGGGTTGCGAGGTCGGTGATAGGGTGGCCTTTTTCAAATACTTTGAAAAGTGAATGAAATAATGGGAAATCATACGCGCCAAGTCTTGTGTCTTTTAGGTATGGTTTCAGAAATAATTCATATTCTTCTTTCGGTGAGCCACCGTCAGTAATAATCTCTCCAAAAATGTGGGTTCCTTCACTAATATCCTCGTCCCAAACTTGTTGAATGTGTTCAAGAGTCATATGTTTGGCAGCATCAATACGAAAACCGCTTACGCCTAAAAGCTTTAGCGCTTTTAGGTAGTTTTGCTGTATTTTTACTACATTTTCGGTGCATTTGAGCGTCGGCAAACCGGGATCATCATGTCCTCCGCTGATCCGACCGTTTTGAACTTGCCATGGATTGGTCCAATCCTCGATTGGAAATGCCTGAACAAAGTCTTTCTCGGTGAAAATTGGGCGAGACAAATCTCCAAATAATTTTATCGATTTAAAATATTCATCTTTGTCGTAATAGTCTTGTAATACGCTGATATTAGGGTAGTCAAGATCACTTCGGCGATCCGATTCGTTTGCCATATGGTTGAATACTATATCGGCGTAAATCAGTAAGTCATATTGCTTTAATGTCTTGGTCATCTGTTCGAAATCAGCGGTATCACCGAGCTGGTTGTCAATGACCCGGTAATCCTGAGGCTGGTATCTTTGCCACCAGGGGGTGCCAGTTTTTGATTTTTCTGATTTCATTGGCGGCGACACTAATACCGCTTTGAAGCCTGCTCTGGCAATGGCTTCGGCGTTCTCAGCTATACGGCTGTAAGGCCAGTCAAAGGCATGAAGAATTACAGTTGTTGCCTTTGGCGATGTGTGAGTTGAAAAGCACGTCGTCATTATTTCTATATCCATAAACGAAACTACGGAAAGTCTACTGGCTGTACTTGAAAAAGTATTCAGCTATTCATTATCCAAAGAGGTAGGAGGTAGGGGGGAGTAGTGGTGTTTAGCCAGTAAATTCGTGCAGTCTGGGAAATATGACAATTATATAAAATGTTGTCTTTGATATTCATTATCAATGAATAAAAGCACGAACAAGCTGCTTGTGGTGTGAAAGGTACTGCTGTCATACCAATTAATGTGAAAAATGTAATATATTTTTACCTTTGAAATATATCAATCAACATTCACTGCAAAAGCATTCTCAATAGGCATGGAAATATGATATATATGTGTTTGATTGCTTACTAACAAGGAGGTACACCATGGCTGGTGTTTTAGGAATGATTTTGGCAGGTGGGGAAGGATCGCGTCTGCGCCCTTTAACGGATACGCGTACGAAGCCTGCTGTGCCATTTGGAGGCAGTTACCGCCTGATAGATTTTGCATTAAATAACTTTCTTAATGCTGATCTTATGAAGATTTATGTGCTGACCCAGTTTAAGTCTCAGTCACTTTACGTGCACATGAAAAAAAAGGTTGGAACGTTTCGGGTATCACTGGGCGTTTTATTGACCCGATCCCTGCCCAGATGCGAATGGGTAAGCGCTGGTATGATGGCACAGCTGATGCTATCTATCAGAATTTACGTTTTGCTGAACTGGAAGAACCGGATCAGGTTTGTATTTTCGGCAGTGATCATATCTACAAAATGGATGTTAAGCAGATGCTTGACTACCACCTTGAGCAAAAAGCCGATCTTACGGTCTCTGCGTTGCGCATGCCGCTGAGTGAGGCAAGTGCTTTCGGTGTGATTGAAGTTGACGAAAGTGGTTGTATGGTTGGTTTTGAGGAAAAGCCGGAAAATCCGAAATCAATTCCGGGTGACCCTGATCACGCGTTGGTTTCCATGGGCAACTATATTTTTGAAACCGATGTGCTGAGCAAAGAACTCGAGGAAGATGCTGTCAACGAGCAATCCAGCCATGACTTTGGTAAAGATATCATTCCTAAACTGTTCCCGCAGCAAGGTGTTTGTCTATGACTTTACCACTAATGAGATCCCTGGAGAGAAGAGTACTGGTTACTGGCGTGATGTAGGTACCATTGAATCTTACTGGCAGGCACATATGGATTTGTTGTCAGAAGATGCACAGTTTTCTTTATACAACCGACAATGGCAGCTACATACTTATTACCCGCCATTACCACCAGCGACAGTGCTTGATAGCGAAGATTGTAAAGTCGATATCAATAACTGCATGATCTCTGCTGGTAGTTATATTCGTGGGGCCAAAGTGTATAAATCGGTATTGGGTTTCCGTACCAATGTCGACCATCACACCACGATCAGTGAGTCAGTCATCTTAGGTGATGTAAAGATTGGCGCGGGCTGTTCAATACGCCGTGCTATTATCGATAAAAATGTACAGATCGCACCTGGTACGGTTATCGGAGAAAACATCGAAGAAGATAAGCAAAAGTACCATGTGTCAGACGAAGGAATTGTCGTGATACCTAAAGGAGCAAAAATTGGTTACTAGTAAGAAACCAGCATCAGGGAAGCAACTCAAGATTTTGTTTGTCGCCTCTGAAGTTGAAGGTTTAGTCAAAACCGGAGGGCTAGCAGATGTCGCTAAGTCTCTCCCTTCGGCACTGAAAGAAATGGGTCATGATGTACGTATCGTCATGCCGCTTTATCAGAAAGTAGCCGGCGCTGATCAAGCCGATTCACTGCTTGACACCGAGCTTTATGTCGCATCGCAACCAACGCCAGTGAGCTATCAGGTAAAGCAGCTTCAAAGTGGTAAAGTGACTGTTTTTGCAGTTGATGCGCCTCAGTATTTTGAGCGCCCCGAGTTGTATGCCGAGAATAATCAGGCCTATTCCGATAATGGTGAACGGTTTGCATTTTTCAGTGCCGCATCGTTGGATTTGTGTGAAAAAAAATTGGTTTCCAGCCGGATATTGTCCACTGTAACGATTGGCATACTGGCCTGGTTCCCTTCCTGCTTCGTACTCGGTATGTTGACGATGCGTTTTTTTTGCTCAGACTAAAAGCGTGATCACAATTCATAATGCCGTGTTTAAGGGCGTATTCAACTACGACCAATACAGCTTAGTTCCTGAGTTGATCCAGCGTCGTTACATTAATGCGAGATAGACCCATCGCACGTGAGTATGCTGAAAGCGGGCGTGGCCTATGCCGATAAAGTGAATGCTGTCAGCCCGAATTATGCGTCTGAACTGCTAACGCATTTAGGCTCGCATGGTATGGAAGCTGATTTTCAGGCTCGCGCCAGCGATCTTTACGGCATCGTCAATGGCTGTGACTATCAGGATTGGAACCCTGAAACGGATCCTTTTATCAAGCAGAGCTTCAAAGCAAATAAAGTCAGCCTGGTTCGAGGTAAAAAAAAGCGTGTAAACGTGATTTACAGCAGCAAGTTGGACTACCCGTTGAAGATGTACCGCTCTATGGGATGGTGTGCCGCTTAACCGATCAGAAAGGTATCCACTATCTGATCCCGGTTTTGAAAGACTTCTTAGTCAATGATGTACAGGTTGTGATTGTTGGTACGGGTGATCCAAAGCTGGCGGCAGCACTTCGTGAAATCAGCGATGCCCATAAAGATAAGTTTGCGTTTGTCGAGGCGTATAGCAACCCACTAGCGCATTGTGTCGAGGCTGGTGCCGATTTCTTTATGATGCCATCAGAGTTTGAGCCATGTGGATTGAACCAGATGTACAGCCTTGCCTACGGTACGTTGCCAATTGTTCGTGGCGTTGGTGGCCTTAAAGATACCGTGATTGACTATGATCACACGCCTCAGGTTGCAACGGGTTTTATTTATGATGCACCGACACCTGAAGCATTGCTTATTAAGCTACAGCGCAGCTTGTTACTGTATTGCCAGAGGCACAAGAGTTTAAACGTCTGCAGCAAAATGCCATGGCGTGTAAATTTGAGTGGAAAGAATCGGCTGAGCAATATGTCAGTATGTACATGGGACTAGAGCTGGGACGACTTGTTTCAGTACCTTCTCCCGAGTATCTGGTTTAACTCTTTCTATAAAGCCAAGAGCCATAAAGCAGTTGTACATCAGCAAATAATATCTCTATAAAGCCCTCCTTCGTGAGGGCTTTGTTTTTTTTGAGAATATCAATCATCATAAGTCTTTGACCATTCTCGCTGCTTAACATCATTTGAACATTAACTTGTTCCAATTGGTATAAGTTTAGGCTCTATCTCATTGATTTATCGCTATTTGGTATTTTTTTTGTAGACTCATGTCAAAAAAAACGCTGCTGATAGTATGAACACTATTCTTAAAAGTGTAATAATTTCACGCCTTGAAATAAATGGATGGCAATTGACCTGCTTGAATTTGAGGGGGGCTCATTTTCTAGTTGCTTTCGGTCTTATTCATGTTGCCGGTAAAACATATAAGCGTATTAGTTGCTACATAATAAAAATAGTAAAGGGAATCAATGTCTAATCTAACTCTTCGGCAGAAACTGGCGCTCTCGGCCAGTATAGCCATTATCTTGGGCGGAATGCTGGTGACAGCACTTTCTTTTATGTCTGCGCTAGGGCGCTTAGATGAAGATCTTAACGATCGGCTTCGCGGTGTCGCATCGGCCTATAACAATTATGTTACGGACTGGATGGACTCAAAAGCAGCGGCACTGTCAGCTTTACCCACAACAGTGGCGACAGAATCTTTGACTGATCACTTAAAGCAAGTTCGGGACTCAGCAAAATTCGATAACGTGTTCCTTGCATTTACTGATGGCAGCCAGGTTAACGCCAATGATGTTCAGCTTCCTCCGGGAAATGATGACCCGCGAGAGTGGGGCTGGTATCAAAATGCTATGAGGCTTAGTGGTGCTGTGACGGTAGAAAACCCGACAGTTGCCGCAGCGACAGGGGCTACGGTTGTCTCTATGGGTAAAGCGATAACCGTGTCAGGTCAGCAAGCAGTACTCGGTGCTGATGTTGAAATGGCTAACATTATCAAGCAACTGGAAGATGTAACATTACCTGGTGAAGGTTACATGTTTATTGCTAATGCCGAAGGTAATGTATTTGCTCACGCTGATTCGTCATTGTTGAATAAGGCAGTTAGTTCGTTGGATAGTGACCTAACGGATGGTTTGATCAAGCGTCTGGCTCGTGAAGGACATATTGAGAAAAAAGGTGCTGAATGGCCGTGAAAGTTTTGTGTTTGTCGCGCCAATTGAAGGCAAAAGTTTACATACTGTTGTTGTGATTGACTATGACTCTGTTGTGGCTCCTCTCTACAGTACGCTATATGAGCAAATGTTGACGACGCTACTGGTTGTTGTTGTCTGTGTATTCTTGTTCAACCTGCTTTGTGGCTATTTGTTTAGGCCTCTTCAACAGGTATCTAACGCATTGGCGCTGATTGCTAAGGGTGGTGGTGACTTAACCCAGCGTATCGATCTGGATAGCAATGATGAAGTGGGTGAATTAGCCTCTAACTTCAATCAGTTTGTTGCTAGCTTACAGGTGCTGATTGGTCATATCCGTGCTCAGGGTGTTGAGTTGAGCCATGCGTCTAGTGAAGGTGAGGAGCGTGCTGATAAGTCGGCCCGTGATCTGCAGCGTCAACAAGATGAAATAGCCATGGTTGCTACTGCTGTGACCGAGATGGCGTCTGCTACTCAGGAGATTGCATCTCATGCTGAACAGACAGCCCGTGCCGCTCAGGATTCTACGACTCACACTAATAGTGGCAGCGAGCTGGTGGCTCAGAGCAAAGTCTCGATCAATAATCTGGCAACAGAAGTAAATGAAGCGACGACCGTGATCAGTGAGCTTAATGATCATGCGCAGGGTATTAACAGTATTCTGTCGACAATTCAGGGTATTGCAGAGCAGACAAATCTGTTGGCTTTGAATGCCGCGATTGAAGCTGCTCGTGCGGGTGAGCAGGGGCGTGGTTTTGCGGTTGTGGCTGATGAAGTTCGAGTTTTATCTCAGCGAACCCATACATCGACAGAAGAGATTCAGTCTATGATTGCTACTTTGCAGCAAACCACGTCTAAAGCTGTGAATTTGATGGAAACAAGCTCGCAACTCGCACAGTGCTCAGTAGACGATGCCGATCAGGCGACGGCGGCGTTGGATCAAATTAATGGCTCTGTGACAATGATCAGTGATATGGCGACGCAGATTGCGACAGCTGCGGAAGAGCAAACCCATGTTACCGATGAAATCACACAGAACACGACCACAATAAAAGATGTAACCGACCAGTTGGCGGCCGATGCCAGAAATGCTCGTCAACAGGCAGAGCATCTTAGTACTCAGGCGACAAACCTGAATGACAAAGTGGCGACATTTGTTGTGTAGATAAGCCCGTGAAAGCCCGTGGTACCTTATTTCGATACCGTAATTCGTATCAAGGCAAGTTATCACGGGCTTTTTGCTATGCGTTACACATTAACCTGCTGTCCATTTGTGATCAGCTGCTGCTTGATATCACTGACGTGGTCGACTAAGGACTCGTTTAAATGGTAAATGCCGACGGTGCCGGTTTGTGCATCCTGTTCGAGCGGAAGCGGAACGATATTGGCTCGTAAGAAGTACTCCGCCATACTGAGTGGGTAGGGCATAACCGCTGTTGTCGTAGCTAGAATATCAACACTTGCTGTCAAAGAATTGATTTCATATACAATGCGTTCGGAAACCTTCTTCCTTTCCCGCTCTAGTTGTTTCGGTTGCGGGTTCTCAATCAGGTGCTGATAGGTGTCAGAATCTGGCGTAACCTGCAGCAACGGATAGAGCTCGGTATCTTTTTCATTCCCTTTATTAACCAGCAACGGGTGAGACTGGTGGACGAAGAGGCTTCTTTGTCTTGGAGAAGGGGAACAAAGCTGACGTTACAGCGTCGAGACAAGCCAATAATCTCATGACCGACGAATAGATCGATTTGTCCATGAATCAACATATCCATGAGCTTCAGGTGATTACCAAATTCCAGTTGAATAGAGATAGAAGGGTTACTTGTACTGTATTGTTGCAGTGCCTGTTTGACGAAAACTTCCCACCAGGCATCACCGGTGCCCATTTTAATTTTCTCAGTTTTACGCTCTTTGAGATCTGCCATTTGATGTAGCAGTGAATCATGGCGGCGTTGCAGTTCGAGCGCTTGTTCTTGCAATAGTTGTCCGTACTCCGTGAGTTCGACCCCTTTAGATTTACGGATAAATAGCGGGACATCAAAGCTTGCTTCCAGTTTTTTTTCATGCTACTGGTCAACGTTGGTTGGCTGAGCCCAAGGTAGGTGGCAGCCTGACTAATGTTGCCCAGCTCGGCAACGACGAGAAACTGTTTATAACTTCTATCCATAGGGATCACCGAAAGCTGGAAAATATAATCGACAAGTCTCACATTTATTCGAACTGGAGAAAATCCTGAATTCTTTATTCTTGTGATCATGATCGCCTAAATTCGCAATGATATAGGATTTTCCTATATCACCTTGAGGCTTGTATATTTTAAATTGCGGAAAAACAGCATTATGCTATTGGTAATGAAGATATCACTTGTTTGATTTTTGCCTTTTTTTTAGGGAGCCTATAATCATGAAAATGACGCCAAAGTGGTGGCATGATGCTGTTGTTTACCAGATCTACCTCGTAGTTTTTGCGATTCAAATAATGACGGGATCGGAGATCTGAAGGGAATTATCAGCAAGCTGGATTACCTAAAGACATTGGGTGTCAATGTGATTTGGTTATCGCCAGTGTATCGTTCGCCGATGGATGACAATGGCTATGATATTTCTGATTATCAGGACATCGCACCTGAATTTGGTTCGATGGAAGATATGCAGCAGCTACTTGCTGAGGCCAAGCAACGTGATATTCGCCTTATCATGGACTTGGTGGTTAACCATACCTCTGATGAGCACCCGTGGTTTATCGAAGCGCGTAAGTCAAAAGATAACCCTTACCGTGACTACTATATCTGGCGCCAGCCAAAAGAAGATGGTTCTGTTCCTGATGACCAAGGTTCTGTATTTGGCGGCGGTGCCTGGGAGTTAGATGACACTACGGGCGAATATTATTATCACATCTTCTCAAAGAGACAGCCTGATTTGAACTGGGAAAATCCTAAAGTTCAAGAAGAAGTGCATAAGATGATGAACTGGTGGATCGATCAGGGCATTGGTGGGTTCCGCCTTGATGTTATTGACCTGATTGGTAAGGAAATCGACAAGAAAATCACGGGTAATGGACCTCGCCTCCATCAGTTGCTACAAGAAATGAACATGGCGACTTTTGGTGATAAAGATTTGCTAACGGTTGGGGAAACTTGGGATGCAACGCCTGAAATCGCCAAGCTATATAGCAATCCTGCGCGTAATGAGTTTTCAATGGTGTTCCAGTTCGAGCATATTTCTCTGACTTGGAAGTATGGCGATAAGTGGAACCCAATCGCACTTGACCTTCCGAAATTCAAACGTGCGCTGACTAAATGGCAAGTCGAGTTGGCAGAGGAAGGCTGGAACTCATTATTCTGGAATAACCATGATCTTCCGCGTGTAGTGTCTAAGTATGGAGATGAAGGCCTGCACCGTATTGTATCGGCTAAGATGTTGGCGACAACACTACATATGATGAAAGGTACGCCTTATGTTTACCAAGGTGAAGAAATAGGTATGACCAATGTTGCCTTCGACAGTATTGATGATTACCGTGATATCGAGACCTTGAACTTCTACAAAGAGCGTACCGAAAATGGCGTAGCTCCTGAGGCAATGCTGGCGGCGGTGCATGAAAATAGCCGTGATAATGCCCGTACACCAATGCATTGGAATGATTCAACCAATGCTGGATTTTCTGAACAGCAGCCTTGGTTGCAGGTTAACCCGAACTATCCCGAGATTAATGTTGAAGCGGCATTAGAAGATCAAAATTCAATTTTCTATCACTACCAGAAATTGATTGAGCTTCGGAAATCCCTGCCTGTGATTGTATACGGTGATTTTGAACCTGTATTTGAAGATCATGAAAAAGTGTTTGGTTATATTCGCTCTGATGAACAGCATCGCTTGTTCGTATTGAGTAACTTCACCGCTGAAGAGGTGGTGCTGAATATGCCTGAAGCACTTCGAAGCAGTAATTCCGAATGTATTATCTCTAACTATGAATACCGCCAGCAAATAGAGGAAACGGTAACACTTAAACCGTATGAGTCTTTTTCGGTACTGCTGCCTGTATAACGAATACAACATGAATGAATAACTCGCTATAACTCCATTCATTGTCTTGGCTCTATCCAATAGTTGTTTGGATAGAGCCTTTTTTTTCAAATATCGGTATTACCTCTAATTTAAGCCTCGGAGGTGGATATACCAGCCCCGGGGCTTTCTGTATGCTCGCTATAAGAAAGTCGTAATTAATGGTTCAGTCGTTCATCATCAACTACCTGGCCATCTTTGATATTGATTATCCGATGGGTACGTTTTGCCAAAGTGACATCGTGAGTCACAACGATCAGTGTCCTTCCTTCTTGGTGCAGCTCATTGAACAGGGCTTCAATTTCAGCGCCCGATCGTGAGTCCAACGCGCCTGTCGGTTCGTCAGCCAAAATTATATGCGGATCGTTGACTAATGCGCGGGCAATTGCCACACGTTGTTTTTGCCCGCCCGACAACTGATTCGGCTTATGACCCATACGATCACTGAGTCCGACACGTTCCAATAAATATGCCGCTTTTTCTCGCCGCTTCTTTTGCTTTTATTCCTCGGTAAACTAAAGGCAATGCGACATTGTCCAATGCACTAGCATATTCCAGCAAATTGAATCCCTGAAAAACAAACCCTATATTTCGGTTACGTATCATCGCCAGCTGTTTGCTGGTCATGACTGAAACATCTTCATTATCCAGTTGGTAATCGCCTGATGTGGGTTTATCGAGACAACCAATTACATTCATCAGAGTCGATTTCCCAGAACCGGATGGGCCCAAAATTGACAGGAATTCTCCTTTTTTTTATTTCCAGCGAAACTTGGTCCAGTGCACGAACCGTTTCCTCACCACTCTGATAGTGCTTACTAATATTCTGTAATTGTACTATTGGGGTCGATGTCGACATGCTTGTCCTGTTGGTTTGATTTCTACTATCAGTCATTCTGCAATGCCTCTAATGGCGTAATATTGGCTGCGCGATTGGCTGGAAACCATGCTGCAGCGATACCTACAAGGGCCAATGCCAGAACAACAATTAATACAATGGGAACTGAAAGCTCAGGTTTCGGCTTCCCTAGTTCGTCATAAATCACGTTGCCGTCGAAAGGCAAACTTTGTAACAGCTCTACCAGGCTAAATGTCAGCGTGAGCCCGAGCGCACCGCCTATTGTCATGGTTAGCAACGATTGCAATAGATAATGCCGCTTGATATCGCCTGGTGTGGCACCGATGGCCATTCGGATCCCGATATCACGGGTCGCTCGTTTCACTGTTGCGTACATGACATTGGCAATCCCAATACCTGCGACGCCCAATGTTACCAAGCCAATAATGCCGAGAAAGCTCTGTAGCCGATCAGGAAACGACGCATGGTCTTTTGGCGCAATAACAGATCCTGCGCCTGAATGAGCTGATCGTCCGCCATACTGGCCCCGTATTTTCGGGCAATTACTTGCTTTGCTTTCTGCGCAACCACTGTCCGATCGACTGTTTTGTTCGGCTCGATATTGATAGCATTTAATGCGCCATGGGGATTGAAACGTTGCCAGGTAGAAAAAGGGATGAATACGGCGTAATCCAGCGGGATACCGTTTTCGATATACGAGCTATCGCTCTTTAATAAGCCGATCAGAGTGAACTCTTCATTGCCGACCTTAACGGTTTTACCAACCGGGTCGAATGTCAGTTTCGGTGAATCAATCCAATCAAAATCATCATTATCACTGAATAGCTGATAGGCTGTACTCTGACCCAGAACAATGACTTTGCGCTGCTCTTTTATATCCATCGGATTAAACCAACGTCCGCCCGGTGCCATGTCAAACTCCATCAGATCGCGATACCCCGGAAAAACGGCCAGAGGTGACTGCCAGCTACCTTTATCCCCATTTGTTACATTGACACTCCAAAGGCACTCGGTTCAGCTTTTTGAATTGACGGAAGTGCGCGAATCATACTGATATCTTCGGGCTTGAGCTTTAGTTGTTCACCTTGATGGAATCGACCGAAATCCTTAACCGCATAACCGCCATTCAAGTAAATCAATTTACCGTTACCGCTTTCTGAGCTTCTAATCAGCCCCTGACGAAGTCCTTCACCAGCAGCCAGCATTACCGTAATACAAACAGTCGCCCATACCACGGCCAAAATAGTCAGGAAAAGACGTACTTTCTCGGCTGCCATTTCTTGAATCATTTGTCGAATTACAAACATCTTATGCCTCGCACTCAAGGCAATTACAGGTGTTAACATGGATGCTCTTTTTGCCGGAAAAAATGCCGCAATAAGGCCAATATGCCAGTAACACCGAGGGTCATTACTACCGCATCGAGGGTAATTTGTGGGATGCCGAGCCAATCGGGTATACCGACAGCCGTCATCAGGCCACTGTGCCATAAGACAGCATGAGTCCGATCGCCGTACCAGCTATCACCAACAAGCCACCTTCGGTAATAAACTGCAGTAATATGGAGGCTGGAGTGGCTCCGATAGCCAAACGGATACCGATTTCACGGGTACGCTCCGTTACTGATAAAAACATAATGTTTGCTACTCCGAGTGCCCCAACAGCCAACGTCATTGCACCGCTAGCACCAAGAAACAACTGGATACCACGAAGCAATGTCATGAAGAATTTGGCTTCACGGCTAAAGTCAGGTAGATATAACGCGCGATTATCCGTCGGGTCAAAATGCTGCTGTTTGGCAAAGAATGAGATAAGCTTTTTCTTAGAACGACGCCGGCGATCCCCTCTGCGGGTTCAACCAGCAACATCGAAGGGTTCTTCTGCCATAAATCGGTAAATGTAGGGCTTGGCATCATGACCTGTTGCTCGTCATTATCCATACGAACTCCTCCTTCACTTTGCTCGGTTATACCGATAACCGTAAAAGGGACACCATTTACTTTGACTTGTCCGCCCAAAGACAATCCGCCGATATTAGCTAATTGCCAGCCGACTACGACCACTCGGTTGTGGTTTCTAATATCGCTAGGAGTGATATTACGAGAGCCTTTGGTCAGCTTGAACTTGCGCCAGCTCACAAAATGACCGTCAACACCCCGGACGTAGCCGGGTAAACTGCGACCATGCATATCTGTCACTGTTGCTTCCCAGTTTTCGTAAATTACCGATAGTTTTTTTTACTGCTGATTGGTGTTCCAGCTGGCGCATTTCGGTTTCGCTGATCTTTATTGCCCGTCTGGCTGGCAGCCCTTGCCAGGGCTTGCTGGTCATTCCCTGATAAACCGACTGAGTATCACTCATCAGGATAGAGAATGACTTAGTATTCACCTGGTAAAACCCTTCACCAAGTGCCACTAGAACCAACACAGAAACAATCCCCCATACAATGGCAATTACCGCCAGTGAACTTCGCAGGCGGTGTGCCAGCAGGGTCTGTAGCGTCTGTTGAAGCATTGCACTCATGATTGTAATGCCTGTGAGATATGCTTAACGGTATCGTCGTTGAGCTGGCCAACAGATTTAAACAGTGCAACCCGATGTAACCAATATTGGTACAGCAACGATTGCAATAGGTTGCGACTGTCAAACAGGTTATTGTGTGCAGTGATCACATCGTCAGCGTCGGCAAGTCCGGCTTGATAAACCGTTTGCTTACTTTCAAGCGCTTTTTCTCGCGAGTGAATCTGCTTTTGTGCCATTTCAACACGTTGCCAATCAAGGTCTATTTGATTAAAGCGGCTTTGTATAAGCTCCTTGATATTGATTTCAACTATGCGGACATCCTGTTTTGCCTGCATCACATCCAGCTTGGCCAGATCAACACTGGCACGAGTCGCGCCATTAAGATCAAGCGGTAGATTCACAGTGATGCTGGCGTTCAAATCATCATAACGAGCTTTGTCGTTATCGCTGTACATAACTCGCCCGTTGACGGTCGGGTAGTAACCGGATTGTGCCTGATCCTGTTTGAATTCAACTGATTTGAGTTTTTGCTTGGCGGCAAGCAATTCAGGACTGTTATTCTTCGCCATTGCTAACCATTCGGCTTCTGTCTCAACAGCCATGCGCGGTTGTATCAGATTGTTGGTGCTAATCTCATCGACTTGCTGTGGAAAATGACTGATAAGGCTGCAAGGGCCGCTTTTTTTTGTTCAAGATCGGAACGCCGTGCCAATTGTGTAGCTTCAATATCAAGTTGGTTCGCACGGGTATCTTCGTACTCGGTTGACATCGCCTTGCCGGCTTTGAAATTCTGCTCAATGATATTGAGCATTTTTGTGCCTTCTTTCAATTTCTGCTCAGCAAGCCTTAAATCCCCCTGCGCTTTGGCTAGTTCCAGGTAGGCCGTAATCAATCTTTCGGCCAATTCATTATGCGCTTGCAGATTTCTTAGCTGTGACTCCACCGCTGACGCCTCGGCAGCATTCAACTGAGACCATTTACTGTTATCCCACAGAACCTGATTCAAGGTGATGTTGTAGCCATTGCTATTTTGTTCATGCTCATACCAGTTACTGCTAGCACCAAGTGACAATCCTGGAAGCAATTCACTACGGCTGCTGCGGATATTTGCTTCGCCTACTTTCTCGTTAATCTGTGCTTTCTGGTAGTTCGGATCATAAGATTTTGCTGCACTCCAGGCTTGTTCGATTGTCAGTGCGTAACTTGGCAGACTTGTGCAAAGTAATACCATGAATAATCCAGAACATAGTGCTTTGGGCACGGTGATATGTTTGAACCGCTGATGAAAATAATGATTAGGCATTAGGCGCCCCCATCATGCTTGAATCTACGATTTCGTCTCCGTCATTTAGGCCGGATAACACTTCAACATTAATGCCGTCTGAAAGCCCGAGCTTAACAGGCTTAGTATGGAACCCCTGTTCAGATTCATCGGCCACCAGTACTTCCGGTGTTTCTCCTTCAAACTGCAAGGCACGTTCTGGAATGGTCGTTACTGATTCTGCTTTTTTTTAGGGTTATTTTGGCCGTTGCCGAAAAACCTGAGCGGATTGTGATACCTTCCGGGAACTGAATATCACCGACTTCAACTTCAAACCCGTTATCAAAGCTTTGGTTATTATTGCTCGATGTTGCATTGAGCTTTTCTGACTGGACCGCTACTTTATGCAAGATGCCCGTTAACTCTTGTTCTGAATACGGAGCCAGGGTCATCGTAACCGGCATGCCGACATGTAACTGCGCAGCATCATGCTCGCTCACACTGCCTTTGAAAATCATGTCATTCATATCAGCCAGCGACATCATTTCTGTTGCAGACTGACTGGATTCGGTCGAAATAATTGGCTCGCCGACTTCCATCTTCAAGTTGAGAATGGTGCCGCTGATCGGTGCAAAGATAGTCGATGTCAGCTTAGATGTACCTACTGATGACTCGCCACTACGGATTAAATCCAAGTTTTGCTGCTTTTGCTGAAGATCGGCAATCGCACGTTTTACTTTGGCTTTAGCTTCAATGTATTGCCCATAGTTTTCCGGCACGATTTCCTGAACGACAAGGCGCTTAAGATTGTCTCGCTGAATCTGACTGGACTCAAGCTCGGCCTCGCTTGACATCAGTTCGGTCATTGCCTGGGTAAGGCGAGCAGGTGTCGGGTTGGGGCGAATTTTAAATAACGGTGTTCCGATTTCAACCTTTTCACCTTCCTGGTGATAAACCTCGCCGACAATACCTTCAATCTGGGATTTGATTTGTACCGAATGTGCCGGAACTATCTGCCAACAGCAACCGCCTGCTTTTCAATAGTCCCGGTTGTTGCCATGATTACAGGCAGAGAGCCATCAGTCTCCGATACTGGGTACGAGTAATACCCGACACCGGCCAAGCAAACAGCAGTCAATGACATTGCTATCCAGCGTTTTTTTTCATAATGTATTCCGTGGTTGAGAAGAAGATAAAGGGAAAACGTTTATCGCAGCAAAATTATGCCTAAAACGACAACGGTTCTTTGTACTTATTTGTCATGTTTTGTATGACACAACTTGATTTCCAATGCCATTAAACAGTAATTACTTATCGTTAGTCAATAAGTAATTATCATATTATGACGGGGTATGAATGCAAAGGCCCCTAGGAGAACCTCAGAAATAGCTGATGTCATTAGTTCTAGAACTGAGCTTCGACAGGTAATACAATAGGAGTTTGAATATTAGTCATACAAATCAGGCGGTCCAAAACATTTCTTTTATGAATGAATGCTTTTCTTGATGAAAATCAAATAAATATGTTGATTATCCGCATAATCAAGAAATCTCGATACCTTTTTGGATTTCGTTTTTAATTGGTTGAGCCTCGGTGGGAATTAAATAAATTATATGGGAAGAAAATGCTGCATTATCGATATAAAGAGCATGATGTTATCTTTACTCTGCCTCTTCAGGAAAAGCAGCTTTATCTAGTCGGTACATTCAGTAATTGGCAAAAGCAGGCTGCATTTAAGTTTGAAAAAGTTGAGAGCGGTTATGTATTGAAGAAAAGCCGTAATGATCTAAATAAAATAGGGAACTCAGGTACATAGAATACTGCCTTTGGGGAGAAGACGATTCTCAGCCTTTGCCGTTTATTAAAGGTTACCCCGTCGGTTATTTCTTCAATAGCCAAAGCTTTGATTGCCAAGGTAACGGCGGCTGTAATTATTTGTTGTTACCAGAAAATATTAGCCAAGCTGAACTGGAACAAATAGGCAAAGACAGTGAACGCTCTTTAAAGGTAAAAAAAAGCAAATGCTGAATTTTCCTCGGCACATACCTTGGCAAACTTTCGGCAAGTGACTGGGGGGGATTTAGCTGCTGGTGTTCTATTTCGTTCTTACCATCCGGTTATTCCATCTCGTTCTGAGCATCCGTTACTCAGTGATATTGAAGTTCAGCGACAGCAGACTGCAATGCATCTACTCGAAGAACATCATGTCCGTACTGTAATCAATTTGTCAGAAACATCAGAAGAACTGACAAACTTTCTTCGCTCTGCCCCACTTAGCTATTACAAAGCGCTGTGGTCAGAGGGGCAGGTAAAGCATGCGCCTATGGCCTACGAGACCGTCTATTTTATGTCGGATCGGGACGAAAGCTTCAATGCTGATGAGCTTGGTTTCCAGACTGGGATCCAAACGATTATCAGGCATATTGCAAGCAAACCTGGCCCTTATCATGTTCATTGCCGATTAGGCTCTGATAGAACAGGGGTGGTTGTTGCTTTTCTTCAACTGTTGATGGGAGCGGGCAAGGCGGAAGTCAAACAGAACTATTTGCGAACCAATGAAATGGCTATTGGGGAGTTTCGAAGTTTTCGCTTGCTCGAGCAGGCATTATACCGTGCGCTAGGCGAGGGGTGTTTTGAATCTGGCTCTCTTGAAGTAGGTTCTTTTGAAGGAGGATCGGTTGTGAAAAATTATCTCTTACAACTTGGCTTGCCTTGCTCGGTAATTGATAGAGCGTGTTTGCATCTGTCCTGTAACGAGTAGGCTTGTTAGTGAAATTGGTCGGTGCCAGTATAAATTGAAGAGCCCAGCATAATAGCTGGGCTCTCGCTTAGTGTACCAATTACAAAATTACGGCGAAAACTACTGCCGATAAAGTATCGATAGTGAGTTGGCGCTTTGCATGTAGGTAGTCTGAGTCTGTCGTTGGTTTAGGCGAGATTCTGAGGTATCACAGATCACCGACCACTTACTGCCAGTAGGCAAACGGTAGCGGGTAGGGATGTCGGAGCTATTAACCAGGAACATCAACTCATTACCGTCTTTGTATAACCCTAGATATAGCGCGAAGGCTTCAAGTCCCTGCCAATCCTCAGCCGTCATTCCCTGGCCATTGGAACGATGCCAATGGATACGGTGGTGGCCGCGTTCATGGCCGCTGAATGCGTGAATAAATGGACTCATCACTTGCTTGCGTGCCGCCAGCATCTGCGAGAGCCAAGCACTAAAGCATTCGTCTTCGTCGCTTAATGCCCAGTTTGCCCAGCTAATTTCGTTATCTTGGCAGTAGGCGTTGTTGTTGCCTCCCTGGGTGTGTGAAAGACTGTCGACGGCAAGCAGGTGAGGAATACCAAACTGAACAGCAGGGTTGTCATCAGATTGCGTTTTTGCCGTTCTCGTTTATGAATGACAGAGAAATTCGACGTTTCACCCTCCACACCATGGTTATTTGAGCGATTGTCTCCATGTCCGTCACGGTTGTTCTCGCCATTGGCATGGTTGTGCTTGTGATTGTAAGAAACAAGATCACGCAGCGTAAAACCATCGTGATAAGAGATGAAGTTGACGGGAAGCTTATCCGGCCAACCTCCGGCGCTAAATAAATCACGAGAGCCCATCAGCCGAGTCGCAAACTCTTTGACGTTATTGTTGCCTTCCAGCCAGTAGCTTTTGACGGTGTCTCGAAATTTATCGTTACACTCGTTCCAACCGCGAGGGAAATGACCTAGCTGATAGCCATCAGGACCAACGTCCCACGGCTCGGCGATAAGTTTTATTTTCCGCAGGATTGGATCTTGGGCTACGGCTTTGAAGAAGGCACTTTGCGTATCAAACCTATGACGATTACGCCCCAGAGTGGCAGCTAAATCAAAACGGAAACCGTCAATTTGGTAGTGGGTTACCCAGTGGCGCAGGGTGTCTAGTACAATATTGAGGCTAGGTTGGTACGTCAGATCAAGGGTATTACCACAACCGGTATAGTTGAGGTAATTCTTGCTGTAATCCTGGAGATAGTAGTTTTTGTCCAGACATTTTAAGTGGAACTTAGGGCCGCCTTCGCCTCCCTCTGCCGTATGGTTGAATACGATATCCATGATAACTTCAATACCGTGCTTGTGAAGTTCCCTCACCATGGTTTTCATTTCAGCCACGGCATCATCTTTGGCATATCGTGGCTCCGGGGCCATAAAGCATAGGCTGTTGTAACCCCAGAAATTCACTTTATCCATCTTCAGTAGATGAGGCTCTGACATACAGGATGTTACGGGCAGCAATTGAAGGCTTGTAACCCCCTGAGCTTTAAAGAACTCAATAACTTTGGCTGGCATAGTCCAAGGTAACTGCCACGGTATTGTTCGTCGATGTGAGGGTTAAGCTTAGTAAAACCCTTAACATGTGTTTCGAATAAGATTGTCTCTTCGTACGGAACCTGTGGAAGCGTAGTTTTTTTTGCCAGTCAAACTGGTGATCGACGACGACCGATTTAGCAAATTCCCAACTTTTTTTTCTGCAGTAAAAGGTTCTACATAAAAGGGGGCTTTGCCAAGGGCCTGTGCATAGGGGTCAAGAACTAACCGGTATTCAAGCTTGTCCTTAATTTGATAGCCGTATTGCTGCCCGGCTTTTATATCCGGCACAAAGGCATATCGACAGCCCATGTACTGATGGTTTAGGTCAATGATTGTTTTTTTTATTTTCATCGTCAAACAGAACTAATTTAATTTCTTGATTATCTGGGCAGTGAATTGAAAAATTACAACCTTGATCACATAATGTAGCCCCTAAAGGAAAAGGTTGAGCTAATTTAGCGAACATTTAGTTTATCTCTTTACTTATTTAACCTATTCATACCTGCTATTAAATCGGGAAAATTGCGTCAGTCAAGCAATGTTTTTTTTTGATAAAAGTTTAAATTAATTTTGGTTACTGATTATTCCATTAATATTTAAAATAAGTGACTAGCCTCTTATTTTTCATTTGCTTTTCGTATGTTTCTTACAGTATTACGCCTGATCTTCGTGAGGCGTATCACGAAACATCGCTACTCCCTAATTACTACGCCCCTCTACTCCTCCCTACTCCCCCAGTATTAGGAGGATGTGCTTGTCTGAATGAAAGCTGAATATGAGTCCCGAAAGAAAGGTTGCCAGATAGCAACCGACACAATAATTATGAAGGGACATTCCTATGAAACACAAGTTAGTACCTGTAGCAGCGGCATTACTAACCGCACTTGCTTCCGCAAACGTCGCAGCTGAGTCTGGAACAGACGTAATCACTGACGGTTGGGAAGTACATGGCTATGGCTCTATGAACTACCGTATGGTAGAAGGCGAAACAGTTGATACTGAATACGGTAAGCCAGACTATAAAACTGCTGGTACACACGGTAAAAGTACTAACCAAGTTGAGTTTGTAGTTAAGAAGCATACTGAGCACCAGAACGGCGTTTGGTCTGATTTCGTTGTACGTTCTGAGTTTGGTAACGGCAACTCATACGCAATGTCATCTTCAGGCAGCGCGAAAGCTAACGATGATGCTCAGTTTGAAGTTAAAGAAACTTTCGTTGAGATTGGCGGTATTTCATACCTTGGCGAAGATACTTCTATCTGGGCTGGTCAGCGTTACTTTAACCGTTCTGCAGGTCTTCTTTCTGGTGAGTTCTGGAAACAGTCTTCTGGTGTAGGTGCAGGTCTTCAGACTAAACTTGCTGGCAACACAGCTGGTCTAGCGGTTGTTACTGCTGACCCAGATGCGGGCTCTGCTGACGCTTATAGCCTAGATTGTAAGCAAGATGACGGCACAACCTCAACTAATCCTAACGAGTGTAAAGTCAAGAAAGATGGCGCAGGCGACCGTTCTACGCTGACGTCTATTGATTTGTACTACTACGGTGTTAAAGCACTTGGCGGTAGCTTTGATTTCGACCTGAAAGTAATGTCCCAGGCGAACAAAGGTTCAGATGCAGACAGCGGTATTGGTGCGGCTATCACTTATAATCGTGACTACTACGGCCTAGACGGTTGGACTCAAACTGCTATCGCTTACGGTGAAGGCGTTGCGCAGAACCGTGGTGTAAACTTCGGTGGCTGGTCTGGCGGAAACGATGATGCACAATCAATCTTCATCACTTCATACGGTGTGCTGAATATTTCTGATAACTGGCAGATGGGTTCTGAACTAACTTACTTTGCAGCATTGGATGAGCTATTTGGTGCAGACGATCTTAAGCGTTACATGGCCGCTGTTCGTCCTTCTTACAAAGTGAATGATAACCTACGTCTTGAAATGACTGCATCTTACGGTCATGAAGAAGGTAAAGAAGGTTACTGGAACCGTACTGGCGATTCAGTTGAGAGCGATATCATCAACGTAGAGCTAGCTTCTGCAATCACAGTTAATGCTGACTACTTTGGTCGCCCACAGATCAAACCATACGTAAGCTACATCAAAGCTGATGATGAAGCGAGTGCAGGCATTATCGGTATTAAGAACGGCGACGACGAAGTTGTTGTTGGTGTTCACACTGAAATCTGGTTCTAAGCCATTTAGTGTTAAAGGCAGCCCTCGGGCTGCCTTTTTGAGTATATACCCAAGCTACTTCAAGATGCAGGATTCAGAGTGAAGCCAGCGTGTTCAGTTCAAGGAAAATAACGGTAGGAATGGCATTCCCTTTCAACGTTATTTGACACAGAGATGGGCTCGCTGATTCACTCCCAAAGGGCGAGTTTACTTGGCTTCTATGCGTTGTTACCGATTATTAATTTAGAACCACTAGATCTTCAAATCGGTGCCTAGCCTAGTAGCCAAGTAATTCTCGCTGAAACGAGCATCTTGAGGTGGCTTGGGTATATATCTATTGGATTCTGTTGTAGATTTGTCCGATGCTAATAGATATATACCAATAAGTCATAGGGGTATGGAGATCAAAAATGAAAATAATTAAAACGACACTTGCTGCTTTACTGGCGGCAAGTTTACTTGGTTGTGCAGCTTCCCCTTCAGTTGTAGTGGCAAAAGATGTCGCAGTCACAGCCCCTGTTTGCTGCAATGCATACAGTGAGTTCTCTTGGGTACCGATGCACGGTGACAGTATTGATTTTGTTATCGACGAGTACTCGAAAGTCGGTCAGTTTAGCGACGGTAAAAGTTACTATGCAGGTTTCGCGTTACCAAATAACGTCGAACGTATGCAGGTGGATGTAAAAAGCTTGATGAAGTCGCTGGGGTTTTTGCGCCAAAGATTTTGCTATTGGATCCACAGTTCAAGCCAGTTAAAACCATTGAGCTTGATGATTTTAACGTGAAGCCTTCCAATATTCTCAGCCTGTCGAGTTATCAGCATCGATTCGAAATGGATCAGCAAACAACGCCTTACATGGTGATTTATTCTCCGCTGAAATACCGTGAAGGCAATATTACGATCCCACACCCTGAACGTGTTCGTGCCGAGGAGCTTGGGCTTGCAAGACCAATGGTGACGGATCCTGTGATTCAGCATCAGAAGTTTGGCTCGTTGGAGCTGGATTTGAAACCGTTGAATTTACGTTCCTACCGGCTGATGAGTTTGTAGTGCCTGCTTCAACTAAAGCTCCGGTTAATACCTCAGTTAATACGCCTGCGAATGCTGTCGTGGCGCCAGTCCCTGTTGCTGCAGCGGTAACAACACAACAGCCAAGTATAGAAAAAGCGAATAGCCCCAAAATGCTGTCTGAAAGTGAAGCGTTTTATAATGCTCAAATCAAGGCTGCCGTTGAAAAGAACGATATGCATAAAGCGCTGCAACTGCTAGATGAAGCCAAACGAGCGGGCTCTAGTACTGCCGAAGCCACGTTTATCCAACTAATCAAAAAGTAATCACTGAATAATCCAGGTTGCGTCAGGATGAGATCACTCATTTTGACGCGGCTTGGAGATACGGGTTGATGTCCATTTTCCCGTTCTTGTTTCTCTCTCTGACTCCAATATTAGCCTTCTGAGTTATCTTGCCATGACTGAAATTAAGACAATCAAAGCCCCTAAAAAAAACATGTCGTCTATCAGGTATTCACACGTTTGTTCGGCAATACCAATACAACCAACAAATCATGGGGCACCATTGAAGAAAATGGTGTCGGTAAATTTAATGACTTTACGGATAAAGCTTTAAGTGAAATTCAGCAGTTGGGGGTTAGCCATATTTGGTATACCGGAGTTCCTCATCATGCTTTGGTTAGAGATTATAGCCAATACGGGATAAGTGCCGATCACCCAAGTGTTGTGAAGGGGCGGGCAGGATCGCCCTATGCAGTAAAAGATTATTACAATGTTAATCCGGATCTGGCTGATGACCCGGTTAACCGCTTGGCAGAATTTAAAGCGCTTATCGAACGCAGTCATCGAAATGGCTTGAAAGTGATCATTGATATTGTGCCGAATCACGTGGCTCGTCGTTATGAAGGCTTAACCAATCCGGAAGGCGTTGAAGACTTTGGTGCTTCTGACGATACGAGCCTAGCTTATCACCGGGATAATAATTTTTATTATATTCCGGGAGAGGCATTCAAGCTGCCTGATGCTGAGAATGGTTACCAACCTCTGGGTGGTGAAGCGCATCCAGATCTAGGCGTGCCCTATGATGAATTCCCGGCCAAATGGACAGGAAATGGATCGCGTTTGGCTCGGCCAAATTTCGATGACTGGTATGAAACGGTCAAAGTGAATTACGGAGTGAAGCCGGACGGAACCAAGGATTTCGATGAGCTGCCCCAAGGGTATGAAGCGAAAGATCACGGCGATCATTACTTGTTTTGGCAAGATAAAGTGGTGCCAGATTCCTGGATTAAGTTTCGCGATATTGCCCTGTACTGGCTGGCTCATGGTGTCGACGGCTTCCGCTATGATATGGCAGAAATGGTACCGGTGGAATTTTGGAGCTTTATGAATTCCGCGATCAAGCAGGTCAATCCGGATGCCTTTTTAATGGCTGAAGTCTACCAGCCGCATTTGTATCGTGATTATATACATCTTGGCAAAATGGATTACCTTTATGACAAGGTTGATCTTTACGACAGTCTGAAATTGGTGATGCAAGGAAAAGGTTCAACTGATGCAATTGCTGAGGTGCAGGAGCAGCTGAAAGATATAGAGCACCACATGCTGCATTTTCTCGATAATCATGACGAGCAGCGTGTCGCCAGCCTGAGTTTGCGGGGGATGCCAACAAGGGCAAACCAGCAATGTTGGTATCGGCCACACTTAGTACATCACCGACCATGATCTATTTCGGCCAGGAAGTGGGTGAAGCTGGTGGCGATGATGCTGGTTTTGGCCTTAAATCACGTACCACTATCTTTGACTATTATGGCGTGCCTAATCATCAGCGCTGGATGAACGGTGGAAAATTTGATGGTGGCTTGCTTAGTGATGAAGAGACGAAGCTACGTGACTTCTATCAGAGACTGCTTAATTTCTCGCTGGTAGATTCGGCAATGACAGGCGAGTATCAGGAGATCCATTGTTATAACCGCCGGCACAATCCTCACTATAACGATCAGCTATTTTGCTTTAGTCGTTTTGACGAGCAGCGAAAACTGCTAATTATTGCGAATTTCGCAGATCAGGACCAAGGAAACGTTAAGCTTGCTTTGCCACCTGCACTGGTTGACTCATGGCGGCTTAATGACGGTAACTATTTGTTAACTGAGCAGCTGTATGGTACTGAGGAAGTGGTACTTTCCATTTTGGAAGGCGAGGGGGAAGTCATTATTGAGTTACCGCCTTTGGCAGCAAAGATCTTTGCACTGAGCTAATCTCAACGTCATGCTAACTTCACAGCTATGTCGAAAGCCGCTGATATATTCAGCGGCTTTATTATTTGAATCAGATTTTCCACGCTATTATTTTTTTTAGATGGGTAAGGATCACTAGTCGGGAAATATGGAGTACACCAGCCACGATCTTCGATGTACCAGCTACAGTGATCGGATGCCACAGCAGCATTGGCAAAGAATAAGCTGATGGCAATAAGTAGCGCTTTCAACTTCATCATTCTTCTCCTCGTAAGATTCTTCGTAAGATGTTTATGCCCAAGTCGTTTACCCTTTTACACCTTTTCTTGGGTATACATATAGCACTGTTGTTTTGCTATTTATTACACAAAATCTATCAGCTTGGCGTTCAATGGCACCTCAACTAAATTGTGTTTTATTGGGGTTTTAATTGAATTTTCCGTTAAGTTGGGTTTTTTTTAATAAAATGTGTCTATAGTCCCTTTAGCTGTTGATGTTTAAGCTTGGTTTGCATATTTTCTAATGGTAATTGAGAGAGTCTGAGTCGAAGCTTTTATGAATTTGAAGGTGTTATCTTATAATATCCTTGAATATAAAGCGCTTCATGGTGTTTTCTCTAGATTGTTTCGGTAATTAATTCCATTTAACCCCAAGTTAGCATCTTGAAGTGGCCTGTGGGTAAAGTCGTTCAGAGATCATTTTAAGGAGCAGTGCATTGAGTACAGAACTCACCATGCTGGGAATGGCGGTACTGACTGCGATTGGTATTTTGTTGCATCAGCCGTCAAAAACGCTAGGCCTGCCTTCATTGCTGATCTTTATTGGGGTTGGTTTGTTGTTTGGTAATGGTGAGTTTGATTTTGTCTATGATGACCTTGAGCTGACATCATTTATTGGCACACTGGCACTTAATGTTATTGTTTTTGTCGGGGGCCTCAACACCTCCAAGTCCAATATTCTTGTCGCCTACAAAGAGGGCGGGATGCTTTCAACAGCCGGTGTGCTTCTAACCTCAGGGATTTTGGGAGGACTGCTGTATTTTGTACTGGATTTTGACCTTCTGACCTGCATGTTGTTTGCGGCAGTTGTGTCTTCTACCGACGCCGCTGCGGTGTTTTCCATTCTGGAGTCTAAAAAGCTCAAGTTGAAAGAAAGTACTGACACTGTGCTTGAGTTTGAATCGGCAACCAACGATCCCGTGGCATTACTATTGGTTGTGCTCCTGACTGGTTTGCTTGTGAATACTGGGCAGTCTATAGGGGCTGCTGAAATTGGACTAGAGCTGGTCCAGCAAATTGTAGTGGGGATGGTTGCAGGCTATTTGGTGGGGCTCTGTGGTGTGAAGCTACTTAACCATATAAAGCTTGAAGAATATGGTTTGATCCCAGTCTTTATTTTGGCCTGTTTTGTTATTGCCGCATACGGTAGTGATTTGCTTGGTGGCAATATTCTGATTGCTTCTTATGTATCCGGTGTTGTGATCGGTAATGGACTGCTTCGTGGCAAGGAAGTAAGTAAGCACTTCTTTAACAGTTTGTCCTGGCTGGCGCAGGCCTTGATGTTCATTATTCTTGGATTACAGTTTTTCCCCAAAGCGCTGATTAGCGATGTATGGGTCGCGATCATTCCCGCTCTGATGTTGATGTTTGTTGCCCGTCCGTTGGCTGTCTTTATTAGCTTCTTGCCATTCAGAACCGTTAGCACCAAGAAGAAAGTTTTTATCTCAGCAATAGGTTTGAAAGGGGCGACACCGATAGTTTTTGCCTTGATCCCGGCTGCGGAAGGGGTACCGGGAGCGCAGCAAATGATGCATATGGTATTCTTTATCGTGTTGATTTCTGTGATTGTTCAGGGTTGGGCTATCGAACCCTTATCGAATAAGTTAGGCCTGAATCTAAAAGATTAACCCTGTTATATATTAAGTAGATAAACGGCGCAGGTTTTCCTGCGCCGTTTCTGTTTTTGTCCAACAAAACGTGTGCAGTTTCACATAGTCGAACGAAACTCGGTGGGGGCGTAGGCTGGGGGATGATGCTCATTAGCCTAGGGGGGAGGAGAATCCCCCTGTTCATAAAAATTACAACGGAAATCGACTATGAAACGTGTTCTGAAAACTCTGACTCTTTGCTCCCTTACAACTGCACTCGCATTCCCAATGGCAGCTTCAGCAGCGATGCAGGAAGGTGAAATTCTAATTTGGATCAACGGTGATAAAGGCTATGACGGCCTTGCCGAAGTCGGCCGTAAATTTGAAGAAGATACCGGCGTTAAAGTCAGTGTTCAGTACCCTGAATCCCTGGAAGCGAAATTCCAGCAGGTAGCCGCAACAGGTGGCGGTCCGGATATTATTTTCTGGGCTCATGACCGTTTTGGTGGCTATGCGAAATCAGGCCTGTTGGCCGAGGTGAAACCTTCCAAAGAGTTCAAGAACAAGTTTGTCGATTTCAGCTGGGATGCAGTGACCTATGAAGGCAAGCTTGTCGGTTATCCAGTGGCTGTTGAATCACCGTCTCTGATTTATAACAAAGACTTATTGCCAGAAGCGCCGAAAACATGGGAAGAGCTGTATGCTATCGAAAAGCAAATGCAGGCGAAAGGCAAGAAAGCCATCATGTGGGATGTGAAGAATGCGTACTTCACATGGCCGATGATTTCGGCTAACGGTGGCTATGCCTTTAAGAAGACAGAAACAGGCTTTGATGGCAAGCAGGTTGGCGTGAACAGCAAGGCGGGTATCGCTGGGCTGAGTTTCCTACTTGATTTGTCGAAGAAAGGTGTCATTTCTCCGGATATGGATTACGCGGTATCCGAAGCTGAATTTAACAAAGGCAATGTTGCCATGACCATCAATGGCCCTTGGTCATGGGGTAACTTGGAAAAATCAAAAGTTAACTACGGTGTTGCGGTTCTTCCTACACTGAACGGTGGTGCTTCGAATCCGTTCGTGGGTGTTTTGAGTGCAGGTATTAATGCGGCAAGTCCGAACCAGGATTTGTCTGTTGAGTTTATTGAAAACTATCTGTTGACCAATGAAGGTTTGAAGATGGTTAACGATGACAAGCCTCTGGGCGCGGTAACGTTAAAATCGTTCCAGAACATCTTGGCCAAAGACAGCCGAATTGCGGCCACGATGACCAACGCTGAAAATGGCGAAATCATGCCGAATATTCCGGAAATGACAGCGTACTGGTTTGCCGAAGGTGCAGCAATTGAGAATGCACTACTTGGTCGTCAAACAGTAAAAGAAGCCCTAGATACAGCAGCTTCTCAAATTAATAAATAAGCAGATTGTGAGCCTGTAGTAAGGCTCCTGTAGCTTGGCTATAACAATCAATTCAATGCGCAGCCTAGTCTGCGCATTGTGCTTTCTGAATAAGGAATAAAAGTGAACGGGTTAGAACAGGCACCGCATAATGAGCAGCTGTACGTTAAAGGGACCTTCAACGGCTGGGGTGATGACACCCCGATGGCTTATATAGGCGAAGGACGTTATCAGGCAGTTGTTTGTCTATCGGCGGACCAACACAGTTTCAAGATCTCGGATCAACAAGGTAGTGAGGATCTGACGTTTTCAGCAGATAAATACAAAGCGGTATCATGCTTTGTTGATCAACCTCAGGCGCTAATCGCGGCTAAGGGGATCGGCAATGATCTGACGTTCTCAGCCCCAGAAACAGGCATATATACTATCTCGCTGGTCGTAACTGCTGGCGGAAATGCAATGCAGATTTCACTGGGAGGAGAGAACCATGATGCCGAGCCAAATCGCAATTTAATACAGGCTGATTTTTCTGTTACGTCCGTATCCGGTACGTTACAAGCAAATGCCAACCTGTACTGGCACCAGAAGTATTGTTCGAACAGCTTGCGATTAAAACAGACAGCAGTGTACCGTTTGTGTTTGGTGACAATGTCGATGGTTATTTTGAAGGGGTCACCCACGGTTTTGTGGCTGCCGGCAAGTACCGCCATAAACAAGGTTGGTATTTAGGGACGTTTGCCTCTTTTGTCGACGGTGCGATCAATGATAAAAATCGAGCAACCGAGGCTGACATTCTGCCTTATGGTGTCACTCATCATTATGCCAATCGCTCTGCAGATATCTTTATGCTGTTCTCCCAGCAGCGTGGAGCGGCAATAACGGTTTCTTCAGAGTGCGCAGCGACGTTGTCTATTGCTCCACAGCTTAATCTCGCGATTAATGCGTCGACGGCAACATGCTTTGATAAAGGTGTGGTATACGCGCTTGATCCGGCGCTCCGTCAGGAAGCTACGCCGTCATTTATTGCGCTTTGTGCTAATCGTCCTTTCCAGTTCAAAGAGGCAACTTTCGCTGGTATCCCAGCGTTGAAGGATGTGATGCATTTGAGTGGAAGCCATGTGAAACCCGTCATTGAAACGCTTGAGAAAGAAACCAGCGTTACTCTGTACTTGGCATTTGCAGAAACAGAAGCGGAGGCTGTTGCGCAGGCAAGCAAGCTGGTGGAGCAAGACGGTTATACCCAGCATCAGCAGCAAACCTACGATATGTTGAC
>LLEN01000024.1_pt1 | contig 29434 bp, 37 predicted proteins | sample 595881 | NCBI WGS metagenome assembly LLEN01 (sample SAMN02919314, study PRJNA255460) | bioreactor metagenome | biome: chemostat; feature: culture 2012_10.3; material: sediment; isolation source: day86 10degC chemostat 2012 inoculated with Wadden Sea sediment taken from... | place: Germany: Bremen ...
GCATACTTCATCCCGCCGTAGAGATCGACTTTAGAGACACCGTTTACCGTGAAGAACTGTGGGTTGATCACGCGCTCCAGGTAGTCGGTGATCTGGTAGATGCTAGCTCGTCACTGGTAAAACCGATGTACATCACCGCTGTCGTCGAACCTGTCGACATGGTTACTGTCGGGTCTTCAGCCTCTTTAGGCAGCTGGGAGCGAACCGAGTTGGTTTTGGCCAGAATATCAGCCAGTGCCGCATTCGGATCGGTGTTGAGCTTCATCGTCACCGTGATGGAGGATGAGCCCAATACCGAAGACGAAGTCATAAAATCGATATTATCAGCCTGAGCAATGGCCTGTTCCAGTGGCTGGGTAATAAACCCCTGGATTAGGTCGGCACTTGCCCCGTAGTAGCTGGTTGACACCGTTACCACGGTGTTGGTCATGTCGGGGTACTCTCGCACCTGCATCTTGAAGATAGCTTGCAGGCCGAGCAGGGCAATCAGGAAGCTGATTGATACCGCCAGAACAGGACGTTTAATAAAAACATCAGTAAAACGCATTAATCCTCCGGATTACAGCATTGGTGTTTCTGCTGGCGCTTCGAGTGCATTGCTTTCGACAATTTTCACTTTAGCGTCATTACTCAGGCGAACCTGACCGGATGTGACAACTGTGTCACCAGCTTTTACGCCGTCAAGGACGTGTATAATTTCGCCTTTACGTTCGCCGGTTTTAACCACAGATTGGCGAACACGCAGATCACCCTTGTCATCTTTGTTAACCAGGTAGACGTTGTCACCATATAGCGTAAAGGTGATTGCTGTCTGTGGCAGAGTGATTTGATTTTCCAATGTCGGCAAAATGATGTGTGCACGGGCAAACATACCGCTACGAAGCTGACCTTCGTTATTTGGAATATCAGCCTGAACCTGGACTAAGCCGCTTTGATAGTTAACGGCTGGTTCAATCGCACTAATTTTGCCGCTGAATGGTGTTTCAGGATATGCATCAACAAAAAATTTCGACATCCTGGCCAAGATGGATATCCGAGATATCAGTCTGTGGAACGGTAAAACGCAACTTCATCAGGGTCGTATCTTCAAGGCGAACAATGTCATCACTTGGTTGGATGTATTGACCTAGGAATACGTTACGCAGACCGACTACCCCATCAAATGGTGCTTTGATCGTACGGCGGTCAATGGTTGCCTTCAGGCTTTCAATGTCTGCAGATAGCGAATAGTAAGATGCCTCTGCATCATCATAAGCTTCTTTGGAGATTGAGCCTTTTTTTTGTATAGTCCCTGATAGCGGGCATACTTGGCTTTGGCTGCCGGTAGGCGGGCCTCAGCACTTTTCAGGTTGGCAATCTCAACATCCGAGTCAAGTTTTACCAATGGCTGCTCTGTCTTGACGGTAGAACCAGACTCAAAATCAATTTTACTGATCACGCCTGACACTTCAGTCGTTATGGTGACCCCTTGGTTTGGCTCAATGAAGCCGATTGCTTCAATCGCCGGGATCCAGTTGGTAGATTGGGTCTCAAATATCGTAACAGGGAATTCAGGTTCAGGCATGTTAGCCATGTACTCTGCTATTCCTTTTTGTTTCATCAGATTGAAACCAATCACACTGCCGAACAGCAGTAGTGCGATAAGTAGCATCACTATCCATTTTTTTTCATTTTTTTTGGTGTGCTCCGGAATTGCTAATGTTAATGCTGTGTTATGGCATCCCAACACGCTTCGATTGCTGCATCTCGTGCATCGTCGCTGACGTTGAAGACTCCGTTGACATGTTTTCGAGCCAAGCAAGCGCTCGGCTCAAGGCTTAATACACTTAAAATTTCATTGTCGAGTTGTTTGAACTGGCCGCTGGCTTTTCCTTCATCAAACAGCTGGTTGACCTTGGCAAATAGCTTTTGTTCAAGCTGGTACTGTTCTTGTCCCTGACGCTTGGCAGGTTTTCAAACTGGCCACGGTTAATCAGTGGAGCATCTCCTTCGTTTGCCATCTTCCAGATATTCAACCACATGGTACGGAAGCGTTTTTTTTCAGGGGCATCTCATCAGACACGTCCTGAGTAATTTTGTTCGCCACATGGCTTAAAATATGATCATGAAGCTGGTGAAGTAAGTCGTCTTTATCCTCAAAATAGCGATAAATTGTTCCCGCCGCGACACTGGCTTCCTTGGCAACCATCTGCATGGATATCCCGTGAAAGCCATACATTGCCAGTAGTTTTTCTGTTGCCTGCAATATGCGTGTTTTCTTATCACTCATAAAAGTCACAAATGTAAAAAAAAGGTAATGAATGAATGTTCATTCATTATTGTAAGGAGCAAAGTTTATTGTGCAAGTGTTTTCTTAACAGAAGACGGTAGCCACCATGAATATTCGAGGTCGAATAGACATGTGACAGGAACTCGCTACAATGCGCCTGCTGACCTTTAGATGATCAAAAACGACATAGGATACGCTGATGAAACTGAACCCAAGGCAAACCGAAGCGGTAAATTACGTGGCTGGTCCGTGTTTAGTGCTGGCTGGAGCCGGTTCTGGCAAAACCCGGGTGATTACCAACAAAATAGCGTATTTAGTCCAGCATTGTGATTATAAGGCCCGTAATATTGCAGCCCTGACGTTTACCAATAAGGCCGCTCGCGAAATGAAAGAGCGGGTAGGGCAGACATTGGGGCGTCAGGAGTCCAAAGGGTTGATGGTATCGACTTTCCACACGTTGGGTCTGAATATTATCCGTCGGGAATACAAAGTACTGGGTCTGAAAGCCAGTTTTTCTTTGTTTGACGATCAGGACCAGATGGCGTTGCTCAAAGAACTGACCGAGGCCGAAATTGACGGTGACAAAGACTTGCTCAAGCAGTTGATGTCGACGATTTCTAACTGGAAGAATGACATGCTGTCGCCGGGTGAAGCCATGGCGTATGCGAAATCAGAAAAAGATCAGCTATTTGCTCATTGTTATGACATGTATCAGAAGCAGATGAAGCCTACAACGCCCTCGATTTCGATGATCTGATCCTGATGCCGGTACTATTGCTGAGGGATAATCAGGACGTTCGTCAGCGTTGGCAGAACCGTATTCGCTACCTGCTGGTGGATGAGTACCAAGACACCAATACCAGCCAATACCTGTTTGTGAAACTGCTGGTGGGCGAGCGCTCACGCTTTACCGTCGTTGGTGATGATGATCAGTCGATATATTCCTGGCGCGGAGCCCAGCCGGAAAACCTCGGTTTATTGAATAAAGATTTTCCGTCACTTCGGGTGATCAAGCTGGAGCAGAACTACCGCTCGACCAGCCGTATCTTGCGCACGGCCAATATTTTGATTGCCAATAATCCTCACTTATTTGAGAAGGCGCTGTTTTCAGAGATCCCCGACGGGGAAATGCTCAAGGTGATCACGGCCAAGAACGAAGAGCACGAGGCTGAAAAGGTAGTAGGTGAGTTAATTGCCCATCGCTTTCTGAATAATACCGGTTATAAAGACTATGCGATTTTGTATCGCGGTAACCATCAGTCGCGGCTGTTTGAGAAAGCCCTGATGCAAAACCGGATCCCCTATAAAATTTCAGGTGGTACGTCCTTCTTCTCGCGGGCAGAAATCAAAGACATTATGGCGTATCTGCGCTTGTTGACTAACCTCGATGATGATAATGCCTTCTTGCGTATTGTGAACACTCCCCGTCGTGAGATTGGTCCGGTAACGCTGGAAAAGCTGGGCACCTATGCCAACATGCGAGGTAAAAGCCTGTTTTCAGCCAGTTTTGAGCTAGGGTTGGAACAACACCTGAGCGGGCGCGGGCTGGAATCGTTACAGCGTTTTACCCGCTGGATTGTAGAGTTATCCGATAACGCCGAGCGTGGTGATACGGTAGCAGCAGTCCGTCAGTTGGTGCGCGATATTAACTATGAAGATTGGTTGTATGAAAGCTCGCCGAGCCCGAAAGCGGCGGAGATGCGAATGAAGAATGTCTCCGATCTATATAGTTGGATAACGGCTGACCTGGAGGGAGACAACTATGATCAGGAAGAAAAAAAACACTAAAAGAAGTGGTTCAACGGCTGACACTGCGCGACATGATGGAGCGCGGTGAAGATGACGAGGATGCCGATCAGGTTCAGTTAATGACGCTGCATGCATCAAAAGGTCTCGAGTTCCCTTATGTTTATCTGATTGGTACCGAGGAGGGTATTTTGCCTCATCAGGTCAGTATCGATGAAGACAATGTCGAGGAAGAGCGTCGTTTGGCGTATGTCGGTATCACCCGAGCCCAGAAAGAGCTGACCTTTACCTTATGTAAAGAACGCCGTCAGTATGGTGAGTTGCTAAAACCGGAACCGAGCCGTTTCTTATATGAACTGCCCCAAGATGACTTGGAGTGGGAGTCGGACAAGAAACCGGTGACCCAGCAAGAGCGGATGCAGAAAGGGCAGGCGCATATTGCCAATATTCGGTCACTGTTTAAGAAGTAGTTTTTGAATAGATACCTAAAAAAAAGGGGTGATGCAATTGCACCAACCCTTTTTTTTGCTCTCTAACTTATAGGCCTTCAATCATATGGTTGATAGCAGCAATAATCTCGTCATCGCTACAGTCCATACATGAGCCTTTCGCAGGCATTGCATTGAAGCCGTTGATTGCGTGATCTGCCAAGACATCGTTACCTTTGGCAAGACGTGGTCCCCAGTCGCCAGCATCCCCTTTTTTTTCGGTGCGCCCATTATCCCAGCGCCGTGACAGGCAACACAGAAAGTGCCGTATACGCTATCACCGCTGCGTGGGCCGGCAGCAACCGCAGGTCCTGCCGGCGCATCACCTTCAAGATATACTGAGCCAACCGGCTGAATTCGTTCTGCAATAGCTTCGTCTGACATGTCAGCAGCTACGGCAGTACCGGCAAACGTTATTGCTGCTACCGCGGCTACCATTAGTTGTCGAAGAGATAATTCCATTGAGCTCACCTTACACTTCCAGATTTTTATGTGCGATTGCCACAGTCGTATGAATGAGTTGTTGTTAGTCGTACTGTTGAGACAAGGCTGTGATTATTTACAAATTGTTTAAATTGTAACAACCAAGTGATTATATCTCCTAAATTTACAGTGATAAACTAGGTGGCAGTGTTTGTATGATACGAATCAACAGTTATTTGTTTATATTTAAAGCGAACGGAAAAAAAAATCTTAAAAAAAAGACTAGACGAGGGACGGTGTGATCCGTAATATTCACCTCCGCCGATAGGGCAAGGCGCCCGTAGCTCAGCTGGATAGAGCGTTGGCCTCCGGAGCCAAAGGTCGAAGGTTCGAATCCTTTCGGGCGCGCCATTCCGGATTGAAATATTGGCAGAAAATAGTGGTGGCTATAGCTCAGTTGGTAGAGCCCTGGATTGTGATTCCGGTGGTCGCGAGTTCGAATCTCGTTAGCCACCCCATTATTTGGTAACTTCGGTTTCCGGTTTTGATTTATTTCGAAACGAAACGTTCTTGTAATAGAACATTGTCGGTGAATAGCGCAGCTTGGTAGCGCATCTGGTTTGGGACCAGAGGGTCGGGGGTTCGAATCCCTCTTCACCGACCACTATTTCAATAATTGCCTTGGCGATTATATAAAAAGTTAGTGGTGGCTATAGCTCAGTTGGTAGAGCCCTGGATTGTGATTCCGGTGGTCGCGAGTTCGAATCTCGTTAGCCACCCCATTAATTCGGTAACCAAGTTTACTTAGTAGATAAGGTTTCCCGTTTCGATTAAGTCGAAATAAAACATTCGTCGGTGAATAGCGCAGCTTGGTAGCGCATCTGGTTTGGGACCAGAGGGTCGGGGGTTCGAATCCCTCTTCACCGACCACTTTAAGAAAACCTGCTCATTGAGCAGGTTTTTTTTCGTCTGTAGAAAGTTGATACCGTGAGACATCAAATTGGCTCTTCATCGGCCACTTTAAGAAAGCCTGCTCAGCGAGCAGGCTTTTTTTTCGTTTCAGCCTTCTAGTAAAGCCAACTTAACGTTTGTACAAAAATACATATTGTCCTGGCTTATACCCTGATTGTAAAAATAGTGTGATCTACTGCTTGTTTGGTGGGTATATAGAAGTCTATTTTGCAAATAGTCACTAAAGGCCGTTAATACCACTATAAAAATAGTGGTTTACAGTATTTTGTTTATATATTGTTAACTGGCGGATTTGTGAGCATGATATTTTATTCAGTATGCTTTCTTGTGATGTAATAGCTTATAACCATTACTTCAGCGTGATGTGCTGATAAATAAAGCACGTATTAACTATCTCGCTCTCACTCTATTCTTGTTTAGTTTGCTTTTTGAACCCGCTTTAATGATTATTTATTCGATAATTATTCATTTCTGTAGTTTTTCAGCTTGCTTTGTTGATTTTCTGTGAAATTTTTGCCAAATTGACTGCTGAGCATATATTCAGCAATTTGTGCTGGAAGTGAAGGGATTCAATTTTTCAGACAGGGCAGAACGCTGCCGAGCAGTTGGGGTCTGGTAATGGCATTATTAGAAGTTAAAAACCTCCGAATTGAATATCCATCTCGTCATGGAGTTCATGCCGCGGTGAAATCACTGTCGTTTTCGATTGAACGTGGTGAAATTGTCGGTGTGGTCGGAGAATCAGGAGCAGGTAAATCGACAGTGGGTAATGCTGTGATTGATCTGCTGAGCCCGCCGGGACAAATCGCCAGTGGTGATGTGTATCTCGACGGTAAAAAAAATTTCAGGGCTTTCCCCTGATCAGATGCGACAGGTTCGTGGATCAAAAATCGGTTTTATTTTTCAGGATCCGATGACTTCGCTGAACCCTCTGTTTACTGTTGAGCAGCAGCTGACAGAAACTATTGTGACAAACCTGAAGGTGAGTCAGGCAGAAGCGTACTCCCGTGCTCTGGGCTTAATGGAGCAGGTGGGAATACCTCAGCCTGAATTACGGATCAAGCAGTATCCTCATCAGTTTTCTGGCGGTATGCGCCAGCGTGTGGTTATAGCGATCGCGTTGGCTGGTGAGCCTGATTTGATCATTGCCGATGAGCCGACGACGGCACTGGATGTCTCTATTCAGGATCAAATCCTCAATCTTATCCGTGAGCTCTGCGTTAAGAAGAACGTGGGTTGTATGTTGGTTACCCATGATATGGGAGTCGTCTCTAACGTCACGGATCGTGTTGCGGTGATGTATCGCGGTGATTTGGTCGAAATTGGCACCACAGAGCAGGTGCTGGGCCGTCCGAACCACCCGTATACCCAGAGTCTGATCTCTGCTGTTCCTCGTTCTGATGTGAAGCTGAAGCGATTCCCGCTGGTGAGCTATATTGAAGAAGCGCAGGAAATGACGCAGCTGGATGTTAAGAACCACTGGCTGGGTCAGAGTGAAGATCAGCGCAGTTATAGCGGTGCTTTGTTGCAGGTTGAAAATGTCAATTTGCGCTTTATTACTAAAAAAATTCTTTTTTTTGAAAGCCGCCGTGAGTACGTACAGGCATCCAATGATGTTAGTTTTGACATTTTTGAAGGTGAAACCTTTGGCCTGGTCGGCGAGTCCGGTTCCGGAAAGTCGACCATTGCCCGAGTCATTGCTGGTTTGTATCCGCCCAACTCCGGTAAGGTTACTTTTGAAGGTATTGATCTTACTGCATTGAAGAGTGAAAAAGAACGTCGTCCGCTGCGCCGCCAAATGCAGATGGTATTTCAGAACCCATATTCTTCTATGAATCCGAGAATGAAGATCGGTGACATTATTGCCGAGCCAATTCGTTTCCATAAATTAACCGACAATGAAGCACAAACCCGCCAGATTGTGCATGATTTGCTGGATCACGTTGGTTTAGGCCGCGCTGCCAGTGTGAAGTATCCCCATGAATTCTCAGGTGGTCAGCGTCAGCGTATTTCGATCGCTCGCGCACTGGCAACCCGCCCTCGTTTGCTGATTTGTGATGAGCCAACATCGGCACTGGATGTATCCGTACAGGCACAAATTCTGAACTTGCTGAAAGATTTACAGGATGAACTGAATCTCACGATGTTATTTATCAGTCACGATTTGCCAGTGATCCGCCAGATGTGTGACCGTATTGGCGTAATGCAAATGGGAACATTGTTGGAAGTCTCGCCCACCGAGCAACTGTTTACTTCGCCACAGCACGAGTACAGCAAACACCTGATTTCACTCATGCCTGAGTTCAAGGGTATGAGCCAAGAAGGGTTGAAGTTAGCTTAACCGTTTGTATCTGACGGAGGAGGACTTCCTCAGTTGGACTCAGTAAAACTAATAACAAGCAAACACAACAGCAAGGGAGTTATCTCCCCGCATAAAGGAGCTATGCAATGAAAACCATCAAGACCAAGCTGGCAGTCGCTTTAATGGCCGCAGGCCTGAGTTTTAGTGCAGCAGCAGCCGACATCAAAGTTGCCTACAATGCTGACCCTGTCTCTCTGGATCCGCATGAGCAACTTTCTGGTGGTACGCTGCAATTATCCCACATGGTCTTTGACCCATTGGTTCGTTTTACTCAGGAAATGGATTTCGAGCCACGCTTGGCTGAAAGCTGGGAGCGTATTGACGACACTACTTTCCGGTTCAAGCTTCGCAAAGGTGTGAAATTTCACTCTGGTAACGCCATGACTGCGGATGACGTCGTATGGACGTTTAATCGTCTGAAGAGTTCACCTGATTTTAAAGCGATCTTTGAACCGTATACCGAGCTGAATAAAGTTGACGATTACACAATTGATTTGATCTCTTCTGGACCTTATCCGTTGGTACTTCAGACCGCAACGTACATTTTCCCGATGGACAGCAAGTTTTATACCGGTAAAACCGAAGACGGAAAAGAGAAAGGAGAGTTGGTTAAGCACGGTAACTCTTATGCCTCGACCCATCTTTCAGGTACCGGCCCTTTCATCGTCACTGCGCGCGAGCAGGGCGTGAAGGTTGAGTTTGAGCGTTTTGCTGATTACTGGGACAAGGCGTCAAAAGGTAATGTTGATAAGCTGACGCTGGTACCAATCAAAGAAGATGCCACCCGAGTAGCGGCACTACTTTCCGGTGGTGTTGATATGATTCACCCAGTTGCTCCCAACGACCACAAGCGTGTTAAGAGCGCCGATGGTATCGACTTGGTGACCCTGCCTGGTACTCGTATTATTACTTTCCAGATGAACCAGAACAGCAACGAAGCACTGAAAGATGTGCGAGTTCGTCAGGCAATAGTGCATGCGATTAATAACGAAGGCATCGTGAAGAAAATCATGAAAGGCTTCGCGACAGCTGCTGGTCAGCAGGGTCCTTCGGGCTATGCGGGCTATGATGCAGAGCTAACTCCACGTTACGACGTGAAAAAAAAGCCAAGCAGCTGATGAAGGATGCGGGTTATGAGAAGGGCTTCAAGCTCACCATGATGCACCGAACAACCGCTACGTGAATGATGCCAAAGTGGCTCAGGCGGCTGCGGCAATGTTGTCAAAGATTGGTATCAAGGTCGATTTGAAAACCCTGCCAAAAGCGCAGTACTGGCCTGAGTTTGACCTCTGTTCTGCCGATATGATGATGATTGGCTGGCACTCTGATACCGAAGATTCAGCAAACTTCTCTGAATTCCTGACGATGACACGTAACGAAGAGACCGGTAAAGGCCAGTACAACTGTGGTCATTACTCAAACGCAGACGTAGATAAACTGGTCGGTGCATCGAACGTTGAAACTGATCCGGCAAAGCGTGCCAGATGCTACAGAAAATAGAAGCGACGCTATATAACGAGGCTGCGTTTGTACCGCTACATTGGCAGAGTGAAGCATGGGGTGCTAAATCCAATGTCCATGCCGAAGACATTGTTAACCCAATGGTTATGCCATACTTTGGTGATCTTGTTGTCGACTAACAGCTTGAGATAAAGCGTAAAGTCACCAAGAAATCTAGCCATAGAAAGTAAGCTGAGTGCCGGAAAGGGTTTTCCGGCACTATTTTAAGGATGAGAGAAGGGGCAAGGAATGTTTACGTTTCTGGTCAAGCGCCTGTTTCAGGCACTGATAGTGATGTTTGTGATCAGTCTGGTGGCATTTGCCATTCAGGATAACCTTGGCGACCCATTGCGCGAGTTGGTTGGCCAGTCGGTATCAGAAGCTGAACGTCAACAATTACGCGATGATTTAGGTCTTAATGACCCGTTTATTACCAAATACAGCCGTTTCCTCGGCAATGCCGTGCAGGGAGACTTAGGAACATCATATTCCTTTAAGCGTCCGGCAGCAGATGTGATCCTCGATAAGCTACCTGCGACCCTTGAGTTGGTTTTCGGGGCAACGCTTATTATTATTGCGGTTGCCATTCCTTTGGGCGTTTATACCGCGATTCACCCTAATAGTACGTTTACTAAAACAGTGATGGCCTTAAGTAGTATTGGGATCTCAATTCCGGTATTCCTGACCGCAATCATGTTGATGTATGTTTTTTTCAATTGAACTCGGTTGGTTGCCTTCTTACGGGCGGGGGGAGACCTACAACCTTCTCGGTTGGGAATCGGGTTTCTTTTCGCTAGACGGGCTTAGACACCTCGTGCTGCCTTGTATTGCATTGTCCTCTATTATGATGCCGCTTTTCATTCGCCTCGTTCGCTCTGAAATGCTTGAGGCGCTGAGTTCTGAATACATTAAATTTGCTAAAGCCAAGGGCTTGGCAATGAATAAAATTTACTATCAACACGCCCTTAAAAATACCATGTTGCCTGTACTAACTGTGGGTGGGGTGCAAATTGGTACCATGGTGGCCTATACCATTCTGACTGAAACTGTATTTCAGTGGCCAGGAACCGGATTATTGTTTCTTGATGCTATTAACCGTGTTGATACGCCGTTGATTACGGCTTACGTGATTTTTGTTGGCTTAATCTTTGTGGTAACAAATACTATCGTTGACCTACTGTATGGTTTGGTTAACCCAACTGTTAATCTGACTGGCAAGGGAGAGTAAGTCATGAATACTACGACAGCAGCCACCCCAAGCCGTTGGGCGCGTTTTAAAAATTCTGACATTGTGTACTACTTCCTGAAAGATAAAGTAGCGATGTTCAGTTTTGCTCTTTTCCTTACTTTTGTGACTGCATCGGTGTTGGCACCGTTTATTGCACCCACCGACCCATATGATTTGTCTTTGATCGATATTATGGATTCAGAGCTACCGCCATCATGGATGGAAGAAGGTGATAGCCGTTTTTTTTATTGGGTACCGATGATCAGGGCCGGGATATATTCTCGACCATTCTTTATGGCTCGCGTTTGTCACTGACGATCGGCTTGTTAGCTGTGGCTCTGCAGCTGGTTCTCGGGGTAACCATCGGTTTGAGTGCTGGTTACTTCGGCGGCCGTATCGACAGTTTCTTGATGCGTTTTGCCGATGTACAGCTATCTTTCTCGACGATGATGGTTGCCATTATTGTCTCGGCGATATTCCGTACAGCATTGGGGGCAGAGTTATTTGCCCAGTATGCGGTGGTGATGCTGGTGGTCATTATCGGTGTCGCCGAATGGCCGCAGTATGCGCGTACCGTTCGTGCGTCGGTACTGGCCGAGAAGAAGAAAGAGTATGTCGAAGCCGCGCGGGTGATGGGCTTTAAGGCACCCCGTATCATGTTCCGCCATATTCTACCGAACTGCCTGTCACCTATCTTGGTTATCTCGACGGTACAGGTCGCGAATGCCATCATGTCTGAGGCCGCACTTTCTTTCCTCGGACTCGGATTACCGGTAGATCAGCCTTCGCTGGGCTCTCTGATCAGTATTGGCTTTAACTATATCTTCTCGGGTTCGTGGTGGATCACTGCTTTCCCTGGCTTAGTGCTGATTACTTTAGTGCTGGTGATTAACCTGCTGGGTGACTGGCTGCGGGATGTCTTCAATCCGAAGATTTATAAAGGGTAATAGACAGCATTACCGAGAAAGCGGCCAACTGGCCGCTTTTTTTTAATGTGTTTGAGTGAATAGGCCTTCACCATTTATTACTTCGTTTCTATGAGTTGTTGGTTAAAGAAGAGAAGTCCTTATATCAATTGGTATTCGTCCGGGTAATTGCCCAGGAATAAATCACCTAAGGCGAGGAAGACCATAAAGTTACTAACGGCTCCTAAAGCCAGATCTCTGATTGGAGCTTGTCGTTGGATGATGCAAAGGCAAAAAAAACAGCTGGCAGACAGCTGGTTTTTTTTATTGGATGCTATGAATTTATCGGTTAAAAGAACAGGTGTCCCATCAACGCAATTACCGGCAGTGTAACGACGGTACGCAGGATAAAGATCATAAACAGTTCCCAAGGCTTGACCGGGATTTTGCTGCCGATCAGCAGGGCACCGATTTCCGACATGTAAATCAGCTGGGTGACAGACATGGCTGCAATTACGAAGCGAGTCAGGTCACTTTCAATTCCCGAGGCCAGAATTGATGGCAGGAACATATCAGCAAAACCCACCACAATGGTTTCTGATGCCGCTGTCGCTTCTGGAATTTGTAACAGTTCAAGGAATGGGATAAATGGTAGACCGAGAATACTGAAGACCGGTGTATTTTCAGCGATAACCAGCGCCACAGTACCGATAGCCATCACAACAGGTAGAACACCGAAAATCATATCGACGGCGTTCTTAATGCCTTCTATAACCACGTGGCGAAGGCTTTTTACTTCACTTGCTTTGTTTAGTGCTTGTTCCAGACCAAAGCTGATCACTGTTTTACCAGCAGGAACGGCTTCGTAGTCTTCGGTTACTGTCGTGCCATCAATGTAGTTGTCTTTTTTTTCCAGGACAGAGGTGGTAGACGTGGAACAATTACCGCGGCAGCCAAACCAGCCAGGCACACTGTCAGGTAGAACGGGGCAAACATATGTTCTAGGTTTACCTGAGCGATAACCACTAGGCTAAAAGTAATTGATACTGCGGTAAATGTTGTACCGATAACGGCAGCTTCACGCTCGGTATAGATCTTGCCTTCGTATTGCTTGCTGGTCATCAGAACGCCGACACTACCGTCACCCAGCCATGAGGCAATACAGTTAACGGCTGAGCGGCCAGGTAGGTTGAACAGCGGACGCATGATCCGGGTAAATAGGGCGCCAACAAACTCAAGCAGGCCGAAGTTCAGCAGGAGCGGCAGTAGCAGCCCGGCAAACAGAAATACAGAAAAGAGAACAGGCAGCAAATCATTGAGCACCAGCCCGCCTGTTGCGCCGTCATGGATCATTTCGGGGCCGACACCAAAGAATGTCATAACGACAAAGACGGCACCCAGCTGCTGCACAATGAACCATGCCAGTGTTGGGTTTAACAAGCCACTCAAAAAGCTGTTATCAGTGATCGCTCGGGGTTTTAGGAGCTTGGTAATAATGGTAGCTACGGCGGTTAGAGCGATCACGAATGTGACAATAGCTGTCAGCATGCCTTCAAATAGGCCTTGAACGGACTTGGCCAGAACCGCGATAGGAATGGTAATTGTGTCCTGGTACTCGATAGGTGCCATGAACAGAAATACACCTAACAGTGAAGGGAGAAGAAACATAAGCCAGTTGGCTTTGCTGCTCGAAGATGTTGCTATTGCCTGATCCTGCATACTCGACCTTTAACTAACTGTTTTGACTGTGAGTAACAAACTGCTCTTATTCTGTAGGAATAAATATTCACTGATCATCCATAATCAGGGGTGAAAGATTACCGTTTTTATCTTTGGAATGGAATAGTTTGCGGGGATCTATGTGTATTTATTCACTTTTGTTCTGTTATTTTGCCTATTTGCAGTTACTTGCATTGATGGTGTGATGATCAAATATGCATGTGGTTAAATAATAAAAAGTAGGGGGAGACAACAGTGTGCAGGGCTGCTTGGGGTATCTATATGAGGCTGTTAGCGCAAAAAAAAAGGAGGCGATTGCCTCCTTATACGATATTTTCGTTATGCATTAACGCATAGTAACGAACTCTTCTGAGCCCGTCGGTGGATGGCAACCACGCTGTCGAAATCTGCCTTGGTGGCGCCCATCTTCATCGCAACACCAAAACCCTGGATCATTTCGTCGACGGTATAGCCGATACCGTGCAGGCCGATCACTTTCTCGTCAGGTCCCGCGCAAACCAGCTTCATTTTGCATGGCTGGCGGTGTGATGTTACAGCGGTGTACATGGCGGTGAAGCCTGATTGATAGACTTTCACATTTTCTTCGCCGTACTCGGCAATGGCTTCCGGCTCAGTTAGGCCGATAGTACCGATTGGCGGGTGGCTGAAGACCACGGTCGGTACTAGCTTGTAGTCCATTTTGGCTTCGGTCTTACCGTTGAACAGACGCTCAGAGAGCTGGCGACCCGCTTTAACGGCCACTGGCGTCAGCTCGATACCGCCTTCCATGATATCACCGACACAGTAGATGCCGTCGACATTGGTCTGCTGGTATTCATCTACTTTGATGTAACCGCGATTGTTGGTTTCGACACCCGTTGCCGCCAGGTTGATTTTGTCAGTCGTCGGGTTACGGCCGATAGCCCAGATCAGGACATCGGTATTGTGGGATTCACCGTTTTCGAAGTGAAGGGTGACCGAGCCGTCAGCTTCTTTTACCACGTCCTTGGGAATCGAGTGGGTGTGCAGAGTCGGGCCTTCTGCATCCATTACTTCGACCAGCGTGTTGATGATGACAGGGTCAAAGCTACGTAGCGGGGATTCCTTGCGGACGAACAGATGAGTATCTGTACCCAGGGCACTCAGCACTCCGGCGATCTCGACAGCTATGTAGCCAGCACCAATTACCGCACTGCGCTTTGGCTGTTCGTTGAGTTCGAAGAAGCCGTTAGAGTCGATGCCGTGTTCGGCACCCGGTATGTTTGGAATCGTTGGCTCGCCGCCGACGGCAATAAGAATATGATCGGCCGTATAGTGTTCGCCGTTTACCTCAATTGTTTTTTTTGTCAGCGCCATCTTGTGTATCAACAAAACGGGCAAAGCCATTGATCACTTCAATCTTGTTGTTGCCCAGTACATTGTCATACGCGGCATGAATGCGGCTGATATACGCCTCGCGGTTTTCTACCAGTTTGCTCCAGTCGAATTTTTTTTGACATCGACATCGAAGCCGTAATCTTTGGCATAAAGGTGCATGGCTTCGGCAATTTGTGCGCCATGCCACATGACTTTCTTCGGCACACAGCCGACGTTTACACAGGTACCGCCCAATGCTTTGGCTTCGATCAGAGCGACCTTGGCACCATACATTGCTGCACGGTTTGCTGATGCAATACCGCCGCTGCCGCCGCCGATACAAATGTAATCAAAATGCTTTGCCATGACTTTCTCCGCTTAATTCTATTATTTATTAGCTGAACCTAGTGTAATCAAGAACGTTGGGAGTTACGAGGGGCGAGGATCGAGAAAATCGAGCAGGATAGTAATAACTGATGGCAGGAAAGCATAAGGCGAGAAGGTTCCCGCCTTTGAAAGTACTTCTTGTGTGGGTTACTCCGGTACCACCCACTCCACTTTATGGTGGCCGTGGTTCGGGGCAATCGCCTGTTGCAGCCACGGCAGGATGGCTTGCATCTGGCTCTCTAGCTTCCATGGCGGATTGATGACAATCATTCCAGAGGCAGTCATGCCTCGCTCTGTCGTATCGGGCTCGACGCCGAGCTCGATTTGCAGAATCTTACGGATTCCCAGCTTTTCAAGCTCTTTCAGCATTTTGTCGATATTCTCGCGATACACTACCGGGTACCAGATAGCATAAGTTCCGGTTGCCCATCGCTTGTGGCTTTCTGCGATTGCATTGACGACATCCATGTACTCATGCTTGAGCTCATAGGGAGGGTCGATCAGCACCACGCCGCGGCGCTCTTTCGGCGGCAGGCTGCCCTTTAATCGTAGAAAGGCATCTTCCTTGTAGATTTTTACCTGGCGGTCGCTACGAAACTCCTGCAGCAGCAACGGAAAATCAGCCGGATGCAGCTCGGTCAGTACCATGCGGTCCTGTTCGCGGAGCTGGGCGCGGGCGACACGCGGTGAGCCCGGATAGTAGCGCAGTTCATCATTGTCATTGAGCACTTTGATCGCATCAATATACGATTTGATTTCAGCGGGGATATCCTCACGAGACCACAGGCGGGCAATGCCCTGTTTGAATTCGCCGGTTTTCTCGCTACGTTCATCCTGCAGATCGTAGCGGCCGACGCCCGAGTGGGTATCGTGATAGACAAATGGCTTATCCTTTTGCTTCAGGGCATCAAGGATCAGGCTTTGTACGATGTGTTTGACCACATCGGCATGGTTGCCGGCATGGAAACTGTGGCGATAACTCAGCATGAATGAGATCTCTACAGGTAGTCAGTCTTGGGATAGGAGGCATATTATGGCGAATTGTCGGCGAATATCCAGAAAGCAGTCAGAACTTTAGCCATACAGGCTGTTAATTACACGTTAAAATGAAAGGGTAAGGTGATCAGAAACTGCGACTAAGGGATTGAATTTATACGCCCGAAGACACATCTAATAAGGAACAGAAGAATTAAGGATTAGCGCATGACGAACCCACTATTAACCATGACGGATCTGCCTCCGTTCTCCCAGATCAAGCCTGAACATATAAAACCTGCTGTTGAGGAGGCAATCGCTGACTGCCGTGCCAATGTCGAGGCTGTAATGGCCAACGAAGCTGCGCCAAGCTGGGAGACAATTTGTGCTCCGCTGGCCGAGACAGATGATCGCTTGAGCCGGATCTGGTCGCCGGTTGGTCATTTGAATGCGGTGAAGAACAGTAACGAGTTGCGCGAGGCGTATGAAAGCTGCCTGCCAATTTTATCTGATTACGGTACATGGGTTGGTCAGCACAAAGGCCTTTACGAGGCGTATAAAGCCATTAAAGCCGATGAACGTTTTGGCCTGATGACTCAGGCTCAGCAAAAATCTATTACCGATGCACTCAAAGAGTTTGAATTGTCAGGCATCGGCCTGCCGGCAACTGATCAGCACCGTTATGGCGAGATCAGCAAGCGCCTGTCGGAGCTGGCTTCGACTTTCAGCAATAATGTGCTTGATGCCACAATGGCTGGAGCAAGCTGGTTGGTGATGAGTCTGAGCTAGGTGGTTTGCCAGAGTCTGCCCTGCTGGCGGCGCAGGCGGCAGCCGAGGCGAAAGCACTGCAGGGGTATTTGTTTACCCTGGAGATTCCGTCTTACCTGCCGGTAATGACCTACTGTGAGAATCGCGAGCTACGCAAAGAAATGTATGAGGCTTTTGTTACCCGAGCTTCTGATCGCGGCCCCAATGCCGGTAAGTGGGATAACACAGATATTATTTCAGAGAAGCTGAAGCTGAGTCATGAGCTGGCCCGCCTTTTGGGCTTTGGTTCCTACAGCGAAAAATCCCTGGCGACAAAAATGGCAGAAACGCCGGATCAGGTACTGGGCTTTTTGAATGATTTGGCCTCCCGTGCCAAGCCACAGGGAGAGCGTGAAGTTGCCGAGCTACGTGATTATGCTACCTCTGAATTCGGCGCTGCGGATCTGGAGCCTTGGGACTTTGCTTTCTATGCCGAAAAGCTCAAGCAGCACCGCTACAGTATTTCTGACGAGCAACTGCGTCCGTATTTTCCAGAACACAAAGTGGTTGCTGGTCTGTTTGAGGTTATCAAGCGCGTCTTCGGAATGGACGTGAAGCCACGTGACGGGGTTGATGTCTGGGATGACAGCGTGAGCTTCTACGATATATTTGATACATCGGGTGAGCTACGTGGCAGCTTTTATCTTGATCTCTACGCCCGTGAGCACAAGCGTGGCGGTGCCTGGATGGATGAGTGTATGGTGCGCCGTACCTGCACCGACGGCAGCCTGCAAAAGCCAGTAGCCTACCTGACCTGTAATTTCAACAAGCCAATCGGTGACAAGCCAGCCCTGTTTACCCATGATGAAGTAGTCACTTTATTCCATGAAACGGGTCACGGTATCCACCATATGCTGACACAGATTGATGCGCCGGCCGTCTCCGGGATCAACGGTGTTCCATGGGATGCGGTCGAGCTGCCGAGTCAGTTTCTCGAAAACTGGTGCTGGGAAGAAGAAGCCCTGGCATTTATCTCCGGCCACCATGAGAGCGGTGAAGCCTTGCCGAAAGAGATGCTGGATAAAATGCTGGACGCGAAGAACTTTCATTCGGCGATGGGTATCCTGCGCCAGTTGGAGTTCGGTCTGTTCGATTTTACCCTATATAGCAATTACGATCCGGAAATCGGCGCTCAGGTGCTTGACACGTTATTCGATATCAAGTCCCGGGTATCGGTCGTACCAAGTCCTGAATGGGGCCGTTTCCCTCACAGTTTCAGCCACATTTTTGCCGGTGGCTACAGTGCGGGCTACTACAGCTACCTATGGGCAGAGGTGCTATCGTCAGATGCCTATTCGCGGTTTGAGGAAGAGGGGATTTTCAACGCCAAGACCGGTGCTGACTTCCTAGACTGTATTCTTGAGCGTGGTGGTAGCGAGGAGCCGATGGCACTGTTCAAACGCTTCCGTGGCCGTGAGCCGAAGATCGATGCTCTTCTCCGTCATTCCGGCATCACAGGGTAAATTGCGATCTCTGGCTGGTTATTTCGTTCCATAGCGTTATCGGGCGTGCTCATTGATAGGTATCAACTCCGCGCGCTTCTAGCTCTGGAACGAAATTCCTGCGCCATAGAAGGCAATTAGAGTTGTTGTGTTGCTGAATCAGTCACGTGATTATCATAGATAATAAAAAAAAGGCTCCCTGGGGAGCCTTTTTTTTGATCGAGTAGTGTTGCAAAAAGCGGTGTTATTCGTTTTGGTCAATGACCAAAGGCCAGCCCATATCCGTCTGGCGGACAGCTTCTTGCTGCAACTCCGCTTGGTGAGCGGATTGGCATTGAGCCAAAGCGCGGGCAGGGCTAGGGTCAGCTTGCTGTCATCTATTGTCAGCGTGAACGGCGGCTGGTGGTTGTGGTCACGACGGTGGCACAGGATCACGGCCAGGCGCAGCAGGCGTAGAATGCGTGCTGCACTTTGGGCCGAGAGAGCATGCTGTTCCGGCAAGCTGGTCAGCTGTTCGCGGAAGCGACGAAGCAACTCGGCAATCAGGTGCTTTTGGGCACGGGTAAAGCCTGGTAGATCAATGTTATTGATTAGGTAGGCGGCGTGCTCACCACTTTTCTTGAACTCGATACTGGTGCCGATTTCATGCAAGGTAGCACTCGCATTGAGCAGGTATTTTGCCTGTGGCTCTAATTGCCACACCTGCTCACAGCTATTTAAGAGTGACATTGCAGTTTGAGTAACGGCATCGGCATGCTTGGTATCCAGCTGGAAGCGGGCCTGCAGGCTTATTAGGGTACGTTCACGTACATCGTGATGGCGCATTTGGCTCATCATCTCGTAAACCATACCTCGCGGAGGGCACCGCCGGCCAGAGTCATCGATTGGATGTTCAGCGATTCGAAAATAGCAATCAGGATCGACAGGCCGCTCGGGAAAACCAAGGCTCTCTCCAGAGTCAGCCCTTCGATATCAAGATCTTCCAGGCGCTCATATTGCATTGCCTGTCGCTGCATGCGCTTGAGCTTTTGCAAGGTGATGATTTCATCCATCCCCTGGGCCAGCATAATTTCCTGTAGTGCCTGAACCGTACCACTGGCACCTACGCAGGTTTCCCAGCCAAGTTTGTGGTAGGGCTCGACAATTGGCTCAATCGCACTTTTTGCTGCATTGATTGCCGCGTCAAAGTTTTCTGCCGTCAGGTAACGATCTTTGAAGTAACGCTCCAGCCAGGTGACACAGCCGATCTTCAGGCTTGTCAGGGCGCTGGCATCAAAGCCTTCGCCGATAATCACTTCGGTACTGGCACCGCCGATATCGACGACCAAGCGTTTGCCGCACCCTCCGGAGGTGTGGGCAACACCTTGGTAGATGATCCTGCTTCTTCTTCGCCGGGAATGATCTCGATGCTATGGCCAAGAATATCTTTGGCTTTAGAAAGAAAAGTATCTGCATTTACAGCTGTACGCAGCGCCGCGGTTCCGACAATGCGGATTTTGTCGGCGGGGATATCCTGTAGCTTTCTGCAAACAGGCTCAGGCAGTCCCACCCACGTTGCATGGCTTCTTCACTCAGCTCGTTCTGACTGTTGAGACCTGCGGCAAGGCGGACTTTGCGCTTAATTTTAGCCAGTGTCTGCACACTGCCGGCGACTTCTCGCACAATCCACATATGAAAGCTGTTTGAACCTAAATCAATCGCGGCGTACAGAGGTGATACTGTTCTTTCCATCGGCATATCTTACTGTTGTTTTTGGTGCTGCGGGCGGCGGCGGTTGTTGCGCTGACGCGACTGCCCTGGCGTGATGAACTATTGCGACGGTTTCCGCCCTGGCGTGGTGAGCGAGGGACACTTACCGGAGCAGGCAGATCGTCCAGCAGTGCTTCACCATCGTACTTGGATAGTGGAATAGCATGCTCGATATAGGTCTCGATAGCCGTTAGATTGATTGCATATTGCTCACAGGCAAAGCTGATCGAGTGACCACTTTCACCGGCACGGCCAGTACGGCCAATACGGTGGACATAGTCTTCTGCATCGTCAGGGAGATCGTAGTTGAATACATGGGTAACCTGAGGGATATGAAGGCCTCGGGCGGCAACATCGGTTGCAACCAGGATATCAATTTCGCCCTGGGTAAACTGCTCCAGAATACGAACACGTTTTTTTTCTGCGGAACATCGCCGGTTAGTAGGCCTACGCGGTGCTTGTCGGCCGCCAAATGGGCCCAGAGATCTTCACAACGGTGTTTGGTATTGGCAAAAATAATGGCGCGATCAGGCCATTCTTCTTCAATCAGGGTCTGCAGCAGACGCATTTTGTCCAGATTAGATGGGTAGAACAGCTCTTCCTGGATACGGTGGCCAGTTTTCTGCTCTGGCTCGACAACGACACTTTCAGGGTTATTCATATGCTCGAAAGCCAGCTCTTTTACCCTGTATGACAATGTTGCCGAGAACAGCATGTTCAGGCGTGCTTTAGGCATCGGCATACGGCGGAACAAGAAGCGAATATCTTTAATGAAGCCCAAATCGAACATTCGATCGGCTTCGTCGAGTACAACAACCTGAATTGAAGCCAGATCGATAACACGTTGCTTGTAGAAATCGATAATGCGGCCGCAGGTGCCGATCAGGATATCAACACCAGCTTCCAGTGTTTTTTTTGTTGTTTCTCATATGCTTCGCCGCCGTACGCTAGGCCAGCTTTAAGCCCTGTGCTTTCGATCAGCGGTTTGGCATCATTGTAAATCTGGATTGCCAGTTCGCGTGTAGGTGCCATAATGATGGCACGAGGATGGTTAGTTTTACGTTCCTCCGAAGCCGGATTAAGTAGCAAATAGTTAAAAGTCGCCGTCAGGAAGGCCAGGGTTTTCCCTGTACCTGTTTGAGCCTGACCTGCAATGTCTCGGCCGGTGAGCACTACCGGCAATGCCTGCGCCTGGATAGGTGTACAATTATGGAAACCTTTTGCTTCCAATCCTTGTAAAACCTTAGGGTCTAAACCCAGGTCGGCAAATTTCTGCTCTGTGATGTGAGTCGTCTTCATTCGTATAGAATATCAGCTTAGGGTTGCAATACGAAACGGATTCCATTCAAATAGGGCAACGATTTGCTGGTTAAAATAAAATCAGCCAAGAAAATCAACCATTGGAGTGGAAGATGAGCGACAAGATTGTGCAGCTGACAGACGCAAGTTTTGATAACGACGTGATTAGCGCTGCGGGCCCTGTATTAGTCGATTTTTGGGCAGAATGGTGTGGCCCATGTAAAATGATTGCCCCAATCTTGACGAAATCGCGGATGAATACGAAGGTAAGCTGACGATCGGCAAACTGAATATCGATCAGAATTCAGCAACACCGCCTAAATTCGGTATCCGTGGTATTCCAACACTGCTGCTGTTTAAAGACGGCGGTGTGGCAGCTACTAAAGTAGGTGCACTGTCTAAGAGTCAGCTTAAAGAGTTCCTGGACGCGAACCTATAAGCCACCTCTTATCCAAACCATACGCAATTTCTCAGTTGTGTATGGTTTGACTTCCGACTATGCTAGACGGATGGCGTGTTTAGTGCTAACTTATTGCACGTTAAATATACATTTGCTCATTCCTTGACCTGCCCCTTTGGTCAACTCTATCTCAACTAACATAGAACCCCGATTTTGACTGACAAGAAACCCACCACTATGAATCTTACTGAACTGAAAAGCCAACCTATTCCAAAGTTGGTTGCGCTGAGCGAAAGCTTAGGGTTAGAAAACCTAGCGCGTTTGAGAAAACAAGACATCATCTTCTCGATTCTCAAACAGCACGCAAAAAGTGGTGAGGACATTTTTGGCGATGGTGTTCTAGAGATACTTCAAGATGGCTTCGGCTTCCTTCGCTCTGCAGACAGTTCTTACCTTGCCGGCCCCGACGACATCTACGTTTCTCCTAGCCAAATCCGCCGTTTCAATCTTCGTACTGGTGATACTATCGCCGGGAAGATCCGTCCTCCTAAAGATGGTGAGCGTTATTTTGCTCTGCTTAAAGTTAACGAAGTCAACTATGACAAGCCGGACAATGCGCGTAATAAGATTCTGTTTGAAAACCTGACGCCGCTGCACGCGAACGATCGCATGCGTATGGAACGTGGTAATGGCTCAACTGAAGATATTACGGCACGTGTACTTGATTTGGCATCGCCAATCGGTAAAGGCCAGCGTGGTCTTATCGTGGCCCCGCCGAAAGCCGGTAAAACTATGCTGTTGCAGAACATTGCCCAGAGCATTGCCTACAATCACCCTGAATGTGAGCTGATGGTATTGCTGATCGACGAGCGTCCGGAAGAAGTAACTGAGATGCAGCGTTTGGTTAAAGGTGAAGTAATTGCATCAACGTTCGATGAGCCAGCTTCTCGTCACGTACAGGTTGCAGAGATGGTTATCGAGAAAGCGAAGCGTCTTGTTGAACACAAGAAAGACGTGGTTATCCTGCTTGACTCTATTACCCGTCTGGCGCGTGCCTACAACACCGTTGTTCCTTCATCTGGCAAGGTACTGACTGGTGGTGTGGATGCCAATGCCCTGCACCGTCCAAAGCGTTTCTTCGGTGCGGCACGTAATGTTGAGGAAGGCGGTAGCCTGACAATCATTGCCACGGCACTGGTTGATACTGGTTCGAAGATGGATGAAGTTATCTACGAAGAGTTCAAGGGTACAGGTAACATGGAACTGCACCTATCGCGTAAGATTGCCGAGAAACGTGTCTTCCCTGCGATTGACTTCAACCGTTCTGGTACCCGTCGTGAAGAGCTGTTGGCGAAAGCTGACGAGCTACAGAAGATGTGGATCCTGCGCAAGATTGTTCACCCAATGAGTGAAACAGACAGCATGGAGTTCTTGATCGACAAATTGTCGATGACCAAGACCAACAACGAGTTCTTTGACGCAATGCGCCGCCAGAAGTAATAATTTAGCTGCCTAACTCACAGTTTTCTGAAACGCCACCTTGTGTGGCGTTTTTTTTATTGGGCAGAGATCCTGCATAATCTTATCAAACAGTATTCGATTACATTTCATTGTAGATGCTGATCACTGTATTGAGGTACTGTAGGCGCAGGATTTGCAGTTGATTGTGCACCAGGAGGGTGAGCCAGCTGCAGCGCTCAATTGAAAGCGTTCTTCACCGTAAGGAGGTGACATGCGACAAGGATGGTGCATGCTGTTGTTACTTCTGGCTGGCAGCCTAGAGCCTGCTATGGCCGTTGAAGTATCCGAGCAAGAAGTGAAACAGGCTGCGACTTCACCCCAGGTGCAAAACCGGGTAGCGGCGCTGACAACTCTTTATGATCGAAGTGATTTCCGTGCCTGGAGTTTAACCTTTCCCAGTTGGCTTTATTGCAGCAGGAGGCTGTGCGTGCCCAGTTGGTTCGGCATGGTGTAGATAGCGGCGAGCTGGATCAGGCCAAAGCAACTTGGCTCCAGACGCAGGCCGAGAGAAAGCCTGCTTTTACCGTCGTTGAACAGGGTGATGGTTATCTCGTTACCCAGTCGGCATTTCATTACGGTGCCCAGGCTCGTAGTCTAGTGATGCAGTGGCAGCAGGTATTACTGGCGCAGGACATGGTACGCGATGCCGAAGAGGGTGACTTAGTGTTGTCTACCTGGCTGGCAGGCGATCTGCGTACCCAAAAAAAACCGTCGGGATATTTTTCTCAAACACCTATCCCAGCTCTCAGAGCAGGCTGTCGAGCTGCTGGTACTGCAGTTTTCCTCTGACACCAAATTGATGTGGTTGCCGGATAATGGTGTTATCGCTCGGTTGGCGGCAACATCCGGTGATGAGCAGATGTATCACCTGTTATGGCGTCGTCGTACTGATCAATACAGCCTGGCAGAATTGAACCGCTTGGCGGCCCAGGCTCCGGCGCCGAATAGCGTTGAGCAGTTAATGGCTGCAACAATTAACCCTTCCCTGAAACCCCTGGCTTACAAGGCCTTAATTACCCTCAAGCCTTTGCCGCTGACCGCAAGAGAGTTTTTGAGAGAAAAGCTTGATGAAGTGGATGATGGCCAGATGGTGGCCTATGAGCTGGCACAGCACGGCTATGTCCAATGGCTGGAACAGCTGGCTTCCGATAGCCGCAACCAAGTGGTCCGGAACAACTTCAAAGCGGCGATGGCTAAATTACCCTGATATTCCGGCTTGGCTGATTTTCCAGTGTGTTCAAGTTAACAACTCGTTATAATGTTGCCACTTTAATTGCAGATCCCGACAAGTAACGTTACCTAGTCGGGATTTGGCGCGTTTAGGATAGTGGATAACAGCGAGCCTATGAAATTCAAGGATCTGCGAGACTTTATTGAGTATCTGGAACAAAAAGGCCAGCTAAAGCGAATTAAGCAGCCGGTTGATCCGGATCAGGAAATCACAGAAATTTGTGACCGTACGCTACGTGCCGGCGGACCGGCTTTGCTGTTTGAAAACCCGGTTGGCTATGATATGCCGATACTGGCAAACCTGTACGGTACCCCTGAACGGGTGGCGATGGGCATGGGCCGCCAGGATGTCAAAGAGCTGCGTGAAGTCGGCGAGTTGTTGGCCTACCTGAAAGAGCCCGAGCCGCCGCGCGGATTTCGTGATGCTATCGATAAATTACCCGTGTTCAAGCAAGTTTTGAATATGCCGGCCAAGCGGCTGCGCAAAGCGCCTTGCCAGCACATTGTGTGGCAAGGGGACGAGGTCGACCTGGATAAAATTCCGGTAATGAGCTGTTGGCCGGGTGATGTCGCGCCGCTGCTTACCTGGGGACTGACCGTTACCAAGGGGCCAAATAAAAAAAACGCCAGAACTTGGGGATTTATCGTCAGCAAAAGCTGGGCAAGAACAAAATCATCATGCGCTGGCTTGCCCATCGTGGCGGGGCATTGGATCTGCGGGATTGGATGGAAGCCCACCCTGGTAAACCATTTCCGGTTTCCGTGGCGTTCGGTGCCGATCCTGCCACCATTCTGGGAGCGGTGACGCCGGTTCCTGATACTTTGTCTGAATATGCTTTTGCCGGTTTGTTGCGTGGCAGCAAAACGGAAGTCATGAAAAGTATCAGCAATGAGCTGGAAGTTCCGGCCAGTGCCGAAATTGTTCTCGAAGTATATTGATCCCGAAGAGTTTGCCGATGAAGGTCCTTATGGCGACCACACCGGTTACTACAATGAGGTCGAGCGCCACCATGTATTCACTATTACGCATGTTACGATGCGTAAAGATCCTATCTACCACAGCACCTACACTGGCCGTCCGCCCGATGAGCCTGCGGTACTGGGTGTCGCACTGAACGAAGTGTTTGTGCCTATTTTGCAGAAGCAGTTCCCGGAAATTGTCGATTTCTATCTGCCACCGGAAGGGTGCTCGTACCGGATGGCGGTCGTCACCATGAAGAAGCAGTATCCGGGCCATGCCAAACGGGTGATGATGGGGGTGTGGTCATTCCTGCGCCAGTTTATGTATACCAAGTTTGTGATTGTCTGTGACGATGACGTCAACGCGCGAGACTGGAACAGTGTCGTACATGCGATGACGACCCGCATGGAGCCTTCGCGTGATACGGTGATGATCGACAATACCCCGATTGACTCGCTGGACTTTGCCTCGCCGGTGGTGGGTCTTGGTTCAAAGATGGGGCTGGACGCAACCGTTAAATGGGAGGCCGAAACCGCGAATTCGCCGGTATCACCCCGTCCGCCAGCGGAACCGCTTGATAGTGACGCGCTTACCCGTACCATCTTGCAACAGTTTCCGGAGGTGGTTGATTGCTACTTGCCGTCGGAAGCGGATGCTTGCGGGATGGCTATTGTGTCTATCAACAAAACGGCCGCAGGTCATGCTCAGCGTGTCATGAACGGTATCTGGTCGGTGTTGGACCAGCATGTGAATACCAAATTCATCATCGTCTGTGACGATGACGTCAATGCCCGTGACTGGAATGATGTGATCTGGCTATCACCACCCGGATGGATCCAAGCCGGGATACCCTGTTGATCGACAATCCTCCAATTGACTCGACGGACCTTGTTTCTCCGATTGTTGGTTCCGGCTCGAAAATGGGCCTGGATGCGACCAACAAATGGCCGGGTGAGTCAGAGCGTGAATGGGGCACCCCTATTAGCAAAGATCCGGATATCGTTGCCAGAGTCGACGCCATCTGGGATGCGCTGGGTATTTTTGATTAATTAAATGTAGCAGGGGCTAGCCAATGTTCGCCACCCTGAGAGTAACCAACCATATGCACCAAGTACGCCTGTTGCCTCATAATATTACGTTTGCTGCCGATGAACAGGAAACCGTATTGCAGGCCGCGCTCAACGCAGGTGTCGCTTTTCCTAACCGGTGTCAGGTCGGGGCATGCGCCATGTGTCTGTGTCGCAAGCTATCTGGCGAGATAAGTTACCAGCTTGAGCCTATGCTTACTGAGAAAGAGCAAGCCGAAGGTTGGATCTTTACCTGTCAGGCCACAGCCAAAAGTGACTTGGTATTAGAGTTAGACTAGAGGAAAACAATGTCTATTAAATGTGAAGTAAAGTCAGTTGAATCGCTCGCGTGCAATACCTACCGTATTCTGCTTCAGCCAGAGCAACAATTAGAATTTAAAGCCGGTCAGTACCTACTGGCTGTGATGGGCGAAAAAGACAAGCGTCCGTTTTCGATTGCCAGCAGTCCGTGCCGTGAAGGTGAACTGGAGCTGCATATCGGTGCCGCCGAGCATAACCCGTATGCCATCGAAGTGGTTAATGCGATGAAATCGGCGCTTGAAAGTGGCCAGCCGTTTGAGATTGAAGCACCTCATGGTGATGCCTGGGTACGCGAAGATAGCGACAAGCCGTTACTGATGATTGCGGGGGGAACAGGGTTCTCTTACGTACGCAGTATTCTAGATAACTGCCTGAGCCGTGGTGTGAGCCAGCCGATTTTCGTTTACTGGGGCGGCCGAGATGCTTGCCAGCTGTATGCCCATGATGAGCTGCAGGCACTGGCAGAGCAGTACAGCAACCTGACCTATGTACCGGTAGTGGAAACTGCATCAGTCGACTGGCAGGGTAAGGTAGGCAATGTACTGGAAGCGGTAAACAACGATTTCATCAGCCTGTCGGCTTATGATATCTACCTGTGTGGTCGTTTTGAAATGGCCGGCGCGGCACGCGAGCAGTTTACGGCAGAGAAAGGTGCCGAACGCGATCGCATGTTCGCCGATGCCTTTGCGTTTATCTAGCGGCTAGACTAAAAAGACGAAAGGCGAGACATCAGTCTCGCCTTTTTTTTATTCTTGTTACTCGAATCTAGATTCTCAATTCTGGCGTTATGCTCTCGCCAGCTCAACTTTCCGCTTCACCCACGTTTCATTGAGCCACAGCGAGGCCATGATGATCACACCGCCAATGATCAGGCGCGGGTAGTCGACGTCGCGGTTCCAAATGACGATGTTGACGATCAGCTGCCGGAACCAGTGCATTGTTCATGATCGCCAAAGCCCCGGTGTTAACCATCGTAGCGCCCTTGTTCCAGATGAAATAACCCAGGCCGGAAGCGATCGTGCCAAGGTAGATCAGGATGCCCCACTGGCTGTTGGTGCTTGGTAATTTGTCTAGGTTACCGAACAGCAGGAACATTGGCAGGGCAACGCAAATAGCCCCTAGATAGAACAGACCAAACACCGTGTGTTGCGGTAACTCGGCGTTTTCCTGCTCCATGATCCGCTTGTAGCCGACCTGGCCGATGGCAAAACACAGATTGGCCCCCTGGACGATGAAAAAGCCGATAATGAAATTCTCGTTGATCCCTTCAAACTTGATAACGGCCGCGCCCAATACGGCAATGGCCGCGGTGATCAGGTACCAGGCAGAAAATTGTTTGTGCAGCAGATCGTAGATCAGCGTGACATAAATCGGCGTGAAAATAGTAAATAGCAGAACTTCCGGCACACTTAAGTAGAGGAATGACTGATAGTAAAAGCAGTACATCAGCCCGAGCTGGAAAGCGCCGACCACCATCAATTTGACGGCAAGTTTTGGGTGGAGGTGCTGTTTACGCAAAAATGGCAGGAAAACCAGCGCTGCGAGCGCCACTCGGGTCAGGACCGAAAACCAGGCATCCACCTGACCAGCCAGGTAAACACCAATTAGGCTGAAGGAGAACGCCCATAGCAGGGTAATAGCAGACAAATATCCCATATGAATAAATAACTAAGTTCCATTGAATAATAGGGATAGTGTAACTGATAGCGGCGGGATGAAATATTGCCAATTTGTGTGGGTATAGCTCCGGAGTGCTCACGGCAAGTGAGCGCTCCCTTGATCGGATCGGCCGCACCCCAAAAAAAACTTATTTCAACGGGACCATAAGAAGGTCGACCGGGGTGTGGTTGATAAGCTGTTTGGCTGAAGAGAGGATTTTGCTCCAGAAGTCCTGGTGATGGCCGCATACCACCAGCTCAACATCGATATCATTGATGGCATGGCAGATTTCGTCGCTGAGATCGCCACTGCCTACCAAGGTGTGCGATACCGGATAATTGGCCTTGGCTGCCAGTGACTGCAGCTGTTTTTGTGCATCATCGGCCATGCGGTGCTGCGCTTCGGAAAGGTTGATGTCGATTAGCCCGGTATAGAGCTCGGCATAGTTCACATCAATATGGATAAGGGATAATTTTGCATCGAGTGATTTGGCTAACTGGGCTGCCTTAGTTATCAGCGTGTAGCTATCATCAGAGAGATCTATTGCGACCAGAATGTGTTTATAAGCCATACATTGCACTCCTTATCATATGTTTTTATCCATGCTAGCACTGAGTATAACGGAAAAATATCGGCCAGATCCATCCT
>LLEN01000025.1_pt1 | contig 29243 bp, 33 predicted proteins | sample 595881 | NCBI WGS metagenome assembly LLEN01 (sample SAMN02919314, study PRJNA255460) | bioreactor metagenome | biome: chemostat; feature: culture 2012_10.3; material: sediment; isolation source: day86 10degC chemostat 2012 inoculated with Wadden Sea sediment taken from... | place: Germany: Bremen ...
AAGCGATTTTAGCCAGCAAAAATGATCAAGTACTTATGTAGATTGGTATAAGCAGGAATGGAGCATTTACGAGTCGGCAAAGACACGCAGAGTCGTTTAGGGGGACATAAGGGCAAGAAGCACCCTTCTCGACAGAAATATTATTGGCTAACGAAATTAAAAACTATGTCAGCTTATACTGCAATTTATGTCAGGAGCTAGGGAAGTATGTCGACTTAGAAAGGATTTGCCAAACGCCAGATGGGTGGAAGCCCCCACCAGCCACATCCCGGCACACACGTCACCCGCTGCGGTTGCTCCCTTCCGGGCCTGGCCGAGTTCACAGGTTAGTGTTGCGGGAGGACCAATGGGGGCCTCCATAGATTCTTTGTCTCATTTCGAGAACGGGAGAGATTATCCGCTAACGCCTGCGACAATGCAAGAGGCAATACGCCTTATTAAACCGACTGCTGCTTTATTACCCAAAAACTTTCACTTCGGTAAAATAAGCAACATAACCAGCTGAAAAGACAGCGACTTTACAACTCTTCTTCCGGCTCTTCCAACAGAAACTCACCCAGCAAAGCGCCGCCTAAAACAAGTAGCCAGGCGACCAGTACCGGTAGGCACTTCAAAATATGGCACGATCACCAAGGTGGCAAATCCTACGGCTGGTAAGACCCAGGCAAGACGAGGCACCCATTCCCGCAGTTTGCCTTTCATCATCTCCTGCATGGAAGCAATCAGGCCGGTAATACACAAAGCCACCAGTGCCGCATGCTCCATACCGCCAACCATAGCGGGATGACCAGAAACAGCGGCCACCAAGTATTCCCCTTAACCGGGCGCCAGCTTCGGGACACATACCAAATCAAAGTTACTGCCAAAATTTGGATCAACGTATAAGATGCATAGCCAGATAGCTTGCCCTCACCCTGTAGCGCCATCAGCCTACATCCATGGCGAGCACAATCGAGATCAGCAAAGCAGCCAGTTGCCAGCCCCCCTTGGGCGAGAAACTAACGGCAAAAACAGGTAACATCATAAAGATACTAATCGACAGGGCCAAAGGCTGTTCCGGCAGTACGGCCCCATACGCGCCGAGGCCCAGTAATAACAGCCAGGCATAAATGCCACCTTGCGGTAATAACCACAAGGCAGGTATGGCCAATGCCAGTGCAGGTAGCTCTCCTTGGCTATAGCCTAGTGCACTGACACCCAACACGGTCAGCGCAATGCTAACCACAACAAGTAACGCGGCATACAACATGGCAGCACCTCCTTGCGTTAACCGATAGTGCGAAGGAGAAAAAGAATTCATCAACTATCGGGATGTTTTGTTTGGTTCAGGTATAAATATGGACGATTTTGCGAGTCAAATCTATAGCCAGGTTCACCAAATTCCCCATGGCAAAGTGGCAACTTACGGTGATATTGCCAAATTTGCAGGGTTTCCCGGCTATGCGCGACAGGTTGGACGCTTAATGGCAACCTTGCCCGAAGGCTCAAAGCTACCCTGGCATCGGGTAATTAATGCCAAAGGAATGATTTCACTTTCCGGTAATGATTTACATCGTCAGCGCGAGCGATTACTTCAAGAAGGCATTGAGATTGCAGAGTCTGGCAAACTAAAGCTGGCGAGATACCGCTGGGACGGAAGATAGGGAAAACTCCCTCCACAGTTTGGCTTGGCTTGGCTATGGAGGATGCGGGTATTTACTGCACTTTTATCAGCATCAAATTGAGCTTGGTGGTCGAGGACGGATCAGTGATCACCGGATTGGTAGTATCCGAAATAAACACCAGTTTGCCGTTCACTTCGATACGGGCACCGACTGAGTAGGTATGATTCGGCTTAATTTCTTCTTTCATGAAGTTAAGAAGAAAATCAAAAGGGACTTGCTTTCCTTCGGCCATAAAGGCCTGGCTGCTGATCACGTCAGCAGGGACATCCATCTTAGAAACATCTGATAGCGTTACGGTAATACGGGCGTTATCCGGTAATGCTATACGTTCACGATATACCAAAGAGCCTTCCACTGTTCCCAGATCAGCATCTTGCTGGATCAAGTTGGTACAAGCCGAAATGACCAATACTGCAGCCAACGCTAAAATCAGTGTAAAAATCTTTTTCATCCCACTCCCCTTTTGACTAGACACAAACCATTAACATTGAAATTACCCGATAATTACACTTGAATTTGTGTCTAAGTATCCGTAAAAATCACCTAATAATATCATGGAACTTGGAGCTCCGATGAGCAAAGAACTGAATGAACTTCTCACTCTGTTACACCTAGAGCAACTTGAACAAGGTTTGTTCCGCGGCCAAAGTGAACATTTAGGGTTACCTCAGGTATATGGCGGTCAGGTTATTGGGCAGTCTTTATCCGCCGCCAAAGAAACGGTTGACGAAAACCGTCAGGTTCACTCATTTCATAGCTACTTCCTGCGCCCGGGGGATCCTCAAAAGCCGATCATCTACGATGTCGAAAACCTGCGTGACGGCAGAAGTTTTAGCACCCGACGGGTAAAGGCGATTCAATACGGCCGACCCATTTTCTACCTGACCGCATCTTACCAAGCCGAAGAAAATGGCTTGAGCCACCAGTCCACCATGCCGGATGTGCCGCCGCCCGAATCTCTGATGTCAGAACAAGCACTGGTACAGTCAATTGCCGAGCATCTACCGCAAAAGGCCGTCGATGCCTTTGGCCGAGATAGACCGATAGAAGTCAGACCGGTTACTGTAGTCAATCCATTGGCACCAAAGCCTGAAGCACCTAAGCAATACTTATGGATAAAAGCCAACGGCGAAGTGCCCGATGATCCTCGTATTCACCAGTACGTGCTGGCGTATGCCTCCGATTGGGGTTTTCTGGTTACGGCGCTGCAACCACACGGTGTGACGCTGATGACACCAAAGATGAAGGTTGCCACTATTGATCACTCAATGTGGTTCCACCGTCCGTTCCGCATGGATGAGTGGCTGCTCTATGCCATAGACAGTCCGTCAGCCAGTGGTGCCCGAGGTCTGGTACGCGGAGAGATCTACAACCAGAAAGGTGAACTGGTTGCCTCTGCGGTTCAAGAAGGCCTGATGCGCCAAGGCCTGTAATCGCCAGAGTACGGTTAATTTTCCGGTACGGCAGACTCTGCGACAACAAGCTCTTCCATCTGATGTAAATGCTCGCCAGCCTGTTGCAACTGGTACATTTGCCAGTAATGTCCCTGGTGGGCGAGCAACTGCTGGTGATTACCCCGCTCTGTCACTGCCCCGCGGCTGAGTACCAATATTTCATCTGCATCCATGATAGTCGACAGGCGATGAGCTATCACCACGATGCTCATATCTTGGCGCAAGGAATGAAGAGCCTTCTGGATCTGATGCTCGGTGCCCGAATCAATATTTGCGGTAGCCTCATCAAGGATCAGGATTTTAGGCTGTGCAACCAGTACTCTCGCCATCGCCAGCAGCTGCTTTTGTCCTGCCGACAAGTTGGCTTCACCACTGCCCAAACGGGTATCCAGCCCCTGTTGATAAGCGAGTATCTGCCCGTCCAATCCTACTTTCACCAATGCCTGCCAGATAACATCATCGCTGACGTCCCGTCCCAGACAGACATTTTCTCTGACCGTATCACTGAGTACATGTGGGTCTTGCTGTACCATTGCAATCCCCTCACGTAGTACCGACTGTTCAAGGGACGCCAGTGGCCTACCGTCCAGTTTTAGATCACCTTGACCTATCGGATAAAAACCCATCATCAGAGAAGCTAGGGTACTTTTGCCGCTACCAGTATGGCCGACCAGCGCCAAGAAGCCCCGATGCGGCAGATCGACATTGATCCCCTTCAGTACTTGCTGCTTGCCGTCATAGCTAAACGCCACATCATGGCACTCGAGCCTTCCCTCTAGTAATGGCTGGGCGTCATCACCATAGCTCTGCTGTTTGGCATCGATAAATCCAAATATTCGCTCACTGGCTACCAGCGCCTGCTGAAGCAGGGAAAGCTGCTGGGTAAGCTCGATCAATGGCTCGGTCACCCGGCTAGGTAACTAATAAAGGCATACAGAACCCCGACACCTACCAGCTCGGCACCACTGATACCAAATAGAGCGACTATCGAAAGCAGAGCAACACCCGATAGAAAATCAATCAACGGCCTGAGCAACAAACCATTGAGCTTCATGACCCCGACCTGAGACTCGAGATGCCTGCGGGTCAAGGTTGAGAACTGCTGGCTAAACGCCTGCTCCTGCCGCATAAGCTGGATTAGGCTCATGCCTGAATCGACTCGCTCATCGAGGCATTGATGTCAGCCAGCAAGTCGCGCATTTTCCGGTACGCATCCGCACTCTTGCGCTGATAGATCACCATGATAGCGACAACGATTGGCAGCAATACCAACACAACCGCAGTCAGACGCCAACTAAGCAGGCTCATAACCACCAGCATCACGCTGATAAAAATGACATTCTTCAATACCGTCCCAATCACGAGCACATAAAAGTCCTTGATTGATTCGGTGTCGTTGGTGATCCGGGAGATCAACTTGCCGGACGGCATATAATCAAAGGCTGATAATGGCTGATTAAGTACTTTGCCAAATAGCTGCTTACGGACTGTCTGGACTACACCAATCGCTATTTCATTAAACCGCAGGGCCTGAATATACTTAAACCAGGCCGCAGTACACATCAGCGCGATATAGGCCAGTGCCAGCCCAGCAATCATATCCAGCGGATACTCGTTCTTGGCAATATAGTTATCGATAAAATGCTGGATCAGCCAAGTCCGGAGACATCCGCCAGCGAAGCTACCAACAACAAGCCAACGGCAATAGCCAACTTCTTCTTGTCATGCAGAACATAACTCAACAACCGTCCGAGTACGGCTTTGTTCACGGCTTTCCCTGTCATTTAGCCCCCTCAATCGCTTGTTCCAATTTTTGGTATCGGTACATTTCAGCGTACCAGCTACCCGCCCCGATCAGCGTATGATGATCGCCTTGCTCCGAAATCTGGCCATGTTGCAGCACCAGAATATTATCGGCCTGCTCCAGCGCGGTCAGGCGGTGGGCGATAACTATCACAGTTTGCTTCTGTTGCTGTCTCAGGTTTGCCAGGATCCGGTGTTCGGTTTTGCCATCAACGGCCGACAGAGCATCATCCAATACCAGAATCTCCGCCTCCAGCAACAAGGCACGAGCAATCGAAATTCGCTGCTTTTGTCCCCCCGACAATGTGATCCCCTTCTCACCTACCAAGGTGTCATAGCCTTCCGGGAACTGGACAATATCCTCATCGATACAGGCCGCTCTCGCCGCCTCGCGAATTTGCTCGAGGCTGGCATCCGGCATCCCAAGGGCAATATTATCGGCAATAGAACGGGAGAACAGGAACGGACTTTGGCTGACTACCGCAAACCTGCTACGCCAGTGGTTTAAGTTGGCTTCCGTAATACTGACTCCGCCATAGCTGATGCTCCCCTGCTCTAGTTCCTGCTGGCGTAGCAACAATGACATCAAAGTAGACTTGCCGCTGCCAATTGGCCCGGCCATACCGAGCATCTGACCGGGTTGCAGGGTAAAATTCACTCCGCTCAGCGCCGGCTGCATCTGCCCATTCCAGTGAAACGCCTCGATATTGATCTGCAACGCCTGATGCGTTGATGCCAGCGCAGTATCACCACTGACGATTTCCGGTGCCTCATCAAAGATATGCTGCAGTCGTTTCCAGGCGGCCGAGCCCCGCTCCAGAATATTAAATAACCAGGCCATCGCCAGCATCGGCCAGATCATCAAGCCCTGATACAAAGTAAATGCCGTAAGATCGCCCAGCGTTAAACGCCCCAGCGACACCATATAACCGCCGCCCGCGATACTGAGAAAGAAGGACATCCCGATCGTCAACTGGATCACCGGATCGAATTTGGCATCCACCTTTTCCACTGCGAGATTCTTTTCCCCGACTCTATCAACAACTGCGGAAAAGTCGGCTTGCTGGCGCTGCTCCAGGCCAAAAGCACGGATCATTCTCACGCCATTGAGGGTTTCCTGTGTTTTATCGGTAAGATCGGAAAATGCCGCCTGCGATTCAGAAAAACAGGTATGCAGCTGACGGCCAAAACGGAATACCGCCAACGCCATAAAGGGCATAGGCAATAACGCCAAAATGGTGAGTTCCCAGCTAAGCATGGTCGTCATCACAAACAAGACGGCAATCCCCATGATCAGCGAATCAGCGGCAGTCAGCACCCCTTCTCCGGCTGTCATCACCACGGCATTGACGTCATTGGTGGAGCGTGCCATCAGATCACCGGTTTTATAGCGCTCAAAGAACACCGGCGGATGAGAAGAGAAGTGACGGTAAAGGCGGTTTCGCAGCACAGTCCCGAGCTCAGCCGCAGCACCAAACAGCCAGACCCGCCAGATAATTCGCAGAATATAAACAACGAACCACAATGCGGCAATTGCTGCCAGCCAGCCCAGCATAACCGGCAGGCTAATATCTCCTGTGACGACGCCATCGACGATCCAGCCTATTGCCCGCGGCGGTAATAGTTCGAACAGAGAAACGAGGATCAAAATTAATATTGCGCCACCATAACGGCGCCACTGTTGGCGAAAATACCATCTTAATTGCCAAAAAAAATCTGCATAATCCCTCCACAGAAACATTTATGACGAATCAAAGTCAGTCAGAGCAGCAATTGCACCGTCGGTGCAATTTGCAGGGGGAGTGATACCAATCAACGCGAAAAGAAAGCAATGCGAAAAGAAAGGCTGTTGTATCGTTCTGGCTTTGTTGAAAAACACTTTGCAAACAAAGCCATTATCGGAAAATTGGCTAACAAATCAACTAAATAGAAATAGTGACAATTAAAACAATCACATTGTCTATGACAATTTATAAATTAGTCATATCTGCTTTTTTTTATACAGTAGTTTAGACTGGCAAAGCAGTGGTATATTTCAACGGCTCCATGGCAAACGTTGAAGTCACATTGGTCAGCCCTTCGATGCTGTTGACCAGTTTTTTTTGTAGAACTTATCAAATGCTGCCATATCTGCCACCTGTACCTTCATCATGTAATCATACTCGCCGGCCATACGGTAGAACTCCATCACTTCGGGAAAATCCGATACCGTTTCGACAAAACAGTGATACCACTCTTTGGAATGATTACTGGTTTTTATCTGCACGAAGGCAGTAAATGACAGGCCGAGCTTTACCGGATCGAGCAAGGCAACACGCTGCCTGAGGATCCCGTTTTCTTCCAACCGCTTCAAACGCTTCCAGCATGGCGTTGTCGTTAGATTTACCGCCTCGGCCAATTCAGCCAGCGCCAAGGTACCATCTTGTTGCAACAACCGTAGCAATGTTCTGTCAGTATTATCAAGCTCAGCCAATGTATTACCCCTAAATCACAACATAGAGAAAATTTTTCTCCATATTATCGATATAAAAGTAAACAAAGCAAAGATTTTTCGTCCCCTTCCAGTACTATGCTTACTATTCAAAACAAGAGTGATCAGTTGGTTTTGCCAACTAGACAGCCAGCAAAGAAGGAAGAGACATGAACCATAACCCACAATGGATTAACAGTGCCATCCGTAAGATAGAAGCGGATTTTCAACGCTCTGCGGACACCCATTTAATCAAGCTTGATCTTCCTAGTCTTGAGGGTATTGATATCTACCTGAAAGACGAGAGCACCCATCCGACTGGCAGCCTAAAACACCGTCTGGCTCGTTCGCTGTTCTTGTACGCCCTGTGTAATGGCTGGATTGGTCAGGACACGACAGTGATCGAATCGTCGTCAGGCAGCACTGCTGTTTCCGAGGCCTACTTTGCCCGCCTGCTTGGCCTGCCGTTTGTTGCGGTTGTACCGCGCAAAACAGCGCAGAAGAAAATCGAACAGATCGAATTCTATGGCGGCCGCGCGCACTTCGTCGACAGTACAAGCGAAATCTATGCCGAGTCACGTCGCCTGGCCAAAGAGCTAAACGGCCATTACATGGATCAGTTCACCTTTGCCGAGCGCGCAACAGACTGGCGCGGTAACAATAATATCGCCAACAGCATCTTCGAGCAGATGCAGCTCGAAGAGCATCCAATTCCAAGCTGGATTGTGATGAGTCCGGGAACAGGCGGCACGTCAGCGACTATCGGGCGCTATATCCGCTATCAGATGCATCAGACAAAACTCTGCGTCGTCGATCCAGAGAACTCGGTCTTCCATGACTATTTCAAGACTCGCGATCTCAACCTGACCAGCACTGTCGGTAGCCGTATTGAAGGAATTGGTCGCCCGCGCGTAGAACCAAGCTTTATTCCTGATGTGGTTGATGAAATGCGCACCATTGCCGATGCCGCCAGTATCGCTACCGTACACTGGCTGGAAAAACTGCTGGGACGAAAAGCCGGCGCATCGACAGGCACCAACCTCTATGGCGTGCTCCAGCTTGCCTGTGAAATGAAAGCCCGTGGCGAGAAAGGCTCAATCGTTACCCTGCTCTGCGACAGTGGTGAGCGCTATCTGGATACCTATTTCAATGAGCAGTGGGTTACCGACAATATCGGTGACATCTCTGTTTACCTAAGCCAACTGGAATCTTTCGAGAAAACCGGGGCGTTATAAATATTCATTTTTGTTCTACCCTGCAATCTACACGTTTGCCGCAGCTTGCCTGCGGCTTTTTTTTCGCCTTCTTTTCATCTTCTGGCCAGAGAAACTTTTCTCGCATACTACTCTGAGGTAGCATTGCCCTGCCAACAGAGAACCTGCTGATTGGTATCTTAATTCAAGCCACCGACTGTTTTTCGGTAAGGCTACAACACAGGAAATACAAAGTATGCGTAAAGCCGTTGTCGTTTTTAGTGGCGGTCAAGACTCCACGACCTGCTTGATCCAAGCTTTGGCCAACTACGATGAAGTTCACTGCATCACATTCGATTATGGCCAGCGCCATAAACTTGAAATTGAAGTCGCCCAGTCGGTTGCCAAAGAGCTCGGCGTGGCAGCGCACAAAGTAATGGATGTTGGCTTACTCAACGAGCTGGCTATCAGTTCGCTGACCCGAGACAACATTGCCGTTTCGCATGAATTGCAGGAAAACGGCCTGCCAAACTCTTTTGTTCCCGGCCGCAACATATTGTTCCTGACTCTGGCAGGGATCTATGCCTACCAGATTGGCGCTGAAGCCGTGATCACCGGAGTGTGCGAAACCGACTTTTCCGGCTACCCAGACTGCCGCGACGAATTTGTTAAATCGCTCAATCAGTCTCTGGTCCTTGGCATGGACCGTCCGCTGAACATCGAAACACCATTGATGTGGTTAAACAAAGCCGAGACTTGGGCTCTGGCCGATCAGTACAGCAAGCTGAATTTCGTTCGCGAGCAAACACTGACCTGCTATAACGGTATCATTGGCGATGGCTGTGGCGACTGCCCGTCTTGCGATCTACGCCGTGCCGGACTGGAAGACTACCAGAGCAATAAACAGTCGGTAATGGTAGAGCTACAGGCCAAGCAAGCCAAAGGCAACGCTTAATACCCAAACGGATAACCACCGACAAGATTATTGCCATAAAAAAAACCGGAGTACATACTCCGGTTTTTTTATATCTAGCTCAAGCTGACTGGTATTAGTCACGGTAAAGTGAAAAATCGTCTTGGCACTCAAGCAGCTGCTCACGGGTCATCATGAACACCCCGTGGCCACCATTCTCAAATTCAATCCAGGTAAACGGAATATGCGGATACTGCTCTTCCATATGGATCATTGAGTTACCGACCTCACAGATCAAGACACCGTTCTCTTTCAGGTACTCCGGTGCATTGGCAAGAATACGGCGAACCAGCTTCAGGCCGTCCGTACCCGCAGCTAAACCAAGCTCCGGCTCGTGGCGGAACTCTTCAGGTAGGCTGCTCATGTCTTCCTGATCGACATACGGCGGGTTGGTCACAATCAGGTCATATTGATCTTTTGGTATATCGCGCAAAAGATCTGAACGCAGCGGGGTCACCTGCTGTTCCAAGCCATGATCCTGAATGTTTTGCTCGGCAACTTCCAGTGCATCCGTCGAGATATCCACCAGATCCACCTCGGCTTCCGGGAATACATGCGCACAGGCAATACCAATACAGCCGCTGCCGGTACACAGGTCCATAATGCGAGTCGGGCTCTCGGCCAAGAACGATTCAAAACCATTCTCAATCAACTCGCCAATCGGAGAGCGTGGCACCAGTACTCGTTCGTCGACAAAGAATTCCATGCCACAGAACCATGCTTTGTTGGTCATGTAGGACACAGGTGTACGCTCGTTGATACGGCGGATCACGCGCTCAACAATACGTAGACGCTCGCTGCTGGTCAGTCGCGAAAAGCGAACTTCCGATGGAACATCCAACGGCAGATACAGCGTTGGCAGCACCAGCTGTACCGCTTCGTCCCACGCGTTGTCCGTACCGTGACCATAAAAAAAAGACCTGCAGCATTGAAACGGCTTACCGTCCAACGTAGCATGTCCTGCAAAGTGTGAAGTTCGTTGACGGCTTCGTCGACAAAAATCTTATCCAAAATAGCCTCCGGATGACGCTACAATACCGCTATAGAGTTGTTGGAATATCATTATGAGTAAAAAAAGATCTTACCCTGGGAGATGACCTGGCACTCTTTCAGGATGCGGTTAAAGGCGTAAAAAAAAGTTGTCGCATGATACCATAATCACGCCACGCCGACAGAGCCCAAAGAGTGATAAGCCCAAAGTCTCAGAAAAAGAGACCCAAAATCACGAGTTTTACTTCTCTGATGAGTTTGAACCCCACCTCAACGAGCATGGCCCGACTCAGTATGCGCGTACCGGGGTGTCGAAATATGAAGTGAAGAAGTTACGCCGTGGGGTGTATGTGCCTGATATGTATCTGGACATGCACGGGATGACCCAGCGAGAAGCAAAACGCGAGTTGGCCGCAATGATTGCAGCCTGTATTAAAGAAAGCGTGTGCTGCGCCTGTGTAATGCACGGCATTGGCAAGCACATTCTAAAGCAGAAAGCCCCGTTATGGCTGGCCCAGCATCCAGACGTCATGGCCTTTCACCAAGCCCCGCTGGAGTTCGGCGGTAATGGTGCACTATTAGTGCTAATTGATATTCCGGAGCGGTAGGCTGAAAGAGCGAGATCCTAGGGGCGAGTGTCGAGAGAAAACACAATACAGTCGATTTCTCGTCACTCGATGCTAGAGGCTATTTATCTAATAGACATATTTTGCCAAAGCGCCCACATTGATCACCTGACCTTCTACAATCAGCGTCACTTCTCCACTGTCACAGATCTGCATGCGGGTTTTAACTGCGCCTTCACTGTAATAGTGCTCGCAATTTCCATTACGTGCGCTATCTATGCGTGAAAAAAAATAGTGATCCCACCTGATCTGAAAATGCTTTGTGGTGCTGCAAACGTCAAGGTGCTGCCAGATACAGATATGTGCATTTCTTCACTGACACCGTTAGCCCACTTTATTGCGCCATTAGCATTGATGCTCGGGCTTCGAGGTCCCTGGATACAACCAGCTAACAGTGCAGTGCTGAGGATTGCAAAAATTTTACCTTTCATAACAGTAGCTTTGTTAATTCTCGTTCGATGAATGATACTCAATCCTGCTGGGGATTAAACCTCAATTGACTAAATCTGAGCACAAAATCAACGCTCCAGAACTATATCGGCAGCCGTGCCTAAATCCTTAGCACCTAATTTTCATTATCCTTCGGGGTTGGCCTGCCACAAAAACTCGACCTCTTCACCATCGGGGTGGTAATCAAGGGCGGCAATCGCGGATGTGCGGAACATAGGAGGTTGAAGCCCCGGTGCAAGCTCTGCTGTTAGATAACCGACTAGCGGTAGGTGCGAAACAATCAGGACGGTTTCTGGACGTTCTACAGCAATAACCGCCTTCAGGTAGGCTGCGACTTCTTCTGCTTCGCCGTAAGGTGTTATCTCATCGACAGTCATCAAACGCTTAGGCTCCGGCAGCTGTTCAGCCATCGCCTGCCAAGTCTGCTGGGCACGCAAGTAAGGGCTTACCCAAACCATATCAAGCCCATCTTTTAGCTGACTTGTAAGCTGGAGTGCCATCTGTTCGGAGTGTGATTCACCGCGTACTGTCAGAGGTCGCTCCGCATCAGTGGGAGCAAAGTTCTGTGCCTCACCGTGACGCATGATATAAATTCGCATATAGCCTATCCAATAAACTCGTCCTATTAACTAACCGGACCGTCAGCACTAGGTTATCTTGCTAAACAAACAAGCAAGCACTTACAATCTGCTGTGAGTTAATACGACTAGAGAGTACTTCCAATCAGCCGCTATGCTAACAAGTCCTGCCAAAGCTGAATAGCCATTCTGCACATTCTGTTACCGTTCCGTGACCGGTGAAACGCCTAAGCAAAAAAAATTCTGCAACTTGGTATGACAAATCCATAGACCCTCACCCCGGCTCCACCGAGGGTTTGATACGAATAAGAATCACGGTGAAGTTAATTTGCCACCCTTTATATTGAGCGTCATAATTAGCTTAATTTCCTAAGAAAATAGGCTCTTCACGTGCATATTAGTCCTAATGATCCTAAGCAGTACCGCTACCTGACTTTAGACAACGAGCTTAAGGTTCTTTTGGTGCATGATGCTGATGCTCCCCGCTCTGCCGCCGCATTGTCAGTCAATGTCGGTCATTTTGATGATCCGGTTGAACGACAGGGTATGGCACACTTTCTGGAGCATATGCTATTTCTCGGCACGGAAAAGTATCCTAATGTGGGTGAGTTCCAGACATTTATCAACCAAAGCGGTGGTAGTAATAATGCCTGGACCGGGACAGAAAACACGACATATTTTTTTTGAAGTAAGCCCCCATGCCTTTAGCGAAGGACTTGATCGCTTCGGTCAATTTTTTTTACCGCTCCGCTCTTTAATGAAGAAGCGGTTGATAAAGAACGTCAAGCTGTTGATTCCGAATATAAATTGAAGATAAAAGATGATGTTCGCCGTCTATATCAGGTCCATAAAGAAACCATTAACCCGGCGCACCCCTTTGCCAAGTTTTCTGTCGGCGATCTGACAACATTAGACGACAGAGATGACACTTCTATTCGTGACGAACTTATCGACTTTTATCGAACCCATTATTCTGCTGATCTGATGAGCCTGGTTCTGCTCGGTCCGCAATCACTGGACGAGCTTGAAAGTTATACCACAACATTTTTTTTGCCCACATTCCAAATTCAGACACAGCCAAGCCGGCAATTACCGAGCCGTTGGTTACCGCCAACGAAACAGCAAAATTCATCAGCATTGAGCCTATAAAGGAAGTTCGAAAGCTCACCCTGTCTTTTGCGATGCCCTCTGTCGATCAATATTATCGTCAGAAACCGCTCTCATATATTGCTCACCTGCTGGGTAATGAAGGCAGTGGCAGTCTGATGTCGGTGCTAAAAAAGTCGTGGACTGATCAATACGCTAGCGGCTGGCGGCGGGGTCAACGGCAGCAATTTCCGCGAATTCACGATCAGCCTGAACCTGACACCAAAGGGACTGGAGCATATTGACGATATCGTCACCGCTGTTTTTCAATACATCAAACTCATCGAGCAACAAGGCTTAGATGAGTGGCGCTACCAAGAGAAACAGGCAGTGCTAGAGCAAGCGTTCCGGTATCAGGAAAAAAAAGCCGCCCGTTAGATACGGTCAGCTATCTGGTCATGAATCTGTTTCACTACACACCGGAAGATGTTATTTACGGTGACTACATGATGGCAGGCTATAATGAGGCACTAAAGCGTGAACTACTTGAGTACCTCACGCCAGACAACATGCGTCTGGTTCTGGTTGCTCAGGGGCAGAATTATGATCAGGTTGCTCAGTGGTACCATACACCGTATTCCATCACTCCCTTTACCGACGAGCAACTAATACGCTGGCAACAGGTTGAGGTAAGTCCTGAATTCAGCCTGCCCGAAGTAAACCCTTACATCTGTGAGCAGCTTGATCCGCATCCGCTGGCACCGGAATCCGAACTGCCGCCCCAGCTTATTCAGGATCTTCCTGGTTTCCGCCTGTGGTACAAGCAGGAACATGAGTTTCGCGTTCCCAAAGGCGTGGTATATGTGGCGATTGATAGCCCTCATGCCGTCGATACGCCACGAAATATTGTCAAAACTCGCCTCTGCGTCGAAATGTTGCTGGAAGCCATCAATGAGTCGGCCTACCCGGCAGAGATCGCGGGGATGTCTTACAACCTATATGCTCACCAAGGTGGTGTCACCCTTCAGCTATCAGGGTTTAGCGAGAAGCAGCCTCTGTTAATGAAACTGCTGCTGGACCGTTTCGCGGGCCGGACATTTAGCCCGGAAAGGTTTAATAATATCAAGGCGCAAATGCTTCGTAACTGGCGTAATGCTGCAGAAGACAAGCCGATCTCTCAACTATTCAATGAACTGACCGGTGTGTTGCAACCCAATAACCCACCGTATCCGGTTCTTATCGAGGCGCTGGAGTCAATCGAGGTTGATGAGCTCCCTGAATTTGTCGAGGCGATGTTTGCCGAACTGCACATCGACACGTTTATCTACGGAAACTGGAGGAAAGAAGATGCTCTCGCACTGGCCGAGTTACTCAAAGATGCTTTCCGTGTAACAGATCAGCTCTATGGAGAATCGCAGCGACCACTGGTTCGCTTGGGCCAAGTCGGTACCCTGCGCCACGAGGTGAACTGTAACCATGCTGACTCGGCAATTTTGATGTACTACCAATCACGGAAAACGACACCCCGAAAAATTGCTGTTTACACCTTGGCCAATCATCTGATGTCGACCACTTTTTTTTCCATGAGCTACGTACCCGCCAGCAGCTAGGGTACATGGTCGGAACAGCAAACCTGCCCCTCAATCGACACCCCGGGCTGATTTTGTATATCCAGTCACCGGTAGCCGCTCCCGCCCAGCTATCCGAGGCCATTGATGACTTCACCAATGCCTTTGCGCTCGTCCTGCTGGAGCTCAACGAGGCACAATGGCAGGCCAGCAAACAAGGTTAATTGCCCAAATTTCTGAACCTGACACCAACTTGCGTGCCCGGGCACAGCGATTCTGGGTCAGCATCGGCAACAAAGATGCTGAGTTTAACCAGCGTCAGAAAGTCGTGCAGGAGCTGCAAGATCTCAGCCGTGCCGATATGGTGCGGTTCATTGTCGATATTATCAAGCCGCGCACCTCGAACCGGCTGGTTATGCACTGCAAGGGCCAGGCCCATAGCAACCTCGAGCCGCTTTGTATTGGTCAGCCGATTGAATCCATCGATGATTTTCAGAAAAAAAAGCCCGATAATTCTGCGAAAAATCAGTAAAAAGTGAATAAAAAAAATGGCCAGCTAATGCTGGCCATTTCTATTGTTATCACTCTCTTTACCGCTTTCAGCCTTGATAGAAGCTCTGATCTTCATTGGCCATTGCAACTAGCTTGTCGCATGGCTTGAAGCGCTCCCCGTACTTGTCAGAATGCTCATCGAGCAACTCGACGACTCGCTTGATCCCCAGCTGATCCATATAACGGAAAGGTCCACCGAGGAATGGCGGGAAGCCAATACCAAAGATTGCGCCAATATCACCATCTCGTGGTGACTGAATAACACCTTCATCCAGGCAGCGAGCGGCTTCGTTGAGCATCATCAGGGTACAGCGCATGGCAAGATCCAAGCCATCTGCTTTTTTTTCTCCGGCTTGATATTCAGCAGCTTATAGACCGTCTTATCGACAGCCTTTTTCTTACTGTCATACAGGTAGAAGCCTTTGCCGCTCTTGCGCCCTTTGCGACCATCACTGAGCAAGATGTCAAACACATCCGGCCCCTTGAATCGTTCACCCAGTTCCTCGACCATAATAGGCATGATCTTGGCACCGATGTCGACACCAACCTCATCAAGCAAGGTTATTGGTCCTACCGGGAAGCCGAAATCAAGCAATGCCGTATCCAAGTGCTCAATCGGTTCGCCACTGAGCAATACCGATGCGGCTTCATTCATGTAGGGAGCAAGAATACGGTTAACGTAAAAGCCGGCTTTATCACCCACCACAATCGGTGTCTTGCCTTGTTTCTTCGCCAATGCCACTACCGTAGCAACTGTTTCTGGCGATGTTCCCGCGTGGGGGATCACCTCAACCAGCGGCATTTTCTCGACAGGGCTGAAATAGTGAAGGCCGACGACATTCTCCGGACGCTGAGCCGCTTCAGCAATCTGGTGGATCGGCAACGAGGAAGTATTGGTAGCAAATATCGTCTCCGATTTTGCGTTTTCCTCGATCTCTTTCACCATCTGGTGCTTCAGGTTCAGATCTTCAAATACAGCTTCAATCACCACATCAGCGTGATTAAAACCGGTATAGTCAGTGCCCCCGGTAATGCTCATCATCTGCTTTTGCAGCTCGGCTTTGCTGATGATACGACGCTTACGTTTCTTATCCAGCAGCTTATAGTTGTAAGCCACGGCATTCAAAATACCGTCATTGGCAATGTCTTTGATCCGGACAGGATATCCAGCCTTGGTTGCGGTGACATGACTGATACCGCCCCCCATCAAGCCACCACCCAGAACACCAACGTGCTTGATCTCGCCAGGTTTGGCATCTGAGCCGGTTTCTTTTTTTTCATCGCCGTCGTGGCAAAGAAAATGCTGCGCAGTGCTGCGGATTCGGATGACATCACCAGCTCGCCAAAGCGCTTGGCTTCTTGCTGTAATCCCTTCTCCATCCCAAACTTCAGGCCAAATTTAATGACTTCGAGAATGGCATCCGCAGCCGGATAATTACCGCGGGTTTTTTTTCGTTGGTTTTCTTTGCCGCCTGATCAAATACCAAAGAACGCCCAAGAGCATTACCGCCCATCGCCCAATCCTGAAACGAATGTTTGCGGCTCGGCTTGGCTTTCAAAGCCTGCTGTTCGGCGATATCAAGCAGAATACTCTGCGGGACTGCCTCATCGACTACGCCAAGTTTTTTTTCGCTTTTTTTTGGCCCGCAATTGCTTGCCGGTCAGGATCATATCCAACGCATTCGCCACGCCGACAAGGCGAGGTAAACGCTGGGTTCCGCCCGAGCCCGGCAGCAAGCCAAGCTGTACTTCAGGCAAGCCCAAACGGGTTTTGTCATCATCGGAGCAAACACGGCTGTGGCAGGCCAAAGCCAGCTCCATACCGCCCCCCAAACATGGGCCATGGATCGCCGCAACTACATGGAACGGCAGCGCTTCCAGCTCTGCAAACAGTTCTTGTCCCTTAGCAGCCAGTTGCTGTGCTTCTTCTGCTGTCGTGCAGGCCGCCAGCATGCGAATATCGGCACCGGCGATAAAGTTGTCCGGCTTGCCAGAGTGAACGACAAGACCTTTGATATCTTGTCGGCTTTTTAGCTCTGTCAATACATCTGAAACTTGGTCGACAAACGCTGACTGCAGCGTATTCATTTTTTTTCTTCCGGCACATCGATTTTCAGCCAAGCAACACCGTTATCACCGTAAGATAGAGAAAATGCGGATTCTTGTTGGGTCATTATTCTGCCTCCAGGATCATTGCTGCACCTAAGCCACCAGCCGCACAAGCGGTATTCAATGCAAAACCACCGCCACGACGCTGCAGTTCACGCAGTGTCTGGGTGATCATTCGTGCCCCTGTTGCGGCAAACGGGTGACCATAAGCAATGGATCCCCCCAGCACATTGAACTTGTCCATATCAATTTCGCCAATCGCCTGGCTACGCCCCAGCTTTTCTTCGGCAAATTTCTTCGAACCAAACATCTTCACATTGGCCAGGGCCTGCGCAGCGAAGGCTTCGTGCATATCAATGAGGGTAAGGTCAGACAGGCTCAAACCGGCACGGTCAAGCGCCATTGGCGTCGCATAAGACGGCCCCATCAACATATCTTTTTCTACGCCGATGGCAGAAAAGGCATACGAGCGGATGTAGCCCAGTGGTGTTAATCCTAGCTCTTTTGCCCTGCCTTCTCGCATTAGCAATATTGCAGCAGCGCCGTCTGTCAACGGCGTCGCATTGGCCGCGGTTACCGAGCCGAACTTGCGATCGAAAGCCGGACGCAATTTGGCATAGGATTCCAGGTAGAGTCTTCACGAATATTGTTGTCTTTATCGATCCACTGGCGGTAAGGTTCCGGGAAAGCCGTAATGACTTCATCCTGGATCAGGCCATCTTTCCATGCCTGCGCAGCCAAGGTATGAGAGCGGTGGGCCAGCGCATCTTGCTCCTGGCGGGTAATACCGTGCGTTTTTGCCATCTGCTCGGCGGTTTGTCCCATGCTTATGCCCGTCGAATACTCGGCAACGGCTGGTGGAACCGGCATCAGATCTTTCATACTGAGTTTACTAAGCAGTTTTAAACGCTTGCTCATTGTTCTGGCCTTGCTCAATGCCAGTAACGTGGTCGCCATCTTCTTTGATACTCCGATAGGCAATACCGAGGAGGAATCTGCCCCGCCGGCAATACCGATATCGATAGTACCCGAGATAATGCTTTCGGTAACATTGGCCGCTGCCTGGAAGCTCGTCGCACAGGCCCGGGTGACACTGTAGGCATCAGTACCGATATTCATGCCGGTGCCCAGGACAATTTCACGCGCAATATTGGGCGCTTCTGGCATTTGAATAACCTGGCCAAATACCACCTGTTCAATCAGTTGCGGGTCAAAGTCAATCTGCTGCAGCATTTCATTGACCACCATTTTCCCCATGTCCAATGCAGGAACGCCATTAAAGGCGGTGGCCTGACGGGCAAACGGTACGTAATCCACTTACAACTGCGATGCGCTCACCCTGATGTGTGGTGAGATTCTGGAGACGTGTCATCGCTACTCCTTATTATGGTTTGCAGGGCACTCAGTGTGCACGGTAGAGGTCTGACCACATCAATTGTAATCAACTTGTTACTTATTTCAAACAATTGTTTTAAGTATTTACAAGAAGCGAGAAGCGTATGGGGATTTCTGGCAGGTAATGCAACTTTATATCATCAGTATACATAAACAACACGTTGCTCATCACCGGAAAAATTGCAAAAAAAAACCATACCGATATGGTATGGTTATAATTTACACGGATAAAAATCCATGCAAGGTATAAGTCAATTAACATAAAGCCAATTGCAAATCAGGCAGAGCCTGATAGGAGAAAGTAAAGTCAGCCTTCAAAAGGAAGTTGTCATCTTGCTCAACAGATAGTATTCAAAAAAAACAGACCTGTTCCACAGAGCCGAAATCAATGTTTACTATCAGATGACGTGAACTACTATAGCTTCCTCACGGGGACAGAATTTGAACCAGATCAATTTTAGTGCTGATAATCCGATGAATCATGCAATCGCTGAATAAAACAAACCCAAAACGAGACAGCGATTACCTTTTTTTGATGGGCAAATTTATGATTAAGCAATTTTTTTTCGCAAGAAAAAAAGCCGGATGCCTCGGTCTCTGTAGACATGAATAAGCAAAGACGGTACGAAGCCCTTGTCAGGGCCTGGCATCGGGACTTATACCGCTACGCCTACTGGTTATGCCACGACCCTCATATTGCCGAGGATTTGGTGCAGGAAACCTGTTTACGTGCGTGGCGCTCTCTCGATAGCTTCAAGATGACAAAGCCGCTAAATCTTGGCTAATTACAATACTACGCAGGGAAAACGCACGTCGTTTTGAGCGTAAGCAACTGGATTTAGTAGATATTGATGACTATGCCATCGCAGATACCAAGCATCAGGGTGCCGAAATGGATGTCGAGCAGCAGATCTTGCATAAGCAGATCATGAAGCTGGCACCTGAGTACCGAGAGCCATTGGTTTTGCAGGTCATGGCAGGATTTAGCGGTGATGAAATTGCCGAAATCCTCGACTTGAACCGCAATACCGTGATGACACGCTTGTTCCGCGCCAGAAATCAATTAAAAGAGCAAATTGAAAAGCAATCCGAGCGGAGGGGCCAACAAAATGGACGATCTTGAATTCCGTCGTCGTATCCTGGCAGATCCAAATGACAATAGTCAGGAAATGATCACAGCAAAAAAAATGCATCACTAACTAACCGAAAGTTATCTGATGAACTATTACAGCTCGATGCAAAACTTGAAAGTATTTTAAAAGTCGATGTACCCGATGATCTGGCCGATCGTATTTTGTTTCATCAGTCCGGCCAGCCCGAGCAGAATCGAAGTAAAACGCGATTCCACCTTGCTATAGCCGCCTCTGTCGCTTTTGTCTTCGGTCTGTTTGTCGGTCAGTTTAACTCGCAAATTGTACCGACCAGCCCCGCCAGTGAAATTGCCCAGGTCGCGATGGATCATGTCTACACCGAGGCACCTTTTGTCGACAGTATTGATGAATCGGTCTCTCTGCGCCAGGTTAATGCCAAGTTAACTCCCTTTGGCTCTGAGCTGACAGATTTACCCGGCCATGTTTACTATGTAAACCATTGTGGTTTTGGTGATAAGAATGCGCTGCATATGGTAATGGCGACTGAAAACGGGAAAGTCACGGTTTTCGTCGTGCCAGAGCACAGCCCAAAAATGTCATCATTTAGTGACAATAGCTTGGAAGGGGTCGTTATGCCGATCCAAAACGCGAGCTTAATTGTCGTTGGCGAGAAAGGCCAAAACGTCGCACCTATTGCCAAGAGCCTAGAATCTGATCTTAACTGGGAAATTTAGCCCTCTTACCATCAATCAGCGATCATTCCCCACAATAATAGGATTGATCGCTTTTATTCCCCTGAAAAATAAAGTAATTTAATTTGTTACCTCTGTTGCATATTTCATATTTTCTCATCCCTTTTCAGTACTGATATTAGATAAAATCCTTGCCGAATTGTTAACTTCGCAATAACAACCAATAAGTTAGCAACTGGTCTGATTTGATAGTTCAGGATCCCCACCTACAATCGTGCGCAATCTGCAAAAATAGCAGACATATGCAGTATATGATTAGGAATAATAATAAATATGAATAAGAAGCGTCTGTTTACAAAATCTGTGGTTGCTGTGGCAATCACCATGGCATCCCAGCAGGCACTAGCTGCTGGTTTTCAGCTAAACGCACAATCTGCAACCGGCCTTGGCCGTGCATTTGCCGGTGATGCAGTTATCGCTGATAACGCCTCGGCAATGGCCCGTAACGCTGCGGCAATGTCGCTGTTTGATGCACCGGCAATCTCTCTGGGTATCAATGTGATTGATACTGACATTGAAGTTAAAAATGCCCAATACACCAATGCAGTGTCCCGACAATCAGGTCCTATTGGTGATCAATCTGTTGGCGATACCTCTTTCGCACCAAATATCTATTATATCCACCCAATCAACGACAAATGGGCGGTTGGTGCCGGCATCTATTCTAACTTCGGTACCAAAACTGAATTTAGCGATGATTACGCGGCCAATGAATACGGCGGCATGACTGATGTGAAAAGCATCAACTTTGCTCTGAGCGCCTCTTACCGTATCAACCAACAGTGGAGTGTTGGTGGTGGTCTGGATGTAATCTATGGTTCTGGAAAGCTAAAGCGTTCTGACAAATTTATCGAAGGTGCTATCAAGCAAAAAAAACAACCGTATCCGGCCCTCTTCTAGATGTTGATGCCGACGGTTTTGCCCTAGGCTGGAACATCGGTACGGTTTACGAGCTGAATGATGATAACCGCTTCGGACTTTCTTACCGCTACAGCCCTGAGCTGGAAGCTGAAGGCGATATGCACTATCAGCCAGGCGGCGGTAATATCAGTAACGAGAAACTAAAGATACCTCTGCCTGATATGGCTGAGTTTTCTGGCTTCCATAAACTGAACGATAAATTTGCGGTCCACTATAGTGTTCAGTGGATTGGCTGGAGCACGTTCGACAAGCTGGAAACCAGCGGTAGCAAAGAACTAAATAACTATGAGTGGAAAGATGGCTGGCACTACGCTCTAGGCGGCACTTACTACCTAAACAATGACTGGACGCTACGTACCGGTTACATGTATGACACCAGTGCCCAGGATGAAGTCACTTCCATCTCTGTTCCGGATTCAGACCGTCAGTGGTTCTCAGGTGGTTTCACCTACCACATCGATTCCAAGTCTAACATTGATTTTGGTCTTACTTACCTGATGGGTGAAGATGTAACAGCCTCTGAAAGCACACCAAACCCTTTTGGTCCTGGCAATATATCAACCGTTACGGCAACAACCCGTGCTAACGCACTGCTATACGGTATCCAGTACAGCCGTTCATTCTAATTCAGCGAACCTTTTCGTTTGAGTTTACAAAAGGGAGCCATTGGCTCCCTTTTCTGCTTTTTAACTATAATCCGCAGCCATTCATAGTAATTCTTAATTCCAACTAGTTTCTCTTCGCTATTTTCAGTGAACAGTACGTCGCTGAAATGGTCATATTCATATACAAGTGTACGCTGAAATCTCATCCGACCAGAATAACAAGGTCACTTTTTACCAGATAAAAAAAATCACATAAATCCAAAAAAAATAAAAATAAAAAAAACTTTATAGCTAGCTGTGATAAAGATTAACTTAAAGCTTTTACTCTAAAGCGTATGATTCGCAACATTACATTTCAGCGAACATATAGACTGATGAATAAAAACAAAATTACGCTTTCTTTGGCAGCAGCAGTAACACTAGGCATGAGCGCCAATGCAATGGCAGCAGGCTTCCAGCTTGCAGAATACTCAGCTACCGGCCTTGGCCGTGCCTTTGCCGGTGAAGCCGCGATGGCCGACAACGCCAGCGCACAGTTCCGTAACCCAGCGATGCTGACGTACCTGGAAGGCACTCAGATCTCTATCGGTGCAATCTATGTTGATCCGAATATTGATGTCGAAGGCAAAGTGAATGGCGTAGCCCAGACTAAAGCCAGTGATATTGCGAACTCCGCTGTTATCCCTAACCTGTACCTCTCTCACCAAGTAAATGACCAATGGGTTGTCGGCCTAGCGTTTGGCACTAACTATGGCATGGAAACAGAGCTAGGTGGCGACTACCTCGCAACAGCTTTCGGTAACCAGGCAATGGTTAAGACGATTGAGATCAACCCGAACCTTGCTTACAAGATTAATGAGCAATTCAGTGTTGGTGGTGGTGTTCGCTATGTAATGGGTGAAGGCCATTTCGGTGCGGCTTTACCAAAAGCTGCCGGCGGTGCTGATCTTAAATATATGGAAGGTGATGATACGGCATGGGGTTGGCAGCTAGGAGCTGCTTGGCAGATTAATCCGGACCACCGTATTGGTGTAAACTACCGCTCTGCTGTTGATCTAACCCTTGAAGGCAAAGCTTCAGGCCTTGCCTATGACAAAGCCTCTGCTATGCAAGGAAAAACGCCTAGCAAAGATTATGCTGGTAGCATGGATTTAACACTTCCGGCCACTGCAGAGGTTGCCAGTTTCCACCAGCTCACAGATAAAGTAGCAGTGCATGCAAGCTTTAACTGGACCGACTGGAGTAGTTTCGAGAAGCTTGAGGCGAATATCCCATCAGTTTCTTCCAAGCCAGATCTCATCAAAGAAGAAAACTGGGAAGACAACTACCGCCTGGCAGTGGGTACGACTTATCAATATACCAGTAAGCTAGCCCTTCGCTCTGGTATTGCATACGATACGTCAGCAGTTAGTGACGAGCACCGTACCCAGACTATCCCTGAAACCGATCGCCTATGGCTAAGTATTGGTGCAGGTTACGCGTGGTCAGACAACCTAACGCTTGACGCTGGTTTCACATACATCTTCGCCAAAGATGCTTCTATGTCAGAAGAACTTGACCTAAATGGCGATAAAGTCGCTGATAGTACTTTTAAAGGTGAGACCTCTGGCAACATATGGCTAGTCGGTGTACAGGCGAACTATAAGTTTAATGACAGACAGAAACTAGAAACTAGCCTCGTCCATAAAGAGAGTGTATGTATATGCACTCTCTTTTTTTTATTCTCCTCACCGAAAGCATGAATTCAATTCATCTGTAGAATGAAACAATTCATTCGACGATGCATAATATGCCGACTAAAATCACACTTTCTCTTGCATTCATTTACATACATCGATTTTTCTCATGCTTTTAACAACACTATATATTATTGGTATTACTGCCGAGGCAATGACTGGTGCGCTTGCTGCGGGCAAACGTCATATGGATTGGTTTGGAGTCATGCTGGTTGCCAGCGCCACGGCTATTGGCGGCGGAACGGTACGAGATATACTACTTGGACACTACCCGCTCGGTTGGGTTGCAAACCCCCAGTACCTTGTCATAACTTGTATAGCAGGCCTGTTTACAACCATCGTGGCTCCTCAGGTCGTTCGCTTCCATAAAGTGTTCGTCCTGCTCGATTCTCTAGGGTTGATAGTATTTAGTATTATCGGGTGCCGGGTGGCAATGGATATGAACTTGTCACCACTGATCTGTATCGTGGCAGCGGTTGTTACCGGCGTCTTTGGCGGTTTGTTGCGAGATCTGATTTGTCGTCGTCCACCCATGGTTTTGCATAAAGAGCTTTATGCATCTGTTGCATTCATGGCCGGGGGAATGTATTACGCGATGATGTATTTCACCGTACCTGAAACAATCACGACCATTGTGACTCTGGTCGTTGGCTTTATGGTACGTATCGCAGCCGTTCAGTTTGGCTGGAGACTACCGATATTTCAATTCGAAGAAATTGGAAAGGTCGAGCCAAAAGAACTCGAATCGAAATCCTGACAGCCAACATCAAAATTCCGTTGGAAACAATCGACAAACAAAAAGCGAGAGGTGAAAGCCTCTCGCTTTTTTTTGGTCCGATGGCACAGGTTCACCGACCAGAGTTTAGAGTCGAGTTCTTCGATCTTAGATCTTTGGCGTTTCCGTTACCACATCCGCATTCTGACCACGGTGGCGCAGCAGGTGATCCATCAAGGTAACCGCCAACATTGCTTCGGCAATAGGTACCGCACGGATACCGACACATGGGTCGTGGCGGCCTTTGGTAATCACTTCCGTACTCTCGCCCTGACGGGTAATCGTTTCACCCGGAACGGTAATACTTGATGTCGGCTTCAGAGCAATGTGGGCAACCACATCCTGACCGGAAGAGATACCGCCCAAGATGCCACCAGCATGATTGGTCTTGAAACCTTCCGGCGTCATCGCATCTCGATGCTCGCTGCCGCGCTGCTCAACAACCTCAAAACCATCACCAATTTCGACCCCTTTCACCGCATTGATGCTCATCAGTGAATGGGCAATATCGGCATCAAGACGATCAAACACAGGCTCACCCAATCCAACAGGCACATTACTGGCTACAACAGTCAGCTTGGCACCGATAGAGTCACCATCTTTTTTTTGAGTTTGCGGATCAGCTCATCAAATGCATCGACTTTATCGGCATCCGGACAGAAAAACGCGTTCTGCTCAATCTGCTCCCAGTCGACCTTATCTATGGTGACATCGCCCATCTGAGACAAATAAGCACGTACTTCAATACCGTGCACTTGCTTTAGGTATTTCTTGGCAACAGCACCGGCTGCCACACGCATCGCCGTTTCCCGGGCCGATGAACGGCCACCGCCTCGGTAGTCACGTACACCGTATTTCTGGTGGTAGGTGTAATCAGCATGTCCCGGACGGAACTTATCTTTGATGTTTGAATAGTCTTTCGAACGCTGATCAGTATTTTCGATCAGTAAACCTATCGAGGTGCCGGTTGTTTGCCCTTCAAAAACACCAGACAGGATTTTGACCTCATCCGGTTCACGACGCTGCGTCGTGTATTTTGAAGTACCCGGACGGCGACGATCCAAGTCATGCTGCATGTCAGCTTCCGTCAGTGCTAATCCCGGAGGACAGCCATCAATGATGCACCCCAGGGCCAGGCCATGACTTTCACCAAAGGTAGTGACGCGAAAAAGTTGTCCTATCGTATTGCCTGCCATTACTTCCTCTGTGTTTTTCCGATGCTTCTTATTATACCCGCTCAACATTTTTCAAGCTGGTATGTTCATATTTGTGACTTCGCTAATGAGTACATAGTGCAAATTAGTCGCAGGGAATGCAAGGGGGGAATTATCTTAATACTGATTGGGGCAATGGGAGGTAGCTGACGTCGGGAAAGCGAAAACAATGGTGCGGGAAATGTATATTGGTTCGGGATATGAATGAAGAATAGATATAGCGAGAGATCCTTCTCTCGCTAGCACAAACACAACAAAACGTTACGATTATTTTTTTAGATTTCCACTTTTTAATGCCACTCGAACCTGAGTTCTGGCTACGTGAGAAATCATTATCGCGGCCATTTTCACGGTAGAATTGCTGTGGCCTGGCTTACTGTGGCTAGGCTTGTTACCACGATTAGGACGAGAGTCTCGACGCTCACCGGAACGCGGCTCGTCACGCTCACCCGAACGGCGCTTGCGGTTAAACTCACCCTTGCCTTTATAGGTCTTGTACTGAATCTTGCCGTTATTGCGTTCATCCGCCTCTTGCTGGCGGCTGTCGAATAATTTGGCATCGGTGGCTTTCTGGATTGACTGGCCTTTGCTATCAACCTGTGACGCTTCTTGCGTACCACTAGAATCAGAAATCAGGCTGTGAATTTCAGTAACCTCTGCATCCGTCAGGTAACGCCATTTGCCATTTGGCAGCCCATCAATGCTGATGTTCATAATACGAACACGGCGCAATTTGAATACATCATAGCTCAGAGCTTCACACATACGGCGGATCTGGCGGTTCAGGCCCTGTGTCAGCACAATACGGAACGAATAGGTGGTTTCCTTGGTAACTTTGCATGGCAGAGTCACTGTGTCTAGGATTTCAACGCCAGAGGCCATCTTGTCGATAAATTCCTGGGTGATCGGCTTATCAACACGAACCACATACTCTTTTTCATGCGAGTTGCCCGCACGCAAGATTTTATTAACAATGTCACCATCATTGGTCAGGAAAATCAAGCCATCAGACGGCTTATCCAGACGACCGATCGGAAAAATACGCTTGCGGTGACCAATGAAGTCGATAATGTTGTCTTGGATATGACGCTCGGTAGTACAAGTAATGCCGGTCGGCTTGTTCAGCGCTATATAGATTGGTTTCTCTTTGGCACGCAGGGGCTTGTCATCGACCAGCACCTCGTCGTCCGGTTGTACTTTCATGCCCATTTCAGGCTCCTGGCCATTGATGGTCACTCGGCCTTGATCAATAAGCTTGTCCGCATCACGGCGTGAGCAAAAGCCCGTATCACTGATAAATTTATTTAAACGTACTGCTTTTGCCTGGTTCTGGTCAGCATTGTCAGTTGAATTCTGAGGCTTATTTTGAGACATGGTGTTCTTCTATAATGAGCGTTTCGCAACGCGATCAAGGTCAGTTAATTGGCTATACCCCTAATTCTAACAATCCCATCGGGTACTGGAAAAGGAATTATGTTGAATACAGAAAAAAAACCGCCCCAATAGGCGGTTTTCTTTCATACAAACATCAGCGATTAACTAATATTAGACTTCTTTTGTTGCTGGCAACTCACCATGACTCGAGCGGCCGATATAATCGTGCTGAAGTGCCTTTTCCAACTGTTCGGCGACATGCCCCGGCGATGCTGTTTTCTCTGACATCAAACGGTACATTGCTGGGATCACCAGCAAGGTCACGAAAGTGGCAAAAGCCATACCGAAGAAGACTACCGTACCAACAGCAACCCGACTTTCAGCCCCCGCCCCCGTCGACATGATCAGCGGCACCGAGCCGAACAAGGTGGTAAATGCCGTCATCAGAATCGGGCGCAAACGACGTTCAGAGGCATCAATAATCGCCTGCTCGAAAGCAACCCCTTTATCACGCAGCTGGTTGGCGAACTCAACGATCAGGATACCGTTCTTAGTCACCATGCCGATCAGCATGATCATCCCGATCTGGCTGAAAATGTTCAGACTCTGATCCAAGATCAACAATCCCGCCAAGCCGCCAAAGATCCCCATCGGCACCGTCAGCATCACTACCATCGGGTTAATGAAGCTCTCAAACTGAGCAGCCAATACCAAATAAGCCACTAACAATGCCAGACCAAACACCAGCAAGATGCTGCTCTGGTTTTCGCGGAAATCCTTTGACTCTCCGGCATAGTCAATCACGATATCACTTGGCAGCATCTCCAATGCCTTGGCATCAAGAAACTCCAGCGCCTCACCCAGGTATAACCGGGCATCAGGTTCGCTTTCAGGGTGATCGACTTCTGCTTCTGGTTATGGCTCAGCTTCTGTGCTGACGCCACTTCCTCAACCTCTGCGACGGATTCCAGAGTGATCAGCTGGCCTGACCGGGCCCGGACATAAATCTGGCTTAGATCCGTTGCATTATTGAAGCTATTTTCGTCACCACGCAGATAAACATCATACTCTTCACCGCGATCAACAAACGTCGTTTCGCTGCGACCGCCCAGCATTATTTCAAGTGTCTCGGCAATTTCTGACACCGGAATACCCAGCTCTGCCGCACGTTGACGATTCACCGTAACAACCAGTTCCGGAGTGGTTTCAGCATAATCCAGATCAGCGCCTTCCATCATCGGACTGGCTTCCGCGATATCCATCAGTTGGCTTGCCCACTGGAACAGCTCTTCATAGTCAGCCCCATTCAGAACAAACTGGATAGGCTCCGAAGAGCCGCCACGGAAACCTGGCATAAATGGCCAAACCCGAATATCCGGGATCCCCTGTAGCGCCTTGCGTACCATACCCAGTGCATCGGAAGCCCCAACGCTACGATCTTCCCAGTTCTCAAGCTGCATGATCACAAAACCGGTCTGATCCCCGGCCCGGCCGCCAAAGGCCGGGGTCTGGATAGACACCGATTTAATCACACCTTGACCAACCATCGGCAGCAGTCGACTCTCTACTTCCTCAATGTTACCAACCATACGGTTATAACTGGTTCCTTCAGCCCCTTTGACAAAAGCGAAAATCACCCCGCGATCTTCCTGCGGCGCCAGCTGAGACGGCACAGATTTCATCAGCACGAAACTCAGGCCAATAAACGCCAATACAATCAACGGCGCGACAAATCGGTAGCGCACCGAAAACGTCACCACCTGACGGTAACGCGCTTCCAGCCTGCCGAACATGCCATCAACCCAAACATTAAACTTGCTCGGCTTCACATTGGCTTTCAGCAGCTTACTACCAGTACCGGCTG
>LLEN01000026.1_pt1 | contig 29167 bp, 38 predicted proteins | sample 595881 | NCBI WGS metagenome assembly LLEN01 (sample SAMN02919314, study PRJNA255460) | bioreactor metagenome | biome: chemostat; feature: culture 2012_10.3; material: sediment; isolation source: day86 10degC chemostat 2012 inoculated with Wadden Sea sediment taken from... | place: Germany: Bremen ...
GGGGATTTGGCACTAACTCACAACGGTGTGATCATGTGCACACTTATGACTACAAAATGCCCATTCCAGATAGATCAATATCAAGAAATGCGCGCCGAAAAAAAAGATAAACTCTGAACTAATTATTCACGTGAGCTTGCAGCCCAGCGGTTGACTGCATATCCTAGACGGCGAACAATTCTATTGTTAGGCCCAGCTTCAAGTTATAAGGATATCGTTGTTGGGCAACAAACGCAGAGGAAGTTAGTAATATGGTTCCAGGTAAACCTCAAACAGATCCAACTCTAGAGTGGTTTCTTTCCCATTGCCACATTCATAAATACCCTTCAAAGAGCACTTTGATTCATGCGGGTGAGAAAGCAGAAACCCTCTACTACATCGTCAAAGGTTCTGTTGCCGTATTGATCAAGGATGAAGAAGGCAAGGAAATGATCCTGTCTTACCTAAACCAGGGTGACTTCATCGGTGAACTAGGCCTTTTCGAAGAAGGTCAGGAGCGTACAGCTTGGGTTCGCGCGAAGACACCTTGTGAAGTTGCTGAGATTTCATTCAAGAAATTCCGTCAGTTGATTCAGGTAAACCCAGATATCCTGATGCGCCTTTCCGCTCAGATGGCAAATCGCCTACAAGTGACAAGCCAGAAAGTCGGTGACCTTGCATTCTTGGATGTTACGGGTCGTATCGCTCAGACACTGCTGAACCTTGCGAAGCAGCCTGATGCGATGACTCACCCTGACGGCATGCAGATCAAGATCACGCGCCAGGAAATCGGCCAGATTGTTGGCTGTTCACGTGAAACAGTCGGTCGCATCCTGAAGATGCTGGAAGAACAGAACCTAATCTCAGCTCACGGTAAAACTATCGTAGTATACGGTACTCGCTAAGCCTCCCGCTCAGTGAGAAAATGATAAAAAGCCGCACTCTGCGGCTTTTTTTTGCGCCTGCAGCCATACCTGGCAGACATAAATGCAATGGATTTAGGCATAATTTGCTACAGCGCTCACTATCGTCCCCCTTGCACTCCCCCGCATCAATGCTACATTATGCATATACCTTGTGATCTGACCCTATGATTGAGGAAGTGGTGTCAGATACAGGACGGGATAACACGGAAAGCAACTATATGGATATCGAACGCTTTGCACCTAATGCCGGCTCCACACCTCCGGCCGTGATACAAACACTTCCAGCCACTGTCGAGCTCACCGGGTTCAGTGGTCGACGTCACTATCTGGAGCAACAAACAACCTTTGACCCATCTACCGCCATCAGAGTAATGACACCTCTTGGGTACCACCTCTTGATAGCCAGCACTAATCAAAAATCCACGGTCACCATTGTGACCGTGGATACAGCGTTGTTACATCGTTTTTGAGTTACTTATTAAATAACAGGTTTAATTATTGATTAGTACTTTCAAAAATTTTATCCGCTGAGGCCTCGACAAAGCCCCGGTAAAGTTCTCCATCCGCCATTGGATAACGCTTGGCAAACTCATAGAAACCACCCGGGATTTCTTGCTCACCATCGAGAAAGCTTACAGACACCCGATCTGCCATTGTTGAAGATTGCTCCAACATTACTTCAGGGCTACCTTTTACTTCCCCACCGGATTCATTGATTAAAAAGCCGTTGTGGCGCAGCAGGTGGTTCACCTCCTGGATCTCGGTAAACTGCTCAAGCTGATTAATGCTGACGGTAAAGTGGTTAGCACCAAAACCATGAGCCGCCAGCCAGCCGGCATATTCACTTTCTGCCGCCAGTAGCTCATAGGTGGCATAATCTAAATCCCATAACCGCCCGCCGTACAAAAAAAGCAGGATCATGCATCGCCGATTCCGGAACTTGATTCACTAAATCTCGTACTGTCTGCTGAAGCAATGATGAAAACTGCCCCACCATCAACTCGCTGATAAAGACCTTCGGTGCCAGCGGGTTTGGGTGCTCGAAGTGTTCGGCATAGAGCTTCTTTGCCTCGAAATGGTACTTACCGCAAGGTTTATAACCAATGGCAATAAACGGTGCAGCCAGTCGGTCGAGGCCGACCTGCGGTAAATTAAAGGTCCGCAGAGCGATATGATCATTGAGCAGGGGCTCACCTTCCTCCAGCAGATCATGTACCTGAGCAGCTGATGGGCACAGCCGCCGGGTATAATCCTGCCACAGCGCATTAAACAATTGTTCGACCCTTTCCATGATGATCCAATCCCCTTACCTATAGATAAATTCCAGCCACCAAGCTTACAGCGTAATGCCCGGTGACAACTGTGCCGGCAACTCGGTTTGCTCACCTTCCATCGATGCCATTGGATAGGCACAATAGTCAGCCGCATAGTACGCGCTAGGTCGCAGGTTTCCGGATGCACCAGGCCCACCAAACGGGGCATCGCCGCTGGCACCAGTTAGCTGCCGGTTACGGTTCACAATTCCGGCACGAATGTGGTCAATGAAGTACTGCCATTCATCATCACTGGTCGAAACCAGACCGGCAGACAAACCATATCGCGTATCATTCGCCAACATCACGGCCTGCTCCAAACTCTGGTAGCGCACCACCTGCAGCAGCGGACCGAAGTATTCTTCATCCGGTAGCTCTGCAACCTTGCTCACCTCAATGATTGCCGGCGTCACTATCGCGCCCTGACCTCGTTCGGCTTCTAACAATATCTCGCCACCCAGGCTCACTAAATTGGCCTGTGCTCGCACGATACCGTCAGCGGCCGTTTCCGATATTTGTGGCCCCATAAACGGTTGCGGATCGGCAAACGGTCCGTCGATAATGAGCTGTGATGTAGCCTCTACCAAACGCTTAAGCAATGCATCACCTTTCTCGCCATGCGGCAAATACAGGCGGCGGGCACAGGTACAACGCTGGCCAGCACTGATAAACGCTGACTGAATAATAGTGTAAACAGTCGCTTCCAACTCGCCATAGTCATTGGAGATAACCATCGGGTTGTTGCCCCCCATCTCCAGTGCCAGCATCTTGCCCGGCTGACCGGCAAACTGACGGTGAAGAATATGGCCGGTATTGGCACTGCCGGTAAACAACAAGCCATCAAGACAGGAAGAGCCCGCCAATGCCTCACCGGTGGCGCGGGCACCCTGTACCAGGTTAATAACCCCATCAGGCAAACCGGCCTGTTGCCACAGCTTCATCGTTTCCTCAGCAATTTTTGGCGTCAATTCAGAGGGTTTGAATACGACGGTGTTCCCCGCCAATATTGCTGGAACAATATGCCCGTTAGGTAGATGGCCAGGGAAATTATAAGGACCGAATACTGCCATTACCCCTAACGGGCGATGACGCAATACCGCCTGACTGCCCGCAACTTCTTTCTGTTTATTCCCGGTACGCTCTTCATAGGCACGTAGCGAGATAGCGATCTTGCCAACCATCGCCCCAGCTTCTGTTCGGGTTTCCCACAACGGTTTGCCGGTTTCCTCGGCGATAGTGCGTGCAATATGTTCACTGTTTTCTTTTACCAATTCGGCAAAACGTTCAACGATGGCCTGGCGTTCGCTAAACGCGATTTTTCGCCAGCTCAGGAGTGCCTGGCGGGCACTGGCAACAGCTAGCTCGACCTGCTCGGCAGTCGCGCCTTTTCCCTCCCAGATCACCTCACCGCTAAACGGGTTCAGTGATTGCATTGCTTCGCCATTACCTGCCTGCCAGTTTCCTGCAATCCATTGTGTCATGATGTTCTCCCGTCCTGTTATTGCGCAATCAGGCGTACCTGATCACCATTTTTCACCTGCAAAGCTTCTGCCATTTCTGCGTCTATCAAAGCCACAGCATTCTCTTCATCAAGCGCTACCTTGCCGACAACAGCACGGAAGCTTTCAAACGAGCTGTTACTGATGATGCAGTCTCTGCCGTTACCCGGCTCGCCAATTGTGACCGTACAGCGCTGGGAGTGACGTACTGATTCTATGTTGCGTACATCACACTCGACCGTCGGACCAGCATCGAAAATATCCACATAACCGCGACAGCTAAACCCTTCTTTTTCCAACAAACGGAGTGCCGGAAGCGTCTTCTCATGCACCTTGCCGATCACCGCCTGAGCCTCAGGCTCAGCAAGTTGACGTAAATCGGTAACTTCGGCATCAGATCAGCAATGAAGCCCTTTTTACCGATTCCGGTCAGGTAATCCGCCAGCGTGAAATCAATCGAGAAGAAATGCTCTTTTAGCCACTCCCAGAACGGTGAATGACCATCGTCATCTGAGACACCGCGCATTTCTGCAATCACGGTATTATCAAAACGCTCCGGATGCTCGGCCATCATCATAAAACGACACTTCGACAGCAGACGGCCATTCAGCCCCTGACGCCACTCCGGACGCAAGAACAGGGTACATAGTTCGCTTACACCGGTGTAATCATTACCAAATGTCAGTATTTTCACCACATTGTGAACATTGAGTCGGCGTGATGAATGAACAACAGTACTTAGATGGTAGGTATAAAAGGGATTGTCCAGCCCGATAGCGGCTTCTATTGCTGTGGTACCCGCAATCTCTCCAGTCTTGGTATCTTCTGCCACCATCAGGTAGCCTTCTGGCCCCGGCTTGGTAACTGCTTTGGCAAAGCTTTCAACCGAATGATCAATTCTGTTGCTCAGGATTTCTTCATTCACCGGTAGTGAAGTAAAACCATGACCGGACTCTTCAGCGCACTGCATAAGCGCCGGCAAATCGGCAGCAGTAATAGGACGTATAACCAGCATCGAACTCCCTCCTGATGCAGGTAGCGGCAAGCACCGCTAACTCTTCATTTTCAAATAGTATGTATATTGCCGGCCCGTTTTTAGGGACAGACAACTGCAGCGGCCAGGCTCCTGCCAACCGCTACAAGGTATAAAGGTTTACTGGTGAAGCTTGGCAATTGCGCGCTCGAGGCGTGCCATACCTTCATCGATATCGGCCTTGTCGATCACCAGAGATGGCGTAAAGCGCACCACATTGGCACCGGCAATCAGCACCATCAGCCCTTCTTCGCCAGCCGCCAACAGAATGTCACGGGCACGCCCCTGCCATTCTTCGTTCAGGGCTGCACCAAGCAGCAAGCCTTTACCGCGGACTTCATCAAAGATTGGGTATTTGGCATTGATATCTGCCAGTGCATCACGGAACCATTGCTCACGCTGCTTAACGCCAGCCAGCACTTCCGGTTTGGTCACTTCGTCCACCACGGCTTCTGCTACCGCACAAGCCAGCGGGTTGCCGCCATAGGTCGAGCCGTGTGTGCCGACCTTCAGGTGAACGGCCAGCTCAGAGGTTGTCAGCATGGCACCAATCGGGAAACCGCCGCCCAGCGATTTGGCAGTGCTGAGAATATCCGGGGTTACACCCAGCCCTTGATAGGCATAAAAATCACCGGTACGGCCATTACCAGTCTGAACCTCGTCAAAGATCAGCAGGGCATTATGCTTGTCACATAGCTCGCGAACGCCCTGAATGAATTCCTGGGTCGGCGAAATGATCCCGCCTTCGCCCTGCAACGGCTCCATCATGACCGCACAGGTGCGTTCTGACATATGCTCAGCCAGCGTCGACAGGTCGTTGTACACCAGATGGGTCACATCGCCAGGTTTTGGGCCGAAGCCATCAGAATAAGCCGCTTGACCACCAACAGTTACGGTGAAGAAGGTTCGACCGTGGAACCCTTGCTGGAAAGAAATAATCTCGGATTTTTCCGGACCAAACTTATCAGCTGCATAACGACGCGCCAATTTCAGTGCCGCTTCGTTAGCCTCGGCACCGGAGTTTGCAAAGAACACCTTTTCGGCAAAACTGTGTTCGGTCAGCTTTTTCGCCAGGCGCAGCGCTGGTTCATTGGTCATGACATTGCTTAAGTGCCACAGTTTGTCGGCCTGCTCCTTGAGCGCATTGACCATAACAGGATGGCAATGACCCAGACAGCTCACTGCAATACCGCCGGCAAAATCAATATATTCCCGGTTATCTTGATCCCATACTCGCGCACCCAGACCTTTCACCGGTACGATCTGCATCGGGGAATAACACGGTACCATGACCTCATCAAATAACTGACGTCCTACTTTGTGCTCCATTGCCATCATCCTTTCCTTCTGTGTATTGCGTCTTAAGCATAGTATTTACATTTTATTAACCAATTCCAATAGCAGAATATTTTTTTTATCCTTTATTTGAGTTGGCTAACTCTCTGTTGAATACATATTTATGCGGGTTTGAGGAAACTTTATTAACCGCTCATCAGAAAAAAAAGTGTTTTTCCGCTTAGGAAATAACGGTAGGCGGCAGCACGATAAATGCATAAGGTTGCCAGTGGAATTTTCTGAAAAACGCTAACGAAATGTTAAGAAAGGTGATAAGGATCGCGGAAACAAGACAGTTTGTAGGACGATTCCTCTCAGTCGAGGGAGAAAATCCCGCAACCTAGTGAGTAGCTTATTGACTGCGTCAGTCTTTCATTCAGCAGAAAATCCTGCTGCAATGCTTCTCTGCTCTGTCAGCGTCGAAGAAAGTTAGCCAGCAACTGGTGGCCCAGCTCGGTCAAAATACTTTCGGGGTGAAATTGTACGCCCTCAATTGATAGCGTTTTATGAGCAATTCCCATGATTTCGTCAAATTTGCCGTTACGCTCGGTCCAGGCAGTGACATTAAAACAATCAGGCAGGGTATCGGCCTGCACCACCAGCGAATGATAGCGAGTAACTGTCAGCGGATTATTCAGCGTCGAAAAAAAACACTGCTATCGGTATGGACCACTGGCGAGGTCTTGCCGTGCATCACCTGACGGGCCCGCACCACTTTAGCGCCAAATACCTGGGCAATCGACTGGTGGCCGAGGCAAACCCCCAAGATAGGCAACTTACCGGCAAAGTGCTCGATAGCCTGTAGCGAAATACCAGCTTCGTCCGGGGTACAGGGCCCCGGTGAAATCACCAGATGGGAAGGCGACAATGCCTCTATGCCAGCAAGATCTATTTCGTCATTACGTACGACTTTCACTTCAGCGCCCAGCTCGCAGAAGTATTGGTACAGGTTGTAGGTGAAAGAGTCATAGTTGTCGATAATCAGCAGCATTGATACATCAGCTCCCAAGATGATTTAGCGGTCTATTTTGCTATAGGGAATAATAAAGGCAAGCCAAGATTAAAGAAAAACATTAAAGAAAAACCGGCCAAAGGGCCGGTTTCAAAGAATATCCCAACACTATATAACTTACGGACGAGGCACAAAACCCACCGCTTCGAAGGCTTTCTTCAATGTCACGGCAGCACGTTCAGAGGCTTTTTCGGCACCGGCTTTCATGACTGAGTCCATGTAGGCACGATCTTCACGAATACGCTTGTATTCAGCCTGAACCGGCTCAAGCATCGCGACAATCGCTTCACCAACATCTTTCTTGAACGGACCGTACATCTCCACACCTTGGTATTGTGCTTCAATTTCCTCGAACGACTTGCCTGTCGCTGCCGAATACAGACCCATTAGGTTGGTAATACCGGCTTTGTCGACACCATGGGCGATACGCGGCGGCGTTTCGGTATCCGTTTGTGCTTTGTTGATCTTCTTGATGATCGACTTAGGCTCTTCCAGCAAAGTGATCACGTTCTTGCGGTTATCGTCAGACTTCGACATCTTCTTGGTCGCATCTTGCAGGCTCATGACACGCGCGCCAATTGTCGGAATATACGGCTCCGGCACCTGGAAAATAGTATCGTCGCCACCGTAAATGTTATTAAAGCGAGTCGCGATATCGCGAGCAAGCTCAAGGTGCTGCTTCTGATCACTGCCTACTGGCACTTGGTGAGCGCCATAAAGCAGAATATCTGCTGCCATCAATACCGGGTAGCCAAACAGGCCGACATTGACGTCATTCGCATGGCGCTGCGACTTGTCCTTGAACTGCGTCATGCGGCTCAGCTCGCCCATCTGAGTGTAACAGTTTAGCAGCCAACCAAGCTGGGCATGCTCAGGAACATGTGACTGGACGAATAGCGTGCTTTTCTTCGGATCCACGCCAACGGCAAGGCAGATAGCCAGCGCATCTAACGTCGCTTCATAAAGCGCTTTCGGATCCTGACGGACAGTGATTGCATGGAGGTCAACAACACAGTACTGACAATCATAATCATCCTGCATCTGTTCCCACTGACGCAGCGCACCCAAATAGTTACCAATACTCAATTCGCCAGAAGGCTGGACGCCACTCAATACAATGGTTTACTCATGATGGGATTTCCTATGTCACTAAAGATAAGCAGCGGCACAAGTGCCGCTGACTAATATTCAAAACTTGTCGTCAGGCAAACGCAGGCCTGATAGTACTAGCTGTCTAGTTTAACCACTTCTGCCAACAGGCTAAAGTGATCCAGTACAATATCGGGGCCACTGTCACTGATCGGCTGACCGTAATTGTATCCGTAGGTCAGTCCGACAACATAACATGTCGCTGCTTTTGCCGCCAAGATATCGTTGCGGGAATCACCGACCATCAGCATTTCTGTTGCTGCCAGCTGATGTTTTTCCATCAGCCAATGCAGGGCAAAGGGATCCGGTTTTTTTTCAGCGGGAAGGTATCACCACCAATAACATCAACAAAATAGTCACTGATACCATGCTGTTCCAGCAAGTGCGGAACGAACTGTGAAGGCTTGTTGGTTACGATAGCCATCGGAACCCCTGCCTGATGAAAAGCCGCAAGGGTGTCTTTTACCCCAGAGTAAAGCGCACTTTGCTTGTGTCCACCAGCATCATAAAAGCGGTCAAACAGCTGGCGGGCTTCTTTATGCAGTTCGGGATCGAGCTGAGGGTCCACTTCAAGGCTGCGACTCAGAGCGCGACCAATCAGCACATCGGCGCCATTGCCAATCCAAGTCGTCACCTGCTCAACCGTTACACCAGGACGGCCAAGCGTACGCATGGCCTTGTCTGCTGCTTCAGCCAGATCGGGAACGCTGTCGAGCAGCGTCCCATCCAGATCAAAAGCAATAAACTTAATGCCTTTGAAGTGCTCCATTAACGTTCAACCTTGGCCAGCTCGGCACGCATTTCATCAATGACGGCTTTGTAATCTGGCTGGCTGAAAATAGCAGAGCCTGCTACGAACATATCCGCACCCGCCTCGGCGATTTCACGGATATTATCGACTTTAACGCCACCATCAATTTCCAGGCGAATATTTCGACCAGACGCATCAATACGCTTACGCACTTCACGCAGCTTATCAAATGTATTTGGAATAAACGACTGACCACCAAAGCCCGGATTTACTGACATCAGCAAGATCAGGTCAATTTTATCCATGACATAGTCGAGGTGATGAAGTGGCGTTGCCGGATTAAATACCACGCCCGCCTGGCACCCGTGTTCTTTAATCAACTGCAAGGTACGGTCTAAATGCTCTGTTGCTTCAGCATGGAAAGTGATCATTGTCGCACCCGCTTTGGCAAAATCCGGGATAATGCGATCTACCGGCTTCACCATTAGATGAACATCAATCGGCGCAGTAATGCCGTAGTCACGCAGTGCCTTACACACCGGCGCACCAAATGTCAGATTCGGTACATAGTGATTGTCCATCACATCAAAATGAACCACATCTGCACCTGCAGCCAATACTTTCTCGACATCTTCACCAAGACGTGCGAAATCTGCAGACAGGATAGATGGAGCGATCAAAAAGTCCTTCATGTTCAGCCTCTATACGGTACATACGAAAACGTTATCGGAAATCGGCGCAATTCTACCCGATCCAAAGAATGATGTCTTAACGGATTTCTGCCAGCAATAGCTGGTTTAGTGACTATGCTTGTAGAACATGAAGGAGGTAAGAATGGAAAAACAAAACGTTGGCGCCAACAAGCATTCTAAAGACAAGCAAGGCAACCTTGCTCTGAGCATCACCGCAGCACTGTTCGGTGTACAGTCAGAACGCAATCGCCAGCATGATTTCAACCAGCGAACGCCATGGCCTTTCATTATCGCGGGTATTGTCGGGATACTGTTCTTTGTCGGTTTGCTGGTTATCATCACCTTGATAGTCACAGCAACCCATGGACGTTAAACTACCGGTGACTTAAACAGTGCCAACAGCTCATCGACTTTATTGCGCCCACTGCCATTGCGGCTGATCGTACGCTTCACTTTCACCACGGATAAATCAGCACCGTGGTAAAGACGACGGGTCAAGGTAGTATCATGGTTGGATATCAGCACCGGAATTTCACGCTCTGTTGCGGCCTTTTCTGCCACATCAGCCAGGGCAGCCTGATCATCAAGGCTAAATCCATTTCCCGCATAAGAGGTAAAGTTCGCCGTGGTCGACAATGGCGCATAAGGCGGATCACAGTAAATCACACAGCCTTTACGGGCTCGGGAAAACGTCTGGTGATAGCTTCGCAAACAAAAGTGGCACGTTTGGCTTTTTCGGCAAAGAAATACATTTCGTCTTCCGGAAAGTAAGGTTTCTTATAAGAACCAAACGGAACGTTGAAGCCACCTTTTTGATTATAGCGGCATAGACCATTGAAACCATGGCGATTCATGTACAAAAAAAATACAGAGAACGAAGATATGGATCATCGGTCTTGTTAAAGGTTTCACGGATTTCCAAGTACGCCCCTTTCTGGTTGTACTCAGGCGTGAACAGGGCTCTAACGTCTTTAATATACTGCTCAGGAGTCTCTTTAAGCAGGTTATAAAGATTGATCAAGTCCGGATTGATATCAGCCAGCAGGTATTGCTCAAAATCGGTATTGAGAAAGACAGATCCAGCCCCGACAAAAGGCTCGACCAATTTACGCGCGGGTGGTAGATGGCGCTCGATTTCCTCGACCAGAGAGTACTTGCCTCCAGCCCACTTAAGGAATGCACGATGCTTTTTCATTCAGCTAACCACCACAAAAACCGATATTGTCACGAAAGGTGGCGGATTGTACCTTATTTCACACCGAGTCTGATACCAATTCACGTAAATATCTGCTTACCGCTGTGATTATTTCACCCGCTCAATTTCGCGGTGAATTTGTGCATAGGATTTCACCCATGGCTGAACAATCTGTAATCTTTCCGGCAGCTGAGTTTCAGCTCTGCGGGCCGCGACGATATTCGGGTAATCGCCACTAATGACAATAAACCAAGGCTCACCATTACGGCGGGTTTCGTAAATAGTCGCTATCTGATCGATCTGGTATTCAGCGATGAAGTTGTTGGCTGCCGACAGGGATTTAAGCGCGGCCAGCTGCAACGCATAATGACGCTTATCAATCGCTTTCAGCGCCGCCCCAAGATTTGCCTTTTTCCGTGAGGCTTCCGCTTGCACCTCTGGTACTGCTGCCGTTGGCTCTGACGTCACAGGCGTAGAGGCCACGTTCTTTGGAGCTTCAGCAACAGCTTTCTCTCCGCTACCTCCCAGCTCCTGCTCTGTTATCATCGCATCCACCACATCTGATGGCACGACAACCCGCTGACTATCATCACTACGACCAACCGTCAGCCCTTCCAGTGATATTTCCGGCGGCAGGCGGTGAGAGTCATCATCTGCCGTATCAGTCACCGTCACCTCGAGCGATGGCGTAGTTTCTTCCACTTCTGGCAAAGGTAAAACCTCTTCCATGCTTTCATCAACACGTCTGGCCGACAAGGTTAGTTCCTGACGATCATCGCTAACCTGCTGAGGATTATCATCCTGCACAGTAACCGTTTCTGGTTCGCTAGCAGGAAAAAAAACAGAAAGGCCAATCCGGCGGCGGCAGCAACAAGTAAGACAGCAAGCAATGCCATCGGTGATAATTTACGAGACCGCGAACTGGCCATATTTGTCTGCTCCGTATGTTCTAATTGCATCAGCGCCCCCGGTGTCGGCGGTGTCGACCCTGCTTTCTCTCGCAGAGACCGCCTTCCGTTTGCATCCAGCTGATCACTGCCGAATATCACTTCGACAAACGTTTGTACTTCTTGCTCACCGAAATCTGTAATTTCCAGCTCAAGCGGCGCAGCCCCTGACCATGGGAAACCTGACTCAGGTACTTATCAAGCCGCCCCGACTGGCTAAAGAGCAATACGTTGATTTGCCAGCCATGCACTGTCTGTGCCTTTTGTACCAGTGCCCATAGTTCGGCAATCAGCGTGGCACTGAGCAAGTGCGCGTCATCAATAACCAGTAACAGGTTGGCAGAGCCTCCCCCCAACATATGTTCAACGCTCTGTTGCAGAGGATCTTGCTCATTGAACACCGGCTGGGCAACAAGCTGCTTGAGTATGATCGAGCGGTGCTGGCTGTCGATCTGTGCCCGATGACAAAGCAATAGCGTTTGGTTGCTATTATCCGCCCATTGCTCCAGGTAGCGCTGCGCCAACCAGGTTTTTCCAGCCCCTTCACGGCCGGTTATCTGGATCAGGTTAGAACTAAAACGGGTTAAAAACTGAATACGGGAAAGGAGTTGGACCTGACTATCCAGATCCAACGTTGCGACTGAGGTGTCACGAGTCATGGTAGTTCACAACTTTAAGGTTGATCACACGACGCAGAATATCGTGCGGCACATCAGCCACGACTTCAGCACTACCGATAGACGTCGGTAATACCAGCCTTAGCTGACCTGACAATACTTTTTTTTATCCCGCATCATGTGCTTCATATAACAATCAAAATCCATCGATGCTGGAGCTTTGACAGGTAAGTTAGCCCGCTCAAGCAAACGGGTAACACGCTGAACATCATCTAATGATAACAAACCATGCAGGTAGGCAGTTTGCGCCGCTTGTACAGTCCCCGCCGACACGGCCTCACCGTGCAGCCAGTTTCCATATCCCATCTCAGCTTCAATTGCGTGGCCAAAGGTATGGCTAGATTCAGCAACGCCCGCACACCAGATTCTTTCTCATCCGCAGCGACTACGTCCGCTTTGAGCTGGCAGCAACGCCCGATTGCATAGCACAGGGCATCATTATCCAATGCCTGTAACTTTTCGAGATTTTGTTCTAACCAAACAAAAAAAATCATTGTCGGCAATAATACCGTACTTGATCACTTCAGCCATACCGGCTGCAAACTCACGGTCTGGCAGTGTTTTCAAGCATTGGTTATCAACCACAACCGCTTTAGGTTGGTAGAATGCCCCAACCATATTTTTGCCAAGCGGATGGTTTACAGCTGTTTTGCCACCAACAGAAGAGTCTACCTGGGACAACAAAGTTGTTGGTACCTGGATAAAATCAACACCCCGTTGATAACTCGCAGCAGCAAACCCCACGACATCACCAATAACGCCACCACCGAGCGCAACAATAACCACATCACGACCGTAATTGCCTTCCAGCAAAAACGTCATGATCTGATTAAATGTCTCAAGGGTTTTGTATTGCTCACCGTCAGGCAGTGAAAGCAAGGCAACATCACATTGCAGCTTACGGATGGTCGCCATTACCGTTTCGGCATATAGCGGTGCCACCGTTTCATTGCTGACCACAACAACACGTCGACCGGCACTGATGGCAGAGGAAAACAACGCCGGGTCATTAAATAACTCGGCGCCGATTGATATTGGGTAGCTTCTGTCACCTAAGTTGACGTTGATCCGTTCCATGGTCAGCTTCTCTTTATAATTAACGCTCTTCAAGCATCTTGATGATTTGATTGGCAACTACTTTAGCGCTCTGATCATCAGTGCGAATTACGTAGTCTGCAACCTCTTCATACATAGGGTTACGCTCCTCTGCCAGAGCCTCTAGTACTTCACGTGGCGCATCTGTTTGCAACAGAGGACGCTTCTTGTCACGCTGAGTACGTGCTAGTTGTTTTTCTATGGTAGTTTCAAGATAAACCACAATACCGCGAGCAGACAGGCGGTTGCGGTTCTCTTTACTTTGAACGGAACCACCACCTGTCGCAAGTACGATCCCTTGCTCTTGGGTCAGGTCATCAATCACGTTCTCTTCGCGAACACGGAAACCGTCTTCACCTTCAACATCAAATACCCAGCTGATATCGGCTCCAGTACGGTCTTCAATGACAGAATCAGAGTCAAAGAATTCCATATGCAGCTGCTGTGCAAGATGTCTACCAATAGTACTTTTGCCGGCACCCATTGGGCCGACCAGGAAAATATTTCGTTTTTCAGCCATTTTTAGCAATTTTACGCGCGGTTAATAAAACGACACCGCCCGCAGGCTATCTATAAATAAGCCCGAGGCGCCAACTTCCTCACATTTAATGCGTGATAAGACCGAAAATTATCTCAGGACTCGATATCATTTGGCAATAGCTAGAGTGCTTCATTACCAATTTAATTAACCTTGAGACAGCCAGCGACACAAGATCTCTCCTGAAAAACGGCACTCAATAAGCAAAATATAGCAATAAACACAATTAGTTATAACTTAAGAGTGGTTATACGTAGCCTCATTGCAACTAACTCAGTACCGAGCCGCTACAATCACTGAAAGCAGCTTAATTACTGCATTACTATCTTCGGTGTGACAAAAATCAGTAGCTCCCGCTTGGCCATCTTTTCCAATTTGTGACGAAACAGTGCACCCAGTATCGGCAAATCACCCAGCACAGGGACTTTTCTTACCGAGTGATTAGTTTGATGCTGATAGATCCCACCAAGAACCACCGTCTCGCCATTTTCAACCAATACCTGGGTACCAATTCGCTGAGTATCAATCGCCACCGCCTCGCTCGTACCAGTACTGACGATATCTCCTGGTTTATCTTGGGTTACCACCAGATCCAGTACCAATTTATCGTCTGGCGTGATTTGCGGCGTCACCATCAGGCTCAGTACAGCCTTCTTGAACCCAACAGACACAGCCCCGCTCGATGATGCTTCCAAATAGGGAATTTCAGTTCCCTGCTCAATATACGCCATTTGCTTGTTAGTGGTGACGAGTCGAGGACTGGAGATAATTTCCAGTTTATTCTCCGACTGCAAGGCAGAGAGCTCGAGATCCAACAATATATCGCCCATTTTCGCCACCTGAAAGGCAATACTGGAAGCCCCGGCCTGAGTTGCTGCCAAATTGACATTAAGGAAATTATCCACTGACGCCTCGCTATCCAACAGCCCTACAGAGCCAAGGTTGCTCTCAATCGAACCGCCAACTGTGCGGCTGCCGCTGCTACTCAGCAGGCCCCACCGAACCCCGATTTCATTGATGTCACCTTCATTGACCGAAACAATTCTGGCCTCGATATGAACCTGCTTCACCGGAATATCCAGCGCGGAAATGATATGTTTAATATTATCGATACTCTCACCGAGGTCGTTCACTATTAATGAGTTGGTGCGATCATCGATATGCAAAGAGCCACGCTTTGAAAGCATGCTGCTGCCAGCATCTCCCCCCTGTAGCAACTCAGCAAGATCCGTTGCTTTGGCATAACTGATCTGGATGATCTCCGACCGCAATGATGCCAACTCTTGCTCTTTCCGCTTAGCCTCAAGGATCTGCTGTTCACTCTGGACCAGCTCTTGTTTCGGGGCAATCAGTACGACTGAGCCCTGCACCCGCTTGTCCAGCCCTTTCGCTTGCAAAATGATATCCAAAACTTGGGGCCACGGGACGTCATCCAGGCGCAATGTCACGTTTCCCTGCACAGTATCAGAAACAACGAGGTTGAAATCATTATATTCCGCAATCAGCTGAAGTACGTTGCGAACAGGAATATCCTGAAAGTTAATCGAAATCGGTTTGCTGCTGTAGCTCACCTCACCAACGTGGCCAGCCTTGGTTTTATCAGGGCGACCGGAAACCATAACATTCAACCGGGTGCCTTTCAGATCATAATCATAGGCAAATTGTGTCGTTGTATTGAGAACCAGCCGGGCCCCCTTCTCAATGCGAATGGTTTCAATGGAGTCCACGACAGTGGCGAAATCAGTGACGTCCAGCAAATACACCATCTCATCGCTAATCGCAGTACCAACCATGTCAATATACAGCTGCCTGCCCGACTTGCGTATATCTACCAAAGACTGGGCTTTGGCCAGATCGACACTCAGTACCCCCCGATCTTGTTTATCCCGCCTGAAATCAATGTGGGAGATCTGGTTATCGACGACAGTAACCGCTGCGACCGGAAAAACTACCACTGCCATCCCCAGCCAGAAAACCAGTAGACACACGGCCTGCACCGTCGTGGGTAACGGGAAGTTCCTTCTCATCTATTACTTCATCCTTTTTATACAGCAGAACTCACGGAGAATAATGGCAATGTGATCTGCCTTTTCAACCAGCACCCCATACCGTCAGATAGAACTTCTTCGACCTCGATACTTCTCGGGCTAACATGCTGAACCTTTCCATGGTTAGGACCGAGGTAATATCCATCTCGGATTTTTTTTCCAACTTCCCTTCTGGGGTCGAAATTATCGCCCAAAGCATATTCTTATCACCGATCACTCCTTTCATTCTTATCTGTCCCAAAGGAATACCTTCCAATGCCGTCCGCACCCGCTGCATGTCCGGCTGCCAGCATGCCTTATCCGTTTCTTGCCCAGCCTCCACTAATTCCGGCCGCGGGCGAACAAACGAACCCGGGCACTTGTCATAGCAAATTCATCGGCAACAAATACATATTGTTGCTGCAAGGGTTCTACCTCCGCCAGTGCCTGGTTATGGGCCAATTCAATAAACTGTTGAATAGAATCTTCATTTGCCTGACAACCTGTCACGATCAAGCTAAAGAAGACAACAAACCAAATCCTTTTCAAACTATCCACCTCTTACTTCGGTGCTTTAAAGCGATAGGTACTGGCAGAGACTTTCAACGATAGGGTTTCCTGATTCTGCTGCTGTCTTATAAGTACCAAGTCAAAATCAGTGAGGGTTACAATTCGTGATAGCTTGGCGACCGATTCCGCAAACTTACCAATATTTTCATAGCGACCGGTTAGGGCGATGTTGATAGGAAGTTCATAATACAACGGCTTGTTAATCGTCGGCCCCCATTCTATCCGTTGAAATTCAAGCCCGTTCCGAAGCCCGATATCATTAACGCCGGATAGCAGGCTGGCCAACTCTTTCTCCTCGGGCAATTGCTCAATCACATATTGATAACGTTCTTCCAACGCATCAACTGCCGCCTGACAGTTGGCAAGGCCGCGACCTGGCTGGCCCTTCTCACAACAAGACTGCGAAGTTCCGACTCTGTTTGCTTTAACTGTACAAGCTCTTCCTGCAGGGGGGTCAGCCAGTGCCAATACCCCAAAAACCCCAAGGCCAATGCCAATACAAGCGCAACAGCACATTGCGGCATCAGTGGCCACTCTGTAATTTCATCCAGATCTAAATCTTGCCAGTCACTCACTAACGTCCCCTTGCCGGTGTCAGCGCTGGACGTTTAGCCAGGATAAACGAAGCTTTAAATCTCTTCTGATCCTGAGCTTTGTCACCTTTAGTGGCGACGATAGAATGCATGGCTACATCTTTCAGCCAGGGAGACTGCTCAGCGTTGGACAGCAAAATTGCCAAACGGCCATTCGAATCGCCAATACCATTAATGGAGATCCGGTTAGATTTCATTGAGAGGCTATCTAGGTAGACCCCCTGCGGTACGATCCCTGGCAGTAGGCTCAGCAAAAGAGTTAGCTGGTTTCGCTCTTGCTGAATATCACTAATCACCCCAAGCCGTTTGTTGAGTGCTTCACGCTGCCTATCCAGCTTGGGCAAGAAAGAGAGCTGGCGCTCAAGGTTGATATTTCTTGCTGTAACTGCTGATTCCGTATCTGTTGGTGCATCTGATGCTGCTCGAAATAACTTGCCAGCAACCATTGCACAGTGGCTACAACAATCACCACAGCACCCAGTATGGAAAAAAAACGTTGTTTATGCTGTTTTCGTTTTTCCTCTCGCCAAGGCAGCAAATTGAGTGATGCTATCATTGTGCGGCTCCCCGAATAGCCAGCCCTGCCGCAACAGCATATTGACCGTAATAACTATCGCTGGCTATCTGGCCCAGCTTTTTGCTACAGGTAAAATAGCGAAAAGGATTGATCCAGCGCGCTTCAACGCCCAGTAACCGACCAAGCAATTCCTCGAACACCACATACTGGCCACCGCCACACAACCAAATCCCTTTGAGCGGCGAGCGCGGGTGTGTAGAGTTATATAGCTGAAATTGACGTTTGAGATGATCGGCCAACTGCTTAGTAAAGACTTCGACCTGATCAGGTTCAGGGACAAATATCTCCTCGATTTCGTCATCGCCAACACTTGTCCTACTAATCAGTTCAGTTCCGAAAGCTATTTCTCGATGGTAAGCCGCGCCACCTGACGGCTTGACACTGAACTCTGTACATCGCTTGCCAATATCCACGATCCCCCACAATTCATGAACCAGGTCCCGCTCAGCCGTATATTTAGCTAGCCACAATAAAGCGTGAGTCTGTAATTCTACTACCTTCGGGTTTAAGCCCGCTTTTTTTTAACGCTTTGACCCGACTATCAATTGTCTCTCTCCGGGCAGCAAAGACTTGAAACGGCACCGTTGTCGCCGTTTCAATGAAGTTATCCGACGATAAAGGGAAAAAAAATCCAAACGTAGCTCTTCAACAGGGAACGGAGAAGTCGCACTGAGCGCCTGACTAACAGCAAATTCAGCTTCCTCGTCACTGAGGTTGGTATCAAGCTGGATCACTTTGCTAATAACCGCACTATCAGGCAAAGCAAGGGCCACTGTTTTTGCATTAAACGGCAGGCTCTTTTTTTTAATTTACGTATTGCTGACAACAACACAGGCGTGTTCACGCTATGCTGGTCGTTAATAACAGAAGAAGGCAACACAATTTCTGCAAAGGCAGACAATTCCAATTGTTCTTTTTTTTGGATTCAGCACGACCGCTTTGACGCTATGATGGCCTATATCAATCCCAATTATTGGTGGGTTCCGAAACATACCGTGCTATGCTCCCTGATAACGGAAAAGCAATTTATTTTTCAAACGAACACCAACCTATAACGTTAATTTTATTTAAGTTATCTTTATACTCTTGGTTGAAATAGATTGAACGGTCGAATGATGGTGTAACAGGAATTCTCAAGTGAAGTTCATAAAGCGATTACTTATCCTTGCATTGATTTGCATAATTCTTGGAGTCGGTACAATCTTTGGTTTTTACCTTTATGTAAAGCCAGAGCTCCCAGATGTTGCAACACTAAAAAAAACGTTGAATTACAGACGCTATGCAGGTGTTCAGTGCCGACGGAAAACTAATCTCACAATTCGGTGAGAAACGACGTATCCCACTGGCACTCGACGATATTCCACCGCAAATGATCAATGCGATCATTGCGACCGAAGACAGCCGTTACTACGACCACCCCGGTATTGACCCAATCGGCATAGCCCGTGCCGCCTTTGTCGTCGCCACCTCCGGCTCTGCCAAGCAGGGGGCAAGTACGATTACCCAGCAGCTGGCTCGAAACTTCTTCCTCTCCAACGAGAAGAAGCTGATGCGAAAAATCAAAGAGATTTTTATCGCGATCCATATCGAGCAACTGCTGAGCAAAGAGGAAATCCTTGAGCTTTACCTCAACAAGATTTATCTGGGCTATCGTTCATACGGTGTCGGTGCTGCAGCACACGTCTATTTTGGCAAAGAAGTCAGCCAGCTGACCTTGAGCGAAATCGCTATTATTGCCGGCCTGCCGAAAGCCCCATCCACGATGAATCCGCTTTATTCGGTGGATCGCGCCACAACCCGTCGCAACGTAGTATTGGGGCGAATGTTTGCTGAAGGCTATGTTACTCAGGCGGAACTGAATCAGGCACGATCAGAGCCAATTATCGCCCGCTACCACGGTGCAGAAATCGAGCTCAATGCCCCGTATTTTGCAGAACGTGCTCGTGCCTGGATGGTTGAACGTTATGGTGAAGATGCCTATACCTCCGGGATGCGTATCTACACCACCGTCGATCCAAAACTACAGCGAGCGGCACAGGCTGCAGCGGTCAATAACCTGCTTAACTACGATCAGCGCCATGGTTTCAGGGGTGCGGTAGCAACGCTATGGAAATCCGAGCAAACCGCCTGGGGCTCTAACAAAATCACCGAACACCTGAACAAACAGCCAAGCTACGGTGATCTGCAAGCCGCCGTGATAACGACCGTCAGCGGTCAAACCGCCCAAGTGATGACCAAAGATGGTGAGCTGCACACTATCGAGTGGAACGGAATGAAGTGGGCTCGCAAGTTTGTTACCGACATCCGTCAGGGACCAGCCCCTAAAACAGCAGCAGATATTTTGGCTGCCGGCCAGCAAATTTGGGTGCAGCAGAGAGAACAACAGTGGGTACTGAGCCAGGTCCCCAATGCCAATACGGCATTTGTCGCGGTATCGCCACAAAACGGTGCAGTCAAGGCCATGGTCGGCGGCTTTAACTTCACCCACAGCAAGTTTAACCGTGCGACCCAGTCTATCCGCCAGGTTGGCTCCAGCATCAAGCCGTTCATTTACTCGGCCGCCCTGGAGAAAGGCATGACACTGGCCACCTTAGTCAATGACGCACCGGTCAATCGCTGGGACAAGAGCATGGGTACGGCGTGGCGCCCTAAGAACTCACCACCGACCTACAATGGACCAACACGCCTGCGCTTAGGTTTGGCACAGTCTAAAAACGTAATGGCCGTGCGCGTACTCCAAAGTGTCGGACTGGATGAAACCATCAGCTACCTGACCCGCTTCGGCTTCAAACGCGAAGATCTACCACGGGCAGAAGCAATTGCCCTCGGTGCGGGCAGCCTGACACCACTGGAAATGGCACAGGGTTTCTCAGTCTTTGCCAACGGTGGCTATTACGTCGAGCCCTACTTCATTGAGCGCGTTGAAGACCTTACGGCAATCTGATCTATCAGGCCAACCCGAATGTTGTCTGCAATACAGAGTGCCAACGGGAACAGCAGCAAGCCGGTAACAACATTGCTGCCAGCCGAGCGGTTCTAAACGATATTGCTATCAGCGAGCAGGAACTGGGTGATACCGGCAGTGCCATAGAGAGCGATCAGCAGCAAACACGGTATGCGCCGCAAGTTATTTCCGAGCAAAATGCCTTTCTTGTCCGCGAGATGCTGGAGAGCAATATCTGGGGTGGTGGCGACTGGCGTCACGGCAGCGGCTGGAACGGCACAGGCTGGCGCGGCCAGGTACTGAAACGACGTGATGTCGGCGGCAAAACAGGTACCACCAACGGCTCAAAAGACGCCTGGTACTCAGGCTTCGGCCCTAATATTGTGGCGACATCCTGGGTCGGCTTTGACAATCACAGCCGTGAACTGGGTAAATCAGCCTGGAACAATAATCTGGGCAAGAAGCAAATTTCAGGCGGCGAAGCCGGTGCAAAAACAGCGCAACCGGCTTGGGTATCATTCATGGGCAAAGCCTGGAAGATGTGCCTGTCCAGCGCAAGCAGCTTCCGTCTGATATCGTAAAAGTCCGTATTGACCGTGATACCGGCAAGCTCAGCAACCACAATGATTACACCTCGATGTTCGAGTACTTTGAAAAGGGAACGGAGCCGACCGAGCAAGTTGGCGAAGGAGCATCTGGCGGTATTTTCGAGTCGGACAGCTCTGACGAGCTATTCTGATCTCTCTTAGGCACTTCTTAACCTAAACATCTACCCAAAATAAAAAGAGCGCCTTCACGGCGCTCTTTTTATATCTAGCGTATCTGAAAGACAATGAGAGCTCTCACAGCATCTGCCCTTGCCATATGTCGAACATCAGCCTTTATTCCGTACTAAAAGCTATTCTGCACTAAAACGGGCTGCAATATTCTGGTTGATCAGCTCGGCGATTTTTTTTCATAACGTGCCCGCAAAGGTGAGCCCGGGCGGTAAGCTAAAGTGATCAGTCGTGTCGGTACCGGATCGCAGGCCTTGACGTAGCTCACGCCATCTCGGCTCTGCTCCTTTGGCGTTGCCAGCTGGGGCAGCAGCGTGATCCCACTCCCCGCAGCGACCATATTACGCAAGGTCTCGAGACTGGTCGCCTTGAAACTACCGTCTTCATGCGCTCCGGCAGCAAAACAAAAGCCCATAGCCTGATCCCGCAGACAATGGCCGTCGCCCAACATCAGCAGGGTTTCTCCATTCAGCTGAGCCATGTCCAATGTTTCCATTTTGGCCCAGCGGTGCTCCTCCGGAACCGCAAGTATCATTGGCTCGTTATAAAGTGGTAACTCTATAAAATGTTCAGTCTCTTTGACGGCAGCCAGGATAATACAATCAAGCTTGCCCTCTTCCAGTTGTCGCACTAACTGATGAGTCTGCGCCTCATGGAGAAACAACTCGAGTTGCGGAAAAGCGACCTTGAGCTGTGGAATAATATGCGGCAATAGATAGGGGCCCACCGTCGGAATAAAACCGATATGAAGCGGCCCGGCCATACTCTCTCCCTGTTGGCTTGCCAGCTCCGTCAGCACCTTAACTTCTAGCAATATTTTTTTTGCGCCTGAGAAACCAAACTCAAACCGGCATCGGTAAAAAGAACCCGCCGACTGGTTCGCTCCAGCAGCGATACACCCAGTTCATCTTCCAGTTTACGAATTTGTCCACTCAGGGTGGGCTGACTGACAAAACACGCTTCGGCTGCTTTTCTGAAATGCTTGTGCTCAGACAGCGCCACCAGATACTCAAGATCTCGGATGTTCATGGCGAATATATCTTTCAATAGGATATGACTATCAAAACCATAGCAGCAAACGATTAGAGCTATCAAGTCAAAAGCGACATAATCATCACATCAAAACGGAGCAGTGAAGAGTAAGCTCCGGTTGAGGCACAAATAACCATCTATACATAAATGAATTACTGAGGAAAATATTATGTTTGCATCAAAAGAAGGCCAAGCAGTACCACAGGTTACTTTCCACACTCGCCAGAGCGATCAGTGGGTTGACCTGACAACCAACGAACTCTTTGCCAACAAGACGGTTGTGGTCTTCAGCCTACCAGGCGCCTTTACCCCGACCTGTTCTTCAAGTCACCTGCCACGCTACAATGAACTGGCATCAGTATTAGCCGAGCACGGTGTCGATGACATCCTGTGTGTATCCGTTAACGATACCTTTGTAATGAACGCATGGAAAGCAGACCAAGAAGCAGAAAACATCACCTTCATCCGGATGGCAACGGCGAATTCTCAAAAGGTATGGGCATGCTGGTTGATAAGGAAGAGCTTGGTTTTGGTCCTCGCTCGTGGCGCTACAGCATGCTGGTGAAGAACGGTGTGGTTGAAAAAAAATGTTCATCGAAAACGAAGAGCCGGGCGACCCGTTCAAAGTTTCAGATGCCGATACCATGCTGAAGTACGTAGCACCAGAGCACAAACTACAAGAGTCAATCACGGTATTTACCAAGCCTGGCTGTCCGTTCTGTGCGAAAGCAAAGCAGAACCTTATCGACAAAGGTCTTCAGTATGAAGAAGTTATCCTAGGCCAAGATGCAACGACCGTCAGTCTGCGTGCAATATCAGGTCGTAGCACAGTGCCTCAGGTATTTATCGGCGGCAAACACATCGGCGGCAGCGAAGAACTAGAAGCATTCCTGGGCTAAATCGGCCAAAGCAATAATAAGGTGGGGCGAGAAGGCCCCATCATTTCAAATAAAGGCCGAATACAGGCAAGATGCGAGTGGAGAGAACCGAGATGAATACCCTGAATGTTGATGTTGCAGTAATTGGCGGTGGTACAGCAGGCTTGGGCGCATACCGTGCAGCCAAGGCCCATACTGATAATGTAGTCATGATTGAAGGCGGCCCTTACGGCACAACCTGTGCCCGTGTTGGTTGCATGCCATCAAAACTACTGATTGCTGCGGCTGAAAGCGTTCACCAAATCGAAAAAGCACCGGCATTTGGTGTTCACCCGCAAGGCGATATCGTGATTAACGGCCGAGAAGTGATGGACCGTATCAAACGCGAGCGTGACCGCTTTGTTGGTTTCGTTCTGGAAGGGGTTGACGAAATCCCGGCACACGACAAAATTTCAGGCTACGCCAAATTCATTGATGACAACACGCTGATGGTCGATGAGCATACCCAAGTTTCGGCAAAACGCATCGTTATCGCGACAGGATCTCGCCCTGCCTATCCGGCGGTATGGAACGAGTTGGGTGATCGCCTGATCATTAATGATGATGTCTTTGACTGGGACGACCTGCCGAATTCGGTTGCGGTATTCGGCCCCGGAGTCATCGGCCTTGAGCTGGGCCAGGCCCTGAAGCGTCTCGGCGTAGAAGTAGTGATGTTCGGCCTTGGCGGTCAGGTCGGCCCGCTAACCGATCCTACTGTCATGGCCTATGCAGACAAAACCTTTAACGAAGAGTTCTATCTCGATGCCGATGTCAGGCTCGAGAGCATGAAACGCATCGGTGACGCCGTCGAGATCCAGTACCAGGATAAAGACGGTGAGTTCAAAGTGATCACTGTCGACTATGTATTGGCAGCCACTGGCCGCCGACCTAATGTCGATAAGCTCGCCATTGAAAATACAGCACTGGAGCTAGACGAACGTGGCGTGCCGCTTGCAGACCATTTCACCCTGCAAACATCGGTCGCAAGTATTTTTGTCGCCGGTGATGCCAGCAACCAGCTTCCGTTGCTGCATGAAGCTGCCGATCAGGGCCGTATTGCGGGTGACAATGCAGGCCGCTTCCCGGATATCCGTGCCGGGCTGCGCCGTTCAAAAATTTCAGCTGTCTTCTCGGATCCGCAAATTGCGATGGTCGGTGAAACTTACAAGGAAATTACCACTCGCCTTGGTAACTGTGGCTGCTTCGAAACCGGTGAGGTATCGTTTGAAAGCCAGGGACGCTCACGTGTCATGCTGCGTAATAAGGGTGTGCTGCATGTCTACGGCGAACATGGTACCGGCCGTTTCCTGGGCGCCGAAATGATGGGACCAAATGCCGAACATCTGGCGCACCTGTTAGCATGGGCGCACCAAAACAAGATGACCGTGGCGGAAATGCTGGATATGCCGTTCTACCACCCGGTTATCGAAGAAGGTGTCCGTACTGCGCTGCGTGACCTCAATGCCAAACTGCATCTTGGTCCGGAAATGATCAAAAACTGCCTTGACTGCGGTCCAGGCTGTTAATCAACACAACAACTCTCCTGTACTTCCGATTCGCCCTCCATCCGGAGGGCTTTTTTTTCGTGTACAATCTTACCCACCTCAAGCAATTTGGATGACATCATGGGCTGTCGAAACTGCCGAACGGCACAAGCATTCAAACTAAAACTCGGCCGATGTCGCCAGTGTATGGCTCAGTTATCATTACTGAGCGTGATCTGCTGGGGAGCCTGGTATTATTTCTACTTGCCCACGCCCACTGTGGTGGAATCCATCACCCTTCTTTTTGCCGCCACCGCATTCAGCCTGTTGCTGCTCGCCCACTGGGTTGTCGCCTTGGTGTTATGGCTAAAAAAAACCAACACGAATACGCGCCAGCAACAACTACCATAAAAAAATCCGGCCGCTAGGATTGATACCTAGGGCCGGATTTTTGTCATTTAAATAAAGTACTAAATAGCGTACTGGTTGTTATGCCACATTCACTGTCGGAATTGCCTGCTCCTGATCCAGACGTACTTCCAAAGCAACTTCGTCACAGGCATGCTGACGAGGACAACGGTCACAGTCTTTCATTACCTTTTCTGGTAACAGCGACTTTGATGTCGGGATAAAGCCTTGCTTCATAAAGAATTCTGGTACACGCGTCAGCACAAAGACCTTCTTGATCGCCATCTGGCCAGCTTTCTCAATCAAGTGATCGACAATCGCTTTCCCCTGCCCTGTTGTTGCCAGCCGGCTTCGACACCCAGCGAGCGAATCTCTGCCAGTCCGGAGTCATAGACATACAACGATGCACATCCCGTCACTGTGCCATGGTGCTCAGCCACGGCAAACGAGCCAATATCACGCACCAGTTCATTGCGCATCCGTGGCAGGTTCTCACCCAGCCCTGCCCAATAGACAACCATACTTTCAATTGCATCAAGATCAGTCAGACGTGCTCCCCGTACCTTCACTCCCGGCGAGTAACGTTTCTCAAGGCGCTTCTCGACCTGGCCAATGGCATAATCAACTTGATTCGGCGCGACACCACCGAGGGCACAACGCTTATCAAGACACGAATCAATCGTCAGGATCGGATACACATCCTCGTCAATGACCTCGGAGAACGCTTTCATTTCAGCCAATGACAGCTCTTCCAATGCACAGCCCTTGGCAATGGCGGCAACCACTGCTACCCCAACGATATGGTGCGCTTCACGGAACGGGATACCTTTGGCAACCAGATAGTCGGCCAGCTCGGTAGCATTCGAGTAACCCTGCATAGCCGCCTCAAGCGTACGCTCTTTATTAACCTGGATGCCGTCAAAGCAAAGTGCTGCCATTTCCATACACTCATGCCAGCTATCAAGAGCATCAAACAGCCCTTCTTTGTCTTCCTGCATATCTTTGTTGTAGGCCAGCGGCAACGCCTTCACCGTCATCATCATACCGGCCATGGCTCCGTATACGCGGCCACACTTGCCCCGGATCAACTCCAATGCATCCGGATTTTTCTTCTGTGGCATCAGGGACGAGCCCGACGTCACAGTATCGGCCAATTCGATAAAGTTCGACTCACCAGAGTTATAGAAGATCAAATCTTCCGCCATCCGTGACAGGTGCAGCATCGAAATCGAGGCCGTAGACAACAGCTCCATCACGTGGTCGCGATCCGACACCGAGTCGAGACTGTTCCGGGTTGCCCGGTGGAAGCCAAGGCTATGGGCCAGCTCCTCACGGTCAATCGGATAGGCTGTACCGGCCAATGCTCCCGACCCCAAAGGACAGGTATCAAGACGACTCAGCGCATCATGCAAACGTGAATGGTCACGCTCGAACATCTCCACATAGGCTAGGCACCAGTGGGCAAAAGTCACCGGCTGGGCACGCTGCAGGTGGGTATAGCCAGGCAACACCGTCCCCTGATGTTCTCGGGCTACCGAGACCAACTGGTTCTGAAGTTTATCCAGCATCAGCAATAACTGCTGGCCCTGCTGGCGACACCACAGCTTCAGATCCGTTGCCACCTGGTCGTTACGAGAACGACCGGTGTGCAGCTTCTTGCCCAGATCACCCACCTTGCTGATCAACTGTTGTTCAACCAGCTGTGAATGTCCTCGGCATCAGAACGTAAGATCTGCTCCGGATCTTCCATCACTGCCAGCTTGAGTTCGTTCAGCGCCAGTTCGAGCCTCTGCTGCTCTTCATCCGTCAGGACATTGACCTGACGCAGCGCCTTTGACCATGCAATAGAGCCAACGATGTCTTGCTCCGCCAAACGGTAATCAAAACGTAGTGAATCGTTGAACTGCTTAAACCGTGTGTCAGCTGCCTGACTAAAACGTCCGCCCCATAATGCCATGGTACTTCTCCTATGCTTAGCTACTCGACTTGCTCATTGCTTTGAATTATTTATTTTTCTTTTGTTCGTTTAACGCACGAATACGGCTTGCTAGCGAGTACAGACGGATAAAGCCTTCGGCATGGCTGTGGTCATAAACCTCATCTTCACCAAAGGTCGCAAATTCTTCCGAGTACAGGCTGTTTAGCGAACGCTTCTGAACCACAGTAGCTTGACCTTTATACAGCTTCACCACAACTTCACCGCTCACATCCTGGGCAAGTTCATCGGCAGCGGCCAGCAGTGACTTACAAAGTGGGGTGAACCAACGGCCGTCATAGATAAGGTGCGAGGCTTTCAGGCCAACTGACTCACGGAACTCAAACGATTCCTTATCAAGAACCAGCTGCTCTACTGCACGCAGAGCCTCGTTCATGATTGTGCCGCCCGGAGTTTCGTAACAACCACGAGATTTCATCCCTACTAGACGGTTCTCGACGATATCAATACGGCCCACACCGTGCTCGGCACCTTTCTCGTTCAGGTAAGTCAGTACCTTAAGCGGCGACATCGCTTCGCCATCAACGGCGATGATCTCACCTTTTTCGATTAAGATAGAGACCGTTTCTGATTTTTCTGGTGCATCTTCAGGATCTTTTGTCCATACCCAGCACAGCTCGTTGGGCTTGTTCCAGGTATCTTCCAACACCCCGCCTTCCGTCGAAATGTGCCAGGCATTGGCATCACGCGAATAGATTTTTTTTCCAATGACGCGGTACATGGAATATCACGCTCGGCAAGATAGTCCAGTAGCGCTTCACGGCTACGCAGATCCCATTCACGCCAAGGGGCTATCACCGTCAGCTGAGGAGCCAATGCCGCATAGGCACTCTCGAAACGTACCTGGTCATTACCTTTACCGGTACAACCGTGACAAACAGCATCAGCACCAACTTCCAGTGCACACTCAACCTGTGCCTTGGCAATAATCGGACGCGCCATCGAAGTACCCAACAGGTATTTGCCTTCGTAGATGGCCCCCGTCTTCAAACTCGGGTAGATATAGTCGGCGACCATTTCGTCCTTGAGATCGGCGATGTAGCAAGATGAAGCACCGGAAGCCAGTGCTTTCTCTTCTATTCCTTCCAGCTCCGCCTCGCCCTGGCCAACATCGGCAACAAACGCCACAACTTCACAGTCATAGTTTTCTTTCAGCCATGGAATGATCGCTGATGTGTCCAGACCGCCGGAATAGGCCAATACAACTTTAGTTACCTTACTCATAATGCTCTCCTGATTGCCTGCTCGACGGTCATACCGCTCAGGCGTTTTAAAATAATAGGTGTTCTAGTTTAATAAATTCTTTTTTTTCGCCCGGTTTATGCCGAAAACTTGGTACCAATACTCTGCCCATCGAACAGATCTTCCAGCTTGTCCGGGTAGCGCCAGGTCGCAATCTCAATCGGACGCCCCAAGGCTTTCGCGGCCTCGAAGGCGGCACGCACCTTGACGACCATGCCATCGGTGATCACCGCCTGAGTGATCAATGCTTCCGCTTCGCTCTCGGTTAGGCTGGCAATCAGGTGTCCTTTGCCATCCAGGACACCACTGACATCCGACAGCAGAACCAGCTCGGCATTCAGTGCCGCCGCGACGGCAACCGCGGCCTGATCCGCATTGACATTCATCAACTCGCCATCGGCATCAAGGCCAATCGAACTCACAATTGGTAAATAGCCTGATGCCATAATCAGCTTCACCA
>LLEN01000027.1_pt1 | contig 29080 bp, 39 predicted proteins | sample 595881 | NCBI WGS metagenome assembly LLEN01 (sample SAMN02919314, study PRJNA255460) | bioreactor metagenome | biome: chemostat; feature: culture 2012_10.3; material: sediment; isolation source: day86 10degC chemostat 2012 inoculated with Wadden Sea sediment taken from... | place: Germany: Bremen ...
TAGACTGGAAGTGTGTGGCAAAGAGGATTGGTTCTCCCCAGTGGCATCTGGTTCTGCTGCGCCGAAGCAAATGGTGGTTTGTCCTTGCTCGGCAGGTACGTTAGCTTCTGTTGCACACGGGATGTCTGATAATTTGCTGGAACGTGCGGCAGATGTCGTTCTGAAAGAACGGGGCCAGCTACTACTGGTGGTGCGCGAAACACCGTTTTCGACACTGCACCTGGAAAATATGCTGAAGCTGTCAAAGATGGGAGTGACTATCATGCCTGCGGCCCCCGGCTTTTATCATCAGCCTGAAAGCATCGATGATTTGATCGATTTTATGGTGGCACGGATCCTTGATCACCTCGGTGTCGAACAGGGACTGGTTCCGCGTTGGGGCTACGATCAACGCAAATGATCTGTTGAGATATTTGATGTCGAAAAAAAGCCCGCTCAGCGGGCTTTTTTTTCGATTATCGGTGTGCGCTGACGTGTGTATGGCTAGGTATCTTGCAGGTGCGCCTGAGGTTTGATTACCAGCACATTAATTGGTGAGTTCTCGACGACTTTGGAAGCGACGGAGCCCAGCATAACCTTGTCGAGCCGAGAGCGTTTATGGCTTGGCAAAATGAGCAGATCGGCACCAATCCGGCTGGCATGCTCTAGAATTGTGGTCCAAGTCTTTCCTTCGGAAATATGCTGGTGGTGAATGATTTCGTCTGGAATGTGTTGGCTAGCAAATTCTTTCAGCTGGTGCTGGGCGTCTTGCATCATTTTTCGGGCGGCATCTTTCGGGAAGTAGCTCGATACCATCGACATGTGAATACCGGGTAGCACATTCAGTAAGTGAATTGTCGCGTTGGACTGTTTGGCCAGCCAGACGGCCTGTTCGACGGCTTTGTCAGCAAAGCCCTGTTCGTTCAAATCAACGGGCACTAAAATCTGCTTATACATATTATTCTCTTTAGTTTTTAATAGGGAGAGTGAACTCTCCCTATAGTTTAGACCTGTATTGTTTAAGTCAGTGGCGAGTTTATGCGTGTGCCTGCTGTTTGGCTCGTCGGCGCTGGTTCCATCCTAAGGCTCCTAGCAAAAGGAGCGTCGGTATAAATACCCATTCCTTCATCGGCCTCACTGCCGGTAAGCTGACTTGAGTTATCTCCCAGTCAAAATCAATGCCGGCCGCTTCCGCCGGGCTACCAAACTCGACCAGATCAACCAGCATTTTCTCACCTTCCTGACGCAGCATCAGACCCGTTGATGCAATGCGATCGTCAGCACTAACGGCATCTTCATCAAATGGTAGCAGCACATGCTTGCTAACCAGCTTACCATCGAGATTTTCACCGCTTACCTGAAGCTCAATAGGCTGGCCTATTGCCAGTTTATCGGCAGCATCAACGATAAGGACACCGGGCATTTCATGTTTCGCCGGGTAGACCATGTCCCACCAGAAACCAGGCCGGAACAGTGTGAAGGTAATGACAAGCAAGGCAATGACTTCCCACCATTTGGTTTTGGTAAACCACCACCCCTGAGTTGCTGCCGAGAATGTCAGCATTGCAATAACGGCCGAGCTGACTGTCAGGAGCAGGTGCCACCAAGAATCGATATTCATCATCAATAGCTGGGTATTGAAGATAAACATAAACGGCAAGATCGCGGTGCGGATATCGTAGGTAAAGCCTTGGATACCCGTGCGGATTGGATCGCTTTTGGCTATTGCCGCGGCAGCAAAGGCTGCCAGACCTACGGGAGGTGTATCATCAGCCAGAATACCAAAATAGAACACAAACAGGTGAACGGCGATCAGTGGAATGATCAAGCCACTCTGTGCGCCGAGGGTGACAATAACGGGTGCCATCAAAGTCGATACGACAATATAGTTGGCCGTTGTCGCAGGCCCATGCCGAGAATTAAGCTGATCACTGCGGTAAACAACAGCATCAGCATAATGTTACCGCCAGAGATAAACTCAACAAACTCGGTCATCACCAGTCCGATCCCGGTAAGGGTGACCACCCCGACTACAATACCTGCTGCTGCTGTTGCCACCCCGATCCCGATCATGTTGCGAGCACCGGAGACAAGGCTTTCCAGTAGGTCGACCACCCCTTCGGCAGAGGCTTCACTGACTGTTTTTTTTCTTTATTGAACATTGCTAGCAGTGGGCGCTGCGTGAGCAAGATAAAGACCATAAATATGGTGGCCCAGAAGGCTGATAACCCCGGAGAGAATCGCTCTACGGTGAGACACCAAACCAAGACAACAATAGGTAGCAGGAAGTAGAGTCCTGACTTGATGGTAGGACCTGGATCCGGCACTTCTGTCAGTTCTGCATCTGGATCTTCCAGCAAGTGGTCTTGATAGTCAGCTGAAACTTTAATGAGGGCGACGTACGCAACGAGGATAATCACACCAATCATAAGCGTAGCAGCCGCACCAAAAACACCTTTAGTCCAGCCGATACCGTAATACACTGCAGCGCTAAGCACGACCAAGCCCAAGATAGTACCGCTAAATGACAGCAGGCTTTGTGCCAGAGTCGGCTTGTAGCGTCGTTTAAGCCCTGTCATGCCAGCTTTGCAGGCCTCGAGGTGAACAATATACAGCAGAGCTATATAAGAGATCAGTGCTGGCAGAAGTGCTGCTTTAATTACTTCAACGTAGGAAATACCGACATATTCTACCATAAGGAAAGCTGCTGCCCCCATGATAGGTGGTGTCAGCTGGCCGTTGGTTGATGCGGCGACTTCGACGGCACCGGCTTTGGTGCCGGGGAAGCCGACCTTTTTCATTAGCGGGATGGTGAAAGTGCCTGTTGTTACCACGTTGGCAATCGACGAGCCCGAAACCAGGCCGGATAACCCTGAAGCCACAACGGCTGCTTTCGCTGGTCCGCCACGCATGTGGCCAAGCAGAGAAAAGGCGACTTTAATAAAATAGGCTCCCGCTCCTGCTCGCTCCAGCATTGCGCCAAACAGCACAAACAGGAAGACGAAAGAGGTCGATACGCCAAGGGCGATACCAAAGACCCCTTCGGTGGTTAGCCACAGATGTGACATTGCCTTGTTTAGACTCGCGCCTTTGTGGGCAATAACGTCAGGCATATGCGGGCCGCCAAAGGTGTACAGCAAAAATACGGCTGCCACAACCATCAACGGTGGACCGAGCGCACGGCGGGTGGCTTCTAGCAGCAGTACCATGCCGATAACGGCAATCACAATATCAAGTTGTGTTGGTGCACCCGAACGGCCAGCCAGATCGGTATAAAAGAGGTAAATATAGGCGGCTGAGAAGCTGCCAGCCAGCGCGAGGCCCAATCAACGACCGGGATATGATCTCGAGGAGAGTGCTTTAACGCCGGGTAGGCCGTAAATGCCAAGAAAATAGCAAACGCCAGATGGATCGAGCGGGCTTCGGTATCGTTTAATACACCAAAGTTAAAAATAAACGGTAGTGGTGAGGCATACCATAGCTGGAACAGTGACCAACATAGCGGAACGAACCATAAGATGCGTCCAGCCATTCCAACAGGATTCCTTGCCCCTGTGTCCGCCTGAGCCACCATATCCTGCACATCTGTCGACGCTTCGGTTGTCTTAGTCATGCATAATCCTTCTTCGATGGACTAGGAAAAAAAATACGAATTTTATTATTTTTATAGGTAGGTGAAATAGCATGCGCCGCTTGTGCGGCGCATGAGAGGCAATTAATGCCTTATAAAGGTAGTTAATAAAGGTTACTTCAGGTAACCCATTTCCTTGTAATAGCGTACCGCACCTGGGTGCAGAGGAATTGACAGACCGTCTTTTACCATGTCCTCAGGTTTTAGATTTGCAAAGGCTGGGTGCAGTCGTTTGAATGTGTTGAAGTTTTCAAAGACTGATTTTACAAGCGCGTAGACAACATCATCGGAAACATCCGTTGAAGAAACCAAGGTCGCAGCAACACCAAAGCTGTTTACGTCGTCATTGGTACCCTTGTACATGCCGCCCGGAACTGTGCTCTTGGCGTAGTATGGGTTATCAGCAACGATTTTATCGATAGCAGCACCAGTTGCTGGAACTAGCTTGGCATCGCATGAAGTAGTCGCTTCTTTGATTGAGCCGTTTGGATGGCCAACGACATAGACGAAGGCTCAATTTTGTTATCGCATAGTGCTTGAGATCGTTCAGAACCTTTTAGCTCGGATGCCAGTTTGAAATCCGCATTGGTCCAGCCCATGGCATCCATTACGACACCCATGGTTGCGCGGTCGCCAGAGCCTGGATTACCAATGTTCACTCGTTTGCCTTTCAGATCAGCTACGCTGTTGATGCCGGCATCGGTACGAGCAATGATGTTGAAGGGTTCGGTGTGAAGTGAGAATACAGCCCGCAGTTTCTTATAAGAACCTTGTTCTTTAAACTTGCTGGTACCGTTATAGCCGTGGTACTGCCAATCTGACTGAACAATACCAAAGTCCAGTTCACCGGCACGCATGGTATTCACGTTATAGATAGAACCGCCAGTAGATTCTACTGAGCAGCGGACATTATGTTGCTTGCGATCTTTATTGACGAGCTTACAGATCGCACCACCAGTTGGGTAGTAAACCCCGGTGACTGAGCCGGTACCAATAGTAATGAATTCCTGGGCACTGGCCATGCCGCTAGTCATAACAGCTGCGGCTAAAGCACTGATTTTAACAATTTGTTTTAATGCCATGTTTATCCCTTCCTAATTGTTGTTATCTCCAGTATGGAAATGTTTTCCATCGGTGGAAAAGGCATATTTGCTTAAGCAAATCAGAACGATGATAGCAAAAAAAAGAACATAAAAATTAAAATTATGTTAATGATTGTTTGCTAGTTTACTGAAAGAATAATGAGTTAAAAATGCGGGAGAGGGAATAATTATTTATATCAATCATGCACTTGTGTCAGTGATATGCAATTCATGAAAGTTTGTCTGATTGTGAGCTCTCTCTCATTTGTAGAGAGAGAGGATCGGAAAGGTTTTTAGTTGCTGTAGTCAAAAAGATCGCACACTGAATTGAACAATTCTTCGGTAGTAATGGTATTTGTTGGGGTAATGAAAATCGTATCGTCACCTGCGACTACGCCCAGAATACCCTCGGCTTTACCTAGCGAATCTAATAGACGGGCAATGACCTGAGCGGCACCAGGCCCTGTGTGAATAACAACCAGTGCACTGTTATAGTCGATTTCCATCACCAGCTCTTTAAGCGGGCTGCTGGTGGTTGGTACACCTAGCTCTACGGGAAGGCAATAGACCATCTCCATCTTTGCATTGCGGGTACGAACCGCGCCAAATTTCGTCAGCATGCGAGAGACTTTTGACTGGTTGATGTTGTCGAACCCCTGAGCTTTCAAGGCGTCAACAATTTCACCTTGGGAGCTGAATTTTTTCTTCTTTTAGAATGGCTTTAAATGTTTTGACTAAGCGCTCTTGTTTATCTGAATTTCGCATAAGTAAATTTCATATACAGGGACGAGGTGCAGTATTCTGGCATAACCCTCTGGTTGGTAGCAAACCATGTTCACGGAAATTGGTGTATTAGTCACCATTCTAGTGGGTTTGAATGAATAATTATTTATGTGGATATACCCCTCTGACATATTGGCGGCTGCAATCTAATTTGAGAAATGTTATATATATGTAGCACATTTTATTCTTGCTTATGCGTGACATCGCAAAGCTGGTTGGGTTTGATTGTATTTCATTATTTGTTGCTATAACTTCATCAAAGCCAATCAAATGAAATCATTATCTTAGCTGAATTGTGTCTTCATTTGATTGGTATTAGGTCTGAAAAAAAATATACTTCTATCGTAAAGGAGAACGAAAATGAAAGTTGCTGTAATTGGTGCTGCTGGCGGTATCGGCCAGGCTCTGGCTCTGCTTCTGAAAAACCGTCTGCCTGCGGGTTCTGATCTGGCGTTATATGACATTGCTCCGGTAACGCCGGGCGTTGCTGCCGATCTTAGCCACATCCCTACTCCGGTTTCGATTAAAGGTTATGGTGGTGAAGATCCGACTCCTGCGCTGGAAGGTGCTGATGTTGTTTTGATTTCAGCAGGTGTTGCACGTAAGCCGGGAATGGATCGTGCGGATCTGTTTAATGTCAATGCGGGCATCGTTAAGTCGCTGGCAGAAAAAAAATTGCGGTGGTATGTCCAAACGCTTGTGTGGGCATCATTACTAACCCTGTAAATACCACGGTAGCTATCGCTGCAGACGTACTGAAAAAAAAGCTGGCGTATATGACAAGCGAAAGCTGTTCGGTGTAACGACTCTGGATGTGATCCGCTCTGAAACGTTTGTTGCAGAGCTAAAAGATATCGATCCGGGCCAAGTACGTGTGCCAGTTATTGGTGGTCACTCTGGCGTTACTATTCTTCCTCTGCTTTCACAGGTTGAAGGCGTTGAGTTTACTGAAGATGAAATCAAAGCGTTGACGCCACGCATTCAGAATGCTGGTACTGAGGTTGTTGAAGCGAAAGCGGGTGGCGGCTCTGCGACATTGTCTATGGGGCAGGCAGCATGTCGTTTCGGTCTTGCTTTGGTTCGCGCGCTGCAAGGTGAAGAAAGTGTGGTTGAATGTGCATACGTTGAAGGCGACGGCAAACATGCTCGCTTCTTCGCTCAACCGGTTCTTCTTGGCAAAGACGGTGTAGAAAAAGTGATGGATTACGGCAAGCTAAGTGCATTTGAGCAAGATGCGCTGGAAAGCATGCTGGATACACTACAAGGCGATATCACCAAAGGTGAAGAATTCGCAGCGCAGTAATCTGATCTGAGATAACAAAAAGCGGCCGATGGCCGCTTTTTTTTAATGTCTAGAGTCCCGGTTAATAAAATCGAGGCTAATAGTAGCTATCACACCCGGTATGTAGTTGAGGCTGTTCTGTAATATCATCGCAGTTAATGTTGATCCGTTTGTGATCAGTCATACTTTCGATGATGGCGGTATTATGTTCCAGATCAACATCAATCACTTCAGCAATGCCTTGCTGGCATTCCACCCACATTCCAAGCTTAAGATCTTTGGCTTGCATAATCGACCTCCATTAAGATCGCTAGGATCTTTTTTTTAACTATAGAACAAGAATACGATCCTTCTGTTGCTCCCCGAAGATCAAAAAAAACCTGCACGAGGCAGGCTTTCTTGTCGAGATCTATAAATTCGCTGTTTTTATTTGGTGCGCTTAACGGCAAGGTGTGCCAGTGCAACTAAAGCGTCTTTATAATCAGAATCTGGAACCACAGACAAGCAGGCAATGGCTTTTTCTGATTCTTGCTCGGCACGCTGCTGGGTATATTTCAGAGAGCCGAGTTCGTGCATGCAGGCCAGGATCGGCTCTAGTTTGTCAAGGCCGTTACCTTGTTCAATGGCTTCTCGGATCATGGCTGCCTGCTCGGCATTGCCATGGTGCATCGCATGCAGCAGGGGAAGGGTAGGTTTGCCCTCGGCAAGGTCATCACCGACATTTTTCCCCATCTCCTCGCCGTCGGCATTGTAATCCAATACATCATCGATAAGCTGAAAGGCGGTACCCAAGAAACGACCGTAGTCCTGCAAAGCAACTTCGACATTTTCAGGTGCGTCAGCAAGAATCGCAGCTACCTGTGTCGCGGCTTCGAACAAGCGAGCGGTTTTTGAGTAGATAACCTGCATATAGTTATCTTCAGTGGTGTTAGGATCATTGCAGTTCATCAGCTGCTGCACTTCGCCTTCGGCGATCACATTTACCGCTTCGCTCATAATGTCGAGGATCCGCAAAGATCGTAGGCTCGTCATCATCTGGAAGGAGCGGGTATAGATATAATCCCCCACCAAGACGCTGGCGGCATTACCGAACATGGCATTGGCTGTTTCCTTGCCCCGGCGCATATCCGATTCATCGACAACATCATCGTGAAGCAATGTTGCAGTATGAGTAAATTCGATAAATGCCGCGGCAGTTGTGTGCTTATTACCTTCATAGCCAAGGGCGCGGGCAGCTAAGACGGCCAGTATCGGACGCAGGCGTTTCCCGCCGCCGCTGACAATGTAAAAACCGAGTTGATTGATTAGGCAACATCTGAATTCAGTTGTGCCAGTATCTTCGCGTCAACCTCCGCCATGTCGTTGGCGGTAAGCGCTTGGATAGCTTTGAAATCCATTGTTCATCCAGCAAAATTGTTTGCCGCACCAGGCGGAAAAGTTAAGTGTACCAATTTACAATAAATAACTGACGTCAAGCAGTGGCAACAGGTATATGCAAAGGCCGTCGGCTTTATTATACATGATGCTTATCCGAAAACTGCTACGATGAGCTGCAGCGTACATTGCGTATTAAATAGCCCACCAAGCTCTAAATTATTCAGTTTTTTTTGTGAATTGGCATCAAAAAAAATAATTATCGAATATTACACTAAAACCCCGCTATCTTCATAACCTCGTTTACGTTTAAATCATGGGCTTTTATTACTGGCTAGCTTTTCGCCATTTTTCTTCGCTTAATGGGTTGTCAGAAGCCCTGTTTTCGCGTAACATTCGCGCCCTATTGATGACAAGATTAAGCGCATACCCATAGCCCAAATTATAAGTGGCTAATGGCCTATGCGGACAAGCGGAGTAAGACATGTACGCTGTTTTCCAAAGTGGTGGTAAACAACACCGTGTAAGCGAAGGCCAGACCTTACGCTTAGAAAAACTAGACACTGAAACTGGTGCTAGCATTGAATTTGATTCAGTTCTTCTTGTCGCTAACGGCGAAGAAGTGACTGTAGGTGCACCTTTCGTAGCTGGCGGTAAAGTAACTGCTGAAGTTGTTACTCACGGTCGTGGCGATAAAGTTAAAATCGTTAAGTTCCGTCGTCGTAAGCACTCTCGTAAGCAAGCGGGCCACCGTCAGTGGTTCACTGAAGTCAAAATCACTGGCATCAGCGCTTAATAACAGGAGAATTTAAAGATGGCACACAAAAAAAAGCTGGCGGTTCTACTAATAACGGCCGCGATTCAGAAAGCAAACGCCTAGGTGTTAAGCGTTTCGGTGGCGAATCTGTACTTGCAGGTAACATCATCGTTCGTCAACGTGGTACTAAATTCCACGCTGGTAACAACGTAGGTTGCGGTAAAGACCACACTCTATTCGCTCTATCTGACGGTAAAGTGAAGTTCGAAGTTAAAGGTCCTAAGAACCGTAAATTCATTTCTATCGAAGCTGAATAATTTAGCCTCGTAATGAATTTTAAAGCCCTGCCTATTGGCGGGGCTTTTTGTTATGGAAGGGTTTATGCCAAATCAAAACCCGACTGCAGGAATCTTGCTGGCGTTAACGACGGCATTATTCTGGGGCGCTCTGCCCATTGCAATGAAACAAGCTGTTGAAGTGATGGAGCCATTTACCATAGTCTGGTATCGCTTTGTAACGGCTTCGATAGGTTTAGGGTTATGGCTGTATTGGCGTAAAAAGTTACCTCGGGCAAGAACGTTAAGGTTAGCCGAATGTGGCATCCTGCTGTTGGCGAGTCTTGGCCTGGCGGGTAATTTTGTGCTGTTTAACAGCGCGCTTGAATACCTCAGTCCGCCTGTGGTGCAGGTGATCATCCAGTTGGCGCCGGTCATTTTATTGCTGTCCAGCGTTTGGTTGTTTAAAGAAAAACTGGGGGTACACCAAGTCATTGGTGTGGTATGTCTAATGTTGGGCCTGCTGTTGTTTTTCAATGAACGGTTGGTTGAACTGTTTACCAGTTTTACTGGTTATACTCAGGGCGTTATGCTCGCAGTATTGGCTGCGTTGGTATGGGTCATTTATGGCCTGGCCCAGAAAGTGATGCTAAGACATTTTAGCTCACCCCAGATCTTATTGATGATCTATATGATCTGTGCCTTGATGCTGACACCCTTGGCATCACCCGAACAGATCCTGTTGATGGATTCGAGACAGCTGGGCATGTTGATGTTCTGCTGTATAAATACCTTGGTCGGCTATGGCGCCTTTGCAGAAGCAATGGCACGCTGGCAGGCCTCGCAAGTGAGTGCAGTGATCACCCTGGCTCCCTTGTTTACAATATTATTTGTCGACCTTGCCAGCTTGATCTGGCCACAGTTTTTTTTGCTGCCGCTGCCCTGAATGTTCTGGGCTATGTCGGCGCTATGGTTGTGGTAAGTGGCGCTATGTTTTGCGCCATTGGCCATAAGTTTATCAGGCAGCATAAATAGCCAAGGTCCATTACAATTAGTTAATAGCTTCCGGGAAATTGCTGACGTGACCTGGTCGAGACGTTTTAACGCCATAGCGCGGAGAAAGAGATGAAGTTTGTAGATGAAGCGGTAATTCGAGCTGATGCTGGTGACGGTGGTAACGGTACCGTTAGTTTCCGTACTGAAAAGTATATACCTAAAGGTGGCCCTGACGGTGGTGACGGTGGTGATGGTGGTGATGTCTACCTACTCGCCGATGAAAACGTCAATACTCTGATCGATTATCGTTTTGAACGATTCCATGCAGCGGTACGCGGCGAAAATGGACGCGGTGGTAACTGTACCGGAAAACGTGGTGAAGACAAGGTGCTAACTGTTCCTGTCGGTACCCGTGCTATTGATGAAGAAACGGGTGAAGTCATTGCCGATCTGACCCAGCATGGTATGAAGATCATGGTAGCCAAGGGCGGCTTCCATGGCCTGGGTAACACCCGTTTCAAGTCGTCAGTAAACCGAGCGCCTCGTCAGAAAACGATGGGCAGTAAAGGTGAGATCCGTCACCTTCGTCTTGAGCTGTTGTTGCTTGCTGATGTGGGGATGTTGGGCCTGCCAAATGCGGGTAAATCGACCTTCATTCGTTCTGTATCAGCAGCTAAGCCAAAAGTGGCGGATTATCCGTTCACTACACTGATTCCGAGCCTAGGTGTTGTACGCGTCGATTCTGACCGTAGTTTTGTGGTTGCTGATATACCTGGACTGATTGAAGGTGCTGCTGATGGTGCTGGTTTGGGTATTCGCTTCTTGAAGCACCTAGAGCGCTGTCGTGTATTGTTACACATGATTGATCTGCTACCCGTTGATGGTTCAGATCCGATTGAGAATGCTTTCACTATCTTAAATGAGCTGGATAAATACAGCGATAAGTTAGCAAACAAGCCGCGTTGGATCATTTTCAACAAGGTTGATCTTCTTTCAGAAGAAGACGCGCAAGCGAAGATAGAAGAGATTCTGGAAGCGCTGGCGTGGGAGGGAGATTACTACTGTATCTCGGGCCTAACTCGCATGGGTACCAAAGAGCTGACTTATGACTTAATGGAATTCATCGAGCAACTGCCTAAAGTGCAAGTTGTTGAGGAAGAAGAGAAGGCTGAAAAAGTTGACTTTAAGTGGGACGATTACCACGAAGAGCAGCTGAAGAAAGCCGAAAGCAGTGATGACGACGACGATGATGATTGGGATGATTGGAACGAAGACGATTATGATGTAGAGATCATCTACAAGCCATAGTCTGCGTCGATACCGATGTTATTATCTCGGTCTAACGAAAAGCCGCTCTGAAGAGCGGCTTTTTTTTGTGTCTGGTCAACGTAGTGGAACGATAATTGTCTGATAATTGCACTATTTGTTATTAGAAGACTCATTCAGAGGGAAGGAAATGGTAAGTGGGGCGAACCGTTAACGGAAACGTTGACAGAGCCACAGCAACGAGAAATCTCGAGGCTAGCCGTATTGGCTGGTCAGCGTTTGCTGCAACATGGAGCTGAAAGTACGCTGGTGGCAGATGTTACCTGTCGACTAGGGCAGGCGCTGGGTGTGGAAAGTGTCGAGGTATCACTGTCAGCCAGTTCGATGGTGATCACGACATTGAGCCACGGGCGGTGTATTACGACGACACGACGATGCCAGGATCGCGGGATCAACATGCAGGTAGTTACCGAGATCCAACGGGTATGTATTATGGCCGAGCGTGGGCTGATGGGGGTAGAGGCGGTTCATCAGCGCTTGGAAAAGATCAAACCGTTACGCTACAACCGTTTCTTGGTCATAGTGATGATCGGGCTGTCATGTGCCGCGTTTAGCCGCTTGGCCGGTGCCGACTGGCCAGTATTTTTCCTCACCTTTTTTTTGCTTCTTCTGTCGGAATGTTTGTACGACAGGAAATTGCACATTGCCATTTCAACCCGTTGGTTAACTTTGGCGTGACTGCATTTGTTACCACACTTATTTCGGGCTTTGGCCAGGTATATCAGATTGGTGAGACCCCTTTCTTGGCAATGGCATCTTCTGTCTTGATGTTGGTACCTGGTTTTCCGTTGATCAACGCCATATCTGATATGGTGAAAGGCTATGTGAACATGGGAATTGCGCGCTGGACAATGGCAACCTTGCTGACGTTGTCGACGAGTATGGGGATTGTGGCAGCCATGAATGTGCTGGGTGTTTGGGGCTGGCTATCATGATGAATATCGATTTTCTGTTGGCCTTGCTCAATGATATGTTCTTCGCCATGATCCCGGCAGTAGGCTTTGCTTTGGTGTTTAATGTACCGCAGAAGGCCCTTAAGTACTGCGCGATTGGTGGCGCTTTGGGCCATGGTAGCCGGTTTGTCTTGATGCACTGGGGGGTGCCGATCGAGTGGGCTACATTGGGGGCTGCAACTCTTGTTGGGATGATCGGCGTCCATTGGTCGCATCGTTTTCTTGCCCATCCGAAAGTATTCACGGTTGCTGCTTTGATCCCGATGGTTCCCGGTGTATTTGCGTTTAAGGCGATGATCGCTTTGGTAGAAATCAACCACAGAGGCTTTAGCCCCGAGCTGTGGGCGCTGATGCTGGAGAATGGTATCAAGGCCGTATTTATTGTGGCTGCGCTGGCTATAGGCTAGCAATGCCGGGTCTATTGTTTTATCGTCGCCGTCCTGTGGTTTAGTTTTGCGAAGGGAATAATATGAAGATCAGTATGATTGCGGCGATGGCCAATGATCGGGTGATTGGCAAGGACAATGCGATGCCTTGGCACTTGCCAGCCGATTTTGCGTGGTTTAAGCAGTCAACACTGGGAAAGCCAATCGTAATGGGGCGCAAGACGTTTGAGTCGATTGGCCGACCGCTACCGGGCCGTCAAAATATCGTGATCAGCCGCAATCCGAATTATCATGCTGAAGGTGTGACAGTGGTGCCTGATATTGCTGCTGACCAAAAAGGCTGCCGGTGACGTCGAGGAGTTGATGATTATCGGTGGTGGTCGTATTTATGCTGCCTGCCTGCCAGAGGCTGATCGCTTATACCTGACTTTCATTGACCTCATCGTCGAGGGGGATACCTGTTTCCCTGATTGGGGAGCGGGATGGCATGAGGTTTTTACTGAAAACTATGAGGCCGATGAAAAAAAACGCCAATAGCATGCGTTTTGTTATTTTGGAACGTCAGTAAGAAAACTAGCTTGGCGAATGGTTCTATTGGCTAAGCTAGTTTTTTTTGGTCCGTTGGTCAAGCATAGACCGGGCATGCCTTTTCAAACCGGGCCCCGTCCTCCCAGCGAAGCAGTGTCATGCTGTTCCCCCAGACACATCCGGTATCCAATCCAATGACGTGTTGATCTTCATAACCCATTAGCGCGGCCCAGTGGCCGAAGATAATTTTCTTACCGAGTGGCTGCTGTCTTGGTAGATCAAACCACGGTTTGAGCTGTCCGGCTTCGGCATGCTCTGGCGAGAGCTTGCAATCCATATCAAGTCTGCCATTCGGGTAGCAGAAGCGCATTCGGGTAAAGGCATTGATTGTATAGCGATATTGCTCGATTCCGGTCAGATCAGGAGTCCATATATCGGGTCCGTTGCCATACATATTTTTTTTAGGAGCCACAGGTAGTCATCACTTCGCAGGCAGGCCTCGACTTCTCGGGCTTGCTGACGTGCTATCGGAAGATCCCATTGAGGAGAAATACCGGCATGAGCCATGACAAAAAGGTATTGTGGGTGTTCTGCCAGCAAGGGTTGCTGGCGGAGCCATTCAAGTAGTTCGTCGCGGTCGGGAGCATCAAGGATCGGTTGAATTTTATCTCGGCTTTTAACTTTGGCAAGCCCATTGGCCACAGTCAGCAGGTGAAGGTCATGGTTGCCGAGAACGGTGGTTGCCCTATCACCTAGGCCTTTGACAAAGCGCAGAGTTTCTAGCGACTGGGGACCACGGGCTACGAGGTCGCCCGATAGCCAGAGTTCATCTTGCTGTGGGTTGAAATGGGCCTGTTCAAGCAGATCACAGAGATCGTCAAAGCAGCCTTGAATATCACCGACAAGGTAAGTCGACATAAGGAGCCTCAGTGAAGGATATTGGGGATAGACAGCCGGAATGGGGAAACTTCGGCCTCGAACTCATCTCCCTGTTCATTGATCATGACATAGTGACCTTGCATCACCCCTAGCGGGGTTTCGATAATGGTACCGCTGGTATAGGTGTATTCATCATTGGCTGCAATTTTTGGTTGCTCACCAACGACCCCTTCTCCGTCAATAACCAGTTTTTTTTCCCGTTGGCATCAGTGATCAACCAGTGGCGGTTCAGTAGTTGTGCTTCACCGCTACCCAGGTTGCGGATCGTAATCGTGTACGAGAACACATAGCGCTGGTTTTCAGGTTCCGATTGATCTTCGATATAGTGGGTAACCACACTGCACTTGATTGTGGGAATAGCATTTGTCGTCAATGTCTTGCTTCCTTTCGTCGGCAGTTTGGCAGGGCCCGGCTAACTGCCGAACCCTGATAAACTTATCATTTATTTTGATGCATTGTGGTTGGCATCCAGCCAGTTAGCCATAGCAACAAACTGCTCTAAAGTCAGATTCTCAGGACGCAACCCCGGATTTATTCCCAGCTCTTCCAACTGCTCTGTGGTCAAAAGTGCCTTGTAGCAGTTACGGATCGTTTTACGCCGCTGGTTGAAACCTTCACGGCAAACACGGTCTAGCCATTTAAGATTAGTACATGGATGCGGCAATGTTTCATATGGTGTAATACGAACAACGGCAGAATCAACTTTTGGCGCAGGCACGAATGACTCCGGCGGAACTTCCAATACCGGCATTACACGTGAATAGTACTGAGCCATTACGGTTAATCGACCATAGGCTTTACTGCCCGGACCTGCTGCCAGGCGATTGACCACCTCTTTCTGTAACATGAAGTGCATATCTTGAATATGCTCATGGAACGAGAAGAGATGGAACATTAGCGGTGTCGAAATGTTATATGGCAAGTTACCGAAAATGCGTAGTTTATTGTTTTCTTTAATTAGCTGTGTGAAGTCGAAGCGCATGGCATCGCTTCATGGATAGTCAGTTTGCTACCCAAATCTGGGTGGTTGCGCAGACGCTCAGCCAAGTCACGGTCGAGTTCAATCACCGAAAACTTATCAACCTGCTTGCCGACTGGTTCAGTGATAGCCCCTAGACCCGGGCCGATTTCCACCAGGTTCTGGCCTGGTCTCGGGTTAATTGCCGATACAATGCCGTCAATAATGTAAGGGTCTTTCAAAAAGTTCTGACCAAAGCGCTTTCGTGCGCGGTGGCCTAGATGGACCTGATCGCTGCTCATGTTTGTTTTTCTACCAATTCAAGGGCGTGCGATAGCGCTGTCCAAAGGCTACCGGTGTCCGCCTGTCCGGTACCAGCAAGTTCCAGTGCGGTACCATGATCTACTGAGGTTCTGATAAAGGGCAGGCCTAACGTTATGTTGACTGATTTGCCAAAGCCTTTGAATTTAAGCACTGGCAGCCCTGATCGTGATACATGGCTAATACAGTATCTGCATCGGCTAGGTATTTTTCCTGAAAGATGGTATCTGCCGGCAAAGGGCCAATCAGATCCATTCCTTCTTGCTGGCGAAGCTGCTCGAGAGCTGGCGAGATCACTTCAATCTCCTCCATTCCCAGACAGCCATCTTCACCGGCGTGCGGGTTAAGCCCGCAGACATAAATTTTGGGTTGTTTTATACCAAACTTGCTGACCAGGTCGGCGTGCAGGATACGTATCACCTGCTGTAGCCGTTCCTCTGTCACTGCCTTGGAAACATAGGCCAGCGGAATGTGAGTAGTCACTAGTGCCACTCGCAGTCCTTCAGTTGCCAGCATCATCACTACCTGGGCAGTATCGGATCTCTGGGCAAAAAAAATTCAGTATGGCCACTGAATGAAACGCCGGCACGGTTAATAACCCCTTTATGTACAGGGCCGGTGACCACTGCAGAAAACTCGCCATTCATACAGCCATCTGCGGCCTGGCCTAGTGTCTCGAGGACATAATGACCGTTAGGCTCATTCAGTTCGCCCGCTTTGGCCGGTGCTTTCAGTTCATGATTGGCGATAACCAACGTACCGGCCTTATGAGGCTGGGCTGGCTGGGCCGGATCATAGTCAATGACTGTGAGCGGTAACCCTAGCAGGGCTGCACGTTCTACCATAAGCTGGGAGCTAGCACAAACAACCAGTTCATGAGGCCAGTCTTGCTGGGTTAGGGCAAGCACTAAATCGGGGCCGATCCCCGCCGGCTCTCCCGGGGTAATTGCGATACGTTTAACCTTGGTCATTGGCGTCTTCCGGCTGTTCGATATAGGCACCAGCGTAGCTCTTGCAGCCAAGCCTGGGCTTCTTCGTTAAACTTGCGGCTGAATAGAATTCGGTAGGCGCGATTCTTGACAGCGGCATCGGTACGATCGACATCACGGCGTTCAATGACTTCAACAATATGCCAGCCGTGAACGGTTTTGAATGGCTCGCTGATCATACCGGTTGGTAGTGTTTCTACTTTGTCTTTAAATTCGGGTACGTAAATATCAGGTGTCTGCCAGCCCAGTTTACCTCCGTTTGCCGCGGAGCCCGGATCAGCACTTAGTGCCTGCGCCGCATCCGCAAAGCTTTGCTCTCCGGTAGAATCGCTTTACGCGCTTTTTCAAGTTGGCGCTGGGCACCTTCGTCGCTCATGATCACTGAGGTTTTAACCAAGATATGGCGAGCATTAATTTCAGTGACGGAAATGGTTTCCAGCCCCTGAACATCATTGACTTTCAATATGTGGTAGCCAACACCACTGCGGAATGGGCCGATAATGGCGCCTTTACCACTGGATTTAATCTGGTCGGCAAAGATCGTTGGCATTTCTTCCTGGCGCATCCAGCCCCATTCACCACCCTGCAAGGCTTTTGGTCCTTTGGAATAGCTATAGGCCAGGTTGGCAAAATCAGCCCCATTTTTCAGCTCTTTAACCAGTTGGGTCGCCTGTGCCAAGGTCTCATTTCGTTGAGTGGCGCTGGCATCTTCGCTGATGCGTAGCTGGATATGGCTAATGTTAAAGCTGACACCTTGCTGGTTTTGCTTATCGAGCTGTTCGGCGAGGGTGTCGACTTCCTGAGGCAGGATATTAATACGTCGACGGACCTGAATGGTTCTCGCTTCGCTGGCGGTGATATCACGTCGCATCTGTTCGCGGAACACGGCAAAACTGATGCCGTTGTCAGCCAGAAGTTGTTGCAGCTGGGCGACAGACATCTCGCGCTCTGCGGCAATCTGGTTAATAGCCTGATCCAGACGGGTATCATCAATTCGGATTCCGAACTGCTCAGCTTGCTGGATCTGGAGCGTTTCGATGATCAGTTTTTCCATCACCTGTTCTGACAGAATATCATCTGACGGTAGTGGCTGATTCTGGCGGGCAGCGTTCATCTGCACGGTTTTCAGCATTGCATCAACGTCACTTTGCAGGATCACACTGTCGTTGACGATAGTAACGACCTTGTCCAGTTCTTGCGGGGCAGCGATGCTGCCGGCAGCCAAGCTCCATAATGTCAGGCCTAGCAGTGAAGACTTCCACTTTTTCATACATCTTTCCATCATGCGCCGCGGCGCGTTAAATCGGATGATGTCGCGGCCAAGTGCCGCGACATCTGGTTAGTTGTTGAGGTAGAACGGACGGCCATAGGCAATAGCATTACCGCCAGTGGCTGTGCCTGAGGCTCCAGCCGAAGCGCTCCGGCCAGCCCTAATAGCTGAATGAGATACTGAAGTTTTGTTCGTACTCGGCTGGCTGGCTGTTTACGTCGCTGCGGGACTTCAGGTACTCATTATAGCCGAGGCTGATCATCCAGCAGGCGGAGCGGTAGTTTAGAGTGATCTGGCCTTCCAGCATCTGGTTTTCAGTCAAATCATGGTAGTAGTCACCACGCAGGCTTAGACCGCCGTAGACAGGGAAACCTGTCGAGAAGCCAAGCTGCGAGATCCCGTCTTCGGTATAGTTATCAATCTGGTCATTATCAGGCAGGCTCTGCTTGATATAGTCTTTCGATACGTACCGGTAGTTTAGCTGACTAAACAGGTCGTTTTCGCGATATTCCATTGTCGCGTTGGCAAGTTGCATTTCTTTCTTGCTGGCGTCGTACTGAAGTCCGCCGTGGAAGAATAGCCAGTCGTCATAGTTAAAGTCGGATTCAAATGCCGATGCCGAGTAGTTAGGTGTCGATTCGCTATCTTCGGTTAGGTTACGGCCAGCGTCATTGAGGTAGAAAATCTGACCGAATGACAGGTTGAAGCGCTCGACGAAGTCGTTGTCAAAGAAGCGGGTACTTGCACCGACGGTGAACTGGTTGGCGGCGGCAATTCGGTCGACGCTGGAGTAACGCTTGTCACGGAACAGGCCGTAGTAGTCTGTTTGCATTAGTGTCGTATCGTAGCTACCGAAGATGTCCTGCTGCTCGACATCTCTGACAAACAGATATTGTACCTGAGGTTCGAGGCTCTGGATGTAGTCTTCACCCCACAGCAATGCATCGCGCTCCAGATACAGACCACTGTGTATACGGATGCTCGGAACCGAACGAGAGGCTGTCTCCTCAAGAGTTTCCAGTCCGTCGATACTGCTGTCAAATTCCTGATTGTAGTAGGTATACATCAGCTTGGCCTCGGAGGTGATAGACCACCAAGGCGTTGAGTACGGCAGCGTTAGTGTCGGTTCGAGATGGACACGATCTGCCGAGGGTTTGTCGGCTGCATCATTTTCAAAGCGGCTGATGTGACTGTTCAGGGTGAAGTCCAGCCCATACGCCATATCCGGTCGATAATAGTTGAATTCCAACTGTGGCATCAGGCGGTAGTTGGAAGAGACCCCGAGCGTCAGAGGCTGGAAATCCCTTACTCGTAGTGTCGAGTCCCAGAAACGTTCACGGTAGGAGACCTCTCCCTTTTGCAGTAGGTTGTTGTCTTCACGTTCGCCAATGCTGGAATCGATGTCCGAGAAGTAGGTCACATCACTGACCTTGCTGTAGTCCACATCAAATAACCAGTGGCTCTTGTATGTGCCGCCATGTGACCAGTTGAAGCCCCAGCGAGCTCCTTGATCCGGAGCACTTTTATCATCGCCAAGGTATTCGCCACTTAAGCTACCATTACCCGCCTCGGTCAGATAGCGAAACTCGGAATTAAGCTGTAGGCCCCGGTTGCTCATGTATTTCGGGGTAATGGTCATGTCGTAGTTGGGTGCGATGTTCCAGTAAAACGGTGTTTCCAGTTCAAAGCCATCGCGGGAGGCATAACTCAGAGATGGGTAGAGGAAACCAGTCAAACGTTCGTCGCCGACAGGAACACGCAGGTACGGCATGTAAAATACAGGGATATTCGCGACTTCAAAACGGGCATTATACAAATCGGCAAAAGGCGAGTCGGTTTCACGTTCGATACTGGTGGCCGAAAACTGCCAACTCTTGTCACCTGGGGGGCAGGTGGTATAGGTGCCATTTTTCAAGCGGTAGTAGGCGATGCCATTTTTGGTGATTCGTTCGGCTTCGCCGCGACCCGCTTCACAGGTCATGTTATATACCGCGTTATCCATCTCGGAGTCTTCGGTATCTAAATTACTTTGAATACGGTCGGAGTAGACCTCAACAGTTCCGTCATGGAAGTAGACGTCGCCTTCCGCCGTTACGATATTCTCGGGTTGGTGCAAGGTTGCAGTGTCTGCAGCAACCGTACGGTTGCCTTGCTGCAGTATGACATCGCCCGAGTAAGTCACTTTCTGGTTCGGCTTGGCTTCTGCCTTGTCGGCAGAGACTTTAATCGGCTCGTTATTAGCATCTTCAGGCATATCCTGAGGCGCAATACACACCCCTCGAACCAGTTCAAGGTCGCTATTAGTGCCATTGACAGCCGCAGACTCATCATTGACATCTTCGCTTGGTGCGGGGTTTTCGTAAGCCATTGCAGGGCCATAAAGCGCAAGGCTAATCATGGTGGCCAATAAGCTGCGGGAGGTTAATGACATCTAATTCAACTTTCCTGTATTCAAGTTTCAGCGCATTTCAGAAACGAATTGGTGGCGCTTTTTACAAGCTTTCCCGATAAATGACAGCTATCATAATGCAAATTCTATCCGACGGCATCTTTTCGCGTTATTGTGTCGGGTTAATATCAGAAAAACATTTCTAAATTTAGCAAATTACCAGAGAGTAGAGAATGCAGGTTTGGGGTAAGATTTTAGGCGCATTTTTTTTGGATTCCTTCTTGGTGGGCCGTTCGGTTTGTTGTTAGGCCTTTTTTTTAGGGCATAAGTTCGACAGGGCCAGAACAAATATTTATTCTCGCGGCGGGTTTGGCAATTTTGGCGCCGGTCGAGCCAGAAGCGCCGAGCGGCAGGCAGAATTTTTCTATGCTGGCTTTGCTGTTATGGGCCATATGGCCAAGGCCAAAGGGCGGGTAACGGAAGAAGAAATTCGGGTTGCCAGTGCAATCATGGATCGCATGAGTCTGCATGGTGAGTCTCGCCGACAGGCACAAAATGCTTTCCGAGAGGGAAAAGAAGACGATTTCCCGCTGGATGAGACGTTGGCAAAAGTGCGGATGAGTTGTGCTGGCAGGGCTGACCTGCTGCAGTTTTTTTTATTGAGCTGCAGATCCAGGCGGCATTTGCTGATGGCAGCCTGCACCCGAGCGAGCGCCAGCTGCTGTTTGTCATTGCCCGCAGCCTTGGTTACTCCGATCGCCAACTGGAGCAGCGCCTGCATATGCAGGAGGCGGCTTTCCGTTTTCAGCAAGGTGGATTCAACCAGCAGTACCAGCAGCAGGGGGCGTTTAGACAGGCGCCAACCAAGGATCAGCTTGCCGATGCCTATGAACTGTTGGGCGTTTCTGAGTCAGCGTCAGCCCAGGAGCTGAAACGGGCGTACCGTAAGCAAATGAACGAACATCATCCTGACAAGCTGGCAGCCAAAGGCTACCGCCTGAGATGATGGAGCTGGCCAAGCAGAAAACCCAGCAGCTGCAGGCAGCCTATGATCTGATCCGCAAAGAGAAAAGTTTCAAGTAAATTACAGTGGTGAGAGGCGAGTATTGAGTGACTAGAACATCAATACTCGCGACTCGAACTTCATCACTAAACCCGATTTTGTGGTTTGCCTTCCATGAACAGGTTTATATTGTCGATAAGCTGGTTGGCCAGCGTCTGAATGGCTGAATCAGATCCCCAGGCGACATGCGGAGTCAGCAATAGGTTTGGCAGATGGGCGTGGGCAACCAGAGGGTTGCTGTCATCGGCGGGCTCTTCGGTAAACACATCAACTCCGGCACCGCCTATCTCTCCCTGTTTTAGTGCATCAACCAGTGCCTGCTCGTCAACGAGACCTCCTCGGCCAGTGTTGATCAACAAACTGGACGGTTTCATGCTTGCCAGCTCTTGCTGACCTATCAGGTGGACTGTCTGCGCGGTTAAAGGACAATGTAAGGTAAGGACATCGGCCTGCTTCAGCACATCAGAAAATGGGGTATAGCCTTCTCGGCAACTCTGCTGGCCTTTGTGCTCGGCAAACAACACCGCCATTCCTAACGCTTGTCCTAATTTCGCGACGGCTTGCCCCAGGCTGCCACCGCCAATGATCCCCAGCGTTGTGCTTTTGATATCCCCTATCGGATGAGTAAAGAAGCAAAACTGTTTTGTCTGCTGCCAAACACCGGCTTCGATATCTTGGTGGTAACCCATCAGGTTCCGTCGCAAGGCAAACATCATCGCGACAACATGTTCTGGAACCGAATCGGTTGCATAGCCTCGGATATTGCTGACGGTTATTCCGTGTTGGCGGCAGTAGCCAAGATCGACATTATTGGTGCCGGTTGCGGCAACGGCTATCATCTTCAAATGAGGTAGTCGGCTGAGTATCTCGGTGTCCAGAACCACTTTATTGCTGATGGCAATGGTGGCGTGCTGAAGGCGCTGGAGCACTTGTTCCGCTGACGTTGCCGGATATTCGTGCCATTGATGAGCAAAGTTGGGCTGAGGTAGCTGAATATGGGCGGGAATGGTACCCCGATCCAGAAATACTATTTTTTTTCCATAGGCTTGGCAATAGGCTCCAAAGTTGATGTTATTCCCAAGCATCTTGAGGGAACTTGAGTATAAAACAGTTAACACCAACTTTGGGGGAGACCTCAACCGAGAGGATTAACTTTCTTGAACCGGTAGCGTTTTGCTTGGTGCATCAGGGTAGAAATCGCAAGGGGCGAACAGGTGCATCGGCAGCTCTGTCGTAGGCTGAATGAAGGTCAGCTCGGCGGCATGGAGTTTCAACCTTGGTGCTATCTCTCGGGCTTCGTCATGGGCGTAGAAGCGGTCGCCAAGGATAGGATGGCCAAGTGCCAGCATGTGAACCCTGAGCTGATGAGAGCGGCCGGTCACAGGGCGCAGTCGTACCAGGGTGGTATTGTCTTCTCGAGCTATCACCTGATAGTGGGTGACTGAGGGTTTGCCGTCGTCGAAACAGACCTTCTGCTTCGGACGGTTTGGCCAGTCGCAGATCAATGGCAGATCAACCGTACCGCTATCTTGTTCCAGAAATCCCCATACCCTTGCATAGTAGACTTTTTCGGTCAGGCGCTCCCTGAATTGCTTTTGTAGGTGGCGCTCTGAGTCTTTGTTGGTGGCAAGCAATATTAATCCTGAGGTTGCCATATCCAGCCGGTGAACGAGGTGGGCCTCGGGGTGAGCCTGGAGTACCCGGCTGTATACGCTGTCATGATGGATAGGATCCCGGCCTGGGTTTGAGAGCAAACCGGGTGGCTTGTTGATCGCAATTAGATCGTTGTCGAGGTGCAGAATATCCAGCCATGGATCTGTGGGCGGGTTATAGTCTAGCAAAGGCAATGGTTTCATCTTTCGTTCAGGCTGACAGGGATCGAGGCAGGCGATAGTACCATATTACAAATGGCTATCGCAGTGATGCTTGAAATTGAAAAGCCGCCGACAGCATAGGGCTGTTCGACGGCTCGGAAGTACATAGCTGTGCTCTGAAACGTTAGTTCAGAGATAGCTAAGGGTTAGCCATGGCTGACGACGATCAGACGCAACGAGTCCAGCTGAATCTGGGCTTTGGCAATATAGCCCGTTAGGTCTTGGATTTGGGTCTCAATCAACTCCAACTCGTCATCACGGATGTTCGGGTTGACGGCCTTAAGGGCCTGGAGGCGATCCAGCTCGGCACGCAGGTTGTTTTCCATCTCGGTCTGAGCGGCTTCGCGAACAGTCACCAGCTCTTTGGCAACAGCCTGCTCGGCATGTTCAATCAGAACGTGGATGTCCTTCTGTACCGAGTTAACCAGCTTGCTGGCCAGATGACGGTTCACCGGGCTAAGCTGGCGGTTGAAGCCTTCAAATTCGACATTGGCCGACAAGTTGTTGCCTTTGGCATCAAGCAAAATACGGATTGGTGTCTGTGGCAAGAAACGACCGATACCGGACTGTTTCGGTGCCTGCGCATCGACGACATACACCAACTCAAGCAGCAGGGTACCGGCAGGAAGGGCTTTGTTTTTCAGCAAAGAAACTGCTGTTGTGCCCACACCTTCAGATAACAACAGGTCGATACCGCCCTGGATCATTGGGTGCTCCCAGCTGATAAAGTGCAGATCTTCTCGTGATAGTGCCGTTTCACGCTCAAATGTGATGGTGCAGCCGTCATAAGGCAGGCCCGGATAGCTGGCAACCATCATGTGTTCCGATGGCGTCACCACAATGGCGTTTTCACCCTTGTCATCCTGATTCAGGCCGATGGTATCGAACAGGCCGAGGGCAAATGTCACCAGGTTGGTGTCACCGTCTTTGGCTGCGATCTGATTAACCAGTTCACATGCCTTGTCGCCACCGTTGGAGTGAATTTCCAACAGGCGGTCACGTCCTTGCTCTAGTTTGGTCTTTAGTTCACGGTGCATAGCGGCGCTGCGTTCAATCAGCTGTTCCAGAGCATCGCCATCATGCGTGTCACTGGCCAGCAGCGTAATGAGCTCACTGCTGAAGGCGTCATATATGGCACGGCCGGTCGGGCAGGTCTCTTCAAAGGCGTTCAGGCCTTCGTTGTACCAGTGTGCCAGCAGTGCCTGGGAGGTGCCCTGAAGGTGCGGAACATGGATTTCGATATCACGCATCTGACCAATGCGATCCAGACGACCGATGCGTTGTTCCAGCAGATCTGGGTTGTTGGGCAGGTCAAACATGACCAGCTGGTTGGCGAACTGGAAGTTACGGCCTTCCGAGCCAATTTCCGAACAGAGCAATACCTGAGCCCCGGCTTCTTCCTGGGCAAAGTAAGCGGCTGCCTTATCACGTTCAATGATTGACATACCTTCATGGAAGACTGTTGCTCGGATCCCTTCACGCTCGCGTAGGGCCTGTTCCAGTGTCAGCGCGGTTTGTGCTCGGGAGCAAATAACCAGCACTTTCTCATTGCGGTTTGCCATGAGCATATCCAGCAGCCAATTTACTCGTGGATCAAAGTTCCACCAGGTGGCGGAATCACCTTCAAATTCCTGGTAGATATCTTCCGGGTATAGCAGCTTGATGGCTTTCTGCTCTTCTGACATCTTGCCACTCATCATTCCGGCCACACGCATGGCTGTTTGATACTGGGTCGGCAGAGCCAGTGGATACATGTTCAGGTGACGCTGCGGAAAGCCCTTAATCGCCGCACGGGTGTTACGGAATAGGACTCGGCCGGTACCATGGCGATCCATCAGGTTGTCAATCAGCTCCTGACGGGCCGTATTCTGTTGTTCTTCATCGATCGCTTGAGACTCGATGATCCGCAGCATAGGCTCGATATCTTGCTCTGGCAGCAGCTCGGTTAGGCGGTTCAGGGCTGTATCATCTAGCTTCTCACCCGACAGCAGGCGAGAGACGGCATCCGCAACGGTGCATACTGGCGCTCTTCTTCTACGAAGGTTTCATAGTCATAGAAGCGGTCAGAGTCGAGCAAGCGTAGGCGGGCAAAGTGACTTTCGTGGCCTAGCTGTTCTGGCGTCGCCGTTAGTAGCAGGACGCCCGGACTTTTTTTTCTGCCAGTGCCTCGACTACCTGATACTGGCGGCTTGGTTTGTCCTCGCTCCACTCCAGGTGGTGTGCTTCGTCGACAACCAGTAGGTCCCAGTCGGCATCGAGAGCCTGCTCGAAACGGCGGCGGCTCTTGCGCAGGAAGTCCAGTGAACACAGGACAAACTGCGCGGTATCAAATGGATTGGCAGAATCTGCAAAGGCTTCTACGCAGCGCTCTTCGTCAAAGATAGAGAAGTGCAGGTTGAAGCGGCGCATCATTTCCACTAGCCACTGGTGCTGGAGCGTTTCCGGCACCAGGATCAGAATACGCTCTGCGCGGCCAGAGAGAACCTGCTGGTGGATGATCATACCGGCTTCGATGGTTTTACCCAGACCGACTTCGTCTGCAAGCAATACGCGCGGTGCATAACGACGACCGACCTCGTGGGCGATGTATAGCTGGTGCTGGATCAGACCGGCACGCATACCACACAGGCCACGCAACGGACTCTTGTGTTGCTCGTACTGGTTTTTCAATGCGCGGTAACGCAGGGCAAAACGATCCATACGGTCGATTTGGCCGGCAAACAACTTGTCTTGTGGTTTGTTGAATCGGATTTGATTACAGAGGAAAATTTCACGGAGCTGAACATTTTCTTCTTCGGTATCTGTACGTGTGCCTATATAGGTGAATACGCCGCCGGCTTCCTCGACCTGTTCGACCTTCAGTGACCAGCCTTCATGCTTTCAACCACATCGCCGACATTAAACATTACGCGGGTAACGGGTGCATCACTGCGTGCATACAGGCGGTTCTCTTCACAGGCCGAGAACATCAAGGTGACAGTACGGGCGTCAGCCGCAACGACTGTTCCCAAACCCAGATCACTTTCAGTATCGCTGATCCAACGTTGACCCAAAGCAAATGGCATAGTGGTTAAAACCTTCTAATTATTTGATATTAAGGAGAATGCTAATCCGATGCTCTAACATTTTTGAACTACACTGAGATTAAGTGTAAGCCAGAATCTGCACCGGTAAAAAAAAGGGGACTAATGTTACTGCATGCTGTGAGTAAGGTCACGGCGAAAGTGCCCAGAATCCGCCAAAGTATTTTTAGGCATGATTGTCACAATTCTTTAATTATCTCCGGTCTTTAATAGTAACCACACTAATTTGGCATACGCTTAAAGAATGATGGCAATTCTATTGCTGTCTGATTGTTACCAAGGAGGTACCTATGGACGACGTTGAACGGAAAGTGTTTGTACTGGATACGAATATTTTACTTCACGAACCCCTCGCCATTTATTCCTTTAAAGAGCACGATGTCGTTATTCCGATGACGGTGCTAGAAGAACTGGATCGTATCAAGGACAGCAAGCGTGATGTATCGCGAGATGCCCGAATCGCGATCCGTGCACTGGAAGATATCTTCCATGATGCGACACCCGAGCAGATCTCTGCCGGGATCCCATTTTCTAACCAAGGAGACAACCAAGGAACGGTTGCTATATTTGCCGACTATGAAATCACTGAGACTGTGCATGCTTTTGCCGACAAGGCGGGCGATAACCGGATCCTCAATGGGGTGCTTTTTTTTACAGGCAGAGTATGCACCACGGGAAGTGGTGCTGATCACCAAAGACATTAATATGCGGTTACGGGCGAAAGGCGCCGGTGTTTATTTTGTTGATGATTACCGCTCTGATCAGTTAATTGATGACGTGAAACTACTTACCAAGGGTTTCATACATTTTCGGGGATTTTTGGGGACGGGTTGGCGAATGCCAGTCAGAGAGCCATGGTCGCTCGACTTTGCATACACTCCCCTCGGAGCTATTTGAAACCCCCTTTATCAACCAATACCTGCTTGATGAGGGATCGGATTTTGCCGCTCGGGTACAGGCCATTGACGGCGAGACTGTAACGTTGAAGGATATCGGCCAGGAGCGTTTGATGCACCGGCAGGCTTGGGGGATCCACCCTAAAAATGTCTATCAGGGTATGGCGCTGGATGCGATGATGGATCCGGCTATTGACTTGGTGATCCTGACTGGCCCCGCCGGGTGTGGTAAAACCATTTTGGCGATGGCCGCGGCACTGGAGCAGGTGATCGAAAAAGGCATGTATGACAAGATCCTTGTGACCCGTAATACGCCGGAAATTGCCGAGTCGATTGGTTATTTACCGGGTACCGAAGAAGAAAAAAAATGATGCCATGGCTAGCGGCAGTGACCGATACCATGGAAGCGCTACACAAGAATGATGTCTGTACTGATGGCTCAATGAAGTACATCTACGACAAAGCGAACATTCAATTCAAATCGATTAACTTTATGCGCGGCCGCTCAATCCAGAATGCCTTCGTATTGCTGGATGAGTGCCAGAACCTAACCGCCTCCCAGATCAAGACTATTATTACCCGATGCGGGGAGGGCACGAAGATTGTCTGCTCCGGTAACCTGGCGCAGATTGACTCTAGCTACTTATCTCCAGTCACCTCGGGCTTGACGTATATCGTTGAGCGTTTTAAGAACTTCGAGGGAAGTGCCAACATTTATCTCAATGGCGTCGTCCGCAGCCGGTTGGCTGAGTTTGCGGAAGAGAATTTATAACTAATACCGAGAAACGAGTTTCTAGGATATAGACGCTCGTTTCTCGTCACTTCCATCTAAACCCCTAAATATTTCTTCAGCGCCTCGTCCTCAGGCTGAGTAAGCATTTGCTTGGTTTCTCCGAATACTCTTATCTTGCCATCACAGATAAAGGCACAGTTACCGGCGATTTTCAGGGCATCTTCCGGACTATGGGTAACCATCAGTACGGTGGTTTGGTGCTCTTTGGCAAGACTTTTTACCAGTTCCAGCATTTCTTTTCGCAAAGCCGGATCCAAGGCGGAAAAAGGCTCGTCGAGCAGCAGTAGCGGCCGTTTTCGGATCAGGCAACGCGCTAGTGCAACTCGTTGTTTTTGTCCGCCGGATAGCTGCTCAGGCAGACGGTCGAGGTATTTTTGGATCCCGACACGGGAAGCCGCCACCACAATATTTTCCTTGTCTTCCCTACTGAGCCTGAGTCCGGGGTGAAGGCCCAAGCCGATATTCTCGAACACGCTCAGGTGGGGAAATAGGTTGTGATCCTGAAACAGGAGCGAGAGCGGTCTTTCGGACGGAAGCTGGCGATTGATCGTCTGGCCGGCAATGGTGAGCGTGCCGCTATCGGGGGGAGAAATCCAGCCACCATAGCAAGCAGGGTACTCTTGCCTGCCCCACTCGGGCCTATCAGGGCAACGATGTCACCAGCTTTGACATCGAGATCAAAGGTTAGCCGGGTACGCTCTGCCTGCCGGGATTGAGTAGGTTGAGCGTAGCTGTGGGTTAATTGGTTCAGGGTCAGCATCATGGCGTCCGGATCAGTAATTTTTCAACCAGGGTAAAGATCCCCAGGCTGAGGAGTAACAAAAGTAGTGCAGCAACGGCGGCGGCATCCATCTGGTAGCTGCCTAGCAGCTGGAACAGATACAGCGGCAAGGTCTGAAATCCTTGGCTGCCAAACAAAGCAATAGCACCGAGATCCCCCAGCGACAGAACAAACCCCATAGCCAATGCCTGGGCGATAGGGTTACGCAGTGCTCGCCACTCAACCAGACGGAAGCGGGAGAGTCCGTCCATGCCAAGGCTCTGGCACAGCGGATTATATTGCTGGGCAACATGCAGCATTGGCTGGCTCAGGGTTTTGATCACATAGGGCAGCGCCATCAGAGCATTAACGCCGACAATGACCCAGAAGGCT
>LLEN01000028.1_pt1 | contig 29034 bp, 28 predicted proteins | sample 595881 | NCBI WGS metagenome assembly LLEN01 (sample SAMN02919314, study PRJNA255460) | bioreactor metagenome | biome: chemostat; feature: culture 2012_10.3; material: sediment; isolation source: day86 10degC chemostat 2012 inoculated with Wadden Sea sediment taken from... | place: Germany: Bremen ...
ATTCCCTCTTTGTAATACAAAATTGACTATCAATAAGTATTAGTTTTTAGCGTATTTAGAGGATATGAATTTCGTTTAGAGTATTCTCACTAAAATAGTGAATTAACGTGCCATATGGTGAAATGAAATAAAGGAGAGCCGCCTTATTCCGACTCATTGCCTGTCGATTAAGCCTAACAAATCTCATCAGGAAAACGTTTAGAGCTCGTAACATATGATTGGGTAAAGCTATCGTAAGTGCAGTATGAAAACGCTAAAAAAACCTAGTGAGGTTTGAATGCTGTTGCTGTTAAAATCCTCTCTGGTTTTTTTTAGTGGTCTAATTATATTGGTTTCTATGAGCCATTTCGTTTGTGCTTTTTCATAAAAAAAAGCATTAAGGACTGAACGTTTGAGTATCATTTATGGATCGCATTTTAAAAAAAATACAGCATTGAAACAACCGACTATCAGGTTGGTCAGGACAACATTCAAAGGTCGTACCGTGCGCGAATTCTTGTTCGCTGTTGTGTTTATTCCGGCTCTTATGACCATTGTTTGGATGTCTATATTCGGCGGAATTGCGCTTGATCAGGTGGTCAACAAGATTGGTGAGCTAGGAGCAAAAGGCTTAACGGATATTTCGCTTACTTTGTTTCATGTTTATGATGCCCTGCCATTTGGCTCAGCCATTTCCATTATTTCGATTGTGTTGATACTGATCTTCTTTATCACCTCGTCAGATTTAGGCTCACTAGTCATCGACAGTATCTTTATACCGATAATAGTTGAGACCGAGAAAAGGAGCCGATCTTACGATTGGCTCCTTTATTTTTTTTATATAAACCAGATCACGATTTAATTAAGTTAAATGCTTGCGGTATGGCATCTACCGTTGTGACCGTGACTTGTGTATTACCGCTTTCAACCTTGGTAGTCACCTGCGAATTATTACCTTCCAACTTCCATTCGCCTTTAACAGTAAACCGGCTGCTTACGGGCTGGGACAGCTTATAGCGCCAAGCTCTGCTGTAGATACTGACTTCTATTTGCTCGCCGTTGACGTCGACTTGCTCTGGATCTTGCCCATCATAAAGAGCCAAATCTGGGTTGACGACGCTGAGCGAGAGCTGATCGGCGGGTGCATTGGCCTTGACCATGATCTGCGAGCTGGTCTCGGATGCGAGTACCCAGTTAGACGCAGAAAGTGTGGCTGGCTCAAAGAAGGCGTAGGCTTCAACACCACTTTCACTGCGAACAGCATGCACCTTGTTGTCCTGCAGGAGCACGGTATAGGATGGTTTAATGGCATCCTGTGCTTCAATTTTGATGGCATATTCATAGCGGCCGTCGGCAGGGGCTTTGCCGTGATCAATTACCGCAGTGGCAAACTGGCCAGATGTTGGATTGCCATCATCCTCGTCGTTGGACTCTTGGGTTTGGTAGCTAAAGCGAACCAGTTCATTGGCGGTATCTGCCACAAAGTAACGGTTACCGGCGGGATCGAGAAGTGCCGTTTCGCCCGGAAGAGCCATTTCGGTACCCAAGGTATTGACGCTATAGCCGTTAATTTCTACAGACTCAAGGTTAGGTATGCTGTATTGGAATAAGGTGGTTTCGGTGTCATGCAGGCTATCGGCATTTTGGATCCCCGAACCGAGAGCAATGACGTTATTGCCAAACATGAAGTACGATTTATTGGCACGCAGGCTTTGTTGGCCATATTTTTTTTATGGCCGTGTAACTTCATGGCAAACATCGCACTGTCGCTCTCTAAGGTATTGGCACCCGAATAGCTTTCAGTAGACAAAAGCATTTCTTCGATGCCCGCACCTGGCAGTTGATTGAGCACAGTTCGTAGTTCGCTATTTGGCAAATGGACGGTAGTGGTGCCAGGGTAGCGGTTCCAGTCCCACCCATCATGGCTGAATGCTCGTTTCGACAGGTTAGAAGGGTTATTTCGAACTGACCATACTGCAAATAGCGGCCATAGAGGTTGTTGGCCTGATAGGTTTCATTTCCGACCAGATAACGGCTAAAGCCCCGGGCGGTAGCCAGCCAGGAATGACTTGGTTCAGCCGGACTCTGTCCTCTGGCTACAGCATGGAGGCATAGTTCATGGCCCATACACCGCTCGGCTCGGCTTCGGCAGCAATGCTTTATATGATGGAAGGTGACGTAGATTGGCATAGGCGGCAGCCAGCTCGGTATCGACCGGCTCGGTGTTATCCGGCGAGCCAGCGAGTGCCAGCCACTGAAATGGTGTCGGTGAGATTTTCTGTTTTCCGTCGGGATGGCGACCACTTAACACAATAGGAGTGCGGGTTTCCTTGGTGTAGATACGCATCTTGAGCAAGACGTCTTTAATTCGCTCATGGGCTGCCTGTGAAATTTGGTACGGGCTGTTACTTAAACCGAATATGGCACCGGAAAGTCCGTTAAAGGCATCTTTGCCGTAGGCTGGATAATGTTGCGAATGGTGGAAGACACTGCCATCTGGTTTAAAGCCGCCGCCTAATCCATCTGATGCCAGCAGGGTTTTGCTGAGCCAGGATTGAAGTTGACGTAGCATAGCGGCACGTTCGGTTTGATCCGGTAATAGCAGGAAGCTCTTGATCATCCACTGCAGCTGGGTATTTAGAATATCGACATTTGATGAGTTGATCTGAGCGTCGGCTTCATAGATACGGCCAGTGGCATTAAACCACATCATAGACTGTTGTACTGGTTCAAGCAGTTGACTGTCCGCAAGCAGTTGTCGGGCGATGAACATGGCATTGAAGAATTCGCGGGTCTGGTAGCGACATGCGTAATGATCTGGAAACCGGAACCACTTTCCCAGCCTTGGTCAAGAGCGTACCGGGTGGCGTCGATAAAGGCTTTTTCAAGTGCGGCACGATTGGCATCAGAGAGTGACTGGCTACGCAGGAACTTGGCCGTTTCGAGCATGGTCTTGCCTAGCGTACGGATGGACATGGTATCTGTCAGCATGGCCAGTGTCTCATCACTGACAATGCCTGCTTTGAGGAAGTTATGGCGCTTGGGATGGTCTAGAGGTGTTCCGGTTGGTGAGCCGTCGGCATTGTAAGTGATATTAAGCGGGGCGTATTTCGCCAGGTTGGCATCGATTTTTGCCTGGGTGATGATTGCCTGTGTTTTGACGGCAAGGTGTTGATCGAACTGGTGATACAAGGGAGCGGTATCTCCCAGGTTATCATCGAATACGGCATTGAAGTTAAATCTCGGATTATCTTCTCGCAGCATCTGATCGTACATCAATAATGCTGTCCAGTTCTTGCTGGCCATATCGACGACATTCGGATTAACGAAAGGTTGCTGGTAATCCGGTGTTGGCCAGCGGTTGTCAACCGGAACTGCCATCATGACTTGGTCGAAAAGCAGCGAGCCGGCTAGGTCTGGTGCTGTAATTGTTAATCGGTTCATGCCGGCTGTCGGTGTTCCGTCCATATCCCTGAAGGGGACAGATATTCCTCGCCAGCCCTCGAAGTTCAGGGAATAGGAAAACTGAGCTTGTGAGCTGTCGTTTTTGCCAAACTGGAAGGTTATTGTGTTGTCAGAAGCCTGCTCGTTATAGACCCAGGCCATAAAGGTATAAGGTGTAATTTCACTGTCATCATCAGCATAATTGATTTTTTTTGGTGGAATCTTAGCTGGCTGTTGGGGCTATAGGCCCATTTTAGGGAATGGGAGCCATCTTTGAAATGCTCATCAGTGATAGCAAGCGGTGTCGTTGATGAGGAAGTGATAGCCTGCGGTAATCCATTCTCGAAAAAGTACATATAGCCACCGGGCTCAAGTTGTGCTCCTTTTCCTTCAATTCCTTGCTTGCTTTCCACGTTTGTGGAAGAACCTGAATTGGTTAGGCCATTTGTGTTTTGAATGCTTTCGTTTCCGCATCCGCCAAGGGCGAAAATTATGCATAGGGTGAGGTAATTAGGTTTTTTTTCCATGCTTTCACTTTTGTCTTTCCTTTCATGTTGTGATTTTGGAACGAAAGGTTAGTGGAAGTTTTGTGGTTGTTTTTTTTGATCGGATTCACGTTCTGCTACATACCTTGGCTTTCGAAGTCTTTTGTTATTGTTTGTTGAATATATATCACAATAAATTGGCTTACGAAGACTTTCATATGTTTTTGTTGGTGTGATCTTTATCTCTTTAATCTTTCGTTCATTTACGTATATTGCCTTTCAGTTATTTTGAACTGCGGAACGAAAGAACGTTACATGGCGATATCACACCCAAAGCAAGCCCGCTTTCACATGATGGCAAAACCGGCAAGTTATCGCTGCAACCTGAAGTGTGATTACTGCTTTTATCTCGAAAAAGAGCAGATGATGCAGCAACCTGCAGAGAAAAAGCCTCAATCGGTAGCGACTGCCGAGCAGATGTCGGATGCTGTACTCAAACGCTATGTACGTGACTATATTGGTTCCCAGGATACAGACGAGATTGATTTTGCCTGGCAGGGAGGAGAGCCAACGCTAGCCGGGCTAGATTTCTACCGTAACGTGGTTAAATATCAGCAGCAGTATGCTGACGGTAAAACGATCACTAACAGTTTTCAGACCAACGCCGTCGCAATTAACCGTCAGTGGGCGCAGTTTTTTTGCCGACAATAACTTCTTAATTGGTGTTTCGGTCGATGGTGCGCCCGAGGTGCATGATAAGTACCGGATTTCGGTTAACGGTAAACCGACGTTTGAGCGGGTAAAGCACGCTATTTCACTGCTGAAAGAGTTCAACGTCCAATTCAACACACTCACTGTTATCAATGATCAGAACTGGAACAAGGGCAAGGAGACCTATCATACGCTAAAGGCACTAGGCTCCGAGCACTTGCAGTTTATTCCGATTGTCGAAGTTGAGCAGCATTGCCAGCAGAATAATAGTGGCCATTATTCGCCAACCGCTGATGCCACATTGACCCACTTCTCCGTACCTGCCCACGGCTATGGCCAGTTTATGGCGGCGATCTTTGACGAGTGGATCAAAGAGGATGTCGGCCGCATTTTTGTCCGTATGTTTGACAGTATGCTGGCGACGTGGATGGGCTATCCCGCCTCGGTGTGCGTTCAGGCTAAAGAGTGTGGTCAGGCAATGGTGATCGAGGCCAATGGTGATCTCTATTCGTGTGATCACTACGTTTATCCGGCCAATCGCTCGGTAATATTGCCCTCACTAATATCGGAAAACTCGCGACCAGCAAGCAGCAACAGCGCTTTGGCAGCGCCAAATCGACCAAGCTTACCAGCCAGTGTCAGCAGTGCGAACTCAGGGCGCTGTGCCATGGCGGCTGTCCCAAGCACCGTATCACCCCGATTGCAGGGGAAAAGCACAAACAAAATTACCTGTGTGCTTCCTATCAACAGATCTTCAGGCATACCGCTCCGGCAATGCACCTCATGGTGCAGGAAATACAGCGCGGGGGAGTGGCAGCCAGTGTGATGCCGTTACTGGCAAACATGGATGCACATTAATACGTTTTAATTAAAAAGGAGTGAACAATGAGACTGTCCTCAAACAAGAAGACGGTACTGGCAGGCCTTGTGGCTGCTGCCTGTGCAATATCACCGGTAATGACGCTGGCAGCAGAGAAGGTTGAGCAACCAAACGTCCTATTAATCGTGATGGATGATTTAGGCTTGGCGCAATTAGACTTTGCGATGGATAATATCGACAAGGATACGCTAGCCAAGCGACCTGTGCCTATGCGTTACGATGGTGATTTCGACAGGCTATATGACGCTGCCAAGCGTTCGATGCCGAATATTACCTTGTTGGCTAACGAAGGGGTCAGGATGACCAATGCCTACGTGGCAACCCCGGTTTGTGGTCCGTCTCGTGCCGGTATGATGACCGGGCGTTTTCCGCATAGCTTCGGCACTTACAGTAATGATGATGCCAAGCTGGGGATCCCGCTGGATATCAAATTACTGCCTGCGCTGATGAATGAAAATGGCTATGCCACGGCAAATATTGGTAAATATCATAACGCCAAGGTGCGTAAGGAGTTCAAGCCGAAAGATCTGCAGAGCCGTGATTACCATGACAACCAGATCTCAATCGCCGAGCCTGGATATGGACCGGAAGAACGCGGATTTGACTACTCCTATAGTTATTATGTATCGGGAGCGGCGCTGTATAACTCACCGACTGTTTTCAGAAACGGTGAGAATGTTCCGTCACCGGGTTACATGACTTATAACCTCACCAATGAAGCGATCAATTTTATCGAAAAAGCCAACGATAACGATCAGCCGTTTTTTTTATCAATCTTGCCTACAGTGTGCCTCATATTCCGCTAGAGCAGGCGGCACCAGCTAAATTTATGGAGCGTTTTAATACCGGCAACGTCGAGGTGGATAAATACTACGCCCACGTCAATGCGTCCGATGAAGGGATTGGTAAGGTTATTGATAAGCTAAAAGAGATGGGTGAGTACGAAAATACCTTGATTTTCTTCCTGTCGGACAATGGTGCTGTACATGAATCCCCAATGCCGATGAATGGCATGAACCGGGCGTTCAAGGGGCAGCGTTACCGTGGTGGAGTTCATGTCCCGTTTGTCGCGCACTGGAAAGGTGTTCTTCCTGAAGGCCGTGTCGATAACACGATGATCTCAGCCATGGATATTTTGCCGACAGCGCTTACGGCTGCAGGTATTCAAATTCCTGAAAGAATGAAAGTAGATGGTCAGAATATCATGCCGTTATTGAATGGCGAGAAGCAGCAGCCTCACAAGTACCTTTACTGGGCCGGGCCGCGTGCGCTGCATTATGATTCAAGCAATGCATATTTCTGGAGCAATTACTGGAAATGGATCACTTTCGAAACCAATGAGTTTATTCCGAGCAAGCACACTGAAAAGCGTTCGAAAGGTGAGTGGGCAATTAAAGATCAGAAATGGTCGCTGCATTATTACGATGATGGCAACAGTGAGTACGAGCTATATAACTACGCTCAAGATCCTGCGGAGTCGATTAACCTGGCGGATAAACATCCTGAGAAAGTGAAAGAGCTGAAGACAGCCTTTTATAACTGGATAAAAGACAAACCGGCACCGGTTGCATGGGGACAGGACCGTTATGAAATCTTAACGGAGTCGGCCAAATAACCATGATGAAGGGCCTCGCAAGAGGCCCTTTTCTTGTGTGAATGAGTGAGATAAATAATCATGCAAAAAAAAATCAGTGCCCAGCCTCGCCCGACAATCCCCTACGAGCATCCTGATGCTGCCATGTATCTGAAACTGCTCAAAGAGAATCTGATCCGGCTACGATATAAAAAGCCTGCCTACAGCAGACATGACGAAGCAATTAGGCAGGTGTTTGACTCGAATTCAGATACTTATCAGGTCAGTCTGCAAGAACAGTGTGAGCAGTTGGTTCGTTACATCACCGAAGCTTTCGAACACTACGCTGTCTGGGACTATACCCATGCCTATTATCCCGGTCGCCCGAGCCAGCAAACGGCCAGAACGGATGCGATGGAAGGTGTCAGCAGGGTACTTCCGACGCTTGCCGCATGGTTGCATGCCAACGGCGAGACAACGACGGTGATCTCCGGGCTGAACAATAAAGCGATAGACGTGGCCGAGTTGCTGCGAGCGGCATTTCTTGCCGGCACGAATCCTGAACACAAAGGTACTGGGGACAGTTACATGACTACGACCAGCGAATTTGCGAAAGTGCTGACTTGGCGCTTGCCCTTTGGCTAAGCAAGGCTTGGGTTTGGGGTAGTTTTAGTTCGATTCAGCAACAGCAGATTGCGGCGTGGTTCAAGCAGGTTAATACCTGCCAAACAGTCGATAATAACTGGCACCTTTTTTTTCGCTTACTGTCCAGTTGGTGCTTAAAGCATTGACAGGTGAAGATACTATTGCCCACGACAAATATGCTCGTATCAAGGAGTTCTACGTCGGGGACGGCTGGTTTCGCGATGGTGCCGTGGCAACTATGACTATTACAATGCCTGGGGTTTTTTTCTATTCGCTGTATTGGCTGGATCAGATAGATCCGGCATTCGATTCTGAGTTTATCCGTTACAGCCTCTCGACGTTTGTGGAAAAATTTCGCTATTTCTTTACGGCCGAAGGACTGCCGTTCTTTGGGCGCAGCGTGTGTTACCGGTTGGCGGCTTCTGCACCGTTGCTGGCGGCAATAGACACGCCAGATCCTTGTCTTTCTGTCGGAGAAGCAAAACGAGCATTTCGAACCAGTCTTGAATATTTCATTAGTCAGGGAGCTTTTCAGCATGGAGCACCTACACAGGGTGTTTTTGTCGATGATCCACGGCTGGTGGACAATTACAGCGGGCCGGCCAGTAGCTTTTGGTCGTTGCGAGCGCTGAACATTGCCTTGTTCAGTGGTGCTCGGTCAGGTTTATGGCAGACAGATGAGGCTCCGCTAGAAATTGAAAAAGGTGATTTTTCATTTGAAATCCCTGCTATTGAAGCAAGTATTATAGGGACTTTCAAAACGAAAGAAGTGGTGGCGATCTTTCATAGTGACTATACCTCGGACCAATCACCCCTTACTCGGCGCTTGGAGCGACAGTCATGGCCTAAACGGATACTGGAAAAGCTGGTGGGGCGTGCTGAGAGGCCGAAAAATAACCTACTTCGTAAGGGGGTTACCTGTTACACCTCGAAAATGTTTCATTTCTTTTGATTTCGTAAACTTTCGCTTTGAAAGTATTTATGTGATCTAGATCTTTTTATTTGCTTTTGTTTTCAAATATCATTAAAGCGAAAGCTAACGAAGGTTTTGAGGTTCTATATGTTTCTGGTTTCTTCTCGCGAAATGCTCCACAAAGCGCAGCTAGGCGGCTATGCTGTTCCTGCGTTTAATATTCATAACCTGGAAACTGTCCAGGTTGTCGTTGAAACAGCATCTGAAATGGCATCGCCTGTTATTCTTGCCGGTACACCGGGTACGTTTTCCTATGCTGGTACTGACTACTTAGTCGGTATATGTAAAGAGGCTGCCAAACGTTATGAGATGCCGATTGCTTTGCATCTTGATCACCACGAGTCTTTCTCGGATATCCGTAACAAGGTTGAGGCTGGGATCAAATCTGCAATGATTGATGGCTCGCACCTTAATTTTGAAAGCAATATCGAATTGGTTAAACAAGTGGTTTCATTCTGTCACCGCTGGGACTGTTCAGTAGAAGCGGAACTGGGCCGTCTCGGTGGGCAGGAGGATGATCTGGTTGTTGATGCCAAAGATGCATTGTATACCGATCCAGAAGCGGCATTGGAATTCGTGACCAAGACAGGTATTGATTCACTGGCGATAGCGATTGGTACTGCCCACGGAATGTATAAAGAAGAGCCTCGGTTGGATTTTGACCGTTTGGGTATTATCCGCGGTAAAACAGATGTGCCATTGGTGCTTCACGGTGCATCCGGCGTTCCTGATGCTGATGTACGCCGTTGCATCGAGCTGGGTATCACCAAGGTTAACGTTGCCACTGAGCTGAAAATTGCCTTTTCTGATGCAGTAAAGCAGTACTTTATTGAAAACCCGAACGCCAACGATCCTCGCCACTACATTGTTCCTGGTAAAGAAGCGATGAAGAAAGTGGTAATGGAGAAAATCGCAGTATGCGATAGCGCCGGTAAGTTGTAATCACAAGAAATGGATAGCAAACAAATGGCTTCAACTCCGAAGTTTCAGCAGAAGAAAATCGCCATTATTGGCGAGTGTATGATTGAACTGAGTGGCCAGCCATTTTCCACTCAGGAGCAAAATTTTGGTGGTGATACGCTCAATACCGCAGTTTATCTGTCTCGCTTGGTGCCGGGGCTGGCCCCCAGCTATGTGACCGGGCTTGGTCAAGATACCTATAGCCGTCAGATGGTATCGGCATGGCAAACCGAAGGTATTGATACTTCAATGGTGCTCGAGGTAAATGGAAAGCTTCCGGGTATGTATGCCATTGAAATTGATCCGCAAGGCGAACGAAGCTTCCATTATTGGCGCAATGAGTCTGCGGCCCGGCAACTGTGCCAGCACCGTGACTTTCCCTGTGTTGTCGAGACGTTAAAAGCGTTTGATCTTGTCTATCTTTCAGGTATTTCACTGGCTATTTTATCGGATCAGGACAAGCGTTCCTTGTTGCTGGCGCTGGAGCAGCTCAAGCAAAGTGGTGTTCGTATCGCCGTCGACTCCAATTATCGGCCGCGGTTATGGAACAGTGGCTCTGATGCCTGTGAATGGTTAGGCAAACTTTACCAGCTAAGCGATATTGCCTTGGTTACTGCTGAGGATGAGGATTTGCTGCTCGGTATGAAGAACTCCCCGGCCGGTATTATTGCCAAGCGGTTGCACTCTATGGGGGTCAAGCAGGTTGTTGTTAAGCTCGGTAGCGAAGGGGCAATGTGGTCGCTATACGGTCTCAACGGTATTGCCGCTGGTAACAACGTGGATAACGTTGTCGATACGACAGCAGCTGGCGATTCATTCAATGCGGGCTTTCTGGCAGCTTGGAGCATGGGAATGGAAATAGATGAGTGTTGCCATTGGGGAAATAAGTTAGCGGCCCGGGTTATCCAGCATAAAGGTGCGATTATCCCGTTGGATCAGACTCGATATATTACGGAACTAATGAGTATTTGATATGAACAATAAGTGGATTGAAACATTACGTGCACTACGAGTGATGCCAGTCATCCAGATTGAAGATGCCAAAGATGCAGTAAAGCTGGCCCAGGTACTGAGTGACAATGGTTTGCCTGCTGCGGAAATTACCTTCCGAAGTGAAGCGGCTGCGGAGTCTATTCGACTGATCCGCGAGGCACTGCCTGATTTGATCCTATGTGCAGGTACGGTGTTGACTCCTGCACAGGTGGATCTGGCTGTAGAAGCAGGTGCTGACTTTATTGTCAGTCCGGGTTTCAACCCGACAACGGTGAAATATTGCCGAGAAAAAGGTGTAAAAATTATTCCGGGTGTGAATAGCCCTAGCCAAGTCGAACAGGCACTGGAGCTGGGTGTGACAGCATTGAAATTTTTCCCGGCTGAAGCCTCTGGTGGTATTAACATGCTGAAGTCGTTGACCGGTCCATACGGCAATATTCAACTGATGCCTACAGGCGGGGTAAAGCCGACAAACCTGATGGACTATCTGGCCATTCCTCAGGTAATTGCCTGTGGTGGGACCTGGATTGCACCAACGGCAGCTATTCGTGATAACGATTGGGAAACGATTGCCAGCAACGTTCGTGAGACCTGCAAGTTAGTAAACGCCTAGGAGCTTGATGATGACAGAAAAGCACGTTGCCGTCTTATTGGCTGACGGATTTGAAGAAGGTGAAGCCGTTGTCTTTATCGATATTATGCGTCGGCTGGATATCAAGGTCACCGTATTGTCGTGCATGGAAACGACAGCACTGAATACGTACTTTGAAACTCGAATTACCGCCGATGATGTCCTGAAGAACTGTTACGACAATACCTATGACGCTGTCATGATGCCGGGTGGCCCGCAAGGGACGGATAATCTGTCGGCTAATCCGATGGTGATAGATTTTCTCAAGCGTCATATCAGTGAAGGCAAGTATATCTGCGCCTTATGCTCATCGGGTGCCAAGGTATTGGCAGCGCATAATCTGCTGGAAGGTAGGGCATACACCACGGGTGATAAGCTGGCTGAGAAGTTCTCGGATGGCCAGTATCTCGATAAGAAAGTGGTAGTAACGGATAATTTCATTACCGGTAAGGGGCTGGGCGTTAGCTTTGAGTTCTCTTTCACTGTTGCCAAGATGCTGCTAGCCGACAATCAGGAAAAAGTAGACTGGCAGGCTAGTCATATCTATTTTGACCACTGGCCGCTGTAATCGAGCTATTGCTAGTTGATATGTTGATGCTGCCCGATATGTGTTTGGGCAGCCTTTTTTTTATGGATATTTTGACCGGATTTTTTTTAAGCCAATTTATTCAATACCGCATAGCCGACACGGCAATCCGTTGATATTAAAGCTACCTGCCTCACCCTGTCCTCTGCCATCATCATCGATTGAGGTCAGGACATTGTAGTTGGATTCAAATACCCCGCCGAGCGTAGCTTCTCCCTGCTCCGGATACCACCAGCTCAAATCTGCCACGACCACCGTCGGTGATAAATACGTATCAAACTTGAGGGTTTGGTAAATTGCTCGTCCGTTGGGCGTTTCAATTCTCACATTTTGTCCTTCCTTCAATCCTAACTGTGCAGCCGTCTCCGGATGCACACGAGCTAAAGGTTCAGGGTGAGCATTTCGTAGCGGCGAGATCTGGCGGCCATGGGAGAACATGTAGTGCTTGGATTTTGCGGTGGTTAAACGCAAAGGAAATGTCGGATCAACTGCAGCCATCGGCCGGTATACCGGTAGCGGATCCGCGTTCATGGCGGCAAGAACGGCACTGTAGAGCTCAACTTTTCCCGTGTGAGTCGGAAAGCCGTCGGTTAAGTACTTACGGTATCGGTGAGGCGATGCGGGAGGAAGCACCACTTGTTGTGCCTTGACGGTGGCAAAATCCAGCCTCCGGGTTGAAGGAAATCATCCAGTAGGCGGTATCTGACTGAGGATCGAGAACGCCCATAGTCTCACCAATGGCAGCTACGATCTGATGATCAGGGCGTGCATTGCCTGTCTGTGCCAGCTTGGGCTGGTAGCGCACTGAACCGTCAAGTCCCTGTGTTATTCCCTCATACTCCATAAAACTGGCTGCCGGGAAAACGATATCTGCCATCATCGCCGTCGGGGTCATAAAAAGCTCTGACACCGCCAAGAAATCAAGTGCCGACAATGCCTGATGGACGGCATGGGTGTCTGGCCAACTGAGCAGCGGGTTGGCACCCATCACCAATCCCGCCTTTATCGGCATCGGGACACTGTGCAGTATTGCCGGGTGATCCCTTGGTTGGTTGCGCGGAAATATTCCGGCAGTACTGGCGTTCCTGCACTGCATGCCCGCTTCTGCGTCGACAGGGCATGTACTTCCTTGTCGTCATAAGGCCAGCGGCCAGATACGAGAGACGGTGCGTGGCTCTGGAATTGGCCGCCGGGAATATCCAGATTGCCGGTGATCGCCATTAGCATGGCAATGGCGCGGTTGACCTGAAAACTGTCGCTGTTGTGATCAAGGGCATTGCCGCTGATAATTACGGCGGGCTTGGATTGCGCGTACAGGCGGGCAACTGACAGAATTTCTGCTGAACTGATCTGTACCTTTTGTGCCAGTTGTTCGAGATCATAGCGAGCCAGGTGCTGTTTGAGCTGATCAAAACCCTCACACCATTGGGCGACAAATTCATGGTCGTAAAGCTGCTCATCGATAATGATTTTAAGTAGTGCGAGTGCCAAGGCCAGATCTGCCCCCGGCTTAATTGGCAGCCAATGGTTGGCTTTTTTTTAGCGTGGCGGGTGTATTGCGGATCAATGCACACCGTTTTTGCGCCACTTTTCAGCGCAACATTAAGCTGCTTTACATCGCTAAAACGGGTTTTGTATTTATTGACCCCCCAAAGCATAATACAGCGCGTCTGCTCGTTGATATCATGAGATGGGTTGTAGCCGAGGTATATTCGCGGCCGAGTTTGGTCGGTGCCCAGCATACGGTTTCCGGCCCGACGATATTAACGGTTTGTAAGCCATTGGCCAGCCTTAGCAATTGGGTATATATAAAGTCTTTTGAGTAGCCATAGGCCATAAAGACACTATTCTGGCCCCATTGTTGTTGTGAAGCCGTTAGCTGTTTAGCCGTGAACTCAATGGCCTCCTGCCAGCTGATGGTTTTCCATTTTCCCTCGCCACGCCTGCCCACTCGCTTCATCGGTTGGGTTAACCGTTGGGGGTGGTTCATCAGCTCCAACGCATGTAGGCCTTTGCGACAAAGCTGGCCTCCGGATATGGGATCGTGTCGGTCACCAGCGACGCGGCGACTGCCATCAGAGGCGGTGATAATTTTTAACCGACATCCGCTGCCGCAGAGGGCACAGCTTGTGGTAGTGACTTCTGTCTGAGCTGGCCGTAACTTTGATTGACTGAACATTAGTACCTCGAAATAAGACGAATGCTTTTGCCTGGTTTAGGATTTTGCGTCTTGTGGAACACAATATTCAGCAGGGGATGCTTCACTTTTAATTAAGGTTTTCCCCATCCCCACTAACATCAGCGATACAATCGGCGTTAGCCATACATACACAGCATACTGGGCATAGACTAATGGGCTGACACCCAGTGTTGCTGTCATAAATGCGCCCGCAGTTGTCCATGGCAACAACATTCCGGAGGTCATCGAGCCTTCGCTCAGCAGTCGGCTCAGCATTTCAGGCTTGAATCCACGTTCAGCGTACACACCTTTGTACAGCGAGCCATTGAGGATCATCGATAGGTAGACTTCGCTGGTGGCGACATTGGCTAATACGCAGGTACACAATGTGGTGAATACAAGGCTAACGTTGCTTTTGACTCGCGGCAGGATTTTTTTTCCATCAGGACAGCAAGGAAGCCGGCCTTTTCCAGCAGTCCGCCCATGCACAGTGCGACAAAAGCAAGAGAGAAGGTCCACATCATGCTCTGGATACCGCCCCGCATCAGTAGCTTATCCGCCAGTTCGGAGCCTGTAGACTGGGTGAACCCGTAGTTTAAGGCTGCGAAGATATCGGTCAGGCTATTTTGTTGCAGCAAACCGGCGACAAGCGCACCAACCACAACGCCCCCAAATAGTGCGATCTGCGAGGGGATTTTGGCGAACGTCATAGCCAATGTAATGATTATCGGTGCCAGTACTACCAAGTTCATATCAAATGTCTGGCTCAGTGTTGTTTGCAACTCAGCAATGTGCCCAGTTCCGCCTGTTTCTGTACCGACATAAAAGACGCCCATGAAATAGTAAGCAACCGCAGATAACACCAACACGATTTTGTTGACCTTATTGACGGCTTTGAGGTGATTGCCAACACTGGTTCCGGCGGTGGCCGAGGCGAGAATCGTGACATCTGAGACCGGAGATAGATTGACGCCGAATACGCCGCCCGAAATGATCATTCCGGCAATAATAGGAAGCGGCACGCCCAAGCCGATCCCCATACCGATCAGTGCTACCCCGATTGTTGAAGCTGCACCCCAGTTAGTGCCTGTTGCGTAGGTTATCCCGCAACACACCAGAAAACCTGCCGGAAGGAAGAGTTCGGGCGATACCATGTCTAGCCCATAGTAAATCAAAGCCGGAATGGTTCCGGCCAAGATCCATATCCCGATGATCATGCCAATAAGAAGAAATGAAAACATCGCGCCAGTGGCGTTTTTAAGGCTTTCGCCCATGACTTCAATTTGTTGATCAAGGTTATAACCACATCGCCAGCAAAATAGCATTGCTAATACAACGGAAACAATCAGTAGAATATGAACGTCAAGGTTGAATACCATGATGCCAATAATCAGAGATAAGGTAATAAATGAGAGTAAAAATACAGCTTCACTAAAGAATGGTAAGCGCGTGCTAGATGAATGATTTGCCACAATTAATTCCATTAAAGAAATGCTATGGAGGTGCGATTCTAAAGTGTGGTAAATAAATGGTTGTGATATAACTCTTTGTTTTGAAAACTCTTAAGTTCATCGCGTTAAATTTGTTATACAAAGCAAAGTATTGATTTGTCATTGGAGGGATTAGACCGATAAATAGACAACCAGAGAGGATCGTAATGGCGCACGGAGATATTGTCGATCACAGCGCCATGCCGTTCCTGCAGCGCTCGTTTAAATGGGGCGAATAACTAATCCCGATAGGTATAAGCATTTTAAGTTCCTTTCCGGGTTAAATTGCCATTTCTGGTGGAGAGAGCAGCGTTTTGAATTTTTCTTGCCGATAGTGGCATAGAAAATAGGCTTCCTTGACCATAATCACAGCCTGCAGCGGCCAGCAAGGCGCGTTGCTCATTGGTTTCAATTCCTTCGGCGACCACTTTTAAACCAAGTTTATGCGCCATAACAATAATGGCTTCACATACTGCTAAGTCTTCGGAATCAGGTTTAAGGTTACGGACAAATGACTGATCGATTTTGATATTGTCGACGTGGAACTTTTTTTTATGTAGGAAAGCGAAGAGTATCCGGTGCCAAAGTCATCGAGTGAGACTTCAATGCCGGCATCGCGGAATTCAAGCAGCTTGTCAGTGACTGTTGTGCTGGCATCAAGCAGTAGTCCTTCGGTGATCTCAATCGCAATGGCTTGTCCCGGTAGACCTAGTAAGTGGAGGTGGTCTAGCCATCGTGAGATGTCATTTCCCTTGTCGCGGAACTGCAGCGGGGATTTGTTAATACTGATCTGAAAATCAGGGTGATGCAGTTCTCGCCACTTGGCCGTCTGGCGGGCTGCCTGGAGGAAAACCCAGTCACCGAGTTCGATAATAATACCGGTTTCTTCTGCAACCGGAATAAACTCTGCCGGACTGACCATACCGAGAACCGGATGTTGCCAACGGATCAGCGCTTCGGCTTTTGTCATGTATCCTGTTGCCAGCTCGACGATGGGTTGATAGTGAAGCTGTAATTGGTTGCTGTTAAGTGCAAGCCGCAGTTCATTAGCCAGTTGTCGACGGTATAGTGCTTTTTCCTGCATCGATGTTGTGAAATAGCGGTAGCAGTTACGCCCTTGCTCTTTGGCTGCATACATGGCCTGATCGGCGTTTTTCAGCAGGGTATCGGCTTTCATTCCGTCTTCAGGGTAGAGGGTAATGCCAATACTCGGTGAAATATAGATAGTCTCAACACCCAGCGTGAATGGGACAGAAAATTGGTAGAGGATTTCTTGCGCTACGTGTTCTGCACTGTGAGTATTGTCTTGTTCGCTGAGAATCACCGTAAACTCATCACCGCCTAGGCGTGAAACGGTATCGGTATCGCGGACACAGTTGCGCAGGCGCTGTGCAACGTCGACAAGCAGCTGGTCACCGATGTTATGTCCAAGGGTATCGTTGACTTCCTTAAAATGGTCTAGGTCAAGAAATAACAAGGCCATTGGTCGGTTAGCCCGGCGCGCTTTTTTTTCTTTTCTTGATCCAGTTGGTTAAGGAACATATGGCGGTTGGGTAAGCCTGTCAATGCGTCAAAGTTGGCTTGGGTCCAGATGATTTCATCAGACTTTTTCTTGTCTGAAATATCTGAGAATTGGGCTACCCTGCGATGCGTTGCGCCGTCGCTATTGTAAATGGAATTGACCGTCAGTAAGGCAGTATATGTTTTTCCACTTTTGTGGTGCTTTTGGATCTCACCTTGCCAATGTCCGTTGTTATTGAGGGTCCGTAGCATGTCTTGTATGACATTGTCGCTCTGATGACGCGATACCAGCAGTTTGGGGCTTTTGCCTTTTACGTCAGCCAGCGAGTAGCCGGTAATCTCAGTAAAGGCAGGGTTCGTAGTAATGATTTCACCATCGCTGTCGGTAACAACCATAGCCTCGCTGCTGTTCTGGTAGACCATAGAGGCCAGCTGCATGGATTCTTCGGCAAGCTTGCGCTCGGTGATGTCCAACATACCGGCAATCGCAAACTGGACTTTCCCTTTGACCCGATAACAGGCAATTGTCATATGAACATAGACAATATCGCCATCGTTGCGGATAAAACGTTTATCCAACGAATAGCCGTCAATTTCACCAGCCATCATTTGCTCAAATTGTTTCAAATCTAGCTGCAAATCATCGGGGTGGCTGAGTTCAGGCCAGGTTAAGTGAAGTAGCTTATCTTCGCTGTAGCCCAGCATTTCGCACAGCCGTGGGTTAACACGCAGCCAATTTTTTTTGGGATGAGTGATAGCAATCCCTATGTTGCCCAGATCAAATTGGGAACGAAACAGGAATTCACTCTCTTTCAATGCTTCAGATGTTTGATCTCTTTGTAGCCGCCGGACAAACAGCATCCCCATTGCAACAGTTATCAGCGGATAAATGAGCAATACCGGAAAGGCAATATTCGAGAGCACCTGCAATGCTACATTGAAAGGCAGTGTGAACATCAGCGCCAGCATAACGGTGTGGACAATGATCCCGAATATGTAAATCTCGCGGTGGATAATTCTGTTAACGGACGGCGGCGGTAATAGTGCCAGGCTATTCCCAGAGCGCCAGAAGCAATGATAACTGTAACGCCGGTTATTGCTGCTTCACCACCTTGGTAAAGACGCAAGGTGGCGGTCATTGCCATCGCAATTACTGTGGGGATAGGGCCGAAGAAAAGGCCGGAGATACTGAGTAGTACCGAGCGAGTATCAAATATTATTCCCGGAGCATACTCCCATGGCGTGAGCATAATGACAGTGCCGATCAGCCTAGGGCAAAGCCCATGAAGACCTTCCAGAGCGAGTCGAACGAGTTACGGCTGCGACTGGTTGCCATGTCGTAGATAAAATCATTGCCAACAGCAAGGTGGCATTGTGGGTTAGAGCGAGAAGGCTGGCGTGATTCATGCCAAGGTTGGTCTCTTATCTATTGGACGGGTGAGTGTAATTTTTTTTGTTACACTATTTTTCCAAATGATAACAATTTATGACAGGCTTTGAATATAGCCCTTTATAGTATTGTTGGCTTTTACATGGCAGGAAACCACACTTAGATCACATTTTAATTCGGTATTGATACGGTTTCCATTGTTTGGCTAAAACGGTTTAGCAATAATGGGGCTGATTAAATTTTTGGAGTTGAACAAGATGGCTAGAGTGTGGGTTACTGGGGATGCAGTGGTTGATTTGATCCCTGAGGGAGCAGAAACTTATCTGAAGTGTCCGGGTGGTGCGCCGGCCAACGTCGCGGTGGGAGTTTCACGTCTTGGCGGCGATAGTGCTTTCTTCGGTCGTGTCGGAGAAGATCCGTTAGGGCGTTTTATGAAAGAGGTGCTTACTGCTGAAAGAGTGAATACCGAAAAGATGATCCTAGATGCTCATCAGCGTACTTCTACTGTGATAGTCGATTTGGATGACGATGGTGAGCGTAGCTTCACCTTTATGGTTAAGCCAAGTGCTGATCAGTTTACTGTGCCGGAAGACGTACCTGCATTCCAGCCGGGTGAATGGCTGCATGTTTGCTCAATCGCTTTGGCGAATGAGCCTTCTCGTTCGACAACCCTTAATGCGATGAAAGCAATGAGAGCGGCCGGTGGTTTTGTTTCGTTTGATCCAAACCTACGAGAAGAAGTGTGGGTAAAGCCCGAAGAATTGAAGCCGATGGTACTGGAAGCCGTTGCGCAGGCTGACGTGGTGAAATTCTCCGATGACGAGCTATTGTTTATTACGGAAAAAGACTGTCTGCAGTCGGCACTGGTTTGGTTACACGAGAGTTTCAATCTACCGTTGGTGATTATTACCCAGGGCAAAAAAAAGGGGCGCTGGTGGTCCAGGCTGAGTGTCAGCAACTGGTGGCGGGACGTCCTGTTAGCCCGGTTGATACAACAGGTGCCGGTGATGCTTTTGTCGGGGGCTTGCTAGCTGGCCTTGCTATGAGTGATGACTGGCAGCAGGCAGATAAACTATTGGATATTATCAAGCAAGCCAATGCCTGTGGTGCGCTTGCCACAACCGCAAAGGGGGCAATGACGGCCTTGCCTACAGCCAATGAACTGACTGCGTTTCTTGCAGAGTAGGGAAGTGACAGACATAAAAAAAACCGGGCCAAGGCCCGGTTTAATATTTCAATCAAAGAGTTCAGTATTAAGCTAGTGCTTCCATCTGACCTTTGATGATTTCAGAGTGAGTACCGAATACTGCCTGGAAGTTGTCGCCTTTCTCGAATACACCGGCTGCACCAAGTGCTTTCAGACGAGCAGTGTCAACTTTAGAGCCATCGACAACTGTTACACGTAGACGAGTGATACAAGCTTCAAGGTCTTTGATGTTTGCTTTGCCGCCGAATGCTTGAGTGATTTCGATAGCAAGGCCGTCAGAACCTGTGTTTACTTCAACCTTAGACTCTTCTTCGTCTTCACGACCCACTGTTTTCAGGTCAAGCGCTTTGATTAGCGTAACGAATACTAGGAAGTAGATAACCGCGTAGACAACACCGATTACTGGTAGCAACCAACCGTTAGTTGACTGACCGAACAGTAGGGTAAAGTCAAACAGACCGTGGCTGAAAGTAGTACCGTGCTTAATGCCTAGCAGAATCATTACTACGAATGCAGAACCGCTAGTAGTGCGTGAGCAACGTAAAGAATCGGAGCAACGAACAGGAATGCGAACTCAATTGGTTCAGTGATACCTGTTAGGAACGATGTCAGTGCAGCAGAACCTAGGATTGAAGCAACTTTTAGCTTGTTCTCAGGCTTAGCTGTTACGTACATGGCAAGACATGCTGCAGGTAGACCGAACATCTTGAACATGTAACCACCAGCCAGGTTACCCGCTGTACCATCACCTGCTAGGTAGCGAGGGATTTCACCGCGAACAACTTCACCAGCAGCTGTTGTGAACTCACCAACTTCGTAGAAGAAAGGTGCATTCCAGATGTGGTGCAGACCGAATGGGATTAGAGAACGCTCAACAATACCGTAGATACCAAATGCAACTTCTGGAGACTGGTATGCAGCCCACTCAGAGAAAGTATGGATACCTGCACCGATTGGTTGCCAAACGATAGCAAGGATAGCTGCTACCACACATGCTGCCAGTGAGGTTACGATTGGAACGAAGCGTTTACCGCCGAAGAAGCCAAGGTAAGTTGGTAGCTTAATATCGTGATATTTGTTGAAAAGTTGTGCGGCTACCAAGCCCATGATGACACCACCAAATACACCGGTATCAGTACCTTCAGCAACAACACCCAGTACGCGGGTCATTGTTAGGTAACCAAGACCAGCTGCCAGAGCGGCAACACCGTCGTTTTTGGTAAAGCCTAGTGCAACACCGATGGCAAATAGCAATGCCATGTTGGCGAACACACCCAGACCGGCCTCGGTCATTACCTGTGCTACGATTTCAGGTAGGAATTTAGCAACTTCCGAGTTACCACCGATACCTAGAAGGATACCTGCTGCTGGCATACATGCTACAGGTAGCATGAGCTACGCCCCATTTTTTTTGCATAGTACTAAAAACGTTCATTTGAACCCCCATTCATTATGAACTTTATGACAATATTTTTAGATTAAATATATAATTAAAAATGCTTAGTAACGCTAAAATTAAGATATCTAGTGAGTGATCTAGACAAATAATAAAGCGGTGTAACTGTTAAGATATCAGGTGAGTATTAATTCAATCGTATTAAACCAATAAACCCTACTGATTATCCTTGTTCAAAAAAAACACGTCTAACGAAAACGTGAAGAACCTTCTTAATGCTACTTTTATTTAAGTTTTATTAATTAGAGTTCTATCGTTCTATGTCTCTCCAATTGATGTAGCTAATCATATGTCAGGTTTGAAAATAATTACGAGTTGTACGTCACACTGGATGTAACATAGTGTAATTTATAGTTTCTTTAGGTAACGAAAAAAAAGCGCCAATGTAAGTGTTACGTAACTTTGATTAAGTTAAACGGTAATGAATAGCCATGGTGGAAAGATGATATTTTAAATTAAGATGCTGATTGTTATGGATATAATCTGTCGGGTTGTGTGATTTTTCTTTGTTACATTGCTGAACGTTGAAAGGTACAGGCGAAACATTATTCAAATTGTGAACATTATAACAGGGTATGATGTGAAACAATGCACTTATTGTCGGTAGCCTTGTTCCTTACATATTGGAATTTTTTTTATTGCGGGCAATATTAAAGTTAGCTGTCAACTGGGTATTATTTTTTTTATCCAAGATTGCATTTTAAAGTTTAACAACGAGTATTGAAAGGCACACGATTATAAATAGTAAGAAGGGAAGGTTAGGTTAGTTATTCTATTACAGTGCTGGTGAGCAAGTTCTGTGGAACATCATCAGCACTATATAAAATTATTAATCTATATTTTTCTTATAAAGGTTAGTTAAGTGCCCAAAACGTTGTTGGTTGCCAAAGCTGCGGTTGCTTGGCAATGAATTGCATGCGTGTTGCATTCTCGGGCGTGAACACTCTGGCTGTCATGACGTATTCACCGCCATTAATAAAGAGTTCTAGTGAAGAGCGATCAGCCAGTACCTGGACATCAACATTATTACCGCTATGCCACGGTATCTCTCGAACAAGCTCGCCGTCAGTTGGCAGTGCTTGACTGCGATCGAGCAGAATACGTTGGTTATCGGCATCAAGGACAAAATCGCAGTACTGCTTGCCATTGTCCATCAGACGAAGTGTTACCAGCCAGTTTCCGGCCATATCAGTGTCGTTTTCAATTCATAATTTTTGCTGTCGAGCTGTAGTGTATGACAAGACGATTCAAGGCGAGGCACGTGACTTGCTCTTTTCCTCGCAGCGTTTGCAGTTCGCGGGCCGGGCGTTGATATAGCTTACCGTTTTCCCAGCTTAGTTCACGTAAGCAGGTCAGCTGGTGAAGCCAGCCATCTTGGTTGCTCGGTTGTTCGGTTTCATCGGGTAGTCCCATCCAGCCGATAAGCAAACGACGCCGTCCGGGGTTTCGGCAGTTTGCGGGGCATAGAAGTCAAAGCCAAAATCGAGGGTGGCAAAATCACCCATGGTTAGGTTGTCTTGCCTGTCCAGCTCGGCTTTGACATAACCGTTATGGTGAGGAATGTTGTAGTGCTCGCTGGGTGATTCAATACCCTGCGGACAGATAATTCCCACCAGCTGGCCATCTAGTTCAAACAGATCCGGGCATTCCCACATGTAACCAAACTGACCGAGCTCATCGCCGTACAGGCCTCTATAGGACCAGTTGTACAGGTCATCAGAACGGTAAATGGCAAGGCGGCCTTGAAGCTGGTTGTCTGTTGTCTGTTGTTGGGCGCCTAACAACATCAGCCAATGATCACCGTGTCGGACAAGTTTCGGATCGCGGCAGTGGGGGGTCACTGATGGCGGTAGTTTGTCGATAACAGGTCCATGCTTAATGAAGTGAAGGCCATCTTTCGATGTTGCCAGGCATTGGGTAGTAATACGGTCGCGTTGTTCGCCGATACGGACATTACCTGTATAGAACAGCATCAGTTCATCGTTATTGCTGACGGCATGGCCGGAAAATACCCCATGGCTGTCGAACCAGTCTGACGGGCACAGTGCTATTCGCTGGGTCGTCCAGCTCACCAGATCGGTGCTGGTAACATGAGCCAGTATTTATCCTTGTGGTCGCAATCGAAAGGATAGACCTGATAGAAAAGGTGGTACTCGCCCTGATGGAATATAAAGCCGTTTGGATCATTGAGTAGGCCCTGGGGCGGTGCAATATGCCATGTAGGACGATGGGCCGAAGCTGATATTTCCTGAACCTCTAGTAGCTGTTTTCGTTGGTTGGCCTCAATGAACTGGCCGAGCTGCTGCCATTCCTGCTCCGTGAGAAAGGACTCAGGTTGCCAGCTTAGCTGAGATAGCAGGTTATTAAAGGGCAGCTCGGCAGCGGCTGAAGAGCGAAGAGACGGATCCTTCAGCTCGATGATTACCTGCTCCTCAACACGAAGGCTCGCAGTAAATTGTCGTTGCCACCGCAAGCGGTGATCAGTTCTGTCAGTGTCATTGGTGATAGCCTTAAATTGCTAGCTGGTGTTGCGCATAGCAATATGCAGATTTAAATATTTCGGGAACGTTCCAAAAATAGAGCAGAATTGAGGTTGAAGCAAGTTGCGATTGTGATAATCGCAAAGCTCAACGAAAAAAAATGTGCGGAGGATCGAACTATAGTTCGGGAATGTGGCTTTGGAAATGGGGAAGGGCGGTTTAGCAGCTCTGTCGCGGCACCCAGTCAAAGCCCAATACCAGCTTGGCAACCTGACTTCGACCTTGCTCAATGATTTCAAGTAGCATTTTGGCAGCATTACTGCCCGCTGGCTCAAAGGCATAGGCAAAAGTTGACAGGCCCGGTGTAACAACTGACGCCATTTCATCGTTGCCGACACCGACAACCTTGATGTCCTTGCCCGGCTTGAGTCCTACGGCTGTAATGGCCTGTATCGCGCCGATGGCAATCCGGTCTGTGGCACAGAATACCCCGTCAGGCCGTTGATTGTCAGCCAGTAGTCGGGTCATTTCCTCGCGGCCGGAATCAATCGAGAATTGGCCTTGAGTATGAAACTGCGGTGTTGATAAGCCTAAATGATTCAATGCATTAGAAAATCCATCATAGCGCTGGCGGTCAACAGCGATATCGTCGCTCTGAACACCTAGAAAGCCGACAGAACGGCAACCGGCGCGTTGAAGCTGTTCGGCTGCGCAGTAGCCAACTCGGTAATCATCATGAATGACGCTGGGAATGTTATAGCCTGAGCCGTCCTGACCAATTAACACGACAGGCGCCTTGGATCGCTTGATCGCCGTGATCAACTCATCATCAATATGGGTAGCAAACATCACAATGCCCTCAACCCGCTTTTGGTTGAATAACTCGATGTACTGGATCTCTTTGCCTGCTTCTAGCCCGCTGTTGGCCAGTAATACGTGCTTGCCTGCCTGCTCAAAGGTTTTGCTGAGGCCGTCAACGCCTTGTGAGACTGCATTTGACGCAACGCGGGGTACGATGATACCAATCAAGTTGGTTTTATTAGATTTTAAATCTTTAGCGACTTGGTTGACCACATATCCGCATTCTTCAATCGCGCGGCGTACTTTAATTTTGGTGGCTTCTTTTACGCCATATTCGTCATTAATTGCTCTAGAAACCGTGGACTTAGACACCCCGGCTAGACGCGCGACGTCGTGTAAGCTCGCCATAAATACTCCTTTGTTTTGGTCATGATCATCCACATTCGGGATAGTTTGCAATTGAGATCCGCTTTTGGCCCCTAATTGAGTGATGGTGATCACAATAAATAGTTAATGATCGTTTTTTTTGGCCGATCGGCCTCACACATGAAAATTAGGGGGTTGACGGAATTAGGTTCATCAATAAGACTTAATTTCGGTAACGTTCCCGAAATCAAAAATACTGCTCCACCCCCGCAGTATCGAGATGGGGTGTTAACGATGCAAACCACATAAGTGCTTGACCTAAGCTTAGGGTTAAGATGTATTGAAACGGTCTGAGCGTGAATCCTGTTCACGACGGAGGTATATAAGATGGACTTTCCTGTCATTGCCCGACAATTAATCGAAAAACTGGGCGGAAAAGAGAATATTGCAGCTGCTGCGCACTGCGCAACGCGTCTTCGTTTGGCGTTACATGATGAGAACAAAGCAGATCTCAAGGCTATCGATGACATCGATGGCGTGAAGGGTCAGTTCAAGGTGGCGGGTCAAATCCAAATCATTTTTGGTTCTGGCATTGTCAATCAGGTCTATGCTGCGATGGCAGAGCAGACAGGCCAGACTGAGATGTCGACCAAGGATGTCGCTTCTGTCGGTGCTGAAAAGCAGAATATTGTGCAGCGCGCGGTAAAAGGGCTGTCAGATATTTTTGTTCCGATCATTCCGGCCATTGTCGCCGGTGGTTTGTTGATGGGTCTGTTTAATGTTTTGACCGCGACGGGCTTGTTTATTGACGGCCAGTCACTGATTGATGCCTACCCGGGAATGGCTGATCTGGCTCGATGATCAATACCTTTGCCAACGCGCCATTCGTTTATCTTCCTGTTCTGTTAGCGTTCTCGGCAAGTAAGAAATTTGGCGGCAACCCGTACCTTGGAGCGGCGCTGGGTATGCTGATGGTTCACCCGGATCTGCTTAATGGCTGGGGATTCGGTGGTGCCAGTGTTAGTGGCGATATCCCTGTCTGGAACATCTTCGGTTTTGAAATCCAGAAAGTGGGTTACCAGGGTTCGGTACTGCCGGTACTGGTATCTGCCTTCATTCTGGCAAAAGTCGAGAATGGACTGCGCAAGGTGGTTCCATCGGTATTGGATAACCTGTTGACGCCAATGCTGGCTATTTTCATTACCGGTTTCCTGACCTTCACGCTAGTCGGTCCAATCACCCGTGATGCAGGCTTCCTGTTAGGCGACGGCTTGAACTGGCTGTACGAATCGGCTGGCTTTATCGGTGGTGCGTTATTTGGTTTGGTCTATGCGCCGTTTGTTATTACCGGCATGCACCACAGCTTCATTGCTTTCGAAACGCAGTTACTGGCGGACATCGCGATAACCGGTGGTACCTTTATCTTTCCAATTGCCGCCATGTCTAACGTGGCGCAAGGTGCAGCGTGTCTGGCCTTTGGGTTTACTACCAAAGATGTCAAAGCCAAGGGGATTGCGATGCCGTCGGGTGTTACTGCGCTGCTGGGTATTACCGAACCGGCAATGTTTGGCGTGAACCTCAAATATCGCTACCCGTTCATTGCTGCCGTGATTGGTGCTGCCTCGGCGAGTGCGTTCATTACCCTGTTCAAGGTCAAGGCAACAGCGTTGGGTGCGGCTGGCCTGCCGGGTATCATATCCATTAGCCAGATAGTGTGTGGTACTACGTTGTGGGAATGGTAATTTCGTTTGCCATAGCCTTTGGCTTGACACTGGTATTGGGTACGCGTGCAAAGTTTAAATCAACGGCGGTAGTGGTGTAGAAGCTAGCGTTGATCAATTAGGTAGTATTACAGGAGCCGGCATTGAGTCGGCTTTTTTTTGGCGCAACGCAAAAGACATAGTTCGTACTCCAGTTCGAGGCCTGGAATTTATAGCATTGCGGTACCTGTGAAACAAGCCTAGGATAATTGCCAGTTCAAGATGAAATAATTGTTAGATGGAGTTTGACCAGTATGGTGGCAACAGTTGAAGTAAGCCCGCAAGGTCCGCAGTTTTCTGAGTTGGTACAGGGATATTGGCGTTTGGCGGACTGGCAGATGAGCCGGCACAGCGACTTAGCTTTCTTAAGCAACACATTGAGCTGGGAATTTCGACAGTCGATCACGCTGATATCTATGGTAATTACAGCTGTGAGGCGCTATTTGGTGAAGCACTGGCGCTGGAGCCGAGTATTCGCGAGCAGATTGAGATTGTCACAAAGTGCGATATCAAGTTGTGTTCCGAGCAATTTCCCAGCCGTAAAATCAACCATTACGATACCGGCAAGGCCCACATTGTTGAGTCAGTTAATAACTCATTGTCGCGGCTGCAGGTCGAGAATATTGATGTTTTGCTGATCCACCGTCCGGATGTCTTGATGGATGCGGATGAAGTAGCCGAAGCATTTGCCGAACTAAAACAACAAGGCAAGGTGAATCACTTCGGTGTATCGAATTTTTCGTCGTCACAGTTTGATCTGCTGCAATCTCGCCTTGAAGCACCATTGGTAACCAATCAGGTGGAAATTAATCCGCTGAATTTTGAGGTGGCTCATGATGGCACCCTCGATCAGCTGCAGTTGAAACGAACCAAACCGATGGCGTGGTCCTGCCTTGCTGGCGGCGACATTTTTTTCGGGTCAGTCAGAGCAACAGGTACGAGTTCGTAACGAGCTTGAACTGATTCGCGAAGAAGTGGGGGCGAACAGTATTGATCAGGTCATTTACGCCTGGGTTCGCCGCTTGCCGTCGAAACCATTGCCAATAATCGGCTCGGGTAAAATTGAGCGAGTGCAGGCCGCTATTGCAGCACTGGATATCGAGCTGAGTCGCGAGCAGTGGTTCCGCGTCTGGGCCGCTTCCATGGGCCATGGCGTGCCATAAGCCATAAGCCTTGTAGACCTTGTAGAATACCGGTAAGGCCTCGTAGAGAGGCCTTATTCTAATCAAGCCTACTCCAGTACTGGTGATTTAAATCCTTCAGGTTTGAGGGTGATCACCGAGCATTGAATTTTATCCAGCATGTATTCGGCTGTGTTACCCATAACGAAGCCTGCAATCCCCGTTCTGCATACGCTTCCCATGATTACCAGGTCGACATCATGGCTGTTGATATAATCTGGTAAGATCTTCTTCGCATCCCCTTCAAGCATGGTAATTTCAACCGATGTCTTTGAGTTGGCATAGGGCTCCAACAAGGCTTCGAGGCGGGATGCCCTGTCTTCGCGTAATTTTTTTTGGCAATAACCGCGATTTCCAAATCATCACAACGATTCCACTCACGCAGGTATCCCTCGCTTTCTAGTCGCCAGGCGTGACAGAGGTAGAGGGTGGCTTGGTTCATGCTGGCAAACTCAAAAGCGTGCTGGAGGATTTTCTCGTTAAGCTCTGTCAGATCGGTACCTGTGACATCAATGGCTGCAACTACTTTTTTTTAATTAGTTGAGGCTCTAGCAAAGGATGGATAGTCCAAAGGGGGATGTCAGATTCTCGCATTAAATGACGAGTCGAGGTGCCCCATTGGCAAGCTGTTTCCTTATTATCGCGATGGGCATCAATAACGATGAGATCACTGGAGGTCTTGGCGGCACCCTTGATGATTTCAATGTATGGAATACCGGTCACGACGATGGCGTCAAATTCAATGTCGGGATATTGGGGGCTTAATATTGCGATGTGTTCTGCAAGCTCTTTCTCACACTGACGAGTTGCGTTATCGAGTAGATTCAACGTTGATACCGAGTAGCGGCTAAGATCTTCCATCTCAGCCAGTTTTTCAATGACGGTGAAAAGAGTAACGCTGGCTTTCTCCTGATTGGCGAATTGCAGTGCCTGATGAAAAGCTGAGCCGATAGGTTGCTTGGGCGCAAGAGGAAAGAGTAAACGTCGGTAAGACATAGTGGCCTCCTTGAATGGGTGATAAATAGCTTGGCTCTATTTAGTTTTACTGATTATGGCGCGCTCTCAACTTCAAATTACAGTTTTATTATTAAATGATGTATCAGTTTCTGGATTCGCGCACCCGATAGTGGTAGTTGACGATAACTACCCCTTGATATTCAATTTGGCCGGGTACGCGGGACAGTTCACGTACCATTACATAACTGTTGTCGATCTTGATTGACCTGACATCAAGCCGTGAGGGCGGTACCCGCAATGTTCGGCTTAAATCAAAGGATTTCTGGCTATTAATATCAGCATAATGGTATGTCCTTCCTGGTAGGCACTCTTTTTTTGTGTTCGAC
>LLEN01000029.1_pt1 | contig 28780 bp, 34 predicted proteins | sample 595881 | NCBI WGS metagenome assembly LLEN01 (sample SAMN02919314, study PRJNA255460) | bioreactor metagenome | biome: chemostat; feature: culture 2012_10.3; material: sediment; isolation source: day86 10degC chemostat 2012 inoculated with Wadden Sea sediment taken from... | place: Germany: Bremen ...
CGACCTGAAGCGCGTGGTTTCCAGTTGTTTATGACTCGCTCTAAATCTGAAATGCTTACTGAGCTATTCCGTATTGAAGTGCCGGAAATTGGCGAGGAGCTGATCGAACTGATGGGCGCGGCTCGCGATCCAGGTTCACGTGCAAAAATTGCGGTGAAGACTAACGATAAGCGTATCGATCCAGTGGGTGCGTGTGTTGGTATGCGTGGCGCACGTGTTCAGGCTGTTTCTGGCGATCTTGGCGGTGAGCGTATCGATATCGTGCTTTGGGACGAGAACTCGGCACAATATGTAATCAACGCGATGGCTCCGGCAGAAGTTAGCTCAATCATCGTTGATGAAGACAACCATACTATGGACATTGCTGTCGAGAAAGATAACCTTGCTCAGGCAATCGGCCGTAATGGTCAGAACGTGCGTCTGGCCTCTCAGCTAACAGGCTGGGAACTGAATGTAATGACTGTAGAAGATCTGCAGAAAAAAAACATCAGGAAGAAGCACTGGAATCGATTGAGCTGTTTACTAAACATCTTGATCTTGATGAAGACTTCGCAACTGTACTTGTTGAAGAAGGTTTCACCACACTTGAAGAAATCGCTTACGTACCAGTTAACGAGCTAATGAGCGTTGATGGTCTTGATGAAGACATGGTCGACGAACTTCGTAACCGTGCTAAAGAAGCGTTGACAACGCTTGCTCTTGCTCAAGAAGAGTCTTTTGAAGGTGTAGAACCTGCTGATGACCTGCTTGGCCTTGACGGTCTTGAGCGCGAAATGGCGTTCAAACTGGCTGCGAAAGGTGTAAGCACGCTTGAAGATCTGGCGGATCAGGGAACAGATGACCTGACCGACATCGAAGGCATGGACGAAGCTAAAGCGGGTGAGCTGATTATGGCAGCGCGCAATATTTGCTGGTTCAGCGACGAAGCGTAAATTTTAAAAGCAAGGGAGGAGCAGCATGTCAGAGGTTACAGTTAAAGCATTAGCCGAGGAAATTGGTACTCCGATTGATCGTTTGCTTCAACAGTTTGCCGATGCTGGTATCAGCAAGAAAGCTGAAGGAAGCGTAAGCCAACAGGAAAAGCAGTCTTTGCTATCTCACCTAAAGAAAGAACATGGTGGTGACAGCAGTACTGGCGAGGCACCTACACGCCTTACTATGCAACGTAAAACTCGAAGCACTCTGAGTGTATCGGGTTCTGGCGGCAAAAGTAAAAGTGTGCAGGTAGAGGTGCGCAAAAAGCGCACTTACGTTAAACGTTCTGCGCTTGAAGAAGAGCAGCGCGTCGCTGAAGATGCGAAACGCCAAGCGGAAGATGTTGCTCAGCGTGAAACTGAAGAAGCCGCTAAACGTGCAGCAGATGATGTTGCTAAGAATCAAGCGGAACAGCAGGCAAAACGTGAAGCTGAAGAAGCAGCAAAGCGTTTAGCTGAAGATAAGCGTTTAGCTGAAGAAAAAGCTAAACAAGATGCAGAACACAAGGCTAAACGTGACGCTGAGGATAAGCCGGATCGTGACGCTAAGGACAAGCGCTTAGTTGAAGAAAAAGCTAAACGCGCCGTCGCTGACCAACAGGCTAAAAATGATGCTGAGGCGCTACAACGTCGCCGGGAAGAGGAAGCCAAGCGTAAAGCCGAAGAAGAGAGTCAGCGCCAGCTAGAAGAGGCACGCAAAATGGCAGAACAAAACGAAAAGAACTGGTCAAAACCTGAACAGGCGACAACCAGTATGGAAAAAAAACAGATTACCACGTTACGACATCAACTCATGCCCGCGCAGCGGAAGATGAGCAAGATCGCAAGGAAGAAGGCGGTCGTCGTAAGAAGAAAAAAAACCAGCAGCGAAGGCTGATGACCGCAATAAAGGTCGTGGCGGACGTAACCAGCGTGGTGGCCGTGGTAGAAAGAAACCACAGGTTAACGCACCATCATCAATGCAGCATGGCTTTGATAAGACAGCAACAGTTGCTAAATCTGATGTTGTTATTGGTGAAACCATTGTTGTTTCTGAACTGGCTAACAAAATGTCAGTGAAAGCGACAGAAATCATCAAAGCGATGATGAAAATGGGCGCAATGGTTACCATTAACCAGGTTATTGACCAAGAAACAGCGCAGCTAGTTGCTGAGGAAATGGGTCACAAAGTTATTCTTCGTAAAGAGAATGAGCTTGAAGAAGCGATCATGTCTGATCGTGACGAGAATGCAGTTACTGAATCTCGTGCACCTGTTGTAACTATCATGGGCCACGTTGACCACGGTAAAACATCAACACTTGATTACATTCGTAAAGCGCACGTAGCTTCAGGCGAAGCCGGCGGTATTACCCAGCATATCGGTGCATACCACGTTGAAACTGGCAACGGTATGATCACTTTCCTTGATACTCCTGGACACGCCGCGTTTACCGCAATGCGTGCTCGTGGTGCTCAAGCAACAGATATCGTTGTACTGGTTGTCGCAGCAGATGATGGCGTGATGCCACAAACAATTGAAGCTATCCAGCACGCTAAAGCAGCCGGTGTACCTCTGATTGTTGCTGTAAACAAGATTGATAAAGAAGACGCTAACCCAGACAACGTTAAAAACGAGCTGGCTCAGTACAATGTTATTCCTGAAGAGTGGGGCGGTGAGAACATGTTTGTTCACATCTCTGCGAAACAAGGTACTAACATTGACGGCCTGCTAGAAGCTATCTTGCTTCAGTCTGAAATTCTTGAGCTGACAGCAGTTAAAGAAGGTATGGCAAGCGGTGTTGTTGTTGAATCTCGTCTTGATAAAGGTCGTGGTCCAGTTGCAACTGTTCTAGTTCAGTCTGGTACGCTACGTAAGGGCGATATCGTTCTTTGTGGCCTTGAGCATGGCCGTGTTCGTGCAATGCGTGATGAGCTAGGTCAAGACATCGAGTCTGCGGGTCCTTCTATCCCGGTAGAGATCCTTGGTCTTTCAGGCGTTCCTGCATCAGGTGACGAAGCAACGGTTGTACGTGATGAGCGTAAAGCACGTGAAGTTGCACTTTATCGTCAGGGTAAATTCCGTGATGTTAAACTAGCACGCCAGCAGAAAGCGAAACTTGAAAACATGTTCTCTAACATGACCGCAGGTGACGTTGCTGAATTGAACGTAGTACTGAAAGCCGATGTACAGGGTTCTATCGAAGCGATTGCTGATTCACTACTGAAACTGTCTACAGATGAAGTTAAAGTGAACGTTGTTGGTTCTGGTGTTGGTGGTATTACCGAAACTGATGCAGTACTTGCTGCGGCATCTAACGCTATTATTCTTGGTTTCAACGTTCGTGCTGATGTTCCGGCTCGCCGTATGATTGAGAATGAAAACCTAGATCTACGTTACTACTCAATCATCTATCAGCTGATTGACGAAGTGAAAGCGGCAATGGGCGGCATGCTTGCTCCTGAATTCCGTCAGGAAATCATTGGCCTTGCTGAAGTACGTGATGTGTTCAAGTCACCTAAGATTGGCGCTATCGCTGGTTGTATGGTTACCGAAGGTACCATCAAGCGTAGCAACCCTATCCGTGTTCTACGTGATAATGTTGTTATCTACGAAGGTGAGCTAGAATCACTACGTCGCTTCAAAGACGATGTGCCTGAAGTTAAGAACGGCTACGAGTGTGGTATCGGCGTTAAGAACTACAATGATGTTCGCGTTGGTGACCAGATTGAAGTTTATGAAATCGTTGAGATTCAACGTACTCTGGACTAATTGCCAAGGTTGTTGCTTTTCTAGATAAAATAAATAATCCAATGGGGAGCTTCGGCTCCCCATTCTGTCAAGAGAGCCTTACTCTTTAAGAGCTCTCTTCTTTAAGAGAGATAAATAAAATGGCAAAAGAATTCAGTCGAACTCAACGCGTTGCACAGCAGTTACAAAAAGAACTGGCTGTTATCTTGCAGCGTGAATTAAAAGACCCACGAGTGGGCATGACAACCATCTCAAGTGTTGAAGTCTCTCGTGACATGGGATACGCAAAAGTTTACGTCACTTTTTTTTAACGATTGGTGAGCAAACCCCTGAAGGCAGCCTTGAAGTATTGCGTGAAATGGCACCGTACATTCGCTCATTGCTGGGTAAGCAAATCCGCCTGCGTGTTACACCTGAACTTACGTTTATCTTTGATAAGTCTCTGACTGAAGGTATGCGTATTTCTAACCTCGTTTCTAACGCCGTTCGCGATGACGAAGAGCGTCGTGTCGACGAAGAAGACACGTCTTCAGACAAAGGCGAGGAATAAGTCATGGCACGTCGTCGTAAAGGCCGTCCAATTGATGGAGTGATTTTACTCGACAAGCCAACGAGTATTTCCTCAAACGATGCACTGCAGAAAGTAAAGCGTATCTTCTTTGCACAAAAGGCGGGTCATACTGGTGCGTTAGATCCATTAGCTACCGGCATGTTGCCTATCTGCTTTGGTGAAGCGACGAAGTTTTCTCAGTTTCTGCTTGATTCAGACAAGCGCTACCGTGTCATTGCCAAATTGGGTGAACGTACCGATACGTCGGACTCCGACGGAGAAGTCGTCGAAACTCGTGAAGTGAAAGTAGATCGTGGTCAGTTGGAGCGTTGCATTGCTAAGTTCCGTGGTACAACAGATCAAATTCCGTCGATGTACTCGGCGCTGAAGTACCAAGGCCGCAAGCTGTATGAATATGCCCGTGAAGGAATTGAGGTTCCTCGTGAGTCTCGTAAGATTACGGTGTTCTCTGTGGACCTTATCCGCTTTGACAGCAACGAAGTCGAAATGGAACTGCATGTATCGAAAGGCACTTACATCCGTACGATTGTCGACGACCTTGGCGAAATGCTAGGTTGTGGTGCGCATGTTACTTACCTACGCCGTACTGGGGTTTCTAACTTTCCGATGGAACGTGTAGTGACGCTGGAGCAGTTACAGGCACTACTAGATCAGGCCAATGAGCAGGAAATCTCACCAAGCGAATTACTTGATCCGCTACTGCTGCCTACTGATAGTGCGGTACAGGACTTGCCGGAAGTGAACATCTTGCCTGCGTTGGCAGTATACATCCTCAACGGTAACCCGGTTCAAGCCGGCCGCGTGCCTGAAACGGGTACTTGGTTCGTATTTCCGTGGGCGAGCAGCGTGAGTTTATCGGTGTTGGTGTTATCGATGAAGAAGGTATGCTAGCGCCGAAACGCGTGATGGCGAATAAGCAGGACTAATTAGGCTCAAGGAAGCGAGAGGTGGATGACGCATCGCTCCTCGTATCTTCTGTGAATCTTTCCTTGTAGTCGCGGGTGGCTCCACGTATAATCCGCGGCTTGGGTGCCGGCTGAATCAGAGATTGGCGGCACAAATTAAAACATCTAGTATTAGGAAGAGTTATGTCTCTGAATGCAGAAACTAAAGCAGCAATCGTTGCTGAATACGCACAATGTGAAAACGACACTGGTTCACCTGAAGTTCAGGTTGCGCTTCTAACAGCACAAATCAACCACCTTCAAGGTCACTTTGCTGCTCACAAACACGACCACCACAGCCGTCGCGGTCTGCTACGTATGGTTTCTCGCCGTCGTAAGCTTCTAGATTACCTTAAAGGTAAGAATCTTGATCGTTACCAAGATCTTATCAAGCGTCAAGGCCTACGTCGCTAAGATTGCTTTCGAGAAAGGAGCCTTATGGCTCCTTTCTTTTTATGTTCATTTATACCCCTCTCTCACAGTTTCATCCGTACCTGCACCGTCATTGCTGATTGAATGATCCTGTAGTGAGCAAATTGATGAACTATCACCGACATTTTTACATCGTGATATCACGAGTCGTTTTCGTCGACCTTCAGGTCGCGGCTAATGACAGTTCTTCCTTCCAGTGAGAATTTTCATTAGTCGCGATACGTGAAATTACCGTAAAGTGTCTTTCATTGCATGACGCTTTTCCTTGTGTCAGATATACTTAACGGCGCAAATAGAAAGCGGAATAAATTTAAGGAAATTCACGTGAATCCTATCGTAAAGACTTTCCAGTACGGTAACCACACGGTTACTCTAGAAACTGGTGTTATGGCTCGTCAAGCAACTGCTGCTGTTATGGCTAGCATGGACGATACATCTGTATTCGTATCTGTTGTTGGTAAGAAAGCGGCTGTTGAAGGCCAAGACTTCTTCCCACTAACAGTAAACTACCAAGAGCGTACATACGCGGCAGGTAAAATTCCTGGTGGTTTCTTCAAGCGTGAAGGTCGTCCTTCTGAAGGCGAAACACTGACTGCACGTCTGATTGACCGTCCAATCCGTCCGCTATTCCCTGATGCATTCAAAAACGAAGTGCAAGTTATCGCAACTGTGGTTTCTATCAACAGATGTAAACCCAGACATGATCACTATGATCGCGACGTCTGCGGCACTTGCAATTTCAGGCCTACCGTTCAACGGTCCTATCGGTGCTGCACGTGTTGGTTACGTTAACGATCAATTCGTACTAAACCCAAGCAATACTGAGCTTACAGAAAGCCGTCTAGACCTAGTTGTTTCTGGTACTCAAGACGCTGTTCTTATGGTTGAGTCAGAAGCTGACCGCCTATCTGAAGAGCAAATGCTACAAGCGGTAGTTTACGGTCACGACCAGCAGCAAGTTGTTATTAATGCCATCAACGAGTTTGCCGCTGAAGTTGCAACTCCTGCATGGGACTGGACTGCGCCTGTAGTTAACACTGAGCTTAAAGCGCTTGTTGCTGAGAAAGCGGAAGCACGTCTAGCTGACGCGTACCAGATCACTGAAAAGATGGCTCGCTACGACCAAGTAGGCGCGATTAAGAACGATGTCGTTGAAGCGCTTATCGGCGAAAACGAAGAACTTGACGAGCGCGAAATCCGCGGCATGCTAAGTTCATTAGAGAAGAACGTTGTACGTAGCCGCATCATTGCGGGTAACCCTCGTATCGACGGCCGTGAAAAAGACATGGTTCGTGCGCTAGACGTACGTACTGGTGTGCTTCCTCGTACACACGGTTCTTCTTTGTTCACTCGTGGTGAAACTCAGGCGCTTGTAACTGCAACGCTTGGTACACAGCGTGATGCACAGATCATCGATAGCATCATGGGTGAGAAGAAAGATCACTTCCTTCTACACTACAACTTCCCTCCATACTGTGTAGGTGAGACTGGTTTTGTTGGTTCGCCTAAGCGTCGTGAAATCGGCCACGGTAAACTGGCTAAGCGTGGTATTGCCGCAGTAATGCCATCTGTTGATGAATTCCCATACACCGTACGTGTTGTATCGGAAATCACTGAATCTAACGGTTCATCTTCAATGGCTTCAGTATGTGGTACTTCTCTAGCGCTTATGGATGCGGGTGTGCCAATCAAAGCATCTGTTGCCGGTATCGCTATGGGTCTTGTTAAAGAAGGCGACGACTTCGTTGTTCTTTCTGACATTCTTGGTGACGAAGATCACCTAGGTGACATGGACTTTAAAGTAGCCGGTACTGATGACGGTATCACTGCACTGCAGATGGATATCAAAATCGAAGGTATCACCAAAGAGATCATGCAGATTGCTCTGAACCAAGCTAAAGGTGCACGTAAGCACATTCTTAGCGTGATGGACGATGCAATCGGTACTCACCGTGACGATATCTCTGAGTTTGCTCCTCGTATCCACACTCTGAAGATCAACCCTGAGAAGATCAAAGATGTGATCGGTAAAGGTGGTGCGGTTATCCGTGCGCTGACCGAAGAGACTGGCACAACGATTGAAATCGAAGATGACGGTACTGTGAAGATTGCTGCGACTGAAGGAACTGCTGCGAAAGAAGCAATCCGTCGTATCGAAGAAATCACAGCCGACGTTGAAGTAGGCCGTATCTATACTGGTAAAGTTATGCGTATCGTTGACTTCGGTGCGTTTGTATCTGTTATCGGTACGAAGGAAGGTCTGGTACACATTTCTCAAATCGCTCAGGAGCGTATCGAGAAGGTTGCCGATCACCTACAGATGGGTCAGGAAGTTCAGGTTAAAGTACTTGAAATCGACCGTCAGGGCCGTATCCGTCTAAGCATGAAAGAAGCCGTTGCTGAGCAAAGCCCAGCACCAGCAGCAGACGCAAAGCCAGAAGCTTAAGTCTTTCTTTAAAAAGCATGTTATAAAGGGCTCTTAAGCCCCTTTTTTTTATATCCATGAATTACTTAGCAAGTATCGAGCGAGACTCGGACTCCGCCATATTGATAATGATGGTATAAGCTAGTAAGAAGACTGTATCACCTCAGGGAGAATTGCATTGATTGCAAACAGGTTAACAATCGCATGCGTTGCGATGATTATAATGTTGGCTGGCTGCACGGCAGCCCCTCAGTCAAACTGGACTCACCCTCCAATGGCGGTGCCCTTCCAGCCAACTATCCAACAGCAGATCCAGCTGGCACGTATTGATCAGTTACTTAAACGCAGTGATCTTAATGATGATACCCTGGCTCAGGTCTACTACGAACGCGGATTGCTACACGACAGTATCGGACTACGTGACCTTGCCCGTCTTGATTTCAACCAGTCGCTGTCGCTTAAGCCAGATCAACCTGATGTCTTCAATATTCTGGGGGTATATTTTACTCAGAGTGCCCATTTTGATGCGGCCTATGAAGCGTTCGACTCTACTCTTGAGTTAAATCTCCGTCACCCTTTTGCCCAGCGTAACCGAGGAATTGCCTTGTACTACGGCGGGCGTTATGAGCTGGCTCTTGAAGATCTTATTGCGCATTACCAGCAGAATGTTAACGATCCTACCGGGTAATCTGGTTGTACCTAGTTGATTTAGAAAAAGAACCTGAAACGGCCAAAGACAAACTGCAGCGACGGTATGACGTAAGCGACAAGCAGGACTGGGGATGGCAGGTCGTTCGGCTGTATCTGGGTGAGGTCACCGAAAGTGAGTTCCTCGGCCAGATCACAACCGAAAGCGAAGACAATGACATGCTTGCCCAGCGCCTGACCGAAGCGTATTTCTATATGGGCAAATTGTATCACTACAACAATGATTTCCAATCAGCATTAATGCTGTATAAATTAGCGTTGGCAGGTAATGTCTATGAATTTGTCGAACACCGCTTCTCGCTGCTGGAGCTGAGTCGTTTGATGGCCGAGGCTAAGATCGAGCAACCGCCAGCCACTGCCGACAATAGTTGATAATGAAGCCAGCGATAACAAGATAGCTGATAAAATAGCCGCGATTAACGCGGCTTTTTATTATCAGTTCGGTTCTTATGAGCCATCGGGTTATACGATGTCCAATCCGGCAACGTTGTGCAATAACCGTTGCACTGGCGGCCACCTTCCAGTTGGTGCTGCGTACCACCAAGCTCATTACTGCGGAACGTGTCAATTAGCGACAGGGTATCGCTGTCTAGCGGACTTAGGCGCACAACATCGACTAAGTTTGCCATGCTCTTGAGATCGTTGATCAGGCTGTAACAGTAGCCTGACTGGGTCTGGATACCGTTTAGGGTAAAGACTTTCTGTTCCTCCTGGCTGTTGACGGTGATCCCGTTCGGGTACTTGATACAGCAGGTTTCGCAGTCGTCCTTGGCACGGTCTTCGGCGCGGGCAGTAAAGCAACGCGCCGAGTAGGCCAGCGGTAGATAACCATAGCTGAACACCTCGGTCTCGAACTGATCACGAATGCCCATTTTTTTTCACACTCGTTCACCACGTTCTGGAGCCAGTCCCGTGACAGCTCGACAGGCATACACCAGCGCATCATGCCTTTTTTTTCAAAAACAGGTTTAGGGTCTGGGCGTTGTAGCAGTTGACTGCCGGGCCAACGACAAACGGAATGCCTTTCTCATGTGCCATCTGAATGCCCGAAACATCGTTGGCCTCGATGATGAAATCACCGTTATCAATGTACTTTTTCATTACATTGACTTCGCTTGGTGATTCCAGCAGTGCCATTGTTGATAGAACCACCTGCTTACCTGTCGCTGAGATGTCTTTGGCGATATCAAACCAATGGGCAGGGCGCATTTCACGACGCTTCGAACATACCGTTTCACCAAGATAGATAATATCGGTATTGGATCTTTGGCCTGCTGATAGAAGGCTTCGACATCAGGCTTCGACCAGAAGTAAAGGAGCGGGCCTAGTGAGTATTTCATAGTGTTCTCCTTTATTGCCATTTTCGGTGATAGGCGCCAAGGGTGGTTTGCTTGCCTTCGGAAACGTTGCCCAAACAGGCATTCCACGCCGGTTCGACACTGTAGCCTTCAGGGTTGGCTAGGTAGCGATCGATAGCCGCACGCCAGGTACGGGTGACCTGCTCGACGTAGGCTGGGCTGCGCTGGCGGCCTTCAATTTTCACCGAGGCAATATTGGCTTTGAATAATTCCGGCAAAATTTCCAAGGTGTTTAGGCTGGTTGGCTCTTCCAAGGCATGGTAGCGCTTGCTTTCACCCTCAATATCGACTTCAAAACGGCCTTTGCACAGGGTTGGATAGCCTGCGTTTTCTCCCGCTTCATAGCGGTCAATCAATACATCGTTGAGGCGAGACTCTAATCCTTGTGGGGTTTCCTGCCAGCGAACATATTTTGCCGGTGAGCAGGCGCCCACGGTATTTGGCGATTCGCCTGTCATATAAGAAGACAGGTAGCAGCGGCCTTCTGACATGATACACAGGCTACCGAATGCAAAGACTTCCAGCTGCATGTCGGTATTTCGGGCAAGTTGTTTCACCTGATGGATCGACAATACACGGGGAAGTACTACACGTTTGACATTGAAGTTCTGCTGATAGAAATCTATCGCCGCCGTGTTGGTTGCCGAAGCTTGTACCGAGAGGTGCAGCTCAAGATCCGGATAATGCGTCGCTGCGTAATCCAGAACGGCAATATCGGCAACGATCAGGGCATCAACTCCCATTGCTGCTGCATTGTCGACGGCATTTTTCCAACGATCGAAACCGTCCGGATGAGCAAAGGTGTTTAGGGCAACATGCAGCTTGCGGTTATGATCTTTCACATACTGCACTGCTTTTTCGAGTTTTCTGCCTGTAAAATTTAAACCTGCAAAATGGCGGGCGTTAGTGTCATCTTTAAAACCGATGTACACGGCATCCGCACCGTTATCAATGGCAGTTTTCAGCGCCGGAAGGTTACCGGCGGGGCAAAGTAGCTCCATATTATTATATCTACCAGTGTGGGAATAAAAGTAATGGGGCAAATAGTAGGGGGCTTAGTGCCCCCTTGTTTTGATATCAGGCAGGTTTTGTTGATTTAGGACAACTTTTTTTTCACTATCATTTGTAGCTATAAAGTGGTAGTTGACTCAATCTTTGTGACGGCTGTGCTTGAGCAAAATGGCGTCTAGTTCGTTCTTTGGCAGCGGTTTGTAGAAGTGAAAACCCTGGATATAGTCGCAATTGAGGTTTGACAGCAAGGTTGCTTGTTGGCGGGTCTCGACCCCTTCGGCAACGATGCTCATGCTCAGAGCCTTGCCGAGGTTGATGATATTCTCGATCAACGTTACCTGCTTGGGAATGGTTTCAATATCTTTGATAAATGCCCGGTCGATCTTCAGTTCATCAAGCGGGAAGCGGGCAAGGTAGGACAGTGATGAATACCCGGTACCGAAGTCATCAATTGAAAGGGCAAAGCCTTGCTTCTTGATAGCATTGAGCATTTGGATCGTATGCTCGCCGTCACTCATTACCGCACTTTCTGTCAGTTCAAAAGTGATGTCACTGGGATTTACCCCTGTTGCCTTCCTTAGCTTATCGACAAAGTTGATCAGGTTCGGATTGCCAAACTGCTGTGGTGAAAGATTGATGGCAACCCGCCCGGCTAGTAGACCTTGCTGTTTCCATTTGTGTACCGTGGTGAAAACCTCCTTCATCACCACCTGCCCCAGCTGCTCTATCATTCCGGAGCGCTCTGCCACCGGAATAAATTGGGCTGGGCTAATGTAGCCTTCTACCGGATGTTTCCAGCGCACCAGAGCTTCTGCGCCGTCAATGGCATAGTCGCGGGCACTGACTTTGGGCTGGTACCAAACCTCAAGCCCATTTTGCTGCAGGGCTTTTTGCAATTCAATTTCCAGCCACAGCTGCATCCGCGCTTCTTTGTTCATTTCTTCGCTGAACTTGACGAGTCGGTTTCGGCCACGTTTTTTTTGCTTCATACATCGCGGTATCGGCATTTTGAAGCAGGATTCGGGCATCGTTGCCATCACCGGGATAGTTGACCATGCCTATCGAACAGGCCAGGTGTTTGCTGAAGTGGTGCAGGTCAAAAGGCTGATTGATTAGGGCAATGATCTGCTGGGATATCAACTCGCCGCTGCGGTCATGCTCGGGTTCCTGAAGAATAATGGCATATTCGTCGCCGCTCAGGTGGCCGATAATCGCCGTTTCCGGCAGCAGACGTCGTAGGCGCAGGGAGATTTCCTGTAGTACTCTGTCACCAATGTGGTGGCCAAGGGAATCGTTGATATTTTTAAAGTTATCAAGATCCAAATACATCATTACCAAAGGTGTTTCGTTGTTGATCAGCTGTTCCAGCCGACGGCTGAAACCATGACGGTATATAGCCCTGTCAGCGGATCGGTGTGGACAAGCTGTTCAACCTGGCCCTGCTGGACCGTTCGCTCGGAAGTATCTTGCAGCAGAATGAGTTTTGCCGGCGATCCCAGCAGGGTGATATCCGAGGATGAGACCTGTAGTGTCTTGTCGGTACTGCAACGTGGGCTGGTTTGACATTGTCGCTGTTCACTACTGCCCAGCTGGTTGATTTGTTCGCCAAGGATACGCTGACTGCTGCTATCGATTAATAGCCGCCCTAATTCCTCGCCGATGAGTTTCTGCGGAGACTCAAAGCCCAGCATATCTGCCGCGGTTTGGTTGGCAGAGATAATGATCTCGCCTTCGATAAGACAGCTGCCGTCGGTGATAAGCTCGTTGAGCTGATTGAGCTGGTGCTCCAGCTCGGCCAGTGAGTTAACCAGTACCTGGCGTTCTGACGTATCGGCGGAGTGTAAGACTATGTAGGGGATATTGCCCGCGATATCTCGAAGCGGAGCCAAGCTAAAATGCATGCTGGTATCGTGGCGGTTGTCGTTCAACACCACTTCGCCTTCGACAGACTCACCATTGAATGCTCGCTCGTAATAAGGCTCAGTGAGTCATAGAATGCCTGTCCAAGAATGTCCTTATCATTTCGCCCCACCAATTCTTCGCGTTCCAGCCCGCTAACTTCACAATAGCGATTGTTGACGACCAGATAGTTATGGTCCGGATCTAGTACTGCAAACAGAAAAGGACTGTTATCGGTTAGCAGCGGGAACCAGTAGTTGAGTTGCTCAGTCGGCATTGAAGGTGCGTATATCCGTATGTGTTAGGCTCCGGCAAGAGGGGCCGTTCAAATAAGTGTTTCGTACTATAACCTGTGATAACGTCGTAATTCCAAACTTTGCGCCCAGAGAAGCGTTTTTTTTTGACTCAAGCATGAAAAGCCCCCCCGCAATTGCCATACAATCAGTCAATAATTGCGACAGAGACAGGAATAAAAATACAGTGATTGCTCAACTACGAAAGCACATGGTGCAGTATGGTCCGGCTCTGATCCGAGTACCAGCCAAGATGACCCCGTTTGCCATTCAGAAAAAAAAGTGATGCTTGATGGTTTGGCGATGGTCTTCAAAGAAGCGCTGGAGGATGGCGATTTTGAATTTTTGGAGGATCGCTGGCTAAAGGTTGAGGTGAGGGATCTTGGCTTGCAGTGGTACATCAGTTATCAAGATGAGCAGCTGGTCGTCTCGGAGCATGCTGAACAGGAAGATGTGAGCTTTAGCGGGGAGTGCAATGATTTGGTATTAATTGCCGCACGTAAGGAAGATCCTGATACACTCTTCTTCCAGCGTCGCCTTCGCATAGAGGGTGATACCGAGTTAGGGTTGGAAGTGAAAAACCTGATGGACAGTATCGATCTGGAGCTGCTTCCGGCCCCTGTTAAATTTGTATTGCAGCAATCAGCAGACTTCATCCAGAAAGGGATGCAGGATATGGTTGCGGATAAAGAGGTTATTAATGCTCATTAGAACCGAAGCACCGGCGGATATTCTTCCTATCGACCGTTTGCTGAAAGCGGTATTTGACACCGAGGCGGAAGCTAAGCTGGTGATGAAGCTGCGTGAAAATGGTAACCGGACATTATCCTTAGTGGCATGTAGCGACGAAGGTGAGGTGGTTGGCCATTTATTATTCAGCCCGGTGACGGTCGATGGGCAAGATGCTAACTGGCAGGGGCTGGCACCGCTAGCAGTGAAACCAGAATACCAACGGCAAGGTGTTGGTTTGGCGCTGATGGAAGAGGCTAAGAGCATTTTGGCTGAACTGGGTTACCCGGTTACAGTGGTGCTGGGCCATAGTGATTATTATCCCAAAGTGGGGTTTGTCAAAGCATCGGAACACGGACTGCGCTGTAGCTGGCCTGTGCCGGATGAAGCGTTTATGGTGTTAGAGTTGATCCCCGGCTCTCTGGCGAGATGGCCGCTGGTGGAATATTGTTCCGAGTTTTCGGACATGTGATGATGGCAGCTTGAGCCTGAATTGAAGAAATACCACCTGTGGGTGGTATTTTTTTTATTGGGCCAGATAATTATTCGGACTGTGGTGGCTCTATTTCGTATGATGATCTGATAGGATCGCCAGTCGAAGTGATGCCACCAGATTGAAAATGGTAATACGATGAATCAGAGAGATATACAGGTATTGCAGGAGATGGGCCTGACTTACTGGCAGGTAAGAAAGCCGTCATTTTTTTCCTGATATGCAGGTACCTGTGATTGACCTTCCAGAGAGTTGTCAGCTGCTGTTTGTCTGTTCAGATGAGCTGGATGAGCTGGATGAGCATGACAGCTGGTTATTTGGCCGGATCCTGAAGAGCATGAAGCTTAGCCCCGAACAGGCGTTACTACTGCCGCCTCAGGCATTGGATCAGATCAGGGAGCATCATTTGACATGGTGCTGGCTGGCAGGTTGCCAAGTGACTCATCCTGCTGGGTGCCAACTGCTGACATCGGTATCACTGAAACAAATGCATACTAACCCAGCCAGTAAAAAAAAGCCTTATGGCAGCAGATTTGTTCCTATGACTCATAAAATTGTTTCCCTAGCACCGCACCATCTTGATGATGTCTGGCGTATCGAGCAGGCTGCTCATGCGTTTCCATGGGCTGAGTCGTTGATCCGCAAAGCGCCGAATAAGATTGCCGCTAATTTTGTCTTACAAGTTGATGATCAGATCGTCGGCTATTGTTTTGGCCAGAATGTGGCAGGAGAGGCAACATTGCTGAATATCGCTATTGATCCTGATTTTCAGGGCAAGGGATACGGCAAACTATTACTTGAAGGCTTTATTGACCAGCTGTCGGCGTTGAATGCCGAAGAGATCTGGTTAGAAGTCAGGGCCAGCAATACCCGTGCCGCTCAGCTATATGAAGCTATCGGCTTTAATGAAATTAATCGTAGGGTCGGTTATTACCCCTCGGAAAACGGCCGTGAAGATGCATTGATTATGACGTATCTGGTGATGTAGCTGCCCAGCCAGAGGCCGATGCCAGAAACCGCACTGTGTTACTGCTGTTTCTTTCTGCGGAGTTTGCGTATAATTCCGCCATCTTTCAGGCTCCCAATAGTCATCGACAACGCTGCGTAGGATAGAGACAAACATGTAATTCACTAAAATGAAATCACCCTTTGTTTTCTGCCAGCGCAGATGATGAAACCTAGTTAGGTCTCTATTCAAATACTTAGTTAGGTCTTTATATTAGGAGCTGGGTAACTCACGCCTAATGAGTTGCTGCTCGATTATTGAAATCTCTCACAGGATTATCAACGCTTATGTCTTTTTTTTACCTGAAGTGAACAAACGTCGTACGTTTGCGATCATTTCTCACCCGGATGCGGGTAAAACAACCATCACCGAAAAAGTATTGTTATTCGGAAACGCGATCCAGAAAGCCGGTACGGTTAAAGGCCGTGGCTCAAACCAGCATGCCAAGTCAGACTGGATGGAAATGGAAAAAGAGCGTGGTATCTCGGTAACCACCTCGGTGATGCAGTTTCCCTACAATGATTGTCTGGTTAACCTGCTAGATACTCCGGGACACGAAGATTTTTCGGAAGATACCTACCGTACGCTAACCGCGGTTGACTCATGCCTGATGGTGATCGATGCTGCGAAAGGTGTCGAAGATCGTACCCGTAAGCTGATGGAAGTAACCCGTCTGCGTGATACGCCTATCGTGACCTTCATGAACAAATTGGACCGAGATATTCGTGATCCGATGGAATTGTTGGATGAAGTAGAAACCGAACTGAACATGGCGTGTGCGCCAGTATCATGGCCGATTGGTTGTGGTAAAGAGTTTAAGGGTGTTTACCATATCCACCGTAACGAGTCGATTCTGTACAGCACGGGCCAGGGTCACACTATCCAAGAACAGCGCATCATTAAAGGTCTGGAAAACCTGATCTTGATGAAGCCATTGGTGGTGTATTGGCAGAGCAGCTTCGTGAAGAGCTTGAACTGGTTATTGGTGCATCGCACGAGTTTGACCAGGAACTCTTCCTGAATGGTGAACTCACACCGGTCTTCTTTGGTACGGCACTGGGTAACTTCGGTGTCGACCATATGCTTGACGGCCTGACCAAGTGGGCGCCAGCGCCTATGCCGCGCAAGGCGAACGAGCGTGATGTCGAAGCAACGGAAGAGAAGTTCTCTGGTTTCGTGTTTAAGATCCAGGCTAATATGGATCCGAAGCACCGCGACCGTATTGCCTTTATGCGCATCGTATCGGGTACGTATAATCAGGGCATGAAAATGAACCATGTCCGTACCGGCAAGAATGTTAGCATCTCTGATGCGGTAACCTTTATGGCCGGTGACCGTACTCGTGCAGAAACGGCTTATGCGGGTGACATTATCGGTTTGCATAACCACGGTACGATCCAGATCGGTGACACCTTTACCCAAGGTGAAAACCTGAAGTTTGCCGGTATCCCTAACTTTGCACCAGAACTGTTCCGTCGTATTCGCCTAAAAGATCCACTGAAGCAGAAACAGCTGCTTAAAGGTCTGGTCCAGCTATCTGAAGAAGGTGCAGTACAGGTCTTCCGTCCGCTGCAAAACAACGACCTGATCGTTGGTGCGGTAGGTGTACTTCAGTTTGATGTGGTTGTTGCCCGCCTGAAAGCAGAGTACAACGTAGAAGCTATCTACGAAGGCGTCAACGTTGCAACAGCGCGCTGGGTTGAGTGTGGCGATACCAAGAAGCTGGAAGAGTTCAAGCGCAAGAGTCAGGCTAACCTGGCGTTGGATGGCGGTGATAACCTAAGTTATATCGCTCCGACGATGGTAAACCTGAACTTGGCCAAAGAGCGCTTCCCGGACGTTGATTTCCGTGCGACCCGCGAACACTAATCAAATCATTTAAAGGTTGAATTTCAACCCGAAAGTCAAAAGCCGTCACAGTTGTGGCGGTTTTTTTTATCCATTTTTACGAATCGGTTACGCCTCTCTTTCATTCTCTTTTTCTCGGTCTAATATTCCCTGTGTTGCGTATTGAAGGGGATAGGAATGATGGAATTTTCTGTAGGAAAAGATGTTTACTCCTGGCCAGGGGAGCCATCCCCGCTAGGTGCCACTATAAAAGAGCAGGGCGTGAACTTTAGCCTTTACTCCAAAGACGCAACGAAAGTAATACTGCACCTGTTTGACAGTCAGGATACCACTACACCATCTCTCTCGTTCGAACTTGATCCTGTGGTTCACAAGCGGGGACATTACTGGTTTTTGTTTGTTGCCAATATTGGTCATGGGCAGGTGTATGCCTTTCAGGTTGCTGGCCCCTGGAAACCGGAGGTCGGACTGCGCTTCAACAAGGAAAAAAAATACTGATAGATCCCTACAGCCAGGCGATTTGCTTTGGACGCCATTATTGCCGTGACAAGGCGATTGGTTCCGGTCCGAATATAGATAGCGGAATGAAAAGTGTTGTGGTTGATCAGCGAGCTTTTGACTGGCAAGCTCCCAGGCTCCGCGCCATTCATTAACAGATACCGTGATCTATGAAATGCATGTCGGCGGTTTTACCAAACATCCTTCGTCGGGTATTGAAGAGTCTAAACGGGGAACGTTTGCTGGTGTCATTGAAAAAAAATCCCCTATCTGAAGTCGCTTGGGGTGACTGCCGTTGAGCTGATGCCTATCCAGCAGTTTGATATTGATGATGCTCCCGAGGAAGAAAAAAAACTACTGGGGCTATAGTCCGATTAACTTTTTTTTGCCGTTCATGCAGGCTACAGTGTCGAGAAAGATCCGCTGGCTGCTATCACTGAATTCAAGACTCTGGTGAGGGAGCTACATAAAGCAGATATTGAAGTGATCCTAGATGTCGTCTTCAATCATACGGCTGAAGGTGACGAGAGCGGCCCGACGTTCTGCTTCAAGGGATTGCAAAACGGGGCGTATTACATCGTAGATAAGAAAAATGGCCAATATGCGAATTACAGCGGCTGCGGCAATACCTGTAATGCCAACCACAGTGTACTGAGGCGGATGATTATTGATGCCCTGCATTTTTGGGTGACCGAAATGCAGGTAGACGGATTCCGCTTTGATCTTGCATCGGTGCTGGCCAGAGATAGTTTGGGGCAACCAATGAAAGAGCCACCTCTGTTATGGTCGATAGATTCAGATCCGATCCTGAGCAGTACCAAGATCTTTGCCGAGGCGTGGGATGCCGCAGGCCTTTATCAGGTAGGATCATTTATTGGCGATCGCTGGAATGAGTGGAACGGGAAGTTTCGTGATGATGTGCGGGCTTTTTGGCGTGGAGACAGTGACAGCGTCAGCCGTTTTGCTTCACGTACTTTGGGATCGCCTGATATCTACTGCAGCGATCGTCATTCGCCGCATCGTTCAGTGAATTTTATCTGTGCCCATGATGGTTTTACCCTCAATGATCTGGTGAGTTACAGTGAGAAACATAACTGGGACAACGGTGAAGCGAACGTGATGGTGACAGCCACAACCTGTCGAACAATTATGGCGTGGAAGGACCGACGGATATTGCAGAGGTCGAGGCCCTGCGTAACCGCCAGTGTAAAAATATGCTGGCGACACTGTTGCTGTCACTGGGTACGCCAATGATTTCAATGGGGGATGAGGTTCGACGTACCCAGCGGGGCAATAATAATGCCTACTGCCAAGATAATGAGATTAGTTGGTTTGACTGGCGCCTGACCGATAAGCATGCTGATATGCTGCGGTTTGTGACATTGATGAACCAAATTCGGCGGACCGAGCCAACAATTGATTGGAATATGCATATGTCGCTTAGCTCGGTGCTCGAGAATGTCGGGATCAGCTGGCATGGCCTTCAGCCAAATCAACCTGATTGGTCAGAGCATTCCCATTCGCTGGCATCGACAGTGATCCATCCTATCAGCGAAGATGAGCTTTATATTATTTGTAATGCCTATTGGGATCCGCTGGTATTTACCTTGCCGAACCGTGAGGAGCGGGACTGGCACTTGTTGGTCAATACGGCAGAGCAAAGCCCTCGAGACATCTATACTATCGAGCAGTCACCAAAGTATTTGCACGATACCATTTTGGTGACAGGGCGTAGTATGATCGTGATGGTGGCAAAATCACTGGGTTAATAGTGGCTAAGGAGAAAGAGATGTTGAAATGGCTAAAGCAAGGAGTTGCCAAGTATGATCAGTGGTGTGAGCGAATGGGGCTAATCCCGGAAAACCGACGCAGCTGTGCGCCTGTTCGCTATGATGACGGCGATCCGAGAAAATCGTCCCAGCGAACAACACGTTTAGAGCGGAAAGGATGTGAAAAGACTTAGCAAGACAATGCACAGTACAGCTCGCAGCACCATTTACAGCCCAGCACAATATATAGCGAGAGCTAGTCATGCTTATCGACAGTCATTGCCATTTCGATTTTGAGCCTTTGCCTCTGATCCGGCCTATTACCTTGAGCTAGCCCGCAGTGCCGGGGTCGGTAAGATCATCATTCCTTCTGTTGGTGAGCGTAACTGGCAGACGGTGAGGGCTCTCAGCCAGCAGTTTGACAGTTTATACTACGCACTCGGACTGCATCCGTTTTTTTTAGCCAGGAACACAGTCCAGATGCCTTGGCCTTACTGAGGGCGAAACTTGAAGACGTCATCGGAGGAGAAGGCAGAAAGGATGCTAATTGTGTTGCGGTGGGGGAATGTGTCTAGACTTTGCCATTGCGGATGCAAACTGGGAGCGACAGGTTGAATTATTGGAAGCACAGCTGAAGCTGGCAAATGACTATGGTTTGCCGGTTATCCTTCACTGTCGGAAGGCCTTTCCTGAGCTGCTTGGCATATTGAAACGAAATCCGCCGGTTGCCGGTGGGGTCTATCACGGTTTCAGTGGCAGTCTCTCGCAGGCCGAGCAATTAATCGATCTAGGTATCAAAATTGGCGTTGGTGGAACGATTACATATAGCCGGGCCAATAAAACTCGCAATACAATAGCAGCACTGCCATTGGCTGCACTGATGCTAGAGACAGATGCGCCAGATATGCCTGTTGCCGGCTTCCAGGGGCAGCCTAATCGCCCCGATAGGCTATGCAACATAATGCGCTCACTTGTTGATATCAGGGAAGAGTCTGAGGCTGAAATTGAAGAAGCCACGAGTTTAACCGCAGCTGAACTTTTTCAACTTTTGATGTGATCTAGATCCAAAAGAAAACGATTGCGCAAAACGGTTGCGTTAGCTGCATTTTCCTTTGTGATTTATGTCACGTTTGTGACTAAACTTTCACTCTCTTTCCTTGGAAAGTGTGATGGCGGCATTACTTTATCGGTCGCCGCGTTAGTATAATGCGCCCGACTCTTAATGAGCCAAATTGTCGAGACGCCAAACTTAACTAAAGGGATGCCATAAACTATGAGCCTGTTTATGAGCCTGGTTGGGATGTTAGTACTGCTAGGTCTAGCTGTTCTACTATCTGATAACCGTAAAGCTATTAATCTACGTACTGTTGGTGGCGCATTTGCCATCCAATTTTTGTTAGGTGCATTTGTTCTATATGTACCTTGGGGTAAAGATGTTCTTGGCGCTGCTAGTAGCGGTGTTCAGAGCGTCATTGATTTCGGTAACGTCGGCATCGGATTTTTATTCGGTAGCTAGTGAACTTCTCTGTTGAAGGTATTGGTTTTATCTTCGCATTTAAAGTTCTGCCAACAGTCATCTTCTTCTCTGCACTGATCAGCGTTCTTTATTACTTGGGTGTTATGCAAGTAGTAATCAATGTTCTTGGTGGTGGTCTTAAGAAGGTACTTGGAACATCTAACGCAGAATCAATGTCTGCAACAGCTAACATTTTCGTTGGTCAGACTGAAGCACCACTTGTTGTGCGTCCGTTTGTTCCAAAAATGACGCAGTCTGAGCTGTTTGCCGTAATGTGTGGTGGTCTAGCTTCGGTTGCTGGTGGTGTTCTTGCTGGTTATGCGGCAATGGGTGTACCTCTAGAGTACCTGATTGCAGCATCATTCATGGCAGCACCTGGTGGTCTGTTGTTCGCTAAAATCATCAAGCCTGAAACGGATGAGCCTGTCGAGCAACTAGCTGGTGACGAAGCTCAGGGCGACGATAAGCCTGCTAACGTAATTGATGCGGCGGCTGGCGGTGCATCTGCTGGTATGCAACTGGCTCTTAACATCGGCGCAATGCTATTGGCATTCGTTGGTCTGATTGCCCTAATTAACGGTATGCTAGGTGGTGTTGGTGGTTGGTTCGGTATGCCTGAACTAACACTGGAACTGATCCTTGGTTATGTATTCCAGCCATTAGCGTTCCTAATCGGTGTACCATGGCTGATGCGAACATTGCAGGTTCTTTCATCGGTCAGAAACTGATCCTGAATGAATTTGTTGCTTACCTAGGCTACGTTCCTTACCTAGGCGATGCTGCTCCTGCAATTATCTCTGAAAAGACAAAAGTAATCATTTCTTTTGCTCTATGTGGTTTTGCTAACCTGTCTTCAGTAGCAATCCTGCTTGGTGGCCTTGGTAGCATTGCTCCAAACCGTCGCCACGACATTGCACGCTTTGGTATGAAAGCTGTAGCTGCAGGTACATTATCTAACCTAATGTCTGCAACAATCGCTGGTTTGTTCTTCTCTCTAAGCGCAATGTAATTACTGATACGTTCAGTTTAGAATAATAAACGCCACAGCCGAGCTGTGGCGTTTTTGTATTTGTAGGTTTCGAGAGCCCTAACCCCTTCCAGCCTTGTTCTAAGCGATTTTTCTGCGCAATTCCTTCGCAACGATCTGAATAATTACTTATCCAGACTGGTATAATTCTCGGTTAACGTCACTAGCCCCTCGATATCTCTCCTCGGCTCTAAAACCTCGGCTCTAAAACCTAGGATCCTGCCCCTTAATTCCTGATCAACAGATTTGGTAAAAAAACTTGTAACGCGCTCACTTTTTGTATCATAAAATCGATTGCGCTCCGGTTTCTGCTATCTTCCTTTGCTACCATCATTCCACGTTACAAGCGACACCTCAGTACCGGCGGGCTACACTTTCTTTGTTCTGTAAAAGACAGAGAGAAACGTTATGAGTGAAGTCATACTGGCGCTGATGGCTGGATTTATCGTTGGGGTCTTATTCTCAGCGATAAAACTGCCGATACCTGCGCCGCCAGTCCTTTCCGGAGTGATGGGAATTTTCGGCGTATATGCAGGAGGTATTGCTTATCAGTGGATCGTGGAACGTTTCTTTACTTGAATAGGGTTATTTAAGTAATAACAATTGTTTACAGCCTTTTCTTGCGGTAAACACATTATCCACCACTGGAAACACGACTTTGATGGTGAGGCGTATCGGAGCTTGGTATTATACGTGAGCACCATCATTAACTGACGATTGCTGTTTCAGCGTTTCCCCGTCGTGATGGAAGTATTGTCACGGTTTGCTGGACGGCACAACTTGCAAGTGCTCAGGTTGCCTGAGCATCTTGCGCGGTGAAATGGATATCAATCAGGTCGACAATCTCGCATTGTTTCCCTGAGTCTTCAAGGAACCAAGTCCGCTCATCTAACTGTTCGCTGTCGGCGGGCCGTTTGACGGTATAGCAACAGATTGCCGTCAAGCGTATGGAACAGTTTCTATAAGCTTGGTAGAAAATAACTGGACTGGAGATAGTCATGAGCGATTTAAAAGCTGCTGCACTACGTGCACTTAAACTAATGGATCTTACCACTCTTAACGATGACGACACTGATGCAAAAGTGATCGAGTTGTGTAAGAACGCTAAAACAGCTGTAGGTAACACAGCAGCAGTATGTATCTACCCACGTTTTATTCCTGCTGCTAAGAAGCAACTGCGTGAGCAAGGTACGCCAGAAGTCCGTATTGCAACTGTTACTAACTTCCCACACGGTAACGACGACATCGAGATTGCTGTAGCAGAAACTAAGGCTGCAGTAGCCTACGGCGCTGACGAAGTAGACGTAGTATTCCCTTACCGCGCACTAATGGCCGGTAACGAAGAAGTTGGCTTTGAACTGGTTAAGCAGTGTAAAGCAGCGTGTGGCGATATTCTGCTGAAAGTGATCATCGAAACGGGTGAGCTGAAAACAGAAGAGCTGATCAAAAAAAAGCGTCTGAGCTTTCTATTAAAGCCGGTGCTGATTTCATCAAAACATCGACGGGTAAAGTGCCAGTTAACGCAACGCCAGAATACGCTGAGATCATGCTGACCGTGATCAAAGAGATGGGCGTAGCGAAAACTGTTGGCTTCAAGCCTGCTGGTGGTGTTCGTACCGCTGAAGATGCTCAGCAATACCTTGCTATGGCTGACAGCATTCACGGCGCAGAGTGGGCTGACAACATGCACTACCGTTTTGGTGCATCAAGCCTGCTAGCTAACCTACTTCACACTCTAGGTGAAGGCGATAAAGCAGCTGAAGGCGGCTACTAATCTAATCCCGTGAGGTGGCATTTATTGCCACCTCACTTTTTTTTGCCTGTGACTATTTACTGTTTGGTTCTTGCCCGGCTGCGGCGCGAGCGGCACCTGTGCGGCTGAGAATCATACTGTGAGGCCTTTTTTTTCCAAGAATTGGCTACGCAAGGTAAATTGTCATCTGCCCTACATTATTATCTGATCGGGGAATACCATGTATTTACCACAAGAAATCATTAGAAAAAAAACGCGACAACATCGAACTATCTGCAGACGAAATTAGCTTCTTTATCCAGGGTGTTGCTAAAGACACCGTATCTGAAGGCCAGATTGCAGCTTTTGCAATGGCAATCTACTTCAATGACATGACCATGAACGAGCGTGTAGCCCTGACTTGTGCAATGCGTGACTCTGGCATGGTGATCAACTGGGATCACATGAACTTCGATGGTCCAATTGTCGACAAACACTCTACCGGCGGTGTCGGTGATGTAACATCGCTAATGCTTGGCCCTATGGTGGCAGCATGCGGTGGTTACGTACCAATGATTTCAGGCCGTGGCCTGGGCCACACTGGCGGTACGCTGGACAAGCTAGAGTCTATCCCTGGTTATAACATCACACCGACTAACGAAGTGTTTGGTCAGGTGACTAAAGATGCAGGCGTAGCAATTATCGGCCAGACTGGCGATTTGGCACCAGCGGACAAGCGTGTATATGCTACCCGTGATGTAACCGCAACCGTTGATAATATTTCGCTGATCACAGCATCTATCCTGTCGAAGAAACTGGCTGCTGGCCTAGGCTCGCTAGTGATGGACGTTAAAGTAGGTTCTGGCGCATTCATGCCAACTTACGAAGCATCTGAAGACTTGGCAAAATCGATTGTTGCCGTAGCTAACGGTGCTGGTACCAAGACGACCGCATTGCTAACCGACATGAACCAGGTACTGGCTTCTACTGCGGGTAATGCACTGGAAGTTCGTGAAGCCGTTCAGTTCCTGACCGGTGAATACCGTAACCCTCGCTTATTTGCCGTGACCATGGCATTGTGTGCCGAAATGCTTGTAAACAGTGGCTTGGCTACTGATTTGGAACAAGCGAACGCGAAACTGCAGGAAGTACTGGATAACGGTAAAGCAGCAGAGTGTTTCGGTAAGATGGTTGCAGGCCTTGGTGGCCCGGCTGACTTCATGCAAAACTACGACAACTACCTAGACAAAGCTGAAATCGTGAAACCTGTTTATGCAGAAAGCACAGGTTATGCATTCGCGATGGATACTCGTGGTCTGGGTATGGCTGTTGTGGGTATGGGTGGCGGTCGCCGCGTTGCATCCGACACGATCGACTATGCCGTGGGCCTTAGCGATATGATTGCACTGGTACTGAAGCCAATGCAGAGACACCGCTAGCTGTTATCCATGCTCGTACCGAAGCGCAGTGGGAAGAAGCGGCGAAGGCTGTTCGTGAGAACATCACGATTTCAGAGCAGAAGCCTGAGCCTACTCCTGAGGTTTACCGTCGCGTTCGCCCTGAAGATGTTTAATGGAGTCAAAATGAAACGTTCAATTATTCTTGTACTCGATTCTTTCGGTGTCGGCGCAACAGAAGATGCTGTTGATTTCGGCGATGTAGGCTCGAACACCCTGGGTCATATTGCAGCGCAGTGTGCCCGTGGCGAAGCGGACAACGGTGACCGTAGCGGTCCTCTTAATCTACCTAACCTAAACAAGCTAGGCTTGGGTAAGGCATGTGAAGAGTCATCAGGTACTTTCCCTGAAGGTCTGGACGCGGCTGCTGAAATCACCGGCGCGTATGGCCATGCCAAAGAGCTGTCTTCAGGCAAGGATACTCCGTCAGGTCACTGGGAGATGGCGGGTGTACCCGTACTGTTTGATTGGGGATACTTTACCGATCACTCAAACAGCTTCCCGAAAGAGTTGACCGATCGCATTCTTGAGCGTGCCGGCCTGCCAGGCTTCTTGGGTAACTGCCACGCATCAGGTACTCAGGTTCTTGATGATCTGGGTGAAGAGCACATGAAAACCGGCCAGCCAATCTTCTATACGTCAGCAGATTCTGTGTTCCAGATCGCTTGTCATGAAGAAAGCTATGGTTTGGACAATCTGATGGAGCTTTGCCAAATTGTTCGCGAAGAGCTAGAAGATTACAACATTGGCCGTGTTATCGCGCGTCCGTTCATCGGTGCCGGCAAAGGCCAGTTCGAGCGTACGGGTAACCGTCGTGATCTGTCTGTCGAGCCACCTGCAACAACCGTGCTGCAGAAACTGGTTGACGAGAAAGGCGGTGATGTTGTGTCTATCGGTAAGATCTCCGATATCTATGCTGGCTGTGGTATTACTCAGAAAGTGAAAGCGACCGGTATCCCTGCACTGTTCGAGGCAACACTTGAGCAGATCAAGAAAGCGGGTGACAACACCATCGTATTCACTAACTTCGTTGACTTTGACTCGGCTTATGGCCACCGCCGTGATGTTGCCGGTTATGCAGCTGCGCTGGAATATTTCGATAAGCGTTTACCGGAAGTTCTTGAGCTGCTTCAGGAAGATGATGTATTGATCCTGACTGCGGACCATGGCTGTGATCCAACATGGGAAGGTACTGACCATACTCGTGAGCACATTCCCGTTCTTGTAACAGGCCCTAAAGTGAAAGCTGGCTCTCTTGGTCGTCGTGAGACATTTGCCGATATCGGTCAAAGCCTGGCTGAATACTTTGGTACGTCTGACATGGAATACGGTAAGTCATTCCTGTAAGGCTAATAACATATCCCTGCCGCTGTTTCGTTCTATATTTGATGTAGCTCGAAACAGCAACCTAACACTAATGAATTGCCGTTGGTTTGAATCAGGCTGACGGATAAATGGAAGGAAATTACGATGCTACTCCACATATTAATGCAGAAATGGGTGATTTTGCAGACGTAGTTCTGATGCCTGGTGATCCGCTACGTGCCAAGTATATTGCTGAAACATTCCTGGATGATGCAAAAGAAGTGTGTAATGTCCGTAACATGTACGGTTACACGGGCACATACAAAGGCCGTAAGATCTCTGTAATGGGTCACGGTATGGGCATCCCTTCATGCTCAATCTACGCGACTGAACTGGTTAAAGATTTCGGCGTGAAGAAAATCATCCGCGTTGGTAGCTGTGGTGCGGTACGTGATGATGTAAACCTACGTGATGTTGTGATCGGTATGGGTGCATCAACGGATTCTAAAGTGAACCGTATTCGTTTCGGTGATCACGATTTTGCAGCGCTGGCAGATTACGGCATGGTACAAAATGCAGTAGAAGCAGCAAAAGCAAAAGGTATCGACGTTAAAGTGGGTAACATCTTCTCAGCAGATCTATTCTACAACCCTGATTTCGATTTCTTCCAGACAATGAAGAAATACGGCATCGTTGGTGTTGAGATGGAAGCGGCGGGTATCTACGGCCTTGCAGCAGAGTTTGGTGCTAAGGCACTGACTATCTGTACTGTTTCAGATCACATTCTACGTGGTGAAGCGACTACATCTGAAGAACGTCAGCTGACATTCAACGACATGATGGAAATCGCACTGGAATCTGTTCTGCTAGGTGATGCTGAATAAGCACGCGTAGGAGTATGTAAAAAAAAGACGGCCGCGGCCGTCTTTTTATACGTGAATACCGGCATAAAGCTAATCTTTCGCATTCGAAGTTAGCAAGAACGGGAAGTGCCAGATATCTTTGCGGCGACCGAAGGTGAAGGCCAGCAAGAAGCCAATAAACAAGGCTGCCAATATCAGACCACGAATAGTATTGGTCATATATTCGACCTGGCTGGCGGCACTTTCTAATAGCTTACCGTGCTCTAGGGTAATCCGGACAAAACCAACTACCTGTTTATCAATAACAATCGGTTCAACAATTTGCTGTCGACCGAAGCTGGCGACGGATAGTGGGGTTGAAATCCCCGTTACCTGCTCTAATGGCATCGCTTCTTCTGTTTTGGCAATCGCAATGCCTCCAGATCATAAATGCTGGCATCAAGGATCAGAGGCTCTTCTGAGAGCTGCTGAATGAGCGCCTGAAGTTTGTCCTGGTTTTTATCGAGGACATCTTTGGCTGCCGTTGCTGCGGCTTGCCGAACGATAATGCGCGACAGAGACTGGGTCTGCTCGCTGAGTGCCCGGTAGCTGCGGATATTTAAATCCGAACCGTATTCCAGCATGGCAATTAATCCGCCTAAGCAGATCACCAATACCAGAAATTGCCATGTTCGCTTTAGCCGTGTTTTTTTTCAGTATCATCATATTAACGTATAGTGGAATCAAAGCCGAAATGCACGAATGCCATATTGGGGCTTGCCCTGATAAATTGCAATAGGGTACTTTGGTAGCCGTGGTTAATATAACTAAACTTAAACATGGATGTAAAAAGCGTGCTAAAAGTTAAAAAAAACATACTTCGCTGCAGCAGCGTTTCCCCGATGTGACATCAGCTTCTAATCTGGCAATAAAACAAGCCAGTGTGTTGATTTACGGACGACAGATTACACCTGAGCTCATGGCTGATATTGCCGCTTATGCTGGTTATGATCTTGAGGTGGTCGCTGCATGGAAGGTTGGATCGTATGATGCAGTGCTGATCAGCAATGATCTATCAGGCTTGCTGAAGCCGGCGTTGATCCGCTATCAGCTAGATTTTGTTTGTACCAGTGAACTGCCTGATTTGTCTGAGCCCGGTCTGGTGGTGATGGACATGGATTCTACTGCCATTGAGATTGAGTGTATTGATGAAA
>LLEN01000030.1_pt1 | contig 28276 bp, 37 predicted proteins | sample 595881 | NCBI WGS metagenome assembly LLEN01 (sample SAMN02919314, study PRJNA255460) | bioreactor metagenome | biome: chemostat; feature: culture 2012_10.3; material: sediment; isolation source: day86 10degC chemostat 2012 inoculated with Wadden Sea sediment taken from... | place: Germany: Bremen ...
AGTTGGCAGGGAGAACATGCCCGCTATGTCGATACTCTTCTATTCTTCACCCTGCTGTCCTTCTTTGTTGGGTGTTATAGCTTAATTAAATGGTTTAATCATGATCACTCTCTGTTAGTGATGACCTCGATTTTACTCATCGGTTGTGAGCTCATGGCCGGGGTGATTTTGCGTTTGGTCCGTTCACCGGATCTGGCTTTGAATATAGGTTTCTTCGGCATGGTTACCCATGCGATGAATATTGTCTACCAGAGTGGCGGCATTGTGGTATCGACACAGTCATTCTGGATGCCGTTGTTGATTGTCGCCTTTTTCCTTACGGCCAAGCCGCTTGTGGCCGCAGTGTGGAGCATCTCGGTGGTTATTGCATCTGCATGGATGATCAGCCAGCACCTCTCCGGGTATTCATTTCCGCAGCTGGAACTCACCGCTTCAGCGGTTGCTGTTGAAGTGTGGTCAGGAATGCTCATGCCACTGGTTGTGATTGGCATTGCGCAGGCTTATACCGTTAGGCAGCGACAGTCGGCAATTCAAACCTCTGAACAGGCACAGCAATCAAGTCAGCAGCTTGCCGAGCAGGCTCTAAAGGGTGAACAGCAGCTATCAACTGTGCTGGAACAGGCTAATGATAATGCCGGCCAACTCGGCCAAGTTGCCGAACAGCTAGAGTTGCAATCGACCAGCCTGCACCAACAAGTAACCGATCTGAACCTAAATTGTGAAACACAGGCCAGTGCAGCAGAGCAGATGAGTCAGCAGCTGGTAGAGATGACATCAGGGATCGATGAGTCAGATCGGTTTGTGAGCGAGCTGAAAAGCCGAAGTGAAACTATCCGTGCTCAGGCGGAGAAGAGCTCTGCCTCGCTGAGTGCGTCTACCGAGCGATAGCCCAAATACTCAGCAGTAACGCAGAAATCATGACGGTGGCAGATTTAATTACCTCAGTGGCTGAGCAGACCAACTTGCTGGCACTCAATGCCGCGATTGAAGCGGCGCGGGCAGGTGATCAGGGACGGGGCTTTGCCGTGGTCGCGGATCAGGTTCGTGAACTGTCGGCCAAAAGTAATAGTTCGGCAGTGGAGATCCGTGCCCTGCTGGATAAAAGTCGGCAAGAGGTACAGCATGGTCAGGCAGTTATTGAGGCCAGTGCGACAGTGCTGTCGGGAATTATTGAGCAGGTCAGCAGTATTTCTGGCGATGTAAATCAGCTGGCAGGAATCATGGGCACCAGGTCCATGCTCTTAAAGAACTCAACACAGCCAGTCGCGAAGTAGCTAATGGAGTCGTGGAAACTAACCAAGTTTCTGATTCGGTGGCAACTCAGGGAGCCCAGTTGGCCGAGCTGGTCGAAACCCTCAAGACACTGGCAGAGAGCCTCAATGCGGTGGTGTCTGCCAAGCCCTGTTCGAGCTGATACCCCCATCGAGATAACCTAAAAAAAAGAGCTGGATATATATCCAGCTCTTTACTATCCTAAAGCCTATTTTGTGAATCAATAAAGAGATGTTGCTGTGATTGGCCGACTACGTGGAACCATTTTAGAAAAACAACCGCCTGAAGTTTTGCTTGAGGTAGGTGGCATTGGCTATGAAGTGCAGATGCCGATGAGTTGTTTTTATGAGCTACCGGAAGTTGGCCAGGAAGCGGTGATCTCTACTCACTTTATCGTTCGTGAAGATGCCCAGCTGCTGTATGGTTTTAACAAAAAAAAGTGAGCGCGAATTATTTCGCGAGGTCATAAAAGCCAATGGTGTCGGGCCAAAGCTGGGATTGGCAATTTTGTCGGCGATGACGGCTGGTCAGTTTGTTCTGAGTGTCGAAAATGAAGATATCACGACCTTGGTGAAGATCCCGGGTGTTGGTAAGAAAACAGCTGAACGTCTGGTGGTCGAAATGAAAGACCGTCTGAAAGGGTGGGGCGAAGGTGATCTCTTTACTCCAGCATCAGATGCTGCCGCATCGAATGTGCCTGCTGAAAGTCATTCAGCCGCGCGCGCTGAAGACGAGGCAGTCAGTGCGTTGATTGCGCTGGGCTATAAGCCTCAGCAGGCATCGAAAGTGATCTCTCAGATAGCGCAGCCGGATATGACCAGTGAAGCGATGATCCGCGATGCACTGCGTTCAATGGTTTAAGGTGTGATCCCCAATGATTGAAGCAGATCGACTTGTATCAAATGATTTTCCGGTAAGTCGCGAAGATGACGTCATCGATCGCGCTATTCGCCCCAAGTTACTGGATGATTACCAAGGGCAGGATCACGTTCGTGATCAGATGGAAATCTTTATCAAAGCGGCCAAGTTGCGTGACGAAGCCTGGATCATTTATTGATTTTTGGCCCTCCTGGTTTGGGTAAAACCACGTTAGCAAATATTGTTGCCAACGAGATGGGGGTAAGCATCCGTACGACCTCTGGCCCGGTATTGGAAAAGGCTGGCGATCTGGCGGCATTGCTAACCAACCTTGAAGAAAACGATGTGCTCTTTATTGATGAGATCCACCGTTTGAGCCCACAGGTGGAAGAAGTTCTGTATCCGGCGATGGAAGACTACCAGCTGGATATCATGATTGGCGAAGGACCGGCGGCGCGCTCAATTAAAATTGATTTGCCGCCGTTTACTTTGATTGGTGCCACCACGCGAGCAGGTTCACTGACTTCGCCGCTGCGCGACCGTTTCGGTATAACCCAGCGCCTGGAGTATTATAAGGTCGACGATCTGAAAGACATCGTTCGACGCAGTGCGAGTTGCCTAGGCCTGTCGATGGAAGAAGCAGGTGCGATGGAGATGGCGATGCGCGCCCGTGGCACGCCACGTATTGCCAACCGCTTGTTACGCCGTGTTCGTGACTATGCAGAGGTCAAAGGCAACGGCCATATTTGTCCGGATACCGCGGCCAAGGCATTGGATATGCTGGATGTTGATAGCAGTGGCTTTGACTACATGGACCGCAAGCTGTTGATGGCAATTATCGATAAGTTCATGGGCGGTCCGGTCGGACTGGACAACTTGGCTGCTGCCATCGGTGAAGAAAAAGACACCATAGAAGATGTGCTGGAGCCGTACCTGATCCAGCAGGGCTTTTTTGCAGCGGACTCCTCGGGGGCGTATTGCCACCCATCGTGCCTATCTGCATTTTGGCTTGGATCTGCCCGAAACCCGGTAACCACATTATATAGTTAGTATTACAATAAAAAAAACGAGGCCACTTGGCCTCGTTTTTTTTGTCCTTATTTTCTAGTCGTTACAGCTGTGTGAAGCCCGCATCACGCATTTTGTTGACGACATCTGCCTTTTGCTCCTTGGTCAGAGGCTTAAGAGGAAGGCGAGGATTACCTGCATCAATACCATGTAGTTCCATCGCGGCTTTTCCTGCTGCCACTCCACCATACTGAACGAGCACTCGGATCAGGCAATTACGCTATCCATATCTTTATAGACTGCTGCCTGATCTCCTTCGGAGAAGTCATTAATGATTTTGTGGAACAAAGGGGCGGCATAGTTATAGGTGCTACCCACAGCACCGATAGCACCAACGGCTAATGCGCCCGGTAAGAATTCATCGACCCCAAATGGAATATCGAACTTGCCATTACAGGCGCGCAGGCAGCGCTGGTATTCGTAAAGATCGCCGCTGTTAAATTTCAGGCCGTACAAATTGGGGATACGCGGTTCTGCTTTGATCAAGAACTGCTCCATATCCAAGTTTACGCCTGACATGCCCGAGTGGTAGTAGTAGAAGCCTTTTGACGGTGCTGCTGCTGCGACCTGTTCACAGTAGTCGACAAGCTCATCAACTGAACCGGGCTTAAAGAAACATGGACCAATTGCTGAGGTAGCAAAGATGTCGAGGGTTTCAGCATGGCGTGTCAGTTCCAGGGTATCAACGATGCTGAGTGCTCCCGTATGCACGGTGATCTTCAACTGGCCTTCGGCAGCATCGACCAGCGCTCGGCAATAGCTTTACGCTCTACTACTGAGCAGTGAATTCCTTCGCCTGTTGTGCCACAGATATAGACGCCGTTAACACCATCGCGGATCAGGTGCTGAGCGATTTGATCAATGGCAGGGAAGTTGACATTGCCATCTGCATCAAATGGTGTGTGTGGAGCTGCAATAAGACCGGTTAGTTTTTCCATTGTATTCGCACCAATAGTGATGAAGTTAAACTTCAGTGATAAATTAAGTATGGAGTTTGAGTTCATTTTATGGAGGAAAGTTTCATGTGGCAATCACGATCGGCTGCTTTTTGTTATCACGGCCTAAAACTGTGATATCGCCTACAAAGACTGAATATATCACTAACCATGAAGATAGTGATGATGGATAGGAGTGCCGAGGGGCATATTTTTGACTTTATAGATGGAGTATTACTTCACAAAAATAGAAGCTCATGGGAAAATCACCCAAACAAACCAGAGTTATACGATAACCTGAGGTAGAAGGATGGTTACGAAACATATTCCGGCCAAAGCAGGGAAAGTACTTGATATGATGGGGAGCTGCATGAAAGCCTGACTCCGTCCGCAAGACGCATATCTGAATTTGTATTAGCCAGCCCGGCTGAAGTCACCAAGTTGTCAATAGCTGAGCTGTCACACACGGCCAATGTTGGTGAGGCGACGATTATTCGGTTTTGTCGTACGCTTGGATTCAAAGGTTTTCAGGATTTTAAGATGGAGCTGGCAATTGAACTCTCTAGCCAGGGCCATAACGAGAAATCAATACTCGATACAGATGTAACACCTGAAGATGATGCCGAACTAATTGGCCAAAAACTGCAAAATACGATCAATAGTGTGCTGTCTGAAACGCTTAACTTACTTAGTTTTGAAACGCTAGAGACAGTGGCAGAGCAGATCCGTTCATCGCGGGCGGTCTATTTTTTTTGGTGTAGGCTCATCCGGCATTACTGCCGAAGATGCTAAGAATAAGTTTATGCGGATTGGTTATAACGTGGATGCCCTGACCAACAATCATTTCATGTATATGAAGGCATCGTTATTGCAACCGGGCGATCTGGCCATTGGTATTAGCCATTCTGGCAGCTCTATTGAAACGGCAAAAGCACTTCAGCTGGCGAAAGAGTCGGGGGCTACAACGGTTGCACTAACGCACAACCCGCGTTCAACCATTAGCCAGTATGCTGATTGGGTATTGGTAAATGGAAATCGTCAGGGCAAACTGCAGGGAGATTCTATTGGGACTAAAATATCTCAGCTATTTGTGCTGGATTTAGTCTACACCTTGCTGGTTAAAGATGATGTCTCCGGTGCTCAGGTCAATAAACTGAAAACGACCAAGGCCTTGGAATCATAGGCTTATTTTAAGCCTGTGATTGCGGTCTAATACAGAAAAAGCTTGTGTCATATAGGCGTTATTGTTTGAGGTAACGCCTGTGCTCACAGAACAAAACTGCACTTGTTTGACAATTTCCCCCCCCTCGTAACCTGTTTATCCTTATTTTGAGGCTACTACACTTTCTACATCTCGTCCTTGAATCATTATGGCCTGAGCAAACTCAACCTATGTCGAACAGTGGCTGAATGTAAATTCGCCGAGGTGGAGTGGAACTCCGTTCTGAGCGTTACTGTAAATCCCGAAAATGTTGAGCAGGATCGCGTTTCTGTGAGGTTTACATGGCAAAACTGAGCTTAATATCGCTGTTTCCAATTATTGCTGTTGAAGTTTTACTCCGTAGAAAATAAATTGGAGTCAAACTTCACTTTGTAATTGATATTGGAGTGGGACTGCGCATGACTGCCATATCTCAACATTGTATTACTGCTTTGCAACAAGGGTTTGTTGCTTCCTGTCAACCCGTCGACGGTGGGCCGATGGACTCTCCTGAAATTGTTGCCGCGATGGCACAGGCTGCTATTGCCGGAGGTGCTGCTGGCTAAGAGTCGAGGGGATCGATAACTTAAAGGCTGTGCGGTCGACCGTGACAGTGCCGATTATCGGGATAGTCAAACGTGATCTGGAAGGATCAGCGGTTCGAATTACCCCTTACCTGGAAGATCTCCGAGCGCTTAAAGACGCCGGCGCAGACATTATTGCAATTGATGCTACGCAACGAGAGCGGCCTGTCCCTGTGGATGAGCTGGTTAACGAAATTCATCAGCTTGGCTGCATCGCAATGGCTGACTGTGCAACCTTTGAAGACGGTATTCACTGCCATCAGCTTGGTGTGCAAATTATAGGTTCCACCCTGTCGGGCTATATCGGAGGACCTGTACCCGACGAGCCAGACTTCGAGTTAGTTCGAAAGCTTGAACAGGCGGGATGCAACGTGATGGCAGAGGGACGCTACAACACCCCAGAACTTGCTCGACGGGCTGTTGAAGCGGGAGCGTTTTGCGTGACCGTCGGCTCGGCAATCACGCGTATTGAACATATTTGCCATTGGTTCAAGACTGAGGTCGATTCAGGTCGGGTACAAATATCTAAGGTCCAAGCATCGAAGGTACTGTTATGAAAACTTATCTAGCGGTTGATCTTGGCGGGACGAAAATAGCGGCGGCATTAGTCCGTGACAGCATCATTGTTCGGCGGGAACAGGTTGAAACCCCGTCATCACAGTCACCTTCGGCGTTCACGGCTGCGCTGAAAGCGTTGCTACTTCCTCTTCGTACCGAAACTGACGTTGTTGCGATTGCTTCGACGGGGATCATTGACGGCGGTACGCTGACTGCGCTTAACCCAGATAACCTGGGAGGTTTGAACCACTATCCATTGCAGAAAGTGGTAGCAGAGATCACAGGGCGAGAAACTGTCGTGATTAATGATGCACAAGCAGCGGCATGGTCAGAATATCTGGCATTGGGTCAACCTGTGAAAAATATGGCCTTCATTACCGTATCAACTGGCGTGGGAGCAGGCTTGGTTGTGGATGAGCAACTATTAATTGGGCCTAGAGGTGTGGCTGGTCATGCCGGGCATATGCTGGCGGATCCATCGGGACCAATGTGTGGCTGCGGTAGGCGAGGTGTGTAGAAAGCATGGCATCCGGCAGGGCAATAGGACGTGAGGGTGAAGTCCATTTCGCTGCGGGTTGTAGCGGGTATACAGTTTATCAGCACTTTTTAAATGGCGATGAAAAGGCCGAAGCTATTATCCGCCAGTCTGCGAGAGTGATTGCCAACCTGATTGCCGATCTCACCATTAGTCTCGATCTTGATGTTGTGGCACTCGGTGGCAGTGTTGGCCTCGCAGAGCGTTACATCGATCTGGTTCAATCGTATTTATCCCAACTCCCTGCGACTTATCAACCCACGCTTGTTCCGGCGCTAACCGGGGCTGATGCAGGACTAATCGGCGTGGCTAGGTGGGCAGAAGCTAATACCTAGAAACCAGTATTTAGAAAAGAAATCTTTCAACCTTACCTCACCTATATTTATTGAGAGGAGTTAACGCATGGAAATGCATGCATTTGGTACCCTAAATTATATTGTTCTGTTGGTGTATCTCGCAGCTATTATGATGGTGGGTGTGTACTTTGCGCGTCGCCAGAAGTCAGCGGATGACTACTTCAAGGCGGGAGGACGCATTCCTGGCTGGGCTGCCGGGATCAGTGTTTTTGCTACTACATTGAGCTCTATTACATTTATGTCTATCCCGGCAAAAGCCTACACGGGAGATTGGACATTTTTGATTGGCCAGTACATTGCGATCCTGATCTTGCCGTTCGTGTTTATGTACTATATTCCATTTTTCCGTAAACTGAATTTAACATCAGCCTATGAATATCTGGAAAAGCGTTTTGACATTAAAATGCGCCTGTTTGCCAGTATCTCGTTTATGCTGTTTCATATTGGTCGTATTGCCATCATTACCTATCTGACAGCACTGGCTTTGATCCCTTTCATTGATATTAACCCGCTAACGATTGTGTTTCTGATTGGTGTTCTCTGTATCATTTATACCTTCATGGGAGGAATTGAAGGGGTTATCTGGACCGATGTGATCCAGGGGGTCATGCTCTCTATTGCCGCGGTGATGATTTTTATCATGATCTGTTTCAACGTCGATGGCGGAGTGACCGAGATATTCAGTATGTCCGCGGAAGCCGACAAATATTTTCCTGCTGATAAATTTGCCTGGAGCTGGTCTGAAAGTACCATTCCGGTGCTGATGGTGGGTTTTTTTTATTTGCAAGCTTACAGCAGTTCACAGCCAGTCAGGATGTGGTTCAGCGCTACATCGTGACCGATTCTATTGAGGAAACAAAGAAAGCCTTGGTGACGAACGCGAAACTGGTTGCCTGTATTCCGGTGTTCTTCTTTGCGGTGGGTGCGGCGCTATATGCCTATTACACTCAGAACCCATCGTTACTGCCTGAAGGTTTTAACACCGGTGGCATCTTACCGTTCTTTGTCATCTCGCAGATGCCTGCTGGTATCGCAGCTGATCATCGCCGCTATTTTTGCCGCTTCCCAATCGAGTATTTCCAGTAGTTTGAACAGTATCGCGGCGTGCTTTACCTCAGATATCTACAACCGTCTTGGCACAGAGAAAACGCCGGAAGAGAATCTGAAAGTTGGACGAATCGTGACGATTGTGGCAGGTGTCTTTGGTGTACTGGCATCAACTTATCTCATTATGTCGAATGAAAGCGAGCTGTGGGATGCCTTTAATAGCCTGATTGGCCTAATGGGCGGCCCGATGACAGGCCTGTTCATGTTGGGGGTCTTTGTTCGAAGAGCCAATGCGAATAGCGCTCTGGTAGGCGTAATTTCCGCTGTATCTGCTGTGTTGTGGGTACGCTCGGCTACCGACTTGAACTTCTTCTTCTACGGCGTTATCGGAACCCTGATTGTCGTCATTGTCGGCTATCTTACTGCGCCTTTATTTAAAGATACTCACGCAAAAGAAGACATTGAAGCCCTAACGATTCAAAGCCAAGATTAACCCCTTGATTTGAGTTCTCCCATGATTTCCCCTGGAAGGCCTAAGTCGTAATGGCTTAGGTCTTCTCTTTAAGAGAGTTGAACAATGATATTTGGTCATATTGAACAGCCGGAGAGCTATGCTTTTCTTCCTCGTGTCGTTATAAAAAGCTTGGAGTATCTGCGCGTTACTGATTTACAGGCGCTAGAGCTCGGCCGACATGATATTGATGGCGATAAGGTTTTCGCTAATGTGATGGCGTTTGAAACAGCAAATGCCAATGAGAAATTGGCTGAGGTTCATAAGGAGTATATTGATATTCAGTTTTTGGTGTCAGGTACGGAGCGGATTGCGTTTGGGTTGCCTTCTGGCGCTAACCAGGTAGCAATAGAATATGACGAAGAGAGTGACTTTTATCTGGTTGAAGGTATGGAATATGAATCCGAGGTGATCCTTGCGCCGAATATGTTCGCGATATTTTTGCCGGAAGAGCCGCATAAACCGGGTTGCAGTTACCGGACGAGCGGTCACATCAAGAAAGTGGTGATGAAAGTACATAAGAGTTTGTTAGCTGGCAGCGTATAGACAGAATGACGCTTTGCCGATTGCAGCAAGAAAGGCGTTAAAACCACATAAGAAAATGTAGTAAAAAAAACGAGGCACTAAGGCCTCGTTTTTTTTGTATTTGCTATTCCCAGAGCATATTAATCGCTTAACTTCTTCCTGTTCCGTTTACATAACATTGACATATCAAGCCATGATAATGATCGCTTCAATATTGGCAAAGTTACTTCACGTCGATTAATGGGGTGTTTTTAGCACATTTTAGTGATTATTTTTGTACAACTCAGCGAAGCTTGGTTGGTAAAGGGCAATCACTTTTTCAATAATACGAGCCATAACTACTTCCTCAATCTTAAACAAATCTGATAGGGAAACAGCTTATAACCCGCCTAAAAGACATCTTTTACTGTCTGGGCGGTTTAATCTGTTTCTGGCGCTGATTATAGATATTTATTTGTCAGGCAAAAGCGAAATAAATTCCACTTTGTCATTAGTTTTTATAATGCATTTATCTTTGTGTTTTATCTCTTAAACAAATATTTTTTTTAATTTCAATAGCGGGTTAACTGTATTGTTGATAGCCGTGATGAAGTTAATAGGCCTGTTTTTTTTCTAACTCATTAACTCTGTAAATATGACGGTTTAAAATAGATTGTGACTGTGTATTAACTGGGTGTTTTTAGTATGAAAGATCGTGTTTTTTTTCCTATTCACAGGCGGCTTTAACTTGTTTTGACTTGAGTTGATCTATATCAAGAAAAATCGTTGTGTGTAAATTTTGAGCTGTGTTTATTGATATTTATCAAAGCAAATTGTGCGATAAATAGATTGAGCAGGGCGAAGAATACCAGTAATATTAGCAATGACTTTATTAGCTGTAGCTTAACAACAAATTAACTAATTTGGCACACGACTGCAACATAGAAAGGAAGCCGTTGATTATTAATAAAAATGGCTACCAGGAAGGTGACTTAAATAAGTGGTTTGTAAGCTACATTTTGCTAGCCCAACCATTGGTACACTGTGTAGTACTGTCGTCAGTCAGCCTGGCGAAAAAAAAGGAGTTCTCAATGTTCACTGATGTCGTCGAACTATCGCGGTTACAGTTCGCATTAACTGCGATGTATCACTTTTTGTTCGTCCCATTGACTCTTGGTATGGCGTTTCTGCTTGCCATCATGGAGTCAGTTTACGTAATGACCGGAAAGCAAATCTACAAGGACATGACTAAGTTCTGGGGTAAGCTATTTGGTATAAATTTCGCTCTTGGTGTGGCTACCGGCCTAACCATGGAGTTCCAGTTTGGTACAAACTGGGCATACTATTCTCACTATGTTGGCGACATCTTCGGTGCCCCGCTAGCAATCGAAGCTTTGATGGCATTCTTCCTTGAATCCACTTTAGTTGGCCTCTTTTTCTTTGGCTGGGATCGCCTCTCTAAGCGTCAGCACTTGGCTGTCACGTGCTGGTGGCTATTGCATCTAATTTCTCTGCACTTTGGATTCTTATCGCGAATGGCTGGATGCAAAATCCAGTAGGCGCAGAGTTCAATTTCGAAACCATGCGGATGGAAATGGTGAGCTTTGCTGAAGTTATCTTTAACCCTGTAGCGCAGGTGAAATTTGTGCACACAGTGGCCTCTGGCTATGTCTGTGGTGCGATGTTCATTATGGGTATCAGTGCTTATTACATGCTGAAAGGTCGTGATATTCCGTTTGCCCGTCGTTCTTTTGCCATTGCCGCTTCTTTCGGTATGGCATCAATCTTGTCGGTTATCGTACTGGGTGATGAATCAGGCTACGAGTTGGGTGATGTGCAGAAAACCAAGCTTGCTGCAATTGAAGCTGAATGGCACACGGAAGAAGCACCAGCTGCGTTCACTGTATTTGGTTTGCCAAACCAAGAAACTATGGAAACAGATTTCGCGATTAAGATCCTTATGTAATGGGTATTATTGCCACGCGATCTTTTGACACTGAAGTTACTGGTTTACGTGATTTAAAAGATGAACACGAAGTGCGTATCCGTAACGGTATGGTTGCTTACGGTTTGCTAGAAAAACTACGTAGTGGTGATCGTTCACCTGAAAATGTTGCTGCCTTTGATGAAGTGAAACACGACCTTGGTTACGGCTTCCTACTTAAGCCATATACCGATAACGTTGTTGATGCTACACCTGAACATATTGCCCAAGCGGTTGATGATTCAATCCCTACTGTTTGGCCGCTATTCTTTAGCTTCCGCATCATGGTGGCTTCTGGCTTCCTCATGCTGGGCATTATAGGTGCAGCATTTATCCAGACGTGTCGTCATAAGATCACGGATAAGAAATGGGTATTACGTGCTGCACTATATGGCCTTCCACTGCCATGGATTGCGATTGAAGCGGGTTGGTTCGTCGCCGAGTATGGCCGTCAACCATGGGCTGTCGGTGAGATTCTACCTGTATCAATGGCAGTATCTAACCTGGAACCATCAGCAATTATCACAACTATGCTGTCGATGATTGCGCTATACACTGTATTCCTGATTGCTGAAATGTACCTGATGATTAAGTTCGCACGTAAAGGTCCAAGTAGCTTGAAGACAGGTCGTTATCACTTTGAACAAAATGATGCACCACAGAATGTGGTATCGCGTCAGGTTGAAGCGTAGTCAGGGAGAGTAAGCAATGTTTGAATATGAAGTATTGCGATTCATCTGGTGGTTGCTAATTGGTGTACTTTGCATCGGTTTCGCAGTAACAGATGGTTTCGATATGGGTGTAGGTATCCTGTCTAATGTTATAGGCAAGACGGATACAGAACGCCGAGTAATGATTAACTCAATTGCACCGCACTGGGATGGTAACCAAGTTTGGCTTATCACTGCGGGTGGTGCCCTGTTTGCAGCCTGGCCACTTGTTTACGCAACTGCGTTTTCTGGTTTCTACTTCGCAATGGTACTTACGCTAGCAGCACTATGGTTACGTCCGCTAGGTTTTGACTACCGTTCGAAGATTGAATCGCCTAAATGGCGTGATGCATGGGACAAAGCGATCTTTGTTGGTAGTTTCGTGCCGCCAGTGATCTTCGGTGTTGCTTTCGGGAACTTGCTGCAAGGTGTTCCTTTTGAGCTAAATGATCTGCTGATCCCTACGTATAAAGGTTCTTTCTTTGGCCTGTTGAATCCGTTCGCACTGCTATGCGGTATTGTTAGCCTGATGATGATTGTCACTCAGGGTGCGACTTATCTGTTGATGAAAACAACAGGCGATCTGCACACTCGTGCACGCAATGTGGCACCAATAACGGCTCTGATTACAGCGGTATGTTTTGTTATTGCCGGTGTATGGGCGCAAAGCATCGAAGGCTATGTAATTACTTCTGAAATTATCACTAACGGCCCATCTAATCCGTTAGCCAAAGAAGTCATGCGTGAAACAGGAGCATTGTTCGCAAACTTTGATGCATACCCATTACTGTGGGCTGCACCAATCATCGCGGTCGTGATGCCATTGCTAACGGTTATTGCCTCTCGTGCTAACCGGGCTGGCTTTGCATTTTTGACATCAAGCCTGACAATGGCAGGTATTATCCTGACATTCGGTTTTGCGTTGTTCCCGTTCATTATGCCTTCAAGCCTAGTTCCTGGTCATAGCCTGACGATGTGGGATTCCACGTCAAGTGAGTTCACGTTGAATATCATGACAGGTGTAGCGTTTGTGATGGTTCCTATTATTCTTGGATACACCACATGGTGTTACTACAAAATGTTTGGCCGTCTTGATAACAAGTTTATCGAAGATAACAAAACTTCACTGTACTAAGGAGACAGACTATGTGGTATTTCGCTTGGATTCTAGGTGTTCTGCTAGCCTGCTCTTTCGGTATTATCAACGCCCTGTGGCTTGAAACAACCGAAAATATGGATGAGAAAGGTGAGTAAGATCAATCATTGGGTGAAGTGTGCTCACCAGGTGCTGGATAACGGGTTACTACGCCTGTTAGCCATGGTACTGGCGCTATCGGCGGCAGGACTGCTGATATGGGAGCCAATGATCTTTGCCCAGGCGATTGGTGGATTTGGACCGGTAATTTCACCAGCTGATATGGGTAACATGTACTGCAATGATCTACGGTGTTGGCTTTGTACCACTTCGCTGGTACTGGCAGGTGTTCTTCACCCCGTATCTCGCATTGCCGATTTTGTCTTATATCATGTGGTTGCGTTTGTTCTCATCATAGCAACGGTTGAATACGAGACAGACAAAATAACAGTATGAAACAGCCCATTACAAATGTGTAATGGGCTGTTTTTTTTATGCATAAAGTAGCTAATTTGGCCTTTGGTGAAGCGGGAAAGTGAATATAGTGACACCATTTATTCATTGTTCATGGCAACGAAATGACAAGCTTGTCAAAAAAAATCACAGGATTTGTAGGCATTAGTAAATGTGGCGTTTCATAATGCCTTGCAACTTCGGTATAGTAAGCGACTAATTGAAAACTGGGCGAGTACCTGATGGATACTGGCTTGCATGGAAACCTGATGACCAAAGAAAGTGCCTTTGAGTGGCCAATCACTATTTATTATGAAGACACCGATGTAGGTGGAATTGTTTACCATGCCAACTACTTAAAGTTCTTTGAGCGGGCACGAACGGAACTCTTTCGCAGCCATGATGTCAGTTTACAGGCATTATTTGCTCAAAATGTTAGCTTTGTGGTGCGTCATATTGAGATGGACTACCTGAAAGGGGCAAAGCTTGATGAGCGGCTGGTGGTAAGAACGTGGCCGAAGAATATTCGTAGAGCTCGATCGAATTTTGTCAGGTTTTAGTAAACAATGACGGCCAAACCTTGTGCAAAGCGGTGGTTCAGGTAGCCTGTGTGCATCCTGAATCCATGAAACCTATTCAGATCCCAGAAAATATTAAGTCGGAGATATCTAAGTGACTTCTGAACTATCGATTTTAGATCTTTTTTTTACAGGCCAGCCTGCTTGTTAAGATCGTGATGCTCATTCTACTAGGTATGTCTGTCATGTCCTGGGCAATGATTATTAAGCGTTCCTCTATACTGTCAAATGCAGCCTCAAAAGCCGAGCGGTTTGAAGACCGTTTCTGGTCAGGTATTGACTTGTCTCAGCTTTATCAGGAAGTGCAGGCAAGAAAAGACAGCCTGACAGGCTCCGAGCAGATTTTCCATGCCGGTTTTAAAGAATTCGCCCGCCTGCATCGTAGCAATGGCAAAGTGCCGGAAGCCGTGATGGAAGGAACGGGGCGTGCCATGCGAGTCGCGTTATCCCGTGAAGTCGATGAGATGGAAACCAACCTGCCGTTTCTGGCTACCGTTGGTTCTATCAGCGTATATCGGCCTATTCGGCACGGTATGGGGGATCATGCACGCCTTTATCGCTCTGGGTGCAGTGAAGCAGGCCACATTGGCAATGGTTGCTCCGGGTATTGCCGAAGCTCTGGTTGCAACCGCGATGGGTCTTTTTGCCGCAATCCCTGCTGTGATGTTCTATAACAAGCTGACCAACCAAGTGTCGAAACTAGAGCATACCTACGCCACTTTCATGGAAGAGTTTTCCAGCATTCTACACCGTCAGGCATTTGCCGCTGCGCAGGAGTAATAAGCGATGGCTTATCAACCGAAAAAGCGCAAAATGACGGCGGAAATTAACGTCGTACCCTATATCGATGTCATGTTGGTGTTGTTGATTATCTTTATGGTAACGGCACCTTTTGTGACTCAGGGAGTTGACGTTGAACTACCGTCAACCCAGACGGCCAAAACTGCCGCTGAACTGGTCGGTGATGAAAATAGCAGTGCTCCGATCATCGTTGAAGTCGACCAAAATGGTAACCTGGGCCTGAGTGTCGATAATGGTGAGATGCTTCGAGGCCTTAGGCTAAATGATTTGCTTACTCGCGTTAGGGCCGAACTACAACTAAACCCCAAGTCGACAGTCTTGGTTGGAGGGGATGGTCGGGCTCCTTACTCTTTCATTATCGAGACGCTGGATGCATTGAATCAGGCCGGAGTGGGTTCTGTGGGTCTGATGACCGAACCTTTAGAGAAGTAGGCAGGCTAGCAGGATGAAAAATAATAATTATAGCGCTGCCGTCATTATATCGTTACTTCTTCACGGTTTATTGTTAGCGGCGCTGTTGTGGGGAACGGATTTCTCCATGGACAAGCCGAAAATGTCAGGCAATACGATCAAGGCTGTTGTCGTAGATCCGGCGTTGGTCAATCAGCAAGCCAAGCAGATCCGCCAGCAACGTGAAGCGGCGAAGAAAGCAGAACAAGATCGCCTGAAGCGACTCGAGCAACAGGCTGCAGCACTTGAACAGCAGCGACAGGCTGAAGAGAACAAGTTGCGCCAGCTGAAAGCCGATAAGCTCAAGGCCGAAAAAGATGCGCGTATAGCAGAAGCTGAACGCAAGCGGGTTGCCGCCGAGCAGCGTAAGGCTGATGAAGCGGCACGCATTTCTCGCGAGAAAGCAGCGAAAGCTGAAGCTGAGCGTAAGAAGCAGCTAGCTCAGCAGCGTAAGGCTGAAGAAGCGAAACGTAAAGCCGAAGAGCAAAAGCGCCAGGCCGAAACTGCTGCACGTAAAGCAGAAGAAGAGCGTCAGGCAAAACTTGCGGCGAAGGAAAAAGCCGAAGAAGCGGCTAGAAAGGCGGAAGAAGATCGTAAGGCGAAAGTAGCAGCGAGGAAGAAAGCTGAAGCCGCCGCTCGCAAGGCAGAAGCGGCCCGTAAGGAGGCGGAACGTAAAGCTGCCGAAGCTCGTGAGAAGCAGCGCCAGCAGGAAGCTGCGCTCAATGACCTGTTTGCGGGACTGGAAGCGGAAACCGAACAACGTGGCGGTGCTCGTGGTCAGTTTGTTGCCGATGAGACTCAGCGTTACGCTGCCATCTATACTCAGATGATCCAGCAGAACTTGCTGGTTGATCAGGTTTTCATTGGTAAAGAGTGTGTAATTCGTATGCGTTTATCTACGAATGGCCTGGTACTGGACGCGTCGAATGATGGTGGCGATGCAGCGCTGTGCCGTGCAGCCAAAGCTGCAGTGGTAAAAGTGAGCCAGTTCCCGATGCCGGAAGACTCGGCAGTGGTTGAGAACCTTCGTAGTATTAGATTAACAGTAAGCCCGCAATGATGAAGGAGTTGTTATGAAACGTTGGATAATGGGCTTGTGTATTGCTCTTCTGAGTTTTAGCCAAATCGCACAAGCTGAATTGGAACTGGTCATTACTGAAGGTATTGATTCAGCCCGCCCGATTGGCGTAGTGCCATTTCAGTGGGAAGGCGAAGGCAAAATGCCGACTGACCTTTCCGCAGTGATTGCGTCCGATTTGCGCCGTAGTGGTAAATTTAGCCCGGTGGCGACAAGCAAAATGCCGCAGACGCCATATAGTGATGAAGAGATTGATTATAACGCTTGGACTGCTCTGGGAGTTGATGCGTTAGTAACGGGTAAGGTAAAGCTAAATGCGGAGGGTAAGTATGAGATCAAATTCCAACTGGTAGACGTGGTGCGTGGTCAGCTTACTAGTGGTGAGAGCCGTGGCCTTGACAATGGTAAGTTGGTGTTAACCAAAGATCATGTGTTGTTCACAAGAGCTGCGGTTGTGAAAGAGAGCAATTTACGTATGTATGCTCATGCTATGTCTGACTATGTCTATGAAGCATTGACGGGTGAGAAAGGCGCATTTATGACTCGGATTGCCTATGTGGTGATTGATGATAAGGCCAAGTATAAGTACCAGCTGCGCGTTGCCGATTATGATGGTTATAATGAACAATTAGCATTGAAGTCGAAGCAGCCTCTGATGTCGCCATCTTGGTCGCCGGATGGTCGCAAGCTGGCCTATGTTAGCTTTGAAAACAAGCAGGCGCAGATTTTCGTTATGGACATTTACAAGGGTAGCCGCGAAATGGTCGCGTCGTTCCCGCGCCATAACGGTTCGCCGCGCTTTTCGCCAGACGGCAAAAAAAATTAGCATGGTGCTGTCTAAAAGCGGCAGCTTGCAGATCTATATTTTGGATCTGGAAACCAAGAAAATGAACCAAGTTACCAGTGGTCGGGCCAATAATACCGAGGCATTTTGGGATCCAAATGGTCAGTCTATGATCTTTACCTCAGACAGAGGTGGTAAACCCCAGATATATCGAGTAAATTTAGCAGACGGTTCGACCGAACGCCTAACTTGGCAAGGAAGTCAGAACCTGGGTGGTCAATTGACGCCAGATGGACGGTTCCTGGTAATGGTACACAGATCAGACTCTGGGTATAACATTGCCAAGCAAGATCTAAAAACCGGTGCGCTTCAAATTTTAACGAAGACATTTTTGGATGAGTCGCCAAGTATTGCACCGAATGGCGGCATGGTGATTTACAGCTCAGTTAACGATAAATCCAACGAGCTGTCGTTAGTGTCGATTGACGGGCGCTTTAAGGCACGACTACCTGCGACGAATGGGCGAGTTCGGGCTCCATCTTGGGGACCGTTCCTTTAACGTTCACCGTAATTAGCAATATAAAAGGAAAAAAATAATGCAACTGAACAAAGTTTTAAAGGGGCTGGCAATTGCGCTGCCAATGATCACTCTTGCTGCATGTAGTTCAACAGAAAGCACTGATAGCTCGGCGGCATCTGAATCAACTACTGGTACAGGTACAACTGCTACTGAGCAAACAACAGTTGCAACACCAGTAGAGTCAGGTTCTGCAGCGCTGTCTGAGCAGGAGCTACGCAGCCAGCAGCTACGTCAGGAGCAAACTGTATACTTCAAGTTTGACAACGCTGAAATTCAGGCTGACTACCAGGATATGCTGACTGCACATGCTGACTATCTGCGCGATAACACAACAGTTAAAGTGATTGTTGAAGGTCACGCCGATGAGCGTGGTACACCTGAGTACAACATTGCTCTAGGTGAGCGTCGTGCAAGCGCGGTAGCTAAATACCTTCAGGCGCTAGGCGTATCTGCAAGCCAGATTTCAATTGTTAGTTACGGTGAGGAAAAACCTCTGGTTTTAGGCCACTCCGATGCTGACTATGCTAAGAACCGTCGCTCGGTTCTAGTTTACTAATTTATAGGTAAACACGATGAACAGTAACAAAATGCGTAGTATCGCGTTTACGTTGCTGGTTGGTGCGGCGACCCAGGTGGTCGCCGCACCTGCTCCTGTTACCGATCTAAACGGTAGCAGTGCGCAGGGCAATGATAGCCTTGCTCGCTTGGAGCGTATGATTGAGGCGCGAAACCAGGTGCAACTTGATATGCAGCGTCAGCTGGATCAGCTTGCATCAGAGATGGATGAACTGCGTGGTCTTGTTGAGCGCAACAGCTATGATCTCGGTCAGATGCTGGAGCGACAGCGAGAACTGTACCGCGAGGTTGATGCACTGAGCCGCCAGCCTCAGAAAGAAGTCGACGATACATCGAAATCAGATACGGCTTCTACTGAAACATATACCAGTAACGTTAGTGAAAACGAAGCGTATGAATCAGCCGTTGACCTGATCCGAAAGGAAAAGGATTATCCCGGTGCAGTTAAGGCATTTCAGGGATTTTTGTCGACTTACCCTGAATCTGTGTACAAGCCGAATGCCCACTATTGGCTAGGCCAGCTGTATTTCATCCAGAGCCAACTGGCGGAAGCTAGTGAGCAGTTTACTGCCGTTGTCGCTTTTAGCGATTCTAACAAGCGTTCTGATGCCATGTTGAAGCTAGGCGTGATAGCTGAACGCAGTAAAAAGCTTGATGAGGCCAAGAAGCTTTATCAAGAGGTGATTGACCTTTATCCTGACTCGACAAGTTCACGTCAGGCAGAGAAAAACCTCAAAGCTCTTGCCAAATAACGCGACTGTAATTGATAAAGGCCAGTTTTTACTGGCCTTTTTTTTAATTCTTTAACGAATCAATAACAGTGCGGTTGCCAGAAAGGTGATTATTTCAATGTTTGCGGTGTATAATGCTCGGATTAGTAAGGACGAGCTGATGAGCAATTGAGAAATGAGCCTGACATTTGATCCCTCTGAAATGGTTTACCCGTTTCCACCTAAGCCAATGCCGTTGACTGTTGAAGAGCAGCAGTCATACAAAGAAAAAAAATCAAAGCCCTGTTGAAGGAAAAAGATGCGGTTTTGGTTGCCCACTACTACACCGATCCTGAGATCCAGGCGTTGGCTGAAGAGACCGGCGGGTTTGTCGGTGACTCATTGGAAATGGCCAAGTTCGGTAACCAGCATCCAGCGAAAACCCTCGTGATTTGTGGCGTTCGTTTCATGGGTGAGTCGGCAAAAATCCTGACACCGGAAAAGCGTGTGCTGATGCCTACTCTGGAGGCCGAGTGCTCTCTGGACTTAGGTTGTCCGGCTGATAAATTTACCGAGTTCTGTGATGCTCACCCTGACCACACTGTTGTTGTGTATGCTAACACGTCAGCGGCGGTGAAGGCACGTGCTGACTGGGTGGTGACATCCAGTATTGCGTTGGAGATCGTCGAGCACCTGGATAGCGAGGGTTCAGATATTATCTGGGGCCCAGACCGCCACCTTGGTTCTTACATCCAGAAGCAGACAGGCGCTGAAATGCTATTGTGGCAGGGCGAATGTGTTGTTCATGATGAGTTCTCGGCCAAGGCACTTCGTGACATGAAGAACTTGTACCCTGATGCAGCTATTCTTGTTCACCCCGAGTCGCCAGCTGCGGTTGTGGCACTGGCAGACGCCGTTGGCTCGACCAGCCAGCTGATCAAAGCGGCGAAGACGCTGCCGAATAAACAGCTGATTGTCGCGACCGATAAGGCATTTTCTTCAAGATGCAGCAAATGGTTCCGGAGAAGGAGCTGATCGAAGCGCCGACCGCTGGTGCGGGTGCTACGTGCCGAAGCTGTGCGCATTGCCCGTGGATGGCAATGAATGGTCTTCAGGCCATTGAACAGGGGCTGCGTGAAGGTGGCGAGCTGCATGAAATTTTTGTGGATGAGTCATTGCGTGAAAAATCGCTTATCCCACTGAATCGTATGCTCGATTTTGCGGCAGAATTGCAATTGAAAGTGAAAGGTAACGCATAATATTGCGGTATCTTTAAGAGTACAAATGGCGGCCTTATGGTCGCCATTTTTTTTGTTGATTGGTGCGAGGATTGAAAAAAAATGAGCCATACGATGTTAACCGTGGCATTGCCGATTGCACTCGCATGGATGATGTATTGTGTAGGGCTAACGCTGTCGACCGCTGACTTTAAGCGGGTAGGACAATATCCGGGGCGGGTGTTGCTCGGCTTGAGCGTCCAATTGCTTGGCTTGCCGTTGCTGGCATTTGCGATGATTTGGCTGTTTGCTCTGCCGGAGCCAGTGGCAATTGGTTTATGGTTATTGGCGCTGGCACCGGGTGGAGCCTCCTCTAATGCGATTACCCATATGAGCGGGGGGGACTCGGCACTCTCAATCACGATGACGGCAATAAGCAGCCTGATTATTCCGCTTAGCCTGCCGGTTATGCTGGCTTTGGTTGTGCCGGACACGCAGCTTATATTCCCACTAAAGACAGCTATCTTACAGCTTACGGCGGTAACATTGGTCCCGGTGCTATTGGGAATGGCCACCAGGCATTGGGCGACAGGCGAGTGGTTTGAGCGTTTTTCTCCGTTTGCCAACCGCTCGGCACTCGGTGCGCTGTTTCTTACTGTGACGGTAACGCTTGCTGCCAATACCGGGGTGTTTCACCAGCTTTTTTTTCTGTCGCATCGGTGGCTGCTGTCAGTTTGTGCGTAGCGGGAATGCTGTTGGGGGCTTTTGCTGCAAAAATGTTTCGTGGTGACAAGGTGCTGGTAAAAACGATGGCAATTGAAGTGGGGGTCCAAAATGCAGGTACTGCTATTTTTGTTGCCGTGGTACAGCTGCAAAGACCAGAGTTGGCATTGACACCGTTATTGTATGGGGTGCTCATGAACTTACCGGCTTTCGTGATGATCTACTTCTTCCAGCGGCGAAAACTGGCCAGGGCTTGCTAGCATTCAGAGGTGACGGTCTTCAGAAGTGCTAGTGTTTAGAGATGATTGGCTTGATAGATAGCAGGTTACTTAGGTAGCAATAAACGAGATGCTGCAGTCGCAGCATCTCGTCATTATTTAGGATCTTGCCCAGTACTAAAGTATTAATACTGATTTCAGGATTATTGCTCTTGTACCAGAGCGTGTCCGCGCAGTGTCAGGCCACATAGCATGGTTGGAACGGAGGTAAAGATTTCTTCAAACTGGGCCAGGCCGTCAGCGCCTTCTTGGGATAGGGCTTCCATGGCATTTTCAGGATCGTAAAGCAGGCTGAAACACAGCAAAACACCACCCAGTAATGCATTGTCTTCACTGCCTTCCGGCATGATCGTATCCCAATCGTCACGAGTAAGCTGCCAGCCTTGTAAAATGCCTTCAGCGAGCTCTCGGGTTCCTTCAGACACGAGCTCTTTGTCATCAAGCTCACAACCTTCTGGCCATTGCCATTGCCCTGTCAGCAAAGCTTCACGGCTTTGATTCCACATATTGACGATTGTGTTGGCGTAGGTCTCAAGCTCTTGATGGCTTTCAAACGGGGATGTTTCATCGCCACCCCAGAGAAAGGCTAGCCACTCGGACGGATCAATCAGGTGCGGGGCAGCCGCCATTGCGGTGACAAAGCCGCGAGTTTGAGCTTCAGACAAGAGCTGTTCGGCTAGTTGTGGGTTTTGCAGTAACTCACTTAGAGGAGCAGACATAGTACAATCTCAGTTTAGTAATGTGTCTTTCCTTTATGCCGAAATTATATTTAGCATAAAGTGTTAACAGAAATAGATAGAATAGTTGCTGCGGGCTATTGTAGCAGCCTGGTTAGCTCAGCACAGCTTCACTGGCGCTTTTATCGAGCAAGAGCCTATATCGTTGTAATAATATACTTCTATTGGGGGATTTCTTGATTTTTATTGACCTTGTGCTGTCAGGGCACTATAGTAGCGCTCCGTTGAGAAATTAGCTTCTTGCTATAAGTTTTATAACTCAACAACAATTTGGTGAGGTGTCCGAGTGGCTGAAGGAGCACGCCTGGAAAGTGTGTATACGGCAACGTATCGAGGGTTCGAATCCCTCCCTCACCGCCATATTTAGGAAAGCCGCCTGATGGGCGGCTTTTTGCTATCTTAAAGAAAATCCCCTGCCAATTTATTTTACCTGCTTGCTCTCTTTGTTTTCTCATCGATCACTAACTAATTTACTACTTACAAGTCTGTCATCAACAAATCGTACTCTTTGTTCGATCTTATTATCGTAATGTCTTAATTACGCCCTATTTCTGAAATAGTTATTCATTATTGTAATTAACTTTCAGTGTTAAAACCGAGTTAATTTGGGGTTTTGTGGATGTTTCGGCTAGGAATATCATGAGAATGAACTGAACATTGGTTCGAATGTATATCAGATCCTGCGTGATAACAGCAACTATGATCGCAAGAAACGAGAAATGTATTCTTACAAGGTTAAATGTGTTTAATAGTCCGTAAAATTTCGGTTAATAGTGGTTTTTTTTATTGTTTTTTTTCCTAGTACTTGTATATATGCGTCTAGACTATTTATATTTATTTTAGCGTTATTAATCAGTTATTTACACTTGTGTGTTGAGGGTGTTTTTTTTGCTTTTCATTTTTTTTGATCTTGAATTTTTTTTAAGTGTTTAACTGACTACTAATTCTAATAGCCTAGTTGTTTCGCTTAAGTTCCTTATTGTTTGCAATATATGCCAAGTTAACTGGTGATTTTATATTGATTTCTAATGAAGATGATATATGCAGCACGGCAGTGCCGCCTAAGTGGTGATTTGTGCCAATTTGTATGGCAAAACTAGTTGTAAGTTTACCAATTAAATAGATCTTTGGTGCTTAATTCTAATGAAAACCTGTTCTAATACGCAAATCAACTGGCTCTTGTGCTTTTATCCAGTTAAAGAGTCTGATTAATCTGTTTTCTGTGGCCTTATTTACTATTTGTAGGAGTTTGCGGTATGTCTGTTAAAGGTCAATTCAATGTGCGAAACGCGGCGGCTGACACCTTTGCTATGGTGGTTTTCAGTTTTATTACCGGCATGTTGATTGAGGTGTTCGTGTCGGGGATGACATTTGAGCAGTCTTTAGCATCGCGAACGTTATCAATTCCGGTCAATATTGCGATTGCCTGGCCATATGGTGTCTTCCGTGATTTCATGATTCGCAGTGGCTACCGTTTGTCACCGGCCAACTGGATGAAAGGTCTGTCCGATATGGTTGCCTTTGTATTGTTTCAGTCACCGGTTTATGCCGCTATTTTGTGGGTTGTCGGGGCGGATGTTGATCAGATAATCACTGCTGTTACCAGTAATGCCGTTGTATCAGGTGCGCTTGGCGTGGTTTACGGCCTATTCCTAGATAGTTGTCGTCGTATGTTCCGCGTGCCGGGATATTACCAACAAGCATAACTGTCAATGATGACACTGAACGAAAAAAAGCTCCTACGGGAGCTTTTTTTTGGTATTTCCACAGCAGAAATTGTTAGCAAGCACCATATGCAACCAGAGATACATTCCATTCTTTGTTTTTTTTCGCCTCTTTTTCGTGGTCATTTATACTGAAGTTGACTCATTTATAGCGAAACTAATTGATAGTTATCAATATTTGAACTTCGTCAAGGTTTTGAGTTATATCGTATTCACTTGCGTTATTCTTCTGATACTCCACTAGTTTGTATGCCTATACTTCAGTATCCCGTTAAGGGTACTTGATTTACTGAAATTGGCAGTGGAACTCTATGAAAAAAAACCGTTTTTTTCTGGATACCTGTAGGACTAACCATTGTTGCGGCAACTGGAACGGTTTGGCTTGGTCAAGTTAGCCTTGTTTCTTGCGTTATAGGTGGTGCATTAATCGTCAGTGGCTATTTGGCCGCCCATTTTCTGCAGTCGGGTCATGACGAGGCAATGGTAGAAGTACGGAATCTGCAAAATAGTGAATTACTGTATAAACAGCAGCATGCGCAAAAAGAGCTTAAACAGTTGGTTGAGCTGTGCTTGCAAATATTGCCAATCTGGCAGAGGCAGCTTTGTACCGTAAGGTTGCAGACAGAAACTGAAATTACGGCGTTGTCACAACGTTTTACAGAAATTATCAACGAACTGGATCTGGCTGTCACAGAGTCCCAGCATGTCGCGGGCGGTGGGAGCGAGAATAGTGAAAGCGGGGTGCTTGCGGTTCTCAATGACAGTGAACAGCAGCTAGATCAGGTTATTGCTCTGCTTCGCTCAACGATGCAGGCCAAAGAGGAAATGCTGGCTCAGGTCCGTCATCTGGCTAGCTATACAGAAGAACTCGACAGTATGGCTCTCGATGTCGCTAAGATTGCTGAGCAAACTAACCTGTTGGCTCTGAATGCAGCCATAGAGGCGGCAAGAGCGGGCGATCAGGGACGCGGGTTTGCCGTTGTAGCAGGCGAGGTACGCAAGCTGTCACAGCTTTCGGGAGAAACGGGCAAACATATCCGTGACAAGGTTTTGCTGATAAATCAGCCATGGCCGATACCGTGAACATTGCCGAACAGAGCGCCCGGCAAGATGCTCAGGCCGAGGCGGCTTCAGAAACCAATATCGAATCTATTCTGGCTAATTTCAAACAACTTGCCTCCGAGTTGAGCAACTCGACCTCATTACTTCAAGATAAAAACATGGATATTCAGCAGGAGATCTCTGGCGTTATTGTTTCGCTGCAGTTCCAGGATCGCGCCAGTCAAATTATTACCCAGGTAGAGATGAACCTGGACAAGCTTCAGGCTGAGATCACCAATTATGAGTCAGAGCAGCATAATGACGACGAAGCGCATCGGCTTGATGTCACCAACTGGCTCAATGAAATGAAGCGAGACTATGTCGCTCAGGAACAGCACCTCAACCATGAAAAAGACGAGGCGAATACCGCTTCTTCACAAGATAGCGAGATCACTTTCTTTTAACCCTCGGAGATACTATGGCTAAGACAATTTTAATTTTGGATGATTCGGCGCCTATTCGTCAGGTCGTTGGGATTGCCTCAGAGGGGCTGGCTATGAGGTGATTGAAGCAAAGGATGGCATTGATGGTATCGATAAACTCGATGGTCAGAAGCTGAACTTGATCATTACCGACATCAATATGCGAGGATGGACGGGATCACTTTCGTGAAAGAGGTGAAGAAGATGCCGCGTTATAAATTTACCCCCATCATCATACTGACAACTGAATCACAGGATAACAAAAAGCAGGAAGGCAGGGCGGCGGGAGCCAAAGCTGGGTTGTTAAGCCTTCCAGCCTCCTCAGTTGCTAGATGCCGTCGCCAAGCTGATTTTACCGTGAGTGGGAGCTGCTTATGGACATCACTATTACGCAGGAACAGGCAGGATCGGAGTGCAAGCTAAGCCTTAACGGCGAAATGTCTATTTATACTGCTGCAGAGCTGAAGCCGCGCTTATTGGCTTATTTACGCGATGCTCAATCATTATCAATGGATCTTACGGAAGTGAGTGAACTGGATACCACCGGATTGCAGCTTTTATGGCTGTGTCAGCAAGAAGCCGCGATAACAGGTAAGGAATTTGTTATTGCCGATACCAGCGCTGCTGTTATGGAATCTATCACTTTGTTGCGACTTGAAGCGGCGTTTGGCATGCAGCCCGTGTAGCTGGTCAATTTTCATTGTTCCATGGTCTAGGAGGGAAAATGGAAGAGATGGAACATATCCGAGAAATGTTTATCGACGAGAGTCTGGATTTGCTCCAGGAGATGGAATCGGCATTAAATCAGCTAAAAGCCGCTCCTGAAAACGCAGAGATGATCAATCTGGTGTTTCGGGCCGCACACACTATTAAGGGATCGGCGGGGTTGTTTGGCGACGATGGGTACGACGCGATTGTTTCCTTTACCCATACTGTAGAAAACGTGTTGGCGCAGGTCCGAGCCGGTGAGCGCGTTTGCGATGACAACCTGATCCTGACGCTATTGGATTGCCGAGATCATATTGAAAGCTTGATTGAGCAGCTCAACATAGATGATGCATCGAGCAGCCAGGAGCTAGCACAGCAAGGCCAGGAACTGCTGGTCCAGTTGGCTGGTTCGGCCGTGTTACAGCCTAGTTCGGACGACAATACTTCAATGGCATTGGAACAAGGTGCTGAAGGCAATGCTGCACTTGCACCGGATCAGATTGGCCAAATTGCTGTCAATGCATACTGGCACTTTTCGCTGCGGTTTGGGGAAGATGTACTGCGAAATGGTATGGATCCTCTGCCGTTTCTACGCTATCTCAGCTCATTAGGAGATATTGTCGAACTGGTTCCCCTTTTCAGCTTGCCCGGTAGCAGTCTTATGGATCCCGAGTCCTGTTATCTGGGGCTGGAACTGCAGCTTGATAGCGATGCCGATCAGGCAACCTTGATGTCAGTCTTTGAGTTTGTTGCTGACGAGTGCCAAATCCATATTATTCCCCCTCATAGCGATCTTCATGAATATGTATTGTTAATAAAGGATCTTGACCAAGAAGCTGACGAATTAGGACCGGTATTAATTCGTTGTGGTGCACTGACGCAAGATGAACTAGCGCATGTCATGGACCGCCTCAGCCGTTAAACCAGCTTGTTCTTCCTGTTGTTGAATCAAAGCTACTTGAATCAAAGCAACCCGAACCAAAACTACTTGAGTCAGAGCTATCGGCTAGTGACATTCCTGATAATGAGCCGGATTTATCGCCTCAGGTGATAGCGCCGAAGAGTACACCAACAAACTTACCAGAGCCTAAACGGCAGGAAAGCCGCAGCCTGCGGGTTGATGCCATAAGCTAGATCAGCTGATTAACCTAGTGGGCGAGTTGGTTATTGCCGGCGCCAATACGAGTTTGCTTGCGAAGCAAAATAGTGATCCGGAATTGGTTGAATCGAGTGCTGCCGTTTCTTTGTTGGTGGAAGAGATCAGAGGGTTGTCGCTACATCTGAGAATGATACCCATAGATGAGACGTTTAAGCGCTTTCATCGCGTGGTACGGGAGATCAGCCGAGATCTAGACAAGGATATCCGGCTGAAGATCGAAGGTGGGGAGACTGAACTTGATAAGGGCGTTGTCGAAAAAAAATCAGTGATCCGTTGATGCACTTGGTCAGAAATGCAATTGATCACGGCATTGAAGCCAAAGAAGACCGGATCGCAAAAGGCAAAGCTGCGGCAGGCACGATTACCTTACGGGCATATTACGATTCAGGCAGCATTGTGATTGAAGTATGTGATGACGGAGGAGGCATTGATTCGGTTAAGGTCCAAACCAAAGCTATCGAGAATGGATTAATTAGTGCAGATCAAGTGCTGAGCGAGAAAGAAATATTAAGGCTGATTCTAGAGGCCGGTTTAACCACCAAAGCGACAGTAAGCGATCTTTCTGGAAGAGGGGTCGGTATGGATGTGGTCAAACGTAATATAGAGGCATTGCAAGGCAGTATCGAAGTAGAAAGCGAAGTGGCTGAAGGTTCTCTGCTACGTCTTCGCCTTCCTTTGACACTCTCCATTATTGACGGCTTTGCCGTCGGAGTGGGGGCATCCAGCTATGTTATCCCTCTTGATGCTGTTATTGAGTGTATCGAATACAACGAACAGCACAGTAAAAATGGCAATTACGTCAATCTTCGGGGTGAAATTCTGCCCTTTATCAACCTGAGGCAGCAGTTTAAAGAAAGCCATATTGACGTTAAGCAGCGAAATATTGTCGTGGTACAAAGCGGTGAGCAAAAAGCGGGATTTGTCGTTGACCAGTTGCAG
>LLEN01000031.1_pt1 | contig 28120 bp, 31 predicted proteins | sample 595881 | NCBI WGS metagenome assembly LLEN01 (sample SAMN02919314, study PRJNA255460) | bioreactor metagenome | biome: chemostat; feature: culture 2012_10.3; material: sediment; isolation source: day86 10degC chemostat 2012 inoculated with Wadden Sea sediment taken from... | place: Germany: Bremen ...
TGAGACTTAACGTCAGATAGGATATGAGCTTGGATTTATATACAAAGGTCTAAATGTGATGTAATAGAGTCTCACGGTATTACCGAGTCTGCAAAAATAAAGGGAGAAGTAAAAACCTTCTCCCTTTAATTGGTTGAGGTATCGATATTGGTTATGAAATATCACACCGATCTACTCACTACCTCACCATTTCTGCTTCCTAGTAAGACAAGCTGGTTTTCTTCTCTAGTAATTGCCGCTGTGGGTTGGTTTCAACATACTCGACGATGTGGTGATAATTCACGCGATCAGAATCGATTTTATCAAAGTCGGCTTTGTTAAGCGTGACAATTAAGATATTTCGTTCTGGCATCGAGTCAGTGATTGTTCCTCCCATTTTGGTTACTAAAGACCTCGCTTGTTCTTCCATATCGGGTTTATATTTCAGGTAATAGCTTGCTTGGCTACTTTCCTGACTTTGCTCTACCTGCTTATCAGATCCAGGAGCAGGCATACCTATGTTATAGGCCTGAACCGGAATACTTGATAATAGCGCTAAGCCAGTTGCTAGTCCGCATATAGGCTTTATTCCCGAATATAACCGTGAAGCGTGTTTTTTTTGCATATGTCAACCTTATTTAAAGTTGATACGCCAGCTATTTAGTGTCCCCGTATCACGGCGAGCATCATCATAGACTTTAAGCTGCCAAGTCCCCTTAGATTCGATACCAGTATAGTCAACCGTATATGATTTAAGGATGTTATTACTTGAGCTACCGCTGTTGTTATGCAGTACAACACTTTCACCTGTTGGGGAAATCAACTTAATATTGAGATCACCGATATAGGTATGAGTAACGTTAAGATCAACCGTCATTACACCTGCATCACCGGTGCGTGTTACGTTAATTTCACTGGTTATACCGTAACGGGAGTTATCTGGAATTGCGGTTGCTTGAGTATTCTCAAAACTCTCGGCACCAGAACCATTTCCGTCAGGGCCATTACACCCAGCATCTAAATACTCTTTGGCTGATACCGCATTGATTAGGCCAAAGCCAGTATTGTTATCACGACCTGCCACATCGATGTCTTCCGCTGTTGCTTTTATCGCTTTGCGAAGCTGACTTGCTGAACACTGAGGGTGATAGCTCCAAACCAATGCCGCAACACCTGTGACGTGCGGAGTTGCCATGGACGTACCGTTATAGTATTCGTAATCTTGATTGATAGAGCTCTCGACAGTTATTGTCTGGCCGACGGCATTTGCCAGTTCCAAACCAAGGGCGCGATCGACAGATACCGAAACAAGGTTGTAGCTGCCGTTTGTATCAACAAGGAATGGGTTTTGCAGGCCAGCAAGCTCAGTATTACTGTAAACGATAGCGGCGGATGCCCCGGCATTGTAACAAGCTTTAACTGCATCAACTTCTGGGTAGACGCCTGATTGCTGGTTGCCAATACGCTCCGTCAAACAGACTTTTCCGGCCATATTGCTACAGTTATAGGCACCGGAAGAGGTATCACAGCGAGCAAGCTGAGCGGTGACAGATCCGGGAACAGGTGTTGGTTCATAGTTACCATTTATATTCACTAAACGGTTATGAGGAACTACGCCGCGATCGAAGTAACTATGTCCTGCTAAGGTAATATCGGCAAGGCGGCCTTCACCCAATGTGACTGTAGACAGAATAGCTTCACCCGGCGCTGCAATCTCAACCTGATTGGTGGCTTGAGAGAAATCTGCATGGTGTTTCTGGTTATCTACAGCGGCAACAGACATGACCGAGTCATACGAAGCCGGGTAGCTGTGAGCAGTATTTCCGTCATTACCCGCGGCGGCAATTAACAGCACACCGTTGTCGTAATGTGTTTTTAGCGCAGCCTCTTCAGTTCGGCTAGAGTTACTGCCACCTAAGCTCATATTGATTACATTGGCGTTATTGGCAACACAGGTATCGATGGCTTTAACTAGGCTTGAGGAGTAGCCCCAACCCGATTCGTTGAAAACCTTCACGATGTGCAAATTCACATTTTGGTTGGGTAATACACCCACCACACCTTCGGTGTTTGAAATGGCCGCTATGGTACCGGCAACGTGTGTACCGTGAGCATTGTGTTGGCCAGGGGAAGACCAGTTGCCTGTGCCACTGTCGTTGGTACCGCTTACTTGGTTACCGCTGAGGTCGTTGTGCGAAAGATCGTAGCCTGAATCAATGATACAAACGGTACGATTACCGGCATTGCTGTCATCAAGCAGCGTCGCACCCACAAAAGTCTGTCCCCATGGCAGGCTCTGCGAGAGCAGGTACCGAGGTGGATCGACTTCAACATAGTCAATCTCAGGGTTGTTTTGCAATACTTGTATTGCTTCTTTGTCAAGTTGAGCGCTATAGGTAGATTCAGCGCCAAACTCTTCAATATTGTCGGCACTTAAGCGATCCAACAGTGATCGCTGGGCGATACGACCGCCTGAAAATTCAGCACTTTCACTTCTTAGCGAAAGCCCATTTTCCTGCTGGTCTTTGAATTTTACAATGTATTTAACTGGGATATTCGGTTTGTCAAAGGTAGCCAACGTATTCGCAGTTGCGGTTGAACTGATGCCAGCAGCAAGAGCTGCTAGTGGTAGGAGGCAACTGACAACGGTAATGTTATAGTTCTTGTTCATTCGCTCTTTCCTTTTTATGAGCACTTTTAGATGATGTAACCCAATGTTCTTTATTCATTTCCTGTGAATAAATACATTTAGTAGGCAACGTGTTACATATAGCCTCAAGTGGTCGTAGAAGAAAAAAAATAATGCAACAGATGTTAAGAAACTAGGCGGGTATCAGATTATCAACTGCAATGGTTAACATTGATCTGGTGAATATCTTGTGTTGAGTTCATTTTGTAGCAAAATAAACTGAGATTGTATGCCGTAATTATGACTAAATAGTTAGCAATCATCGGGTGCAAAAAGCAGGTATAGGCCAAATCATTTCGTTGTATGTACATATACGCTGTAAAAAAAATAATAGGGAAGTGCTTAAGTTGTAATCGAATACATGGTTGTTTTGTGGGTATACCTTGCTTGTTGATGTTTTTACAGAGAGCTATATCAACCTTTTCGTTATGCGTAAGAGTTATGTTTAAGCCTGTTGTGTATTATTTAAAACTGAAATCAGCGATTGGATTGCTGAGGAGGCATGAATAAAATCATTGTAAATTTTATTGGCTAAGCTTGGTAATGCTCGTTGTATCTCACTTGGTTAGGTTTTATTGCTGCAAATGGCATAAAGGTACGTGTTTATGAAAAAAAATAATATTAATTGTTGTCTGCATAATGTTTGCAATTGCTGCAATAACAAGTATTTCTTCGACATCTTATATATCCCATCAAGAGATCGATAAGATCATATTAAAAAAAAGTCTCAGGCACAAGCTGAATTGCTTGCCAAGAATGTGGAATATGTCTTGAGTACATCTTCACAGCCATTGGATGATTTACAAAAACTGGTTCAGTCGCTTAAAAGTCGCTCAGATATTAGCTATGCAATCGTAATAGACAAGAATGTTCAGGCTGTTGCCCACAGTGACGTCGAAAAATTAAACAAAATATATGACGATAGTTATACCGTAGATGGAGCAACAAAAGGAAAGCCACAACATTCCAAGTGGTATGCCGATGTACAAGACGTCTGGGTATACGATATTTTGTCCCCAATTTATGTAAATGGTGAATTGTACGGCACTTTTGATATCGGTATTCCTATTACTGAAGTCAGTGATGCGGCGAAAGGTATTGTGATTACTCAGCTAGTTGTCATTTTAGGCATCTTCTTTATCTGCGGCTGTGTACTTATGTGGCTGCTGGGAAAGCTGTTAAGACCGCTATCAGGATTACAGCATGCGCTAGAAAATATTTCGAAAGGTGATGGCGATCTTACTATTCGCTTACCGGTACGGGGTAACGATGAAATTGCCCATATTTCCACGGCTTTCAATATTTTCGTTGGCAAAATCAATGAGATTATTGCTCAGGTGGTAAATACAGGTGTTGATCTAGCCACTCAGCAACAGAGCTTCGTAACCAATCTCAACAAGCTCTTACGCGAGGCCATGAGCAAAGCGAGCAATCTTTATTGGTTGTCACTTCGATGAATGAAATGATCGCAACTATTGGTGAGATTTCGCAAAATGCTGCCGGTGCCGCGGAGTCTGCTGAGAATGCCAATATTGAAACTCAGGAAGGCCAAAGAATCTTACAAGAAGCAACCAGTACTATTACTGATCTTGCTGCTCAAATGAATGATATGGCCGGGGTGATAACTTCTCTTGCTGACAGAACACAGTCTATTGGCTCTATTCTGGAAGTTATTCGAGGTATTTCAGAGCAAACTAACCTGTTGGCACTTAATGCTGCCATCGAGGCTGCACGTGCTGGTGAGGCCGGTCGAGGTTTTGCTGTCGTTGCGGATGAGGTAAGAAATCTGGCGACTAAAACAGCACAGTCAACCAATGAAATTCAAACCATGATTGACCAGTTGCAGAATGAAGCTAAAAATGCTGTCGATGCGATGGACAGCAGTAAATCATTAACTGTAGAAGGCTCTCAGGCAACGGAAAAAGCGCAGCACGCTCTTGAGCTAATTTCAGCGCAGGTCACGGCGATACTTGATATGAATACGCAAGTTGCTACTGCTACCGAGGAGCAATCTAGCGTTGCCAATGAAATTAACATTAACATGGATACAGTGGACAGCTCGGTTAAAGTTGGGTTAACAGCCAGCCAAGAACTAGAGCGATCCAGCCAGACTCTAGCAGAGCTAGCCCAAACGTTAGACCGTCATGTCGGTTCTTTCAAAATTAGCCATTAGATGCCCACTAGTTAATAATTAACTAGTCACGCTTTATCAATAAGCCCCTTTTTAGGGGCTTTTCTTTATTCACTTAAGGCCCAGTTAGATTAACGACGCTTAATCTTACGTGGCACCACTTCAACACCAGTCCGGTAGCGTCCGGCTGCGGCATTGAGCGCCAGCTCCAGCGCACTGTCGGCAATTAACTCAAATTGCTGTGGCAGAGACTGAATTTTGATAGGCAGGAAATCCAGCAGGCGATTATCACCAAAAGTAGCGAGGTGTGTTTTTTTTCATCAGTTCAGGGTTGGCTAACAGGCAGTCCAAGATCCCCTCAAACAGAGTATATGATGTTGCCAGTATGGCATCGGGCAGGGTGTTGTTATCAATCCATTGCTGAACTTGTTGTTGGCCTTGCTGTTGGCTGAAATGATCGCCATAGGTGACCAGTGTTTCAAGGCTCTGGTGCTGGGTATGAATGGCTGAATAGAAGCCTTGTTCACGCTCTTTTGAGACCCCTAAATCCGGGACCGCGCCGACAAGACCAATACTGCTGATGTTTTTTTTGCCAGCAGGCTTTGCGTCAACTCGAAAGCACCTTCCAAATCTTCGCTGATCACACTGGCAAACTCTTCGTCATCCAACGCTCGGTCAATGGCGATAACAGGCACGCCACTGGCCTGGATCTTTTTATAGAAGGTATGATCGCCCGGTAGGGCACTCGCAACTAGCAAAGCATCGATTCGTCTGCTTAATAAAGTTTCCGCCACTTTCATTTCTGTTTCAATATCATCGTCAGAACAGGAAATGATCAGCTGGTAGCCCGCTTTACGAGCATCTCGCTCCAGTAATTTTGCGAGCTTCGCATAACTGCTGTTCTCAAGATCCGGGATGATCAGGCCAAAAGACCGGCTGCTTCCGGCACGCAGTGAGGTGGCTGCATGATCCGGCCGGAAGTTAAACTTATTAACCACAGCCATTACTTTTTGCTGTGTCTTTTCACTGATCCGGTACTTTGTTGCTTTGCCGTTGATGACATAGCTTGCCGTCGTTCTTGACACGCCAGCTAGCTTGGCTATTTCGTCTAACTTCATTATTGATTCTTAGTCTTCAGTAGAATTTGTGCGCCTGATCATATATTCGCAAATGATCTGACACAGAACAATTGCAATATTAGCTGAAACCATTCAGCATGTCAGCTGAAAGGTTTCAGCAAAGCTATCTAAATTTCCCAGAGTTCTGCTGAAGCTTTTATTTTCAGCAAAAGCTGAAACGTTTCAGCTTTTGCGGGTGTTTACTAGAATTAAAGACGTGTAGATAGGGCGAAAGGGGGTTTTCGCCAAGTCAAACGAATACTGGAGTGAGTACATGTTGTCACTATCAAATAACGATATTCAGCTACAGCAAGCGGCAGCTGACAAACAACAAGCTATCAAGGCATTGGCTGCGGGTTTGGAGCAGCAAGGCTTGGTTGAAAGCGGCTATGTCAACGGCATGCTGAATAGGGAAGCGCAAAATTCAACGTTTCTGGGAAATGGTATTGCCATTCCTCACGGTACAACAGACACCCGTGATTTGGTCAAACAAACAGGTGTGCGGGTTCACCATTTTCCGCAAGGTGTGGATTGGGGAGACGGTAAAACGGCGTATCTAGCGATTGGCATTGCTGCTAAGTCGGATGAGCATCTCGGGATCCTTAAGCAACTGACCAAAGTACTCTCAGCTGACGGCGTGGAAGAAAAACTCAAGCATTGTGACAGTGCCGATGGCTTGATTGCGATTTTGAACGGTGAGGAACAAATTGAAGCTGAGCTAGATGCTGGGTTAGTTCAATTAGCCTTTCCGGCGACGGACTTAATTCAACTGACAGCGGTTGCTGCCGGGTTGATAAAGAACCGACAGGTTGCCGGCAATAACAGTGTTGCTGATGCCATCGCGACTGGTGCTAGCTACCTTGGACAGGGCTTGTGGTTGGCCAAGACAGATAAAGAGGTGAGCAAGACTGCGCTGGCTTTTGTTACACCTGCTGAGGTATTTGAAGAGCAGGGCAAAGCGGTTAAAGGCCTGTTGATGGTGGCTGCCTGTAACGGCGCGCACTTGAACAACATGAACTACCTGGCTCAGCTTTTATACAAGCAACAAGCAGACAAGCTGTTTACCGCAGATGCAGAGAAGGTTGTTTTACTGTTAACTCAGGAACTTATCGAAGGAAATAGCGACGTATTTAAGATACGCAACCCGCATGGCCTTCATGCCCGTCCAGGGGCAATGCTGGTGAGTGTTGCCAAGAAGTTTGATTCAAATATTTTGGTTTCTAACCTCAATGGTGGTGGTAAGGCAGTGAATGCAAAAAGCTTAATGAAAGTCATTGCCCTCGGTGTCAAGCAAGGACACGAACTACAGTTTACGGCCCAAGGCGATGATGCCGATGCAGCACTACAGGCTATCGGACAGGCCATTGCTGATGGTCTGGGCGAGGGTAAGTAATGGGTGATCATAAAAAGATGAATGATCTTAACGTGAAGGCTAGCAGCAATAAGCCGAAAGTCGTGACAGTCACCTTGAATCCGGCTCTGGATTTGACCGGTAACCTAGATTTGTTAACGGCAGGTACGGTGAACTTGGTCGAGAAGGGAAGCCTTCACCCTGCAGGCAAAGGAGTGAACGTTGCCAAGGTGCTGGCTGAACTGGGTGCGGACGTAACTGTTACCGGTTTGCTTGGGGCTGATAACCAGGAACCGTTCTGTCAATTGTTTGAAACTTTAGGCGTTACTGATCGGTTCGTTAGAGTCAACGGTGCTAGCCGTATCAACGTGAAGCTGGTCGAGGCGAGCGGGCAGGTCAGTGACATCAATTTTCCTGGCGTAGCTGTTTCCGAACAGGATATTAAGCCGTTCGAACAAACACTTTTTGCTTTGGCGGAAAGCACGATGTGTTTGTGATTGCGGGTAGCCTCCCACAGGGGATCACTCCGGAGCTCTGCGCCAGCTGGGTCACTCAGCTACAAGAGCGTGGTAAGCATGTATTTTTTTTGACAGTAGCAAGGCCGCACTAACCGCTGGCCTAAATGCTGCGCCATGGTTGGTTAAGCCCAATGACGAAGAGCTTTCTGATTGGGCAGGGCGTGAACTGTCGTCAAAGCAAGATTTAACAGAGGTTGCAGAGCAGCTGGCACAAAAGGGGGTTGCGAATGTTGTGGTCTCGTTAGGTGCGGAAGGTGTGATGTGGCTAGATAGCAACGGTTGGCTTGGTTCTCAGCCGCCGAAAATGAATGTTGTGAGTACTGTTGGTGCAGGTGACACGTTAGTCGCGGGCCTGTGCTGGGGGCAACTCAATAACTGGAATAAACAAGAGACGCTGGGTTTTGCCACAGCACTATCAGCATTAGCGGTGAGTCAAGTAGGGGTTGGAGTTGACGATCTTAATGCGGTACTGGCGGTAAAGGAAAGTGTCCAATTATTACATAGCGACGTGAATGCTAACATGGAACAGAGGGTATCATGATGAAAATTGCAGTTGTAACAGCTTGCCCTAGTGGTATTGCAAATAGTGTTATTGCCGCAGGCTTAATGGAAAAAGCCGCAGCAGAACTCAAACTGACGGCCAATATTGAATGCCAGTCGACTGTCATGCCGGTTAAAACACTAACCGACACACAGATCAAAGAAGCGGACTGTATTGTCATCGCAGCAAACACGGCTGTTGATACAACCCGCTTTAAAGGCAAAAAGGTCTATCAGTCAGGTATTGATGCTTGCCTAGCCGATCCGAAAACTTATCTTGAGCAAGCAATTGCACAGGCGAAAGTCTTGACTAATGTTCAGGCTGTTTTGTCTGCTAACGAGCTATCCGAAGCGGAGACAACTGGCTCTAAGAAAATCGTGGCGATCACCGCCTGTCCAACAGGCGTGGCACATACATTCATGGCGGCAGAAGCGCTGGAAGGAGAAGGAAAACGCCAAGGGCATAACATAAAAGTCGAAACTCGAGGCTCTGTTGGTGCGAAGAACCAGCTCACTGCAGAAGAAATTGCAGCCGCTGACTTGGTTGTGATCGCGGCTGATATTGAAGTCGACCTGTCTCGCTTTGACGGAAAAAAAACTCTATAAAACCAGTACCGGCCTGGCATTGAAGAAAACAACACAGGAGCTGGATAAAGCGTTTTCCACTGCCACTATTTACAAGCACGAAGGCGGAGCTTCTGCAGGCGCCGGGCAGACACAGGAAAAGACCGGAGCTATAAGCATTTGATGACAGGGGTTTCTCACATGCTACCGCTTGTTGTTGCAGGTGGTTTGGCGATTGCCCTGTCTTTTGTGTTCGGTATCGAGGCCTTTAAAGAAGAAGGGACACTCGCTGCCGCGCTAATGACTATCGGTGGTGGCTCGGCGTTTGCTTGATGGTACCGGTATTGGCTGGTTTCATTGCATTCTCGATTGCAGATCGTCCGGGTCTTGCTCCAGGCCTGATTGGCGGTATGTTGGCAAGCTCAACCGGCGCAGGTTTCCTTGGCGGTATCGTTGCGGGTTTCCTTGCGGGTTACAGTGCCAAGTTTATTGCTGATAACCTCAAGTTGCCGCAGTCAATGGAAGCGTTGAAGCCGATCTTAATCATTCCATTGTTATCAAGTTTGGTTACCGGCCTTATCATGATCTACATTGTTGGTGGCCCGGTATCTGCAGCAATGACTGGCCTGACTGACTTCCTGAATAATATGGGCTCTGCCAATGCGGTATTGCTGGGTATTATTCTTGGTAGCATGATGTGTTTCGACCTCGGTGGTCCTGTTAACAAAGCAGCCTATACATTCGGTGTTGGCCTGCTGGCTTCCCAAACATACGCGCCAATGGCGGCAATCATGGCGGCAGGTATGGTACCAGCACTGGGCATGGGCCTGGCGACGTTCCTAGCTAAGCGGAAGTTTAATGCCAGTGAGACTGAAGCAGGTAAAGCATCTTTTGTTTTGGGCCTGTGCTTTATCTCCGAAGGTGCAATACCGTTTGCAGCGCGTGATCCAATGCGTGTTATCCCAAGCTGTATGGCGGGCGGTGCGCTAACTGGCGCACTATCAATGCTGTTCGGTGCAAAACTGATGGCACCACACGGCGGTTTGTTTGTTCTGTTCATCCCTAATGCTATAACGCCGGTACTGATGTATTTGGTTGCTATTGCTGCCGGTACTATCGTGACAGGTGCGACTTATGCCTTCCTGAAAAAAAATCAGATGAAGAACAGCTAGTTGCCGCAACTGCTAAATAACTCGCTTTTAAAAAAAATGAAAGCCCCGGCATGATAATCATGCCGGGGCTTTTTTTTGTTTTGTGAATGCAAACACACGGTTATTGGTTTGGTTGCATATTGTTTACTACACTGATTTATAGGTGAAATAGCTCATTGCAAAAAGGAGCCAAGCAATCACCTAGGCAATTAAGTGATTTATTGGTTTAAGGAAGGAATAATTAATGAAGGGATTGATTATTAATCTTTGTGTCTGGTGTATTAGCCCGATTTTAGCGTTTGCGGCGGCACCGGAGATCATTGCTGGTAAAACCGTATTTAAACATGTGATGACGATAGGCAGTAAAGGAACCGGCGCGGGCCAGTTTCGATATGTCGAAGATTTTGCCGTTGATAGTCGAGGGAGGTTGCTGGTAACGGATGCAAAGAATAGCAATGTACAGATATTTGATAAATTTACTGGCGAGTACCTAAGCAGCTTCGAGGGCGGAAGTGCAGGAAGGTTTGAAAAGCCGGAAGGGATTGCCATTGATGGGCTGGGCAACATTTATATTGCTGATTATGTAAATGGTTATATTAAAAAAAATACGATGAAAATTTTAACCATATTATGACTTTTAGTGATTTTGGTGTGGAGCCCGGCGAGAATATGGAGTCGGAGTTTATGACAATCTCAAACAATCGACTTTATATGGCGGATAAGGGAAACCATAGGGTGGATGTCTTCGACCTGGATGGGAATTTTTTTTATTTCTGTTTGATAATAATAACACTATGGATACTCCCCAGGCTGCAAAATCCTCTTCGGATGGTGATATTTATGTCGTCGATATGGGAAATGATCGGTTATTGCATTTTAATAGTGAAGGGGAACTAAAACGCCGGCTTGGAAAGAAAGGGAAGCAAGTCGGGGAGTTTGATAAACCTGTCGGGATGGCGATAGACAGCAAAGGTTATATTTATGTCAGCGAGGCGCATAACGATAGAATTCAGGTCTTTGATAAAGATTTCACACCCTTGGCCTTATGGGGAGAACATGGTAGCGGAGAAGGACAATTTAAGAACCTCCATGGCCTGCTAGTTGATGAAAGGGGATATGTTTTCGCCGCCGATACAGGTAATAACCGTATTCAAGTATTTGCACCGATTAATCCATAAATGATAAGGGTGCATACTATGAGTGATGGCTTGAATTCACAGAAAAGCGACAGCCGGTACATTGTACTTTGTTTGATCATGGTGACTATTAGTGGCCTGCTGAGTGCTTTATTTATTAATTATCAGCTCTATCAAAGTCGTCATATTGCAGAGCAGATAAGTAATAGCGTGGAATATTCTTTGTCGACATTGACACCGATGCTGAACGAACAACAGGATGTTATTGAACGCATTGAAAAGGCACGGCATGAAGCTAATCTAAGTTATGTGTATGTTCGTAAAATTTTGAAAGAGTTAGGGCAGAAAAAAAATAGACGGTAGTAATGAGAACTTAATTAAACAGGCTGAGCTAAGTGCGGATAAGATAAAACTAGTAAGAGTACTAATAGATGAAAGCCGGCGTTCAACTGATGAAGTTGGGGGCAATTTTAACTATATGTTGGATCAGTTGGAGAACCTGGGGCGAGTCAAAGAGGTTAGCTCTTCTCTCAATGTTCTGTTCACGATAACTGTGATCACGATGTCGCTGCTAACGTTTGTTTTGTTGCTGGGTACTTTATTTATCCACCATAGTTTGAAACGGATTAAAGCAGCATCTGAACAAACTCTAAGAGCCAGAGCTGAACTTCAACAAAGCCAAGTTCAACAGACAATTTCTGATCTCAATTGCTTACTAAGCGGAGAACGATCTGTTGATGATATTTCAAAGCGTTTCTTAGAATTTATAGCACCTAAATTGGGTGCCGGTGTTGCAACCTTTTACTATTTTGATAATGGCACTCTGTGCTTCAAGCAAGGTTATGCATTTAGCTGTGGGGCTGGTAAAGAGTATAAGCTGGGAGAAGGTATCGTAGGTCAGGTTGCAGTGCAAAAGACAACACTTGAGCTGGATTTGGCCCCTAAGGGCTACCTGAATATAGCGTCAGGTATCGGATCTATCGATGCAACCAGTCTGGTCGTCGTACCTGTTTTTAAAGATCAGGATGAAGAAATCAAAGGTGTGGTCGAATTCGGCCTGTTAACCTCGCTGACAGGTTTTCAATATGCATTACTTCAGGAAAGTATTGGCATTCTTACTATCGCAATTCGCTCTGCACAATATCGAGATAATCTGAATCTATTATTAAATAAGTCTGAACAACAAAAACATCAACTGGAAGTTAATTCAAGAAAGCTTGTGCAAGCGCGGGATGACGCTCAGCGGGCGACTCGGGCTAAATCGGAGTTCCTTGCCGCTATGAGCCATGAGATCCGAACGCCGATGAACGGAGTGCTCGGCATGCTGCAAGTTTTGCAAGATACAGGAATGAGCAAGGAACAATCTAAATACCTACAAGTGATCAGTGGTAGTGCTGAATCGTTACTCAGAATAATTAACGATATTCTGGATTTTTCTAAAATTGAGGTAGGTAAGGTTGAGATTGAAAATGTTCCTTTTGATTTGTTGCTATTGATTGAAGATGTGTTTGAGCAGCTTAATAGCAATGCAAGAAAGAACGGAATTAGTTTGTTACTGTATTTCGACCCTAGAGTACCTCGCCTTGTCAGAGGTGATCCGGTGCGTATCCGGCAAATTTTGATTAATGTGTTAGGCAATGGCATTAAATTTACCCACGAAGGATATGTTCAGCTGAACATCGAAGCACTAGAAATGAAAGCTGGGAAAGAAAACATTGCGTTCAGAGTAAAAGATACCGGGGTCGGGATCGCTAAAGATAAACTTGCAATGGTGTTTAATCAATTTACTCAATCGGACTCATCCATAAGTAGACAGTTCGGTGGTACAGGGCTGGGGTTATCAATCAGCAAAAGCCTAATTGAATCTATGGGTGGAGAAATCACTGTTAGCAGTACAGTTGGGCAAGGTTCGTTATTTACGTTTAATCTGTTACTTGATAGGCAAGAAGAGAATATCGCATTCCCAATACAGAGCTCCCACCGACTGAAAGTACTATTGGTGGATAGTAATGAACCTCGCAGCCGTATGTTGCAGATTCAGATAGCCAGCTGGGGGATGGAATATTGTCATGTGTCTAACATTGAACAAATGTTGGGCAGAATAAAGGAAGGGGCTGATCAACAGTGTCGCTTTGATTGTTTAATAATTGACGAAGATTTGGTTGAGTTAGCAGAGCTTGATTATTTCTCTGCCGATAATCGGCCTCTGTCATTGAAGGATGCATCTCTGATCATGTTGCAGTCTGTGCATAAGAAGACCTTGATTGGCTCTGGTGATTCTGATTTTTCTAGCGTATTTTCCAATCCCATAAAACTGTCAGATTTGATGAGTGTTCTTGCGGAAACATGTGATGGATTAGAGTCTCAGAATACAGTAGTGTCCTCGGTTGTTGAACCAGCAACTGCTGATTCATTAACTGCTAAATCATTAACAGCCGAATCATTACGAATTGATCCTTTACCCTTAGGTCTGGGTGCTTTGAAGGTACTCCTGGTTGATGACAATAAGATCAATCAGAAAGTGGCATCTGTGATGTTAGAGCAAATGGGGATCTGCGCCGACATTGCCGAAAATGGTGAGGACGCAATCGCAATGCTCATGTTATCGCCATATGATCTGGTGCTGATGGATTGCCAGATGCCGGTAATGGATGGTTATACAGCCGCAAGAACTATTCGACAGAACCAACAATCATACTCGAATATTTATATTATTGCATTGACGGCAAATGCCATGGATGGAGACAAAGACAAGTGCCTTGAAGCCGGTATGAATGACTATTTATCGAAGCCCCTACGAAAAGGGGATTTAGCAACTAAGCTTCAGCAGGTTTTGATAAAGAAGGAGGGGCGGCAAGCAAAAGCCGAAGTATCGGAGTCGCCTAATATGTAGTGTTCGGAATACCCCTGCTCAAACATTGAAGTCGTAACGAATGAGATATTCATAAATGAAAGCCCCGGCATGATTATCATGCCGGGGCTTTTGCCACCGCTGCTACGTATTGATTGGGCTTGTCCTGATCAGGTAGACCGATCAACAGAGTTCATTTTCCCCATCGGTGGCACAAAGTGCCAAAGCACAATAGAACTCTAAAGAACAAACACATCTATTATTGGTTGTAGGCTTTCCTTGCGTTTACGAAACAGTGTTACCACTGTAATAGCGCTCATTTTTATTATTTATTGTTATTATCCCCAAGTTTTTATAGCTTTTATTGCTTTTTTTTCTTCTGCCGCTAATAGCAGGTTTTCACCATCAGTGACCAGTAAATATGACTTTCCAGGGTCTAAATTGCATAAGCTAATAGCTTCGGTCGCAAAAAAAATAACTCGCCACTACAATTTTCAAGTGTCATGTAAGGTGTTACTCGACCTTTTTTTTATTTGGATGGTTGAGATAGCTGTCGAAATTACCTGCAGTTGCGTATCTGTATGACTGAATATACGTACACTGTATTTGCCTTCCTGGTTAGAAGACTCTTGCTTGGCGGTAGCAAAAACTAGCTCGTTGTTGTCTAGCCAAGCAATTGCCCAGAGTTTTTCTGAACGGTTTAGCATGACCTCTAAAGCTCCCCCTGTCTCGTTTTGGTATTGGTATCCCAAATACCGATATCGAGCACCAACGGAGTTGGTGATGTCCAACTTATGGTATGACGAGTCATTTCCGTATTGTTGTTGGTAGCAACTTTCGTCGAGCTTTCAAAAAGGGGATCAGCACTGCCAGTTTGTTTAACAAAGTAGTCGACGGACTTGCTTGCTGTATTGATAAAATCAATGTCCACTTGAGGCGGACCACCAAGTTCGCTCTCAGGCGACAAGTTTTGCTCTGAATAACTGTCTCCACCACATCCCGTAATATACATAGCAGCAATAATTGTTAGCGCTGGCCTAATCATGTTAGGAACCTCTGTTGTAATTATTTGTGAAGCTCAAAGTAAGCATATTGCAAGAATTGGTGATTTTTTTTGATGAATCACAGGGATAAAATTGAGTATTTAATAAATGACTGAATATTAAGCTTAATTAAGCTCTCAAGAGTGAGAAAATATGGTGAGACATAAATAAGACGTGAAAGGTAGCTCGTTTTTTTTATCCTATTTGAGTCATCTGAAAGAAGGGGAAAGTGACGAGTGGGGAAGTTTTGCTGCCAACTGGCGATGGAAAACGCTCATCACTTATACCCGTATATATCCGAACAGAAATTCTTGACTGAATTATCCTGTTATTTTTCGATGATAAAAATGTTTCTCATTAGCACATACGTCGTTTCAGACCGCTCATATCGAGTAACCGAGTCGAGATTTCTTCCACCGACAAAGAGGTTGTATTGAGGTATGGAATTGCTTCACGTCGGAACATACTTTCGACTTTATTTAGCTCCGACTCGCATTGTTGCTCACTGGCATAATCGCTGTTTGCATAGCGCCCGTTTCGGATAGCAACCAGCCGTCCTGTTTCGATGGTCAAGCCGTAAGTTTTATAGCGAAATGGTTCAATGGCTTCAGGTAACTTTAGGCCCGTCATGTCTTCAGCAATGAACGGATAGTTAACCGCTCGGATACCGAACTGCATGGCGAGATACAGGCTGGTCGGGGTTTTGCCGCACCGTGACACACCGAGAAGGATGATATCAGCCTGCTCAAGATTGTTCAGTGAAACGCCATCATCATGGGCAAGGGTATACTCGATCGCGGCGATACGATCCTGATAGCTGGCAGCATCTTTATTGATACTGTGCGAGCGCTGTAGTTGTGGCATTGGCTCCATATCGAGATCATGCTTGAGTGGTTCGACAAGCGCATTCAAGACGTCGTAGAGATTCGCCGAACTTTGCTCGATGATAGCTTTCACTTCCGGGATGACAACCGAGTAAAAAAAACCAAAGGCTTTATGCCTGTTTCAGCATGGATGTTGTTGATCTGTTTTTGTACATTCAGGGCGCGATCGACTGATTCGACGAAAGGAAGGGTCGTTTGTCGGGTCTCAATGGGAAATTGCCCCAAAACTGCATGACCAAGTGTTTCAGAAGTAATCGCTGTACCGTCAGAAACGTAAAACACATCACGAAAATTGGATTTGCGCTGCATAAAAAGTTGAATCCTTAAAAAAAATATCTGTAACGTTAGGTCCATTAATACTTATAACAATAACCTTACAGGGTATCTATTCTTCTTTTACATATACTATGTAATGAAGAATACCTAAACGGGAGCACATTGTACGCAGTATTTTTTTTACTGCGAACGCAATCGTTTTCGTTGAGAGGTTGCCCACATAAACAGTTGAATCCAATTGAAGGAGAGTTGCCGTGCAACAGAATGTTGTTTGGTATGATGCTTTATCAATGAACGATGTTGATAAAGTGGGTGGAAAGAATGCATCACTGGGTGAAATGGTTGCGAACCTTGCCAGTGCCGGCGTAAAAGTGCCTAACGGCTATGCGACAACGTCACATGCATTTAACCAGTTTCTTGATGCGAACGATCTGAATGATCGAATTCATAATCTGCTTGATAAGTTAGATGTTGATGATGTTAATGCGCTGCAGCAGGCTGGAGAAACTATCCGTAATTGGGTTCTAGACGCGCCGCTTCCGGTCGAACTGGAACAGGAAATTCGCCGCTGTTATAGCGAGCTGGGTGAAGGCGATGAGATGCTCTCTGTTGCCGTCCGCTCGTCGGCAACGGCAGAAGACTTACCTGACGCCTCGTTTGCAGGCCAGCAGGAAACTTTCCTAAACGTACGCGGTATTGATGCTGTTATTGATGCTGTGAAGCATGTCTTCGCATCTCTGTACAATGACCGGGCGATTTCTTATCGTGTGCATCAGGGCTTTGAACACAAAGGCGTAGCATTGTCAGCGGGTATCCAACGCATGGTGCGCTCGGATGTCGCTGCATCGGGTGTTATGTTTACGCTCGATACAGAGTCTGGCTTTGATCAGGTTGTGTTTATCACCTCTTCTTGGGGTTGGGTGAAATGGTGGTACAAGGCGCCGTAAACCCAGATGAGTTCTATGTGCACAAGCCAACCCTTCAGGCTGGCAACCCTGCAGTTGTTCGCCGTACCTTTGGTTCGAAGCAAATCAAAATGGTTTATGCAACGGGCAAAGAGCTGGGCACTCAGGTCGAGATAATCGATACCACTGATGAAGAGCGTAATCAGTTTTCGCTTACTGACGCCGAAACCGAGTCATTGGCCAAGCAGGCATGATCATCGAGAAGCACTACGGTCGTCCGATGGACATCGAGTGGGCGAAGGATGGCGTAACGGGTGAGCTGTTTATCGTGCAGGCACGTCCTGAAACCGTCCGTTCTCGTGACGATGCTCAGGTGATGGAGCGATTCCATCTTAACGGTGCAGGCAAGGTGATTATTGAAGGCCGTGCAATCGGTCAGCGAATCGGTGCAGGTGCAGTTCGTGTTGTGTCTGATTTGAGCCAAATGGATCAGGTACAGGCGGGTGATGTGCTGGTGGCAGACATGACAGACCCTGATTGGGAACCTGTGATGAAGAAGGCGGCTGCGATTGTGACTAATCGTGGTGGTCGTACTTGTCACGCCGCGATTATCGCTCGCGAACTGGGTATTCCGGCAGTCGTAGGCTGTGGTAATGCCACTGAGCTGCTGGCGACTGGTCAGGAAGTCACTGTTTCATGTGCACAGGGCGAGACGGGCTTTATCTACGAGGGTGAGCTGGAGTTTGAAGTTCGTCGCTCAGCTGTCGATGGTTTACCGACACTACCTCTGAAAGTCATGATGAACGTCGGTAACCCTGACCGCGCATTTGATTTTGCCTGTATTCCGAACGAAGGCGTTGGTCTTGCTCGCCTTGAGTTCATCATTAACAAGATGATCGGTATTCACCCGAAAGCACTGCTGAACTATAGCGAGCAGTCTGACGAGCTGAAAGCCGATATTGATAAGCGTATCGTCGGTTATAGCGATCCTGTTGAGTTCTATATCGAGAAGCTTACCGAAGGGATCTCGACGTTGGCATCTGCCTTCTGGCCAAAACGCGTTATCGTTCGTATGTCTGACTTTAAGTCGAACGAATACCGTAATTTGGTTGGTGGCGTTCACTTTGAGCGACGGAAGAGAACCCGATGCTTGGCTTCCGTGGTGCTTCGCGTTACATCTCGCCGAAGTTCGAAGACTGTTTTGCACTCGAATGTGAAGCCATCAAGCGTGTTCGTGAGCGCATGGGGCTGAAGAATGTCGAAATTATGATCCCGTTCGTCCGTACCGTGAGCGAAGCGGCTTCGGTTATCGATCTGCTGGCGAAGTTCGATCTTCGTCGCGGTGAGAATGGCCTGAAAGTTATCATGATGTGTGAACTACCGTCTAATGCCATTCTGGCTGAGGAGTTCCTCAAGTACTTTGATGGCTTCTCGATTGGTTCGAATGACATGACCCAGCTGACATTGGGCCTTGACCGTGACTCGGGTGAGATTGCCCATATGTTCGACGAGCGTAATGACGCGGTTAAAGCGATGCTGGCAATGGCGATTAAAGCGGCCAACAAAGCGGGTAAATACGTTGGTATCTGCGGGCAGGGCCCATCGGATCATGATGATCTGGCCGACTGGCTAATGGAGCAGGGAATTGACTCGGTGTCACTAAACCCGGACACCGTTGTTGAAACTTGGCTACATCTGGGCAAGAAAACAAGCTAAGTTGCTCGTGTAAGCTCAGTTAGTCGCAAATGAAGTAAAGCCTGCATCTCCTCTGTGGTTTAAACATCAAGAGGGTGATGCAGGCTTTATGCGTTTGATTATCATTAACAATAACCCGCTGATAATAAAAACCGCATTTATGGCAATGAATAACGGAAGCACGTAGAATACGCCCCTTCAAAATATGCAATGTTAGATAAGTGGGTTATGTCGCGATGAGAAATCAGTTTGAGTTATTGGCACCAGGTGGCGATATTGAGTCGATAAAAGCGGCGATTGCGGCAGGGGCCGATGCGATATACTGCGGGTTGGATCACTTCAATGCCAGAAATAGAGCAACTAATTTAACATTTGATAACTTAAATGGCGTCGTCAGATTAGCGCACGAACATGACTGCAAAATATTCTTAACCTTAAACATCATCATTTTAGAAAGCGAAATCCCTACGATCATTCGGTTGCTGAATAAACTGGTAAATACCAAAATTGATGGTGTTATCGTTCAAGACTTAGGCCTGTTTTATATATTAAAAGAGCACTTTAAAGATCTTGATGTTCATGCATCGACCCAGGTAAATACTCATAATGATGGCCAGATATTTTTCCTGAATAAATTGACGGCAAGTCGCGTTAACTTATCTCGAGAGCTCAATATTAAAGAGATTAAGCACTTGGCACAGGTTGGGCATGAACATAATGTCCTAATGGAAGTATTTGTACATGGTTCTTACTGTGTTGGTTTCTCCGGACTTTGCTACATCAGCTCAGTTCGCAATGGGAACTCGGGCAACCGTGGCAGATGCAGCCAGCCATGTCGTGATCAGTACCAGACGACACAGGCTGGTAAAGACTACCCGCTCAACCTTAAAGACAACTCTGCTTACTCCGATCTTAAAGAGTTAGCGGATGCTGGTGTTTATTCGTTGAAAGTCGAAGGGCGCATTAAGAAGTCGCATTACGTCTATACAGTTGTAGACAATTGGCGGAAACAGATTGAAAACTATTGCAGTGGCAATGAGTTGCTTAGTGATACGACTGAATTATATACGGTATTTAACCGTGATTTTTCTAACTCCTTCCTGAAGGGGGATATCAATAAAAATATGTTTATTGATAATCCTCGTGACCACTCTGCCAAGCACTTCTCCAAGATATACAACTGCAAAACAGATGAAGATCTCAAGACGGTCAAGAAAAAGCTGTATGATGATAAAACGGATATTATCTCGACGGTATCGGATAAAATAAAAGACTTCAATATTGATAAACAGCCACTAACGATCACCGTGTCAGGTAATGAAAATAGCCCGCTGAGAGTGTCAGTCACCACACCTGATATGTCATTCGATGTCTATTCAGACAGCAATCTGATCCATTCAGAAAAAAAATACGATTACACATGATGGCATTGAAAAGTTGCTTAACAGCCTGAATAACGCTGAGTACTATATTGACTCATTAGCAATTGAGCATATTGATAATGGGCTATTTGTGCCATTCAAAGAGCTGACTGCGATTAAAAAGCAGATAGTCTTTAACTTGAACGGCTCGAAGGCACGTATTTCACCGGTTGAAATGCCTGTATTGAAAAAAAACAAGGCCAATTTCAGACAGAGCCGACGTTGTCAGTGTTAATCTCGACGAAGCAGGATATTGAGCTGTGTGGTACCACATCGGCAGATATTTACTATCAGCTGCCCGATTCGATTCATAGTGAGTTAGCGCCATTGGTTAACATCTTTTCTGTAAATGAAAAGCTGATCCCTTGGTTCCCGTCTATTCTCATTGGTGAAAATTATACGGCTGCCGTTGAGTTCCTCGAACAGGTGAAACCAAAATTGATCGTGACTAACAATACGGGGATTGCGTATGCCGCGTATGAGAAAGGCATTGACTGGATCGCTGGCCCATACCTGAACATAATGAACTCTTTCAGCCTTCTGTGCATGAAAGAAGAGTTCAATTGTGTCGGCTCATTCATTTCTAATGAAATCAACCAAAAGCAGATTAAGCCGATTGTCAGACCAGAAAACTTCAAGTTGTTCTATAGCATTTATCATCCAATTTTGCTGATGACCAGCCGCCAGTGCCTGTTCCACCAGACTGTTGGCTGTAAAAAGAAAGCCTTTGATACGAAATGCCTTAAGAAGTGCAAGAAGTCTGCATCGATCATTAATCTAAAAGAAGCATCATTTGTTCTTGATAAGCAGAAGGGCGACCATAACTCGCTATATAGCGAACACAACTTCCTAAATACGGCGATCCCGACTGATCTAGACGGTGTTTTTTTTCCGACTTCTTTATTGATTTAAGAGATATCAATACGGAAACTTGTATCAAGGAAGACAAAGCAAGCGTTGTACAGCTTTTCCAGAACCTTATCGTTGGAAAGCCAGATGCGAAAGTGGCATTAGATCAAGCCATTTATCCAACAACCAATGCGCAGTATAAGAAAGGGTTGTAGGTAGTTCAGAACATAGTGATTTAAAAAAAAGCAGAACGGCACTACTCTACGAGGTGCCGTTTTTAAAAAGCTTTAGACAATTTCTTGCATTGCAAATCACTTTTGAACGCTTTGCCATTTGTGGTTTCGAAAGCCAATGCTTTAGGTATAAGCCAAAGATCGCGTAGATTGATATTGCTACCATTATACTATGGTGCTATCTAGTTCCGACTTAATTGTCCTTATCGTTTTTTTTAAGCTCTGAGGATAGGTAATATCCAGTCGCAAGCGATATAAAGTATGTCATTAAATAGCTTGGATTAACGCCCTGGTTCAGCTCGTTCAAAAACAACGATAATATAACGCCACAAACAAAAGTGAGTATCCAATAGTTGGCACGAGCATGTGTTAGGCTATCCCTTAATTTGTCTACAGTCATAGCGGTATTCCTTGTTTTCGAGTCGTTGTTTCTCTTTGATTTAATAATTATGTTGCCTTTATACCAATAGTTCTAATCGTTTGGGCTTATCGTTTTGATAGGCTAAAGCTATTAACCAAGGGGGCTTTAGCTGATGCTCATTTTTTTTGGCTAAGCTTCATAGATCACTAGAAGCGAGTTAGGGGCAATGATGAAAAAGCAGCTGAAAGTTGTGGTAACTGGTGGGCCGGGTGGCGGTAAAACCACAGCGCTGGATCTTTTTCGTAGAGAGTTAGGCAATAAGATTGCCGTTGTCCCCGAGGCTGCAACTGTGCTCTTCTCTGGTGGTATACCGCGCTCTGACGATGAGCAAATGGTTAAAATAATTCAGAAAACGATTTTTCAGCTGCAGGAGAACCTTGAAGAAATCCATAAAAAGCAGTTTCCAGATAGGTTGCTGGTTTGCGATCGCGGGTCACTAGATGGGTTGGCCTACTGGCCAGGTACGGAAAGTGATTTTTTTTCAAGGGGGTAAATTCAAGCTTTGAACGTGAAATCGCTCGCTATGATGCTGTGATATTTTTTTTGAATCAGCGGCCATCACCGGACATGATATTAGCAGTAACAATCCGGTAAGAAATGAGTCTTCTGATCAGGCCGCTGAATTAGATGTAAAATTGCAGAAAATCTGGTCTAGGCATCCTCATTTCTATTTTGTTGGCAGCTCTGAGTCATTTGTCAGGAAAATCATGTTTGGAATTATGACAATAGAGAATGTGATAAACATGCACCGTAGACCGTAGACAAAAAAAAGGTAAAACTAGCTTAATACAGCTTTTCCAGAACCTAATCCGAAGTAAATAGGCTGGATACTTAATATGTTTAGTTGCCATTATCGAAAAGCGCTAAGCCGAGACGGCTTGATATACAAAGGTTATGTCTCGTTTTGTCGTTGTATGAACAGAAAACTACCCATAGCTTCACTCTTCTTATTGGCTCTTATTCTCTTAGGGGCCTGTAGCTCTACACCAAAAACACTTGTGGATAGTCCGCTGTTCGGTGAGCATGTGTTCACTACAGTTGATTCAGAGGTTGCTCGTTACTATCTTGATAGCTACCTGCAAGGAGAGTTCAGTAACCGGGAATTTGATGAAAGAATTTCAAGTCTATACAAACAGTACAGGAATGCTATCCCATCACGTGAAGAGCTGAAAGAAATCTCTCAAGAATTTTCTGTCGACTTCGCCTCATTATTTCTTGCTGATCTTTTATTGAAAAATGAATGTAACAATAATCTGAATAAATCATTCATGCTCCATCTGGAAAACCCAATTACTGCTGGTTTGAATCTTTCTTCCTATCAGGTGCTTTTTGTACCTGGTTGGGATTATGCTGAGAGTGGATACTTGACTGGTGCGGATTTCGAAACACCCCGGGCACTGGCCACTAAGCTAGGGATTGAAAATTACTTAGTTGAGCTACCACCGACAGGTCCGTAGAACAAAATGCAGAGTTCCTAGCAAAAGATATTATTAAGCACAGTCGCGCAGGGAAAGGGATCATTCTTGCTGGTGCAAGTTCGGCTGGCCCCGCTATCTATCTTGCTCTTGCTGAATTACTTGGCGAAAAAGAGAGGGAATCGGTTAAGGCATGGCTTAATCTGGGCGGGATTCTACAAGGTAGTCCTCTTATTGACTACTACCAGAGTTGGCCTTACCGCTGGTTTTTCAATCTTGCTGTTTGGGATAAAAACTGGGATAGAGAAGCTATTCTAAGTATGGGAGTGAACATTAGCAGAAGTCGTTTTTCTCGCCTAAAGATAGAATCCGATCTTTTAATCATTAACTACTTGGGTATTCCACTATCTGGTCAACTTAGCAAATTTTCAATAGAAAAGTACCCATTGTTGAAGCCAGAGGGGCCCAATGACGGGCTCACTTTGCTTACCGATGCGATTGCACCTAACAGCATGACGATTGTTGCCCTAGGTAGCGACCATTATTTCGCTGAAGACCCTGAAATAGATAAGAAAACAATCGCGCTAATGGCATTAATAATTACATACTTAGATAAAGGCATGACAAGCTGCTAAGTGTCGACGGCCTCAGCATTAAATAATCGGTCCATGACGGAAAATCTCTCCTGAACCAGATTTCTTGCTTCTTTACCCTTGACCTGTCTACAGCTCTACAGTTTATGCTTGGTAGCATGAATAACGAGAGGACAGAACAATGAACTATTGCCTGTATGAGCAAAGCCAGACTGAAGATATTATTGGCCTATTTACCCATACTTTTTCAGATTCAGAGGGTGAAGAAGAAGGTAAATTGATTGGTGACTTAGTCGCAGAGTTGATCAATACAACTGATGGTAACGACCTATATGTATTTGTCGCCACTGAAAACGACAGCGTTGTAGGTAGTATTTTGTTTACGCGTCTGAGTTTTGAATCTGCTAGAGAGATTTTCTTGTTAGCGCCCGTGGCGGTACAGACTGATTATCAGGGGAAAGGCATTGGTCAGGAGCTGATTAAGGTTGGCTTACAGACTATAAAGCAGCAAGGTGCAGAGCTTGCTTTCACTTATGGCGATCCTGCTTTTTACGCTAAGGTAGGGTTCCGGCAGGTAACAGAAGAACAGTTTAAAGCGCCAATGTCTCTAACTTACCCGCATGGTTGGCTAGCTCAATCACTGACAGAACAAGAGTTAACTCCCATTACTGGTAGTTCAGCATGTGTTCCGGCATTCAACAAACAAGCGCTATGGTAATACACCAGGCAGTAAGGTTTTTAACATGTATCGGATATCTCAACTGGCAGAAATGCTCGGACTATCAAGGACCACTCTGCTTTATTACGAAAAGCAGGGGTTGATCCAGGGGAAACGGCTGGACAATGGTTACCGAAGTTTCACAGATAAAGACTTACAGCGGCTGAAGCTGCTGCAAAAGCTACAGGCTGGTGGCTTAACACTGAAAGAGTGTCTGGCATGTCTGGATGAAAAGGTTGAGCGCGATATTCTGGTGGAGCGCCTGCGTCAATTGGATGAAGAGATAGCTCAGAAGCAGAAGTCACGTCAGTTGCTAGCGGCTCTGCTGGGTGAAAGCAGCCTGACAGACTGGCATGAAACGCTGGAGCAACAAGCGCCCGAGGCGCATTTAGAGTGGCTGATCAAACAAGGCTTCGATGAGAAGCAGGCAATGAGGCTGAAATGGTTGTCGAAAGATATGAATAATCACGAACAATATATGCAGGACTTTAACCTGATCTTCAAAGATCTTGAGCGATGGGGGCCCGGCTCTGAAGCCGACACACTGAAGGCGCTAGCTAAGGTGCCACATAGCCCGCAGTCAATTCTTGAGATTGGTTGTGGTCAGGGGAGTGCAACTCAGATATTAGCGGAGCATAGCTCGGCTAACATTACCGCCGTAGACAATGAAAAATTTGCGCTGCAATCCCTGGTGAAGACGCTGAAAGAACAGGTACTGGCGATCGGGTCTCGACTGTCTGTGCCAACATGGAAAAGCTGCCATTTGAGCCGGATAGTTTTGATCTTATCTGGTGTGAGGGCAGTGCTTACATTATGGGTGTCAATAATGCGTTGAAAGCATGGCGTCCTTTGTTACAAGATAATGGGGTTTTAGTTCTCAGCGATTTGGTCTGGAGTGTTGAGTCGCCAAGTGAAAAGGCGTTAGCTTTCTGGCAAAAAGAGTATCCGGATATGACCACAGCCGCTCACCGTATAGCGCAGGCAGAACAAGCTGGTTATGAAGTAATAGACAGTTTTGCATTAAGTGATGAGAGCTGGCTGGCTTATTATGCGTCGTTGGAAGATAGAATAGACGCACTTGGACCTCAACTGCAAGGCTCTATGGCGTTAGAGGATCTTCAACGTGAACTTTCTGCTTTTCATCTACGCGATGGTGAGTTTGATTATCAGATGTTTATTCTCAGAGCTTGTAACTGACCGTATTCGGCGAATTAGTTAGCGTGCAGTCTGTTGTCAGTTCTCATACCAGTAGAATTGCCCCTCGCTCTGTAAGCTGATTTTTCAGCTTTATCTGTTGGGGTGATTTGACTTGCCCGTTGAATATCAGTAGCTTATATGCAAACCTTAAGTAAGGTAAAGGATTGAAATTACATGGGAATGGATAAAGTTTTTGTATTTGGCACCCTCAAGGAAGGTTTTCCTAACTTTCAGTTCAATAAGGGGATTCGTTTTAGAGGTAAGTTCGAAACTAGAGAACGATTTCCGCTTTATCTGGTCGGTGAGCGCTACTCCCCTTGGTTGGTACTCGATGAAGGAAAAGGCTATAAAGTCAAAGGTGAGGTATACAGTGTTGCCAGTGAAGTACTGGCTGAGATGGATAGGCTAGAACGAATTTCAGAACCAGATGGCTACCGGAAGGTTACAATTCAGGTTCTTTGCATTGAGTCTGGTGAACTTTTAAAAGCTTACGCATATGGGAAGCCAATAGATCAACTGAAGAATGCCGATATTTGCAAAAAGTTAGCAGGAGAATATCTTCTTGAGCATTCAGAGTTATACCGCAGCAGAAACTAGACTCTTTTTTTTCGTAGTTATTCCAAAGATTAACACCAAACATAAAGTATCTATTCATTAGTATGATTAGTGAGTAAAATACCCCTTTAGCAATAAAGAGTTAGTAATAAGTACCATGATAACCATTAGAAATTACGAAAGAAAAGATGCGTCAGTGACATGGGAGCTGAAATTCCAAACTATCCGAAATATCAACATCAGTGATTACTCTTTAGAGCAGGTAAAAGCATGGGCACCTGATAACTTTGATATGGATGTTTGGCAGAAGCGAATCGATGACATGAATCCTTTTGTTGCTGAATTAAACGGTCAAGTTGTTGCTTCGCCGATTTACAACAAGATGGCTATATTGATCATTTTTTTTCTGCCATGCAGGATACCAAGGTCTTGGCGTAGGTAGGGCGTTGATGGAGCATATATTCGCGGTAGGGAACTTGAACGGTATCATACGCTATTACTCCGCAGTTAGTCGAACCGCTCGACCATTCTATGAGCGTTTTGGTTTTTCTGTAGTAAAAGAGCAGCACGTAGACATTAATGGGCAGTTGTTAACCAACTTTGTAATGGAAAAAGTCGGTTAGCAGCTCTAAGTATAGAATATTGTTATCTATGCTCACTTCCTCCCAAACTTATGAGTACAGAACCGGAATAATATATCCGAGTTATTTTATTAACTAGTAACATAAGCCTATTGAGATTAATAATGATACGTGAAGCGAAGCCAGAAGACTGTGTAGACTTGGCAGTATTATCCCTTCAAGTTTGGTTACATACATACGCGACAAAAGGAATCAGAGAAAAATTTCCCGTTTCGCATTAAATACATTTACTGAGAAACATTTTCTCGACCTTCTTAATAGTTCGGAAAAGAAGGTGCTGGTATATATCAAAGATGTTCAAGTAACGTTGACATACATAAAGTAATGAATTGAAAAGTAAGTTATTCACCTCTAAGTTAAGGTGAAAGGACTTTGAATAATGTATATGGAAGAGGACTGGAGAAGACATACTACATTAAAGATTAAGTGAATTCTCGCACATCTCAAACTCAAACGTTAGTCACAGACAAACGCTAACTTTCCGTTTAGCTTGGTGTTAGGCATGAGATATTACCGTGAATTAATCAATAATCGCTCTGAAGTTACGGATAGGGGGAAGAATGCTTGTTACAACAATTGTAAACGAATTAGTCGAACTTTTAACTACTAATGACCAAGACGATTCGAAGCAGTTAGCTGGGATTGAAACCGCCTTACTTGATATTTCAAAGAGCATAAGAGAATTATCTAATTCAATCGATAGATTATCAGACTCAGTAATATCCACCGTCCAAGATGAACATGAGTTGCGTCATTATGGACATCTTAAAACAGCAATCCGATCTTTAGCGGCCGCTAGGGTTGACCCAATAACATTGAAAGATGCGAAGTGTGAACTTGATTGTGCAAAAGAATACTGTGTATCAGGGGGATATTGGCTAACGTTACTTGAGTATGAAAGCCTTATGGGCTGTCCATCATTAGATACATTAAGGCATGCATTCGCGTACAATCAAACTGACCCACACTTTGAAAATACTCAAAGAGTACATATTTACTTTTATCTACTACGATTGTCCATACCATTAGCTGAATCGATCGCTCAAGATGTTTTCCCTTTATTACTCGAAGGGCTCGATGACTCCAATTTTCAAGCTGTGAGCCGAAACGACTTAGCTGTTGCATTTATAGAGTTGTCATTTCTTTCAGAGAGTAATATAGAATTATTAAAGAAGTTTACTCAAGAATCATACGCTGTCAATATTGGGGATTCTATTGAAATTCTAAAAGTAATAGATGATATCCC
>LLEN01000032.1_pt1 | contig 28009 bp, 32 predicted proteins | sample 595881 | NCBI WGS metagenome assembly LLEN01 (sample SAMN02919314, study PRJNA255460) | bioreactor metagenome | biome: chemostat; feature: culture 2012_10.3; material: sediment; isolation source: day86 10degC chemostat 2012 inoculated with Wadden Sea sediment taken from... | place: Germany: Bremen ...
GTAATACTTTTGCTGAAGAAGCAACTCTTGATCATATTACAATCCAACCATCGGATGTATATGTCATTGTTAATAAGGATTCTCGAATAAGTCCAGAACTAAAAGCCTTGGGTGATGAAGAAAACTCAGTCGCTGGCAGGTTCAACGGTGATGATGCTGTCGCTTTATTTAAGGACGGAACACTAGTCGATGTAATTGGTGTTGAAGCTGATAGAAGTATTGATCTAAAAGATAATACCTTTGTCCGTTTTGGTGCTTCAGCAAACGCTACGTTTACTCCGTCAGAATGGGACGAAAAAAAACAAGGATGATTATACAGGCTTAGGGAAACATGATGCAGATGTGTTACCACCAAAGCCACAGCCAGCCCAACCCGCAAAAATTTGGGAACTGCAAGGTGACTCATGGAGCTCACCGTATACAGATCCTGCCAATAAAAAAAATATACTTCTGATGAAACATTTATTGTCGAAGGCGTTGTAACAGCAATTCAAGCAGCGGAGCTAAAATACGGCTTACCGGTTGGTTTCTTTATCCAAGACGAAAATGGCGACGGTAATCCTAAAACATCTGACGGTATTTTCGTTAAAGGTACACCCACAGGCTTAGCTGTTGGCGATAAGATCGCGGTAACAGGAAAAGTAACAGAAGATTATGGTTGGACGGTAATTGAATCAACAGCCATTGAAGCCAAAGGAACAGGAACAGTTACCCCTGTTGCAGTAACAACGCTTGAAGATGATGTTGACTTTGACTTCACTCTTGAACGCCACGAAGGCATGAAAGTACTGTTCAACAAAGAATCAGATATGCGAGTTAGCCGAAATTTTGGTTTCAGCGGTTCCCCGTTCTACCGAAATAATATGGTTGTCTCCAATGGTCAGGTCAACGTACATCCAAACCAAAACAACGCACCAGCTATTCATGACGATAACATTGATACTGATTCAGAGCGCCAAACAGATTGCAATGAAGACAAACGAATTGTCATTGAATCATTTGTGAAAGCACCAAACGGTGTCATACCTTGGTACCCTGACTTTGGTTTATCAAGTGCTGTGCCAATGCCTGATGGAACAACTACAACAGAAGATTACATCCGTATTGGTGATGTAATCGACGGGTTCGAAGGTGTCATTGGTTATTCTGGCGTTTATAGCTACAACGATTACCGTCTGTTTGTAACCAACACAATCACTAAAGATAACTTTATTCGTGAGGACTCTAAACGTACACAAGCACCAGTATTAAAACAGGGCGGCAACCTTCGTATTGCAACCTTTAATGTTCTTAACTATTTCAACTCACCATTTGGTGGTGATAATAACCCCAACAATGATAACCGAGGCGCAACAACTGAGCCCGAGTTCCAGCTTCAAGGTGACAAGATTGCTAAAGCAATTGTTGCCATGAATGCCGATATTATTGGCCTAATGGAAATCGAAAACAACGGCTTTGGTGAGAGCTCGGCAGTTGCACACCTTGTTAATAAGATCAATGCCCTCATTGATGATGAAGCTGAGCACTACTCTTACGTTGTCGGCAACAAAGATGATAAGTTTGTGGGCTCTGATGTTATTGCAAACCAGGTAATCTTCAAAGAAAGTAAAGTTTCACTAGATACTTACCGTCTGATCGAAATGCCTGAACAGCACGCACCTGAAGTAGCATATAAAGATACTAAGGGCAAAAACCAAACAGAAAGTGGCAATAATTACCAACGTGACACTATTGCACCAACTTTCAAGATCAACGGTACAGAAGAAAAAAAATTACAGTTGCAGTTAACCACCTGAAATCAAAGGGTTCAACTTGTTGGGAAGACGTACAAACGGGTACGCAACTTGACAGTGACAAACAAGGATCTTGCGAAAACTTCCGTGTTTCTGCCGCTTTCCACCTAGGTCAAGAGCTTGGCAAGATCGATGGTTCCAAGCTGATCCTTGGTGACTTGAACTCTTACGGCAACGAAGATCCAATCATGGTTTTGACCAACCGTGATAATGCACCGGAACACGTGATCAAGGCTGCACGTAATACGTATATTGGCGGTGATCAAGACGCACTGGAACATCGCTACACGGTGATGATGGCGCTGTGATTACCGATTCTTATGGCTACGTTAACATTATTCGTCAGCTACACCCTGATTCATACAGCTACTCATACAACGATGAAGTCGGCACACTTGACTACATTCTTGTTACACCTGAGCTTGTGAACAAAGTAGTAGATGCCACCGACTGGAACATCAACGCTGGCGAATCAACGTTGTTCCAATACTCTGATAAATATAACTGTGCAAATGACAAGTGTTCTACACGATTCTCTGACCTGTACCGTGCTTCTGATCACGATCCTGCGATTATCGATCTGAAACTAACTGGCAGTGTCAAACCAGAACCACCTGTTGTCAAACCAGAACCACCTGTTGTCAAACCTGAGCCACCTGTTGTTGTCCCAACACCAACAGCACCTAAGAACCCACCAGCGGATCTTCCGGAAGTTCCTGAAGCACCTGTCGCTGGTGAACCGATTAAGGTGATGTTCGACTTAACAAGCATCAATGGCACCCAGCTTCATGCCGGTGACAAAGCTGTACTGAACATCGCTAAGATCAGCGCGTTCAAAGCCGCTGTTGCAGGTGCTGACACCAACTCTGTAACACTAACTAAAGCAATCATTGAGCAAGGCTGGGTAGAGCTTGAAGGTGATATCTCTGAGGCCGGTGAATTCAAGATGACGAAACAAATCATCGATGGAGTAACAGGTCTGCCAACCTATACCTCTCCAGCAGAGACTATCAAAGTTACCGAGAAAAACGATGACAAAACTCAGTCAGTTGATTCTAACCCTGGTCACAGCCACGGTGGTTCAACCGGTCTGTTCGGTCTGTTGTCACTACTAGGTCTTGGTTTCTTCCGTCGCAAGATGAACAAATAACTCAAACCTGGCTAACTAAGGGAGGCTTTAAATGCCTCCCTTTTTTTTCTGAGATTTATACATGAAAAAGACACTTCTAACTGTACTAACTCTTTCAAGTTTCATTGTTAACGCAGCCCCAACTAGAACACACGACCCGCACGTTGTCGCACCGTTTTCTGTTACCTGTAAAACCAAAGAAGTGGCACCACCGGTTAATCCGGGCGACATTAACAACCCAGACGGCTACTACAATTTAGCGCTGAACAAAACGGGTGACGAGCTAAAGAGTACGCTTAACATAATCATCTCGACCGGTATAGCCAAGCTTCCCTACTCTTCTTCTTCGTTTGATGTATGGGATGCACTAGATATTACCGATGAAGATCCTAACAACTCAGATAACGTTATTCTTATCTACACTGGGCGCTCACAAGCGAAAGGCCAAAAAAAACTGGACAGGGTAACCTCGGGCGTGATAACTGGAACCGAGAACACTCCTACCCTAAATCCAATGGCGGCTTCAATGACAGAGGTGCTTATGGGTATACCGATATTCACCACCTTCGTCCATCCGACGAAAGTGTAAACTCAACGCGTGGTAACCTAGAGTACGACTATAGCGATAAGCCTGTCGCCGAAGCACCTGAAAACCGCTACGACTCCGATTCATTTGAACCGCGTGATGCCGTAAAAGGTGATGTGGCGCGTATGATGTTCTACATGGCGACCCGCTATGAAGGCAATGACAGTAAAACACCTGATTTGGAATTAGTCCCAACGGTTAGCAACAATGGTAATGCACTCGGTAACGTCTGTTCCCTACTAAAATGGAACCAGCTTGACCCTGTAGATGATTTTGAGTCAAATAGAAATACTAAAATCCAAAAGATTCAAGGTAATAGAAACCCATTCGTTGATAACCCGCAATGGGCAGACGAAATCTTTGCCAAAGATTGTAAATAATAAAAATAAAGGTCAACGTAAGTTGACCTTTATTTCATCATGCTACGCTATAGAAAAAGTACGAGATCAGATACGATCTGTATCTCTAATCATCTCTTTATCACGGTCTTGTCTATCAGCATACTCATCATCGACAGTTGGTTGATAAGAAAGCTCGTCTGTGGAGCTGCACCCTAGTAATGTTAAGCCGAACAGTAGAATTATTATTCTCATATCACATCCTTTTATACCTATGGCAACTTAATCCTAGTACATTAGTCTGATTTATCCACACGATAACCATCAACGTAGAAACAAATACGGTTTTATATAATAAAATACAATTTATTATTTGTTGGGTAGATCATAAAAAGGAGAATACAGCGCTAATTAATGACTTATCATATTCCAATAATTCAGTCCTGATAATCAACTCTACATTCTACTAGAGATATGCCAACTCAGTTTCTATCTGCTACTCGGTTCAATAATCGACATTTGTCTATCAGGAGATATATCGTGACAGATCGGACTGTATTTATTCATCCTATTAAACACAGGGAGAAAAAAAATTGTGAGATGGTAGGTAGCGTAACCCTAAAAATATTCACATTTGGTTAAATGATTATCTAAAGAGACAGTAGGTTACCAGGTTTTGTCAAACCACTACCTAAACCACTGGTCTATCATAACTATACCAAGCTTCCTGTACTCGATATCCCAACTGGTATCTCTCATATCTGACTTAGTAGGTAACCATGAAAAAAAAGTGTTTGGTTCCGCCTGTTTTATACTGCTCTTCATTTTCAGCATTTCAGCGTTTTATAAAAGTGAACTGTTGCAGCTCTATCATACTGTTCGGTTGTTCGATCATGACGTGGTCGTTGAGAACTTTTCCAACATGAAACAGCTGACTCCCACAAAGACCATTGCACCTTCCGGTACCATTGACAAGCTCGGACAACATCCCTTCCCGCTTCCTCGGCACTTTACCTATAACAACCAAACAATTGACATGCAGGGCTGGATTGAAGGCTCAAGTACTACCGCTCTGATCGTCTTGAAGGAAAATAACATTACCTTTGAAAAGTACTATCAAGGCACCGATGAGTTTGACCAAAGGATCTCCTGGTCAATGGCCAAATCATTTCTCAGTGCTATTTTCGGCGTTGCTGTCGAAGAAGGGTTGATTGCCGATTTAAGTGAACCCGTTACAAAATACGTTCCCAGTTTAATCGGCTCAGGCTACGACGGCGTTAGCATCAAAAATGTGCTGCAGATGTCCAGTGGTATTTATTTCAATGAAGACTATGGCGACTTTGGCAGTGATATTAACCGGATGGGACGGCTCATGGCTTTTGGCGGTAGTTTTGATGAATTCGCAACCACACTGACTCGTGTACGAAAGCAAGGAACTTATATGTCGTATGTCAGTATGGATAGTCATGTCGTTGGTATGGTACTTCGGGCAGCGACAGGAAAGAATATCGAGGACTATTTTGATGAGAAGCTATGGTCAAAATTAGATACTGAACGTGAGGCAATATATATCACCGACAGCACCGGAGAGCCAATGGTCTTGGGAGGATTAAATCTGATAAGCCGCGATTATCTTCGCCTGGGTAAACTCTATCGCGACGACGGCCGACTCGATAACGAACAAATTATTCCCGCCCGCTGGATTGAAGAGAGTATAACACCTGATGCTCCCCATTTGATGCCAGGAAAAAGAAACAGTGCCGATACTCATTGGGGATATGGCTATCAATGGTGGATACCTGAAAATGCCAATGAAGAGTTTCTGGCGATTGGAATATATGGCCAATATATTTATATCAATCGCCTAGCGAATGTCGTTATTGTTAAAAATAGCGCCGATCTCGAATTTATGGCCAACGGTTATGAAAGCATGGATTATGCTCTAGCCGCATTTAGGGTTATCGCTCATTCATTATCTGTCCAGCCAACCGAATATTAGGTATATTGTGTCCCCGCGCTACGTAGATACATAATACAGTTAAACAAAGGAGTGTCATGTTAAGGAAGATAGTTGGTGCAGTGTCGATATACCTCGGACTACCTAAAGATATCTATTTCATCGCGTTTGCACGCTTTTTACTCGGCCTGGGTAATTTTATTATTCCCTTTTTAGTTCTTCTTCTTACTCAAAAACTAGGGTATTCCACAACGGTGGCCGGTGGACTAGCAATGGGGGTTACGGGGCTATATCTATTCGGAACCCTTATAGGCGGAAAACTTGCAGACAGCTTCGGCCATAAAAGAGTAATGGTATTAGGCGAACTGGCAGGAGCACTGATATTAATTATCTGCGGTTTTTTTTCTCAGATAGTCACTTCATAGCGCCAGCGCTATTATTTGTCAGCTATTTTTTTTCTTTGGCGTGTCTTTTCCGGCAAGCAGTGCCTTAGTGGCCGATCTTTCAACACCCAAAAATCGCGATGCTGTTATGTCCCTGAGTTACCTCGCTTACAACTTGGGTTCGGGTATTGGTCCCGTTCTGGCAGGTTACCTGTTCTGGAGTCATACCGTTTGGATCTACTGGGGTAATGGAATTGCCGCCTTTATCGGCATATTAGTGGTTATGTTTTGGGTCAGAGAACCTAAACATAGCGCGACGGATGAGTACACTGAACAACCTGAGCTGGAGAAGGCAACGGACGGCTCGGTTTGGCAGGTGCTACGCCAACGACCTCGGCTGATCATTTTTACTTTATTGTGCACTTTGCTCTGGTTTGCCCTATATCAAATGACGATGACCACTCCGTTATATTTAAGTCACATCTTTGATAAACAAGGCGCCGTGCTGTTCGGTCAGCTAATGACATTCGCCAGCATTCTTGTCGTACTGATCACCCCGTTATTAATGCGCCTAACAAACCAGCAATGCGAAATGAAGAGTTTGGCAATTTCCGGATTGTTATTTGCCTTTGGTTACTGGGTTATTTTAATAAACACCACCATACCAATGCAGTTTATTGCTTGGATTTTCCTCTCGGCAGCAGAAGTATTACTGGTCACCAAAGAAGGTGTCTACATTGCAAATCAATCTCCCAGCAGTCACCGTGGGCGCATTAGCGGCATATTGACCACAATTCGAAATCTGGCCGTGATGCCAACTTATGTACTGATGGGGCACAAATTCAGCAATTTGGTTACCAAAGTACATGGACAATGATCATTGTAACTTCATTTATTGCCGCGCTGTTATTATGGGCTTTGTCTCTACAACAAAGCAAAAAGCAAGATGTTGCCCTAGCGAGTTAGTCGAGTAATAACCGAAACATGAGCACATTTGCTTTATGCGCAAATGTGCTCAAACAGCTGGTCGGCAAGATTCTGAAGAGTACCTTCAGATGGCTTAGTATGTGAGAACGTTCTAATCCCGTAGATCCCCATTACCATAAATTGTGCCAACTGGTGGTGATCTCGATCTGACGATAACTCATTGTCCTGCTGTGCTTGGTGAATTTTCGCAGCAATGCCTTCTTCCCACTGGTTTAGCATTTGGGTGATCACGTTTTCAACTTCTTCATCTTGCTGAGTAAGTTCAGTCAACGCTTTTTGCAACAAGCAGTCTTTGATTTCTTCTCGCTCGCACTCATCAACAACATTATCAAGATAACGTTTTAGCGCATCGAGACTGGATGTTTCACTACTGAATAACGTCATAAATTCAGCTTGGCGATCAGAGCGATATTGTTCAAGCGCTGCCAACAGAAGTCCCCGCTTGTTATCAAATGCACAATATATCGATCCCGGGTGTAATCCGGTGGCTTTCTTGAGATCTTGCATGCTGGTTTTGCTATAGCCTTTGGCGATGAATGCAGCCATGGCAGATCTTAAAACATGCTCGCGATCAAACTCAGCGCTTCTCATCAGTAAACTCTTTCTAACAACTCTATATTTCTCAATTCTACTTAATCTTGAGCAATCATTCAAAAAAAATAACTTGAATGATCGTTCAAATAAGTCTAACTTGAATGGGCATTCAAGAACGAGGCAAGACACATGACGGAAAGTTTATTTCAGCCGTTTGCACTTAACGGCACGCTTACACTCGACAACCGCATTTTAATGGCACCGCTAACACGCTGTATGGCCGACGATAATCTAGTTCCGACCCAGGCTATGGCAGACTATTACGCTCGAAGCAGATACAGGGTTAATTATCTCTGAAGCAACCATTATCCGCCCAGATGGTCAGGGGTATCCAAATACTCCAGGTATTTTCTCGGCAGAACAAATTGCTGGTTGGCAAAACGTAACAAGTGCCGTGCATGCAAAAGGCGGAAAAATTTTCGCTCAGCTTTGGCATACTGGCCGAGTCGCTCACCCTCACTTCTTCGGCGGCGAATACGTACTAGCGCCTTCAGCAAAAAAAAGGTCGAGGGCAGTGTGCCTCGTATGCGTGAACTCACTTACACGGTACCGAAACCAGCAACAGCCGAAGAAATCGAGCAGTTGGTCACTGATTACGCGCAGGCTGCAGAAAATGCAATCGAAGCTGGTTTTGATGGTGTGGAAATCCATGGCGCCAACGGCTACCTTATCGATCAGTTCCTTCACTACAGCAGTAACGACCGTGAAGATGAATTCGGTGGTACACCAGAAAATATGGCGCGTTTCCCGCTTGCTGTTGTTGATGCCGTAGTCAAACAAATTGGCGCAGACCGCACGGCGCTACGCGTTTCACCTGGCGCATACTTTAATATTGAAGGTGATGAGCGTGATCGTCAGATATTTGATCACTTCCTCACTGAACTGGAACAGCGTGAGCTTGCCTTCCTGCACATCGGCATTTTCGATGACAGCATGGAGTTTGATTACCTAGGAGGAACCGCCTCCAACTACGTACGTAATCATTACTCAAAAACTTTGGTGGGTGTGGGTAGCTATACTGCTGAAACGGGTAGCGAGGCTATTCGTAACGATAAGTTTGACCTCTTGGCGATAGGCCGACCACTGATTGCCAACCCGGACTACATAAAGAAAGTGAAGAAGGGCGAAGCGCTGGTTGAATATTCCGATACGATGCTCGCCGAGTTAGTATAATTCTTCCCCTTTGCCAGAAAACCGGAGAGGCACTTGCCTCTCCGTTATTGCTCTTCATTAATCACATTCTAAATAAAAGTAATACTAAAAAGTAACGTTCAATACCTGATCTCAAATAATCCCCTTCAAGTATCTTACAACTAAGGGAAATCGAGATCTTAACCACAGAACATATGCACACAATCGAATAAAGTAAGCATAACTTCTTGCAAGATAAAACAATTTAAGGCCATTTATACAAGTAATCATTAAATTAAGCCAAAGTGTGCTGTTATTCGCTACAAGCAACTATGTCTATCCGCCATTACCACCAATAGTAATACGGCAAGTCCAACTTCGTTTGCAAATTCAGAGTAATAACAAACTTCAATTGGTTCTTATCGCATTGATTGTATTTTAATGAATACTGAGAAACGTATTTCTACGTTTGTAACATGGCTTTATTGCGTTAATTGCCAGTAACACTTTCTGCTCAGGATTTTGAACAATGAAGTTTTCTCATAAGCTGGTTATTTCAAGTACATTAATTGCAACTGGTGCCATTGCGGCTTTGTCAGCCATTCTGTATTTCAACTCATACAAAGATATTACTACCAAATGTCACCCACCAAATGGAAACTGACTCCGCCTCTATGGCCAACCACATAGGTACCTGGTTACAGGGGAAAGAAAAGCAGGTAAGAATGCTTCGTCAGGGTATTTCACAAGCAACCAATGACGAGGGTATACAGAATCTTATCGACCTACCGCTTCTCAAGCAGGAATTTTCTGTTACCTATGTCGGCCTCGAAGATCGGCCAAACCTTATTATTAACTACCCTTTCAATAAAAAAAAGATTACGATGCCCGAAAGCGCTCTTGGTACAAGGAAGCGAGGGCAAAAGGTGACATTAACATCAAGAAACCCTACCTCGACACCAAAACCCAAAAACTGATGTTCGCAATAGGTGCCCCGATTGCCGATTCCCGTGGTATTGAAGGTGTGGTAAACGGAAAAATTGAATTAGATGCATTGCTTGCGATCCTCAACCACCACTCTTTAGGTAGTAGTGGTTACGCCTATCTGGTAGGAGATGACGGTATTATCATCAGCCACCCAGATCAGAGCTATAATGCAAACCGCTTTCAGCACTCTTTGCGCAGACACCGACAATGGGAAACAAACTCCAGGTTGCCCAAATAGCCGGTGAAGATAAGCTGCTCTCTTTTGCGCCTGTAAATATCAAGGGCGCTGGCTGGAAGGTTGGCCTAGTCATGGATTCATCAACAGCCTATGCATCCATCAGCCATATGAGAAATCTCATTATCGGTTTTATGTTGGGAACAGCCGTTCTTTGCTTCTTCTTCTACCAACTAATCATTGCGCGGCTTCTTAAGCCCATGCAATTAATTAGTGATGCCATGCGTCAAATCGCCAGTGGTAAGGCAAACCTCGGCCAGCGCATTAACACCAACAGCGGCGATGAGTTTCAAGATTTAGCCGATGACTTCAACCACTTTATGGGTTCACTCCAAAAACTGGTTGGCGAAATTCAGGCTATCGGAAGCAACTTGCTCGATACCAGCCTTGCGGCCAAAACGACAGCGGGTGATGCTGCCTGCCATACTTCGAATCAACGCCAAGAAATTGATCAGCTCGCGACCTCTATCAATGAAATGGCAACGACCTCTAACGATGTTGCCGAGAATGCCCAGCAGGTGGCACATTATACCGAAGATGCCAACAAAGCCGTCTGTGAAGGCAGTAACATGGTGCAAAACACCGCTGTCGCTATCAACGTATTGTCTGAACAGCTTGAGCAGGCCCGGCAGACCGTCAACGTTCTCGCAGAGCATAGTGAGGGAATCGAATCAATCACCAGTGTTATCAGCGCCATTGCCGATCAAACCAACCTGTTGGCACTGAATGCGGCCATTGAAGCAGCCAGAGCCGGAGAACAAGGCAGAGGCTTTGCGGTCGTGGCCGACGAAGTGCGCAGCCTGGCATCCCGCACCCAAGATGCCACCAGCGAAATTAACGCCATGATTGGTATACTTCGCGAAAAAAAACCAACGAGACAGTCGACGTAATTGAAACCAGCCGTACAGGTGCTCAAAAGACGGTTGAAGAGGCAGAGCTAGCCAGAGATTCACTCAGTAAGATCAACGGTTCTATTGAACAAATCTCCGGCATGACACTACAAATTGCCAGTGCTGCAGAGCAACAAAGCTCGACAACCGAAGAAATAAGCCGAAACTCTGAGGCGCTCCTGGCAGCTACCGCCTCACTCAACCAGAGTGCAACCGACACGCATAACATGAGTGAATCTCTACAGGAACAATCACAACAGCAACAGGTACTGCTCGGCCAGTTTAGCCACTAGAGGTATACCTAACTACATACCCTAATGACAACCAAACCACATCCGAACACCTCAACACAACAAGGGTGGGAAGTCCCACCCTTTTTCCTCCTACAGCAACGCCTACAACAAGACCAAGCAGCTAATGCTCGATACTGGGAGTAGCTAAAGCTCTGCTATGCTTTGAAAAGTGTCTTTCTGTTCAGCAAAACCTTTTTTTTCAGCCGTACTTTTTTTTAAGTAATGTCTTTCGGTAACAGTTTTTCAACGATAGTTTTTGCAGGGGAGCTCGTATGGAACAATCACCAGACAAAATCATGACCCGGCTTGCTTACCTCGGACTCCTGCCGTTTGCTATCAGCCTTGTTTGTATCTGGCCGATAAAACCCTATTTGGCCTAAGTGCCAGAAAGTGTTTATTGCCTACAGCGCGGTGATATTGAGTTTTCTTGCCGGGATCCTATGGGGAAATGCAATTGATCACATCAAACATAAGCTCAGCCGTAATGCCCTGATCCTCAGTATTCTGTTCTCTCTTATTGCCTGGGGCGTACTGCTTCACTCCCCTGAAAGCTATGTAGTTTCTATACTGGTGCTGTTGTTTGGGTTTGTTGCGGTATGGTTTGCAGAAATGAAGATCCGCCAAATAGAAAAAGAAGGGAAACCCGAAGGCTATCAACCATGCGCAATCGGTTAACTGGGCTCGTGGCCTGATGCATCTGGTGGCTTTGGCTAGCTGACAGGTTTAAGTGATTTGGTTGGGGGAGAGTTAGAGGTTCGCGCATAGCGCACAAACCTCTTTTCATAGCTTGCGAGAGACAAGCTAACTGGCAATCAATTTAAATCGGATCACTTCAAGGGTCTGGGGATGAATAACATGGACCTCATTTGCGGTGTACTGCTTCACCACAATATGGCCACTTTTAGGGAGCACCTTTTTTTTGCCGAACCGACCACATGGTGGGCCTTGAAGGCTTGGCCTGTAATATTCAGCACACCCGTTAACGCCCCTTCAGAATCATCATTGGCGTTAGGGTTAACCGAAAGAATGAACCCGCCCTTCTCATTGACCTTCAAGATGAAGTGAAAGTCTTTGCTGCTATACCCCTCCAGGTGCCCACAGGCATAGGAATGTTCTCCAAACTCGAATAATGAAGGTACAAATTTCTATGCTCTTCGCTTTCGGGTCGATACTTGGAAGTCACAAACTTGTATTTGGGCTCTTCACTATCAGGATCAGGCGCACTTTGTAAGATAAAAAAAAGCCGGCTCCGCTTAACAAAGCGATAGCGATTAAAAATTGAAAAAAAAGCGGATCACCACAGTTCCTTTTGATACCCGTTCAATACAGCAGATCGTGGATCACCGTCCACAATGGCGTTACTCGTATTACTTCGGTTAAATAATAAACTTCTTTAGCCAGATAGCAAAAAAAACACGCTTCACAACTAGCTTCTTAAAACCAGCATAGAGTGCCATATCATCGCTAGTGATAGATATATGCAACCCCAATTAATAGTCGAAAGACTGTGTCTCGTATCACTAATCACCATAAAAAAAATAAACACTTCCTGTCATGTTTTCTATGCTTAACAAGCTAAATAATTTGGCTGATGCACCAAGCTAACGAAGCTCATAAGTAATAGATCTCTCAGTTCGACAATATAAATGTAACAACATGTGAAGAAATTGATCTTAATCATGAAGATATACCAAAAGATACATCTAAAATACCACATTAAACATAACCACTTGAGCAACACGATTGCCCGGGAGTTCGTTGGTGAAAGCAATCAGTCTATTTAATATCGCAATATTACGTGTGATCTTGTTCATCTCGCTCTTTATGGGTGGGATATCACCCGCGAGTGCGCTGTTTGTTAGTCCACCTAAAGACCCGATTCCCCTGATCAAAGAAACCTTCCCTACCGCAACCAATATCGAAGACAAACAGGGAGAGCCCCCGGTTTGGCGTATTTATAACGATCAGGACATCATTGGTTATGCCTTTGAAACTAATGATATTGCTAAAATCCCTGCCTACTCGGGTGAACCAGTCAACATGTTGGTCGCTATCGACCCTAAGGGCAACTACCTGACGACAAAGGTACTCGAACACCATGAACCGATTATCCTGGCGGGTATCCCGGAAACGAAACTGTGGGCGTTTACTGATCAGTACACTGGACTATCAGTGAAAGACAGGATCAAGGTCGGTGGTAATAAAAACGAGGGATATGTTGCAGTTGATGGCCTGTCTGGGGCAACGGTAACCGTTATGGTTATGAATGTGGCCGTAACCAAGGCAGCGACAAAGGTGGCCCAAGCACTGGGAATTGTTAAAAAGCAGCAAAGCATTATTCAGCCTCCGTCTACCATCCTGCAAGACCAATTTGAAAAAGCGGACTGGCTCCAACTCACTGGCGATGGTTCAATCCGTAAGCTCTATCTCACCAACGAGAAGATCGATGAGGCTTTTGTCGGTACCGATGCCGAACATATTGATAACGCTCCGGCTGATGAAAAGCAGGACATGTTCGCCGAGATCTATTTTGCCTTGGCCGATGTCCCCACCATCGGACGGAACCTGTTCGGTGATGCCGACTACGAGTGGTTAACGTCATCTCTCCAGCCCGGTGAGCATCTAGTAGCCGTACTGGGCAACGGCTACTCGTTCAAGGGCTCGGGTTATGTCCGCGGCGGGATCTTCGATCGTATCCAAATCCACCAAGGTGAGAACGCAGTTTCGTTTCGCGATCTCGACCACAATCGTATTACCGATCTCTATATCGATGGCGCACCGTCATTCAAAGAAATGTCTGTCTTCAAGGTACAGGCTCACCATGAACTTGATCCGGGTGCCAGTTGGCAGCTAGAGCTACTGGTAAGACGACAAACCGGTCCGGTCGACAGTCTTTTTACCAGCTTCAAAGGCAGCTACGACATGCTGGAAAAATATGTCGATACGCCGCCCGCTATTGTCCCCGAGCCTGAATTATCGCTGACTCAACAGGTATGGAAAGAACGTCAGGTCGAAGTCGTTATCCTCCTAATTTTGCTAGGCGTCTTGCTAATGATCCTGTTCTTCCAGGACATACTGGTTCGCCACCCGACCTTTGTCCATAACCTGCGTCATGGCTTCCTGGCGGTCACGGTGGTATTCATTGGCTGGGCATGGAGCGGGCAGCTGTCGGTAGTCAATGTGTTCACCTTCTTGCATTCGCTCATGAGTGACTTCTCGTGGGATCTCTTCCTGCTCGATCCGATAATCTTCACCCTGTGGTGTGCTGCCGCCGTTACCATTCTGCTTTGGGGACGCGCTGTTTATTGTGGCTGGTTATGTCCGTTCGGTGCTCTTCAAGAACTGGTGAATCAGTTTGCCCGTCACTTCAAAATACCCCAATTTGAATTGCCGTATGCGGTTCATGAACGCTTATGGGCAATCAAGTACCTAATCCTGCTGGTACTGTTTGGCGTCTCTCTCGACTCGCTGGCACTGGCTGAGCAGTTTGCCGAAATCGAGCCGTTTAAGACAACCTTCTTGCTGAAATTTGACCGGGAGTGGCCGTTCATTGCCTGGGCTGTATTCCTGATTCTGATAAACCTAATAAACCGCAAGCCCTTCTGTCGCTATTTGTGTCCGCTAGGTGCAGCCTTGTCGGTAACTAACAATATGCGTCTGTTCAGCTGGCTTAAACGCCGCCCTGACTGCGGCACACCTTGTAAAACCTGTGCGAAAGAATGCGAAATACAGGCCATCCAGCCCGATGGTGTGATCAACATGCGTGAATGCCATTACTGCCTGGATTGCCAAATCACCTATTACAACGATGAAAAATGTCCGCCACTGAAAAAAAACTCGCGCGCAAGAAACGCCGGGGCTCGGAGCTGGATATCCCTGTCGTTGTTACCGAATGAAGAGGAAATGCGAGCAAAAAAAACAGAACATCGAATATTTATGATCCTACAACTATAAATAACCGTGGCGCGTAGATAATAACGGTATGGAGAGCCAACCATGAGCGACAACAAGAACAATGATCTGATAGAGCAATCTAACCAAGACACATTGCCTAACGAAGAACGACGTAAATTTTTCGGTAAAACCGCCGCTATCGGTCTAGGTGCGGCTGTTGCCCCGATGTCTGCTGCAATGTTTGCCTCGATGGCACAAGCCAAGGCAGCAGAAGCGGCTAACAGCCCGTTTGTTCACCCGGGCGATCTGGATGAATACTATGGATTCTGGAGTGGTGGCCATTCCGGTGAAGTACGTATTATGGGTTTGCCATCAATGCGTGAATTAATGCGTATCCCTGTATTTAACATTGATAGTGCAACCGGGTGGGGCCTTACCAACGAAAGTAAGCGTGTCAAAGGCGACAGTGCAGATGTGTTGGCGGGAGATTCACACCATCCCCATATGAGCATGACGGACGGTCGATACAACGGTAAATACGTTTTCATTAACGACAAGGCCAACAGCCGCGTGGCCCGTATCCGCTGTAATGTGATGAAAACGGATAAAATGCTGACCGTCCCGAATGTCCAGGCTATCCACGGCCTACGGGTACAGAAAGCGCCTGAGACCAAGTACGTGATCTGTAACGGTGAGTTTGAAATTCCGATGGACAATAACGGCAAGTCGACACTGGAAGATGTCAGCACTTACCGTTCGCTGTTCAACATCATTGACGCCGAAAAGATGGAAGTCGCTTTCCAGGTAATGGTTGACGGCAACCTCGATAACACGGATGCCGATTACGACGGGAAATACTTCGCCTCGACATGTTATAACTCTGAAATGGGTATGACGCTAGGCGAAATGATCACCGCCGAACGTGACCATGTGGTTGTATTCAGTCTGGCGCGTTGTGAAGCCGCATTAAAAGCCGGCGAATTCAAAACTTACAACGGTAACGATGTGCCCGTTCTTGATGGCCGCAAAGGCTCCGAGCTTACCCGCTACATCCCGGTTCCAAAATCACCGCATGGTCTGAATACATCGTCAGATGGTAAGTATTTTGTAGCTAACGGCAAGCTATCGCCAACAGTATCTGTTATTGCTATCAATAAGCTTGATGATCTGTTCAGTGATAAAATCAAGCCGCGTGACACAATCGTCGCAGAGCCGGAACTGGGCCTCGGTCCTCTTCATACCGCCTTTGACAACCGCGGCAATGCCTATACCACCCTGTTCCTTGATAGCCAGATTGCCAAGTGGAACGTCGAAGATGCCATCAAGGCCTACAACGGAGAGAAAGTAAACTATATCCGCCAGAAACTGGATGTGCACTATCAGCCGGGACACAACCATACATCACAAGGTGAGACCCGTGATGCCGATGGCAAATGGTTGGTATCGCTATGTAAGTTCTCGAAAGACCGCTTCCTGCCGGTTGGTCCGCTACGTCCAGAAAATGATCAGCTGATTGACATTTCCGGTGATGAAATGAAGCTGGTGCATGACGGACCAACTTTTGCCGAACCTCATGACTGTATGATTGTTCACCGTAGTAAGGTCAAGCCGCAGAAACTATGGACGCGTGATGATCCACTCTTCGCCGAGACACTGGCAATAGCCGAAAAAGACGGTGTCGACGTCATGACCCAGAACAAGGTGATCCGAGATGGCAACAAGGTCCGAGTCTACATGACCTCCGTTGCACCAAATTTCGGGCTCACTGAATTCAAGGTCAAACTGGGTGACGAAGTAACCATGGTTGTGACCAACCTCGACATGGTGGAAGATGTAACCCACGGTTTCTGTATGACCAACCATGGCGTGCAGATGGAAATTGGTCCGCAGGCAACGGCATCCATAACATTCATTGCCAACAAGCCAGGGGTTCAATGGTACTACTGTAACTGGTTCTGTCACGCGCTACACATGGAGATGCGTGGTCGGATGCTGGTTGAAGCTTAATCCGCTGATTCGGTTAGCATAAGCCGCTAACCTGACCGACAAAGTGCCAGCTGGTCTGGCACTTTCCTCCCCCCCAGGAAATTAAACAGCCGATGATGAAACCAATAATTGCTCTGTTAGTTCTGCTCTGTTTCCAACCCGTCGTGTTGGCCAAAACTGTGCAGGTAACGCTCAACGATAACTTGCAGGCAGTACTGGACTCAGCCTCTGATGGCGATGTCGTCTCGCTCGCCGCTGGCGAATATAAAGGTAATTTCATCCTTCGCCATGCAATTTCCCTTACGGGTAACAACACAGCCACTATCAACGCAGGCGGACAGGGACATGCCCTACTGCTGAAAAGCTCAAACATCCTGATTGAAGATCTCACCATCATCAACTGGGGCAGTGATTTAACGGCACAGAATGCCGGTATCTACTCCGACAAAAAAAGCCAACAACCTGATTATTCGCAACAACAAATTAAAGGGTGACGGTTTCGGCATCTGGCTACAGAGCGGAAAACATATCAAAGTCGAAGGAAATGAGGTTGAAGGTAACCCCACCCTGCGATCGGCCGACAGAGGCAATGGTATTCAGCTGTCTAAGGTTGAAGATGTTGAAGTTACCGGCAATACCGTCAGCAAGACCCGTGATGGCCTGTACATCATCGCAAGCCAACAAAATATATTGAAAAACAATACTATGCACGACCTTCGCTACGGGATTCATTACATGTACTCCCACAGCAACCAAGTCCTGGACAACTTGGCCTACAACACCCGGGCAGGGTACGCTCTGATGAGCTCGCGCAAGCTGACAGTACGTGGCAACGAAAGCCGCGACAGCGAAGATTACGGCTTTTTGATGAACTTTATTACTTATTCCGACATCAGCCACAATCGAATTAAAAATGTCTGGACCAAGTCTGAAAACAAGGTCATGGGTCGCGATGGCAAAGGGTTATTTGTCTACAACTCCGGCTACAACACCATTAGCTACAACAGTATCGATACTGCCGAGATAGGTGTTCACCTCACGGCGGGATCAGAGAACGTCAAAGTTTTCGGAAACAGCTTCATCAATAACCCGGTACAGGTGAAGTATGTCTCGAATCGTAAACAGGAATGGAGCCAAAACGGGACAGGTAACTTCTGGAGCAACTACCTTGCTGGGATTTAGACAATGATGGCCGCGGGGATACCCCCTTCGAACCCAACGATGGAATAGACAAGCTCATCTGGCAATATCCGGAAGCCAAGGTATTACTTGATAGCCCGGCAATTCTTATGTTGCGCTGGATACAAAAGCAATTTCCGGTACTCAAACCTGCCGGTGTTAAAGACAGCTTCCCGCTAATGTCGGTTCCGACGGCGACAAAGAGCGAGCAATCAGAGAACCAAACTTTGACCAATAACCTGTTATCAACAACCACCATGCAACCAATTTACGACCGAGCTGCGGGGTAACAGCATTACTATGACGACTTCAAATAAAGCGGCCACTCCAATTGTCTCATTGCACAATACGAGCAAACATTATCAGCAGGTTGAAGCATTGAAAAACATCAACTTGCAGTTAGATGCGGGTGAAGTTCTCGGCCTGTTCGGTCACAACGGTGCCGGCAAGACAACCATGATGAAGCTCATTCTCGGCGTTATCGAAGCCAGCCAGGGTGAGGTAAGAATATTCGGTGTCGATCCGCAGTCCAAACAAGCCTGGCACAGCAGGCGTCAAATCGGCTACTTACCGGAAAATGTCAGCTTTTATGACCACCTTACAGGGCTAGAGGTGCTGACTTATTTCTCGCGGCTAAAGTCGGTGAGCAAACAACAAGTCATCGCCCTGCTGGAACAGGTCGGACTTACCGCAGCCATGAAACGCAAGGTAAAAACCTACTCCAAAGGGATGCGTCAGCGGCTGGGCCTTGCCCAGGCTTTTTTTTGGGGAAACCTAAATTACTGCTACTCGACGAGCCAACCGTCGGGCTTGATCCTATTGCGACTAAAGAGTTCTACCAAACTGTCGACGTGCTAAAAAGTAACGGGGCCAGCATTATCCTGTGTTCCCATATCCTGCCGGGCGTGGAACAACATATCGACCGGGCCATGATTTTATCGGGCGGTCAACAGCGGGCAATGGGAACCCTGGCCCAACTACGCGAACAGGCCAGCTTGCCTGTCACAATTCACGCCCAAGGGCTCGGCACAATACTGCAAGATGATCCGTTGCTCTGCCAATACCGGGCCAATGACTGCCAATTACGGGTCCCCGAGAGCGACAAGCTGGCTGTACTCCGTAAGCTCCTGGGTTATGAGCAAATTAGTGATTTACACATCGAGCCGGCCAACTTAGACCAGCTCTACCAATACTATCTCAACGATGGCACAGCCTTTGGCTCAGCAGCCCCAGAGCAACATGAAGCAACAAGTCAACCAGCCGTACACAACAACTCGGAGGCCGTCAGCTTATGAATCCTGTTTTTGCCGTCGCGATTAAAGAGTTTCAGGATGGCCTGCGCAACCGCTGGCTGATTTCTATCACCCTGATTTTTGCTGTGCTTTCACTAGGGCTGAGCTATTACGGCTCGGTCGCATCCGGACAACTCGGGGTGGCGTCGTTGTCTTCGACAATTGCCAGCCTGTCCAGCCTTGCGGTATTTCTGATCCCGCTGATTGCGCTGCTTTTAAGTTACGACAGCTTTGTCGGCGAGCAGGAATCCGGTACGCTGCTACTGCTACTGACCTACCCAATCAGCCACGTCCAGCTGCTGCTCGGTAAATTCTTGGGACAAGGCGCCATCATCACCCTGGCAACCTGCCTCGGTTTTGGTAGTGCCGCCTTATTGCTTGCCATACAGTCCGATTTCATTGCTGTCATCCCTGCGTTTAGCCTGTTTATTCTCACTGCAACCCTGCTAGGCTCTGTTTTATCGCTATTGCCTATGTGATCAGCCTGGCGGTATCAGAGAAGTCCAAAGCGGCAGGTATTGCACTGATGATCTGGTTTTTCTTTGTCCTGGTTTTTGACTTAGCGCTACTGGCTATCTTGGTTGGGATCGAAGATGGGCTATCGCAGCAGCACTTGATACAGCTGATGATGTTCAATCCGGCAGACTTGTTCAGGCTTATCAACCTTGCCGCATTAGACACGGGAGATGTTAACGGTGTGCTGGCGGTTGCAATAGATCAAAGCCGCTCACCCGCAAGCTCCTGCTGATGATGATTGGCTGGGTGGTAACGCCGCTGGCTATCGCCTCTCTGGTATTTAAAAAGAAAAAGCTTTAATAGCAAATAACTCAAATCAATTAAGCGTTTAATGATTCAATAAGTAAGGAAACAATAATGCGTAGTTTACACCCACTAAGGACTGTCAGTGTTGCCCTAATGCTTGTATTGGGCGTGGCCTGCAGCGAACAGGACTCAGCGGAACAAGCCATGGTGCGACAAGCCGTTGCAATAGAGCAGGCAGACGAATGCCACCTGTGCGGTATGATCATCAGTAATTTCCCGGGACCAAAAGGAGAGAACTATACCAAGTCATCCGATTCGGTGAACAAGTTTTGCTCTACCCGAGATTTGTTCAGCTTTGTTCTCCAACCGGAAAACAAGCGTCAGGTCAAAGAGATCTACGTGCATGACATGAGCAAAACACCTTGGCAGAGCCCGGAAGATGAATACTTTATCGATGCCCGGGAAGCATGGTTTGTGATCGGTTCTGAGAAAAAAAAGGAGCAATGGGGAAAACGTTGGCCAGTTTTGCCCAGCAAGCTGATGCAGAGGTATTCATCAGTGAGTTTGGCGGAAAGCTTTACCGCTTCGACGATATCACGATTGATGTACTGTAAAGCCGCTATCTATACAATGACCTAGCTAAGCAATAACCCTATCAAAACAAGCCCGTAGATCGGCGGGCTTGCATTACCTCTCATTACTGCGTTTGCAGATCTTTCGATACCGTTCATACTTTTTCTATACGCAAAATTGTTCCTAGAATTGTTCCCAGAAAACAATAAAAACTCAGCAAGGAAGCATCAGGCGGTCACCAATTGAAGAAGGGGTAATCAGCATGTGCGGACGATTCAGAGTGTCAGGTAGGATGTTCAACCAAATGGTTAGCGACGAAATCGGATGTGATTTTAAAGCCGAGGAAAACCCAGATCTTCGCCCTAGCCAAACCGTATCGACAATTATCTATGTGCAGGGTTCGGTAGAACAGCAAGACGCCCAGTGGGGGATCAAACCGGATTGGGCCAAAAAGCAGATCATCAATGCACAGGCCGAAACGGTCAACGAGAAAAAAAACCTTTCACCATGCGATGCAAAATCACCGTTGCCTCATCCCATGTAGTGGCTGGTTCGAATGGCATGACGAGGGAGCACCACGCAAACAGAAATACCTGTTTAGCCACCGTGACGAAAAGCCGTTTTACATGGCCGGGATCTGGTTTCCTGGTGACATTCCGCAGTTAGTCACCCTGACAACAAACGCCAATAACATCTGCCGTCCCTACCATGACCGGATGCCGGTACTTATTCCGACCAAAGCGGCATGGAAGTGCTGGAAGAAAGCATCACCACTGTTACCCCATTGCTCGTTGTCAGCAACAAACTCCCCATCACGGTTACCGCTGTTCACTGATACAGTGATTAATACAAGACTGTATAAGCCAGTTATACCTCAAAACGGATGAAGTTCATCATCAGATCTACGTCATTCTGAAGGGAAAGTGTGTACTCACAACCGACAACACTTGATACCGCTGATGTCCAGAAGCGAAGGGCACCCGTATTTTCGACTAGAACCCGAATCTGCCATTGTCCGGGAAACGCTTTGAGTACACGTTCAAGGGCATTCTTACCAATCCCTTGGCCCTTAAATTTTCTTAATACAAAGAACTGCCCGATATCATAGATAGCAGTATTGGAAGGGTACTTTCGCACAAGAGCAAAACCAGCAAGTTCGGTACCGACAAAAATGAAATAGGGATAATGATCATTCTGTGCCCAATAAGCATCGAGCAATGAAGATGGGAACGAATATATCCCACTTTCATTTGGCGACCATCCCATAAACTCAGACATATCGTACACGTAATATTGAAAAAGATTTTCAACAACACCACGAGACTGTGGCTCGATTTCTCTCAACGTAACTTCCATATTTCTCCTTCCCTAAACCGTCATTATATATTTTGAATGCACCTCGCATTCTTGATGAAAAGATCATCAATGCCTAAATAACAATACATTAACGCCAAGACTGTTTACTACAATTCTTATTGTCTCCGCCAATGTGAAGGTGCTCCCTATGAAACCTGTTCTATTTATTGTTCACGGTATGGGAAACCATACCGAGGCTTCATTCAAATCCGAGGTCGTCACATCCCTAAATGCGGCCTTATCCTATTATCCCAACCCAGATACCACCAATATTGAATCCACCTTTGATATTGTCGTTTTTTTTCTTATAATGACATTTTCGAAGATTATCTGGAAAAGTTAAAAAAAACGAATTTGGCGATATCATTACTGCCGCCACATCAATGCCTGAACTAGCAGCTATTAATGATGTTGTAGACTTTAAAAAAATGACCTGCAATCAGTAAGTGAAAAAGTCCTCTTCACCACCCATTGGCTCGATGTGGTGCTATATCGCTTTACATTACTTGGGGAGGCCATCCGGGCTCGTTTCACCAGCCAACTGAGCCAGCTTATTCGCAGCCGGGGTTCCAGCAATGTCCATATCATTGCCCACTCGCTTGGAACCGCTGTCACTCTCGATGCCTTGAGCATTCTCTATGACAAAAATCTGCTCATTGATCCTACCGATGGAAAACTGAACCCTATCGTCAACCGATTAGGCAGCGTGACTTATCTGGCCAATGTGGCCAAAGTGCTCGAAGGCATTGTTCCCGTAGACCAGACTGTCGTCAACCCGTCAGGCACGGGATGCTCCAACCGTGTTTTCAACGTTAACCATCAACTCGATCCTTTCACCAAGGTCCGCCCTTACAAGCCAACCGGCGCTCTTTGGGCCCAACTAACCAACATCGATAACGAGCTTGAACATCTGGCCACCAAGTTCCCGCATGATGTCGCAACTACCTCAAGAACCCTATCGTTAATCAGCCATTATTTGAAGTTTATTTCAATAGTCCAAACTACAACGACGGCGTTGATATCGCCCAACGCCAATTCCTAGCCAATAACAAGCTGGTAGCTGCCAGTGAAGAAGTTATCCAGCTCATTGAGGCACTCAAACAACCTGGTGGCAACGACTGGAAACGCTTCTATTCCGCCTTCAAGGCTGTCTATCAATTAATCAAGGAGTAGTCACATGTCCAGATGGTTAATTTATCTTGTTCTTCTTTATGGTGTTGCTAGCGCATCGGCTCAGACCGAGCAGGAATATTGCGACAACCTAGAAAAACATCATCAAAACACACAAAGTACAATTCATGCCTCATTGAAGCCTTTTGCAAACGAGATGAAGGTGATCCAGCAAAATTACTGCATTGAATTTCAAACACAGAAAACATTGGATAACGCTGACTATACCGACATCAATAACATGTTGATCCGCGCTATAGAAAAACAAGAAAATGTTCTCATCAGTAACTCAGACTTGGATAATAAAAGCTTTAACAGCTACATCAAGCAGCTAAAGAGCCAGCCATACATTCCCCCCCAAGGTGAACCATCTTATTTCAGCAACCGTGAAGTTCCTGATGGGTACTACGACACAAAGGGAGCCGTACTGCTGTGCTATAAAAATAACACTGACTGTAAGACTTTCATGACTGACTTTTTCCAATTGCTGGGCCACTCTCATAAATTGCTCACACTGCAAGACGTTGACGCCGCAGCGGTTGTTCACACCAATGCCAGCAAACAATGGGATCAGTTCCTTGAAGACAGCCTAGTCCAAATGCCGTGGGAACTTTGGCTCAATAGCAGCCGCTTGTATTCGCAACGACAGTCATCTGATAATCCCCAGCTTCTGTTGCCTCCAAGCTACCAGTATATTTTCCTGAGACCCGGCCTTGTCTATGACTTTGTCAGCAATGCCGAAGACGGCAGCCAGAATAAAGCCACCTTGATGCTGGAAGGCTAGGTGTTGATGCCTGGAATCGCAAACAGTGGTATATCCCATCAGGGATATCGGTTGTCGGGCTGTATACCGACCGTGATGGCGTGGATGACCTAGGATGGGGCGTGGCTCTCAGATTCAAGACCAAATTCATGCTCGGTGCCTCTTTTTACGGCAGCGACGATACGGGCGTGTTCTTGTCGGTCGACTTGCTCGAACTCTTCAGAGACAAAAAAAAGAAACCTTTAAACAATATAAGTCAGAATTCTATAAAGCTCGTGGTGAACTAAACCTTTAATTGCACTAGGGAGTGTTTACACTCCCATTGCCTTCCACATTTTGAGAGGGCTATACCCTGAACAGAATGTAAGCGAAGTCAGATCAACCTTCAATACCGACATTATTGATGATCAGCTCCCGCAACCAGCGATGGCTGGGATCGAGATCAAAATGCTTGTGCCATAACAAGACGTAGCCACCCGGCTCCACCGCGACAGGCACATCAAGCGTCAACAGATCAAACTGTCGGATCATTTGTGCGGCATACCTTGCTGGCGCACACAAAATAAGATCGCTCTGCTCGCACAGGCTCATCGCACTATAGAAATCAGTCATATTCACAGCAATATCACGTTGCAGGTGCTGAAGGCTCAGCACCTCATCAAGCAACCACTGCTCGATCCCGCCAAAAGTAACCTGAAGATGGCGATACTTTAGGAAAGTCGCCAGATCCCACGTTTCTTGAAGCAGTGGATGTTCCTTTCTTATTAAACACACCGGGCGGTCACGTACCAGCTCGATATAATTCAGTTCGGCGGGAATCGTATTAATATGTAGCTGCGAGCGCTCATCCCACTCCCGTGTACAGATTGCCATATCAATGTCGCAACGAAGCAACTTTCCAATACTCTCGTGATTCCATGTATGACTATTAAGGGTAATATTCGGTGCCTGGGCCAACAAGTCTGGCATAAAAAAAACGGGTAGGTGAGCGAGTAAGCCGTTTCGACCAAATCAATGCGAAACGCCCGCTGGCTAAGCGATGGTTCAAACGTACTCGGGCGGGTAAACTGATCGAGCTGTTGCAGTACCAGACGCAACTGCGGTGCCAACTGCATGGCCCGTGGCGTCGCTCTCAACCCGTGTGCCGTTCGCTCAAACAACTGATCATCAAAGGTTTCCCTTAGTTTGGCCAGCTGCTTACTGACGGCCGATTGGCTAAGGTGCAGACGCGATGCCGCCGCCGTTACACTTTGTTCCTCGAGCAACACCTCAAGCACTCGGAGCAGATTATAATCGAAATGATTCAAGGTCTAACCACCATTCAGCCAATATGCATTTATCTTATGCTAATTCAGCACGTTATTCGAGGTAATGAACCAGGGAATAGTCAATCCAAATAACGCGAAATATAAAACTTCAAGTTAACTTGAGGTCAATAAAAATGTCTTATCAGTCTCAAAACAGAACGATGGCCTAGTTCTGACTTGAGAGCTTACCCCACTCGCTCTACAATGTTTTTATTGATAAATTAGAGAAGAAAAGGAGGACTTATTATGATTCTGTGTGAAATTCACCTCGCACATTTTTATGGCATTCAGAACAACTCAAGTTTTTGCGATATCGTGCTGCGATAACCTCTGCTTGAGCGAAGCTATTAAGATTACATACTAGGGTTCTCTTCACTCTGGCTTACAAGGTTGTCGTCAGCAAATGTTTGACGATGGCGCACGCTTCTACCTGAAACCGACTTTCGGACAATTTCAGAGAAAGAGTGCAGCCGCAAATCTTGAGTAAGCAATGAGCACTTTACTATCTGCACAATCTATTTTTTTTATGATGTTACTTCAGGCCCTTTACTTGAAGGGATTTCTTTCACCCTAACCAAAGGAGATCGCATCGGTCTCGTCGGCCACAACGGTTGTGGCAAAAGCACCCTGCTTAAACTGCTGACTAACACCCTCACCGGTTATTCCGGACAAATCACCTACGCTAGCCAATGCCTGATCGAACGAGTAGAGCAACACCTGCCTGCTGAATTACACACTGTCTCTATGCTAGATGCAGTCGCCGCCCGACTACCTGAAGCCATGCGGCTTGCCGAGCTCTGGCAAGTGGAACTGCTGTTATCCGACATGGGCTTTACCGAACAGGACTGGACACTGACCGCTGGTACCCTCAGCGGTGGTCAACATACCCGGTTACTGCTGGCAAGAGCACTGATCAAGCAGCCCGATGTATTGCTGTTGGATGAACCAAGTAACCACATGGATTTGCCGACTCTGCTATGGTTGGAAAGCTTTCTGCTCAACTGGAAAGGCAGTTTTATTCTTGTCTCCCATGATCAACGGCTATTGGATACCGTCACCAACTGCACCTGGATCATGCGCGACAAGACTCTGCAATTTTTTTCATCTACCCTGCTCGCTTGCCAGACAGGCACTGGAAGAAAAGGATCAAGCTGACGAACAGCGTCATCAGGTTGAACAAAAGGAAATCAACCGGATAGAAAAAAAAGCGCCAAGCGCTTAGCTGTCTGGGGGAAAGTCTACGACAATGAAGATCTCGCACGAAAAGCCAAACATATGGAAAAACGGGCCGATCGGCTCAAAGACAGCCAGACCCAGCTTACCGCCGGTGCTCCCTGGCAGCTGGCTCTCAAGGGAGAATCCTTGCCGGCAAACCGCCTGCTTGAATTGTCTGCACTTGACGTTCGCCCAGAACCAGTGCGCCGATATTATTCCATGTTCTGTCCAAGCAGCTAAAAAGCGGTGATCGCGTCGCGATCATGGGGCGTAACGGAACCGGTAAGTCTTCCTTGTTACGAATGTTATGGCAGGAATTTCAACACCATGCTGATCTCAACGCAGCTAAAGGCCTATAGTGTTCCATCCACAAGGACGGCTCGGTTACTACGACCAAACGCTGCAGCAGTTGAATGATAACGACACCTTGCTTGAGGCTCTGCGTCATTTTGCCCCGCTACCCGACGAGCAGCGAAAAATGGCATTGATCAGTGCCGGCTTTCCATATCTGCGTCACAGCCAAACTGTCGCTGGTCTAAGTGGCGGTGAGCGTTCGCGACTGCTGTTTATCGGTCTGACGCTGGCTAAACATCACCTGCTTTTTCTGGATGAACCGACTAACCATCTAGATCTGGAAGGAAAGGAAGAGTTGGCTAGCACACTCAGTCAATTTGAGGGCGGTTGTATCTTGGTCAGTCATGATCGAGAGCTGATTGAAAAAAAAGCTGCAACCGATTTTGGCTGGTAGACGATCAGCAGCTCGAAGAATGGCATGATCTTGACCTGATATATGAAAAGCTTTCAGGCCACCACGGCAAGTCACAAACCCAACAAGGAGTCAAAACAGAAATACTATGTGATGCGACTGAAGCAGAATCGGCCGAAGCTGATTCGACCGAGCATACAGACCAAGAACGGTTATTGGCGCGATTGATTGAGCTGGAGATGTTGCTGGAAGAAGATTTGGCCAGAAAACAGAAACACCAAAAGCCGAAATTACAGCAGACGTGGAAAAGCGAGATAGCCCAACTGAGTGATACATTGGAGCTTGGTTAAACTGTACTGACTCATATTCGATCAAACAAATTTGGGTGAATAACTTGACCTAATCGGGCAGTCTACTACCAAAAGTAGGCTGTCGTCGCTATCAAGCTTCTGGACAAAACCTTGTTCCGAACTTCATATTACAGAGTGAACTCGGATAACCTC